>Ga0256914_1000634_pt1 | contig 34224 bp, 33 predicted proteins | sample HulkmetaG_FD_191571 | JGI IMG/M metagenome (GOLD analysis project Ga0256914, IMG submission 191571) | Hydrothermal chimney microbial communities from Main Endeavour vent field at the Juan de Fuca Ridge, Pacific Ocean - Hulk | ecosystem: Environmental > Aquatic > Marine > Hydrothermal vents ... | reverse complement strand
TGATAGAGATATTAAATAGTCCTTTATTTCAATATTTGGATTTGTCTCAAAAAATTAATTTTTATGAAAAAATTTTTACAAAAGATGAATTTATAAATGATGAAAATATTGATTTTATAATTGATAAATTTTTTGCTCTTTTAGAAATTGAAGATTTATCTATATTACAGGTTAAAAAAATAACTGATATTTTATTAAATAATATTTTATTGAGAATAGATAATTTTGATATATATGAAAACTTTATTTTTCTTAAGAAATTTGTTAAAGACAATAAAGAGAAATTTATTTTATATGATGCTACATTGCAGAATAATTTGAATTTGATTGACTTAAAGGTAAATTAAAATATATTGTTATCATATTATCCCCATTTATGCCGATATATAATAAAAATATTATTATTTTTAAAGGATTTATGATGAGAAAGAGTGTTTTTTTATCTGCTTTACTTGCTTCTTTTCTTTTGGCGGGGGAGACAACTGTTATACAGGATACGGCTTCCCAGCAGTTTCCGGATATAAATGACAAGTATGTGGTTTGGTCGGATACAAGAGACGGAGGTTATGATATCTATCTTTATGATCTTGAAAACAAGACACAGACGCAGGTAACAAAGAGTGATGATTATGAGTGGAGTCCCAAGATTTACGGTGACAAGATTGTCTATTCCAAAGCTTCGGATATCTATCTTTATGATATTTCTTCAGGGCAGGAGACAGCAGTTACAACCAACCCTTTTGGACAATCCGATCCCGGTATTTATGGAAGTACGATAGTTTGGGCGGATCGCAGGGACGGTTTTACCCATATCTATATGAAAACGGTGGGATCATCAGAAGAGATTAGAGTTACTGATCATGACTCCAATCAGGAAGAACCAAAAATATATGGTGATAAAATAATATATATAGATGATCGCAATAAAAATGAAGGGGCTTATTATACTCTTTATCTTTATAACCTCTCTACACATACAGAAAAACGCATTCCCTCTTTGACAGCGAATGTTTCTCAGACAAATCCTTTTATTTACAAAGATAAAATTGTATGGAATGAAAAGATAGACGGATATGATGATGTTGTTCTTTATGATTTGTCCACATCAAAATATACAAGGATCACAACTGATCCCAAAAATGATGTAAATCCTACGATCTATGATAATAAGATCGTTTACAGTGAAAACGGAGAGATATTTCTTTATGACCTCTCTTCTTCCAAAAAAGTAAAAGTAGTCTCAAAAGATGAAGAAAACAGTGCAAATGCCGTAGAACCCCATATCTATAAAAACAGTCTGCTTTATCTTTCCATAGGTGCCGAAGGAACATCTTTGAAATTGAGCGATCTCTCCTCACTTCCGGCAAATTATGACAAAAGTGATTTTGTAAAAAGGCTTTATACGACGCTTTTGGGCAGAGCTTATGATGATGGCGGACTCAATTTTCATGTGGGAGAACTTGAAAACGGAAACAGCGCATTGGATGTGGCAAAAAGCTTCTTTTTCAGTCCTGAATTTCAAAATATGTCTTTAAGTGATGAAGAGTTTTTGAGCAGACTTTACCACACTTTCCTAGACAGAGAGCCAGATAGCGGAGGAGTAAAATACTGGAAAGATCAGATGCAAAACGGAGGAAAATCAAGAAGACTTGTTTTTTATGAATTTGCTTTTTCTCCCGAATTTCAACAACTTGCCCAAAAATACAAGATTACTCCCTATACTTCAGATGATAAACTGACAGGTTTTATGGAGAGGCTTTTTGTGCTTGTTATGGGTAGAGAGTCGGATCAGGGAGGTATGGACTATTGGAAAAATGCATTAAAAAGCCATCAAAAAAGTGCCGATGAAGTGGTAAAAAATTTTTACAGCGCTCCTGAATTTCTCAACAAAAATCTAAGCAACAGAGATTTTATCATAAACGCATACAGAGCCATTATGGGAAGAGATCCCGATGAAGGAGGATTGGGTTACTGGGAAAATAAAATGAAAGAAGGTCTAAGCAAAGAAGATATTTTGGATCAGTTTCTATCTTCAAACGAATTTAAAAACCTTTTGCAAGAATACGGTTTGTAACGGTGAGGGGGAGGTGTGGTAAAATCACACCTCTTTTTATACCCTTTGTCCGTTTACAAGGATGATGACGCTTTCTCCTTCAGCGTCAAAAACAACTTTGTCTCCCTCTTTGACTCTGTCTGAGAGGATGAGTTCGGCGAGATTGTCTTCTACGAGATCATAAAGCGCTCTTTTTAGAGGTCTTGCTCCGTAAACCGGATCAAAACCGGCTTTTGCCACCAATCTTTTGGCGTTATCGGTAAGTTCTACTTTTATGTCTCTCTCTTTCAGTTTTGCCTCTATGCCTTTGAACATGATATCCACTATATCGACTATCGCTTCCTGTGTCAAAGGATTGAAGATTACGATATCATCGAGTCTGTTTAGAAATTCTGGTTTGAAATATCTTTTCAGCTCATCTTTTACCGCTTTTTCTCTGTCTGTGGGATCGACAAACTCCATTATTTTATCACTTGCGATATTGCTTGTCATGATGATGATCGTATTTCTAAAGTCTATCGTAACACCTTTGTTGTCCGTCAATCTTCCGTCATCCAAAACCTGCAACAGGATGTTAAATACATCAGGATGAGCTTTTTCGATCTCATCAAACAATATAACGCTGTAAGGCTTTCTTCTGACCGCTTCGGTTAGCTGTCCTCCCTCTTCATATCCTACATATCCCGGAGGCGCACCTACAAGTCTGCTGACGGAATGTTTTTCCATATATTCGCTCATATCGATTCTGATAAGCGATTTTTCGGTATCGAAAAGAAATTTTGCCAAAGTTTTTGCAGTCTGTGTTTTACCAACTCCCGTAGGTCCCAAAAACATGAAACTTCCTATCGGTCTGTTTTGATCACTCAAACCGGCTTTGTTTCTTTTTATGGCTCTTGATACCGCTTTTATCGCTTCATCTTGTCCTACGACCTCTTTTTTAAGCTCGTCTTGAACATGCAGGATTTTATCTTTTTCACTTTGAAGCATTTTTGTTACAGGAATACCCGTCCATTTGCTTACGATATTTGCTATCATCTCTTCATCGACACTGTTTTTCAGCAGTGTTCCGCTCTCTTGCATTCTGTCCCATTGATCATTTAGATCTTTTAGTTTCTTTTCAAAAGAGGGTATCTGACCGTACTCTATCTCTGCGGCTTTGTTGAAATTTGCCTCCCTTTTGGCTCTTTCAGCCTCCATTTTGAGTTTTTCGATCTCCTCTTTTACTTTTGCGATCTCTTTGAAAACATTTTTTTCATTTTCAAATTGAGACTCCAAAGCTCTCTTTTTCTCTTCAAGATCTGCAACCTCTTTTTCGATCTCTTTTAGTCTCTCTTCGTTCTTTTTGCTTTTTTCCATCAAAAGAGCCTCTTTCTCCACAAGCAGACTCTCTATCTCTCTTTTTACTTTTGAGAGTTCAAAAGGTTCGGATTCTATCTGCATTTTAAGTTCCGCTGCCGCTTCGTCTATCAGATCGATACCTTTGTCGGGCAGATATCTGTCGGTTATATATCTCGCACTCAGTTTTGCAGCCGCTACAAGCGCACTGTCGAGTATCTGAACATTATGATGAGTTTCAAGTCTCTCTTTCAGTCCTCTTAAGATTTGAAGAGCCTCATTGATAGAGGGTTCTTCGACTTTTACAGGCTGAAACCTTCTTTGAAGTGCCGCATCTTTTTCAAAGTATTTTCTATACTCTTTAAGTGTCGTTGCTCCTATCGTATGAAGTTCTCCCCTTGCAAGAGCCGGTTTTAGGATATTTGCCGCATCCATGCTTCCTTCACTGGCTCCCGCACCTACTATCGTATGGATCTCATCGATAAAGAGAATGATATTTCCGGCGCTTTTTACTTCGTTTACAACACTTTTTAATCTGTCTTCAAACTCTCCTCTGTATTTTGCTCCGGCTATCAACGCACTCATATCAAGAGCAACGACTCTTTTGTTTTGAAGAGACAAAGGAACCTCTTTTAATGCGATTCTTTGGGCAAGTCCTTCGACAAGAGCCGTTTTGCCGACTCCTGGTTCTCCTAGTAAAATAGGATTGTTTTTTGTTTTTCTTATCAGGATTTGCATCATCCTCTGTATCTCTTCATCTCTTCCGATAACCGGATCAAGCTCTCCTTCCAAAGCTTTTTTGGTCAGGTCTATTCCGTACTTTTCCAGTGATTCAAGCGTCTCTTCGGCGCTTTGACTCTCTATCTTTTTGCCGCCTCTGATAGCTTCAAAAGTTTTTTTAAGTTCCAAAATATCCATATATTTGGAAAATATATTTTTAAATCTCTCTATATTTGCCAGTATCCAGGTATCTACGGCGATAAACTGATCTCCGTTTTTTACCATCAGACCTTCAGCTTTTTGTAAAGATTCGGCAAGATTTCTTGATATCTTTATATTTTCTTTTGTTACGCTTGAGGCTTTTGGAAGTTTGTCCGCTTCGCTTTTTACATCAAGCTCGATAGCTGTTTTGTCGATGTTCATCTTGTTTAGAGCCTGATTGAGTATAGAGCCTGAATCAGTCAGTAATCCCCATAAAACATGGATGTTATCCACTTCACTGTTTTTATTGTGCAGAGCCAGACTGATACCGCTCTCTATCGCTTGTGTCATTTGATGTGTCAGTTTCTCAAAAATATTTTTCATACTTTTCCCCTTAGTTTTCTTTAGTTGCTGTAATTATATAATATTTAGTCTATCAATGTCAAGTATTATGAAAAAATTTTTTTAATGTTAACAAAAAGTAATAATATTGAGTTTTATTATCTATGATCTAATCATACTTTTAGCGAAATTAAAATATAATAGACCAATTTTTTAATTTTGAAATTTTAATATCTGGAGAATATGAAAAAAATGCAGAAGAATATCAAATATCTAACGCTTGGCTTTGCATCAACCCTGCTTGCCTCATCTTTGCTTTTTTCCCCCTCTCTTTTTGCAAAGGCAGAGTATGCCTCAAAAGAGACGACTGAAAGTAAGCTTGAATCATTGGCCAAATTTACCAAAGTTATCAGTCTGGTTGAAAAATACTATGTTGATGAAGAGAATATATCAGGTATCGTTGATAAGGCTATTTCAGGGCTTCTTAGCAATCTTGACGCACACTCTTCGTTTTTGAACAAGAAGAGCTATAAAGAGTTGAAGATTCAGACAGAAGGTGAGTTTGGAGGTCTTGGGATAACAGTCGGTATGAGAGACGGTGCGCTTACGGTTATAGCGCCGATAGAAGATACTCCGGCATATAAAGCCGGTTTGAAATCGGGAGATATAATCTTAAAAATAGACAAAAAATCAACTCTTAACATGACACTTGACGAAGCGGTCTCTTTGATGAGAGGAAAACCCAAAACAGATATAGTTTTGACTATTATAAGAAAAGGTGAAAGCAAACCGCTTACGGTAAAAATCACAAGAGATATCATAAAAGTCAAATCAGTCTATACAAAAAAAGTTGATGAAAGCGGAATCTTATATCTGAGAGTTACCAACTTTGACAAAAAAGTGGAAAGAGATGTAAGAAAAGCGATAAAAGCCAATAAAGATATCAAAGGTATAATTTTGGATCTCAGAAACAATCCCGGAGGACTTTTGAGTCAGGCTGTCGGACTTGTGGATATTTTTGTCGATAAAGGGGTGATCGTTTCCCAAAAAGGAAGAGCCGAGGGAGAAGATGAGGTTTATAAAGCTTCGTCGGTAAATACTCTTTTTAGAGGTCCGTTGGTTGTTTTGGTAAACGAGGGAAGTGCCAGTGCCAGTGAGATTGTAAGCGGATCTTTGCAGGATCACAAAAGAGCCATCATCGTAGGTCAAAAGACTTTCGGTAAAGGAAGTGTACAGGTTATCATGCCTATTAACAAGGATGAAGCTCTAAGGCTTACGATAGCAAGATATTATCTGCCTAGCAAAAGAACCATTCAGGCTGTCGGAGTAACGCCGGATATCGAAGTTTATGCAGGAAAAGTTCCTCATGAAGAAGATAAATTTGCGATAAAAGAGAGTGAGCTTAAAAAACATCTAAAGAGCGAACTTGAAAAGATAGAGGGTAAAAAGAAAAACAAGAAAAAGGATAAAAAGGATAAATCCAAGAAGAAGATTATAACAAAAAAGGATATTCTTGAGGATTTACAGTTAAAAACGGCAATAGATACAGTAAAAGTGTTATCTATCACACAATCAAAAAAATAAGAGGACAGTTTATGCAAAAGGGCGATCTTTTATATGAGGGAAAAGGTAAAAGGCTTTATAAAAGTGATGATGAAAATCTTCTCATAGCAGAGTTCAAAGATGATTTGACGGCTTTTAATGCCCAAAAAAAAGGAACTGAAGAGGGCAAAGGGGCATTAAATGCCAAAATAAGCGCAAAACTTTTTGAGATGCTGGAAGAAAAAGGGATAAAAACCCATCTGGTAAAAGTTTTGGGTGATGATCTTCATCTGGTTAAAAAAGTCTCTATTATCCCGATAGAGGTTGTAGTCAGAAACACGGCTACCGGATCTTTAACCAAAAGACTTGGGATAAAAGACGGTACTGTTTTGCCTTTTTCTCTGGTGGAGTTTTATTATAAAGATGATGAACTAAATGATCCTTTGATCAATGATGAACATGCGCTTTTACTAAATCTTGCAAAGAGTGAAGTGGAACTTGAAGAGCTTAAAAGACTCGGAAGAGAGATCAATGTAATCCTAAAGAGCTATTTTGCGAAAAAAGGGTTGAATCTTGTTGATTTTAAAGTGGAATTTGGCAAAGATGAAAACGGAAATATACTTTTGGCAGATGAGATAAGTCCTGACAGTTGCCGTTTTTGGGATATGCAGACAAATGAAAAGTTGGACAAAGACAGATTCAGAGAGGGATTGGGCGGTGTAAAAGTTGCCTATGAAGAGATATTGAAAAGAATTTCAGAGGATATTTGATGAAAGTAACAGTTAATATTCAGTTAAAAGAGGGTGTTTTGGATCCGCAGGGAAAAGCAGTTCACCATGCGTTGGGTTCTCTTGGTTTTGGTGAAGTAAAAGGTGTAAGAATAGGTAAACAGATAGTGTTGGAAATAGATGAGAGCGATAAAGAAAAAGCAAAACAAAAAGTTACAAATATGTGTGAAGAATTACTTGCAAATACGGTTATCGAAGATTATTCGATAGAGGTTTTATGATATGAAAGCCGCCGTTATCGTTTTTCCCGGAACCAACTGTGAACTGGATACGAAATATGCTTTGGAAAAACTCTCTTTTAAAGTTGAGCTTCTTTGGCATAAAGAGAAGAATTTGCCAAAAGATGTTGATTTGGTTGTTTTGCCGGGAGGTTTCAGTTACGGGGATTATCTAAGAAGCGGAGCTATAAGCAAATTTGCTCCCGTTATGGAAGCTGTTATCTCTTTTTCCAAAAAAGGCGGAAATGTTTTGGGGATTTGTAACGGATTTCAAATACTTTTGGAATCCCATCTGTTACCCGGAGCTATGGTTAAAAATCAAAATGTTCATTTTATATCAAAATACCACAGACTGAAAGTTATCAGTAACAATAACCGTTTTTTAAGCAAAACAGAAAAAGATGAGATATTGAATATACCTGTTGCCCACGGAGAGGGAAACTACTATATAGATGAAAAAGGCTTAAAAGAACTGTATGAAAATGATCAGGTTTTGTTGAGATACTGTGATGAAAACGGTAAAGAGTCAAATCCTAACGGTTCGGTTGATGCGATAGCCGGAATCTGTAACAAAGAGAAAAATATTTTCGCCCTTATGCCTCATCCAGAAAGAGCAGTGGAGGGAATACTTGGTTCAGAGGACGGAATAAAAATGCTTCAAGGCTTTTTGAATTGATGAAAAGTTTTTATTCTTTTTTTCTCATATTTTTTTTGGTAACTCATCTTTTGGGGGAGTCAAACGAGCCTTCTGTTTTTGAGGATGAGATAGGCAATGAAGAGTCTTTTTTCCCTCTTCCCGAACATTTGCAGCCAAAAAAAGCTCCTGTCGTAAAAACTCCCGTTGTAAAAGCAAAGTCGATATTTTTATCGTATGAAAATACTCCTAAAAGAGTTTATGTCAATGAGATTTTCAAGGTAGATATCAAAGCTATTGTAGCTTTTGAGAATATTAAAGATATTTCATATTCCTTAATGGCAGGAGATGAGTATGAAATATTAAATCCAAAAACATCTTTTAAACCGTTGAATGAAAATAAATATCTGCTGACTCTCTATTTTAAGCTAAAAAGCCCTTCCTCAATATTTCCGAATATCAAAATTACCGCTACCGATAACAGCGGATACAAAGAGAGCAGTATCCTTGATACATTTAATCCCAAAATATCGACTATAAAAAAGAGTGCGGATTTCTGCGGTGTTTTGGCTGATTCACTTAAGGTATTGAATTATAAAACAACCAGATTTGATGAAAAAAGTTATATGTTTGTTATGAAAATATCTTCAAAAAAAGGAAATCTTGAAGATTTTCATATAGGTTGGGTTAACAGGGATAAGATTGAAGAGACTCAAGGAGATTTTTTAAATAAAAGTATTGTCTATATCGCTTTTATTCCTCAAGATACAAAGCAGTTTCATTTTAAATATTTCAATCTTGCAAAACGACAGTTTGAATCTTTTTCGTTTAATGTTGTTTTGGAAAAAGAGGAGTTAAGTACACAGATCGATTTAAATCCGAAGGCAAGCAGATTTGATATCTATAAAGATGCATTTTTGGGTTTTATAGCTTTTATCTTTTTGGTAATGTTTGTTTTAAAAAGGAAAAAAGGTTACAGTTATATCTATCTTGTCGTGGCTGTTGTGATAACTGCTTATATTATTTATGATCAACTTCCGTTTTCTGATGTCAATATCAAAAAGAATACCCAGATTAAGATATTACCGACTGAAAACTCTACCGTTTTTTTTACGACGGATAGAGATTTGAGCGTAAAAGTGCTTAACAAAAGGAAAGAGTATCTAAAAGTACTGCTTCCCAATAATAAAATAGGATGGGTTAAAAATGAAGATATTTTCTAAACTCAAAGGGATATATGTTTTTATAGAGTTCTCTTTAACGGTTTTTGGAATAATAATTTTAATGTATCTTTTCCCCTCCAAAAACAGATTTTTTAGAAGGAAATGGGCAAAATTGCAAAGGAGACTGATAGGTTATAAAATCGATATGAAAGGTAATATCGATGAAGAAGCCAGACTTTTGATCATAAACCATCAAAGTATTCTCGATATCGTGGTTTTGGAAGATCTTCATCCCGCAAATCTTGCGTGGGTGGCAAAAAAAGAGATAGCCGATCTCCCTTTTTACGGTCATATCCTGAAAGCTCCAAAGATGATTGTTGTTGACAGAGAGGATAAAAAATCTTTGATTAAACTTCTAAGAGATGTGAAAGAGAGAGTTGAAAACAATCGTGTAATAGCAATGTTCCCCGAAGGAACAAGAAGCAGGGGGGATAAACTTCTGAAATTTAAAAATGGTCCAAAATTTTTGGCACAAAAACTAAATCTCAAAGTCCAACCTGTTGTTGTTGTAAATACAAGAGCGGTTCTTGACTCCAAAACGCTTGAAGTTGATACTTCAAAACCAATCAAAGTTATCTTTTTGGATTCATTCTATCCCAAAGATAAAAAAGAGAGCTGGTATGAAGATATGAGAGAAGAGATGGGCAGGGTTTTAGCGGAAAATATAAAACTTCCATTTTCATAAAAATTTAAATCATCGAAACTTGTCTATCTCCTTTAAAACCATTTCGCTTGTGATGCTTTTCATACATTCGTGGGTTTTGATCGGACACTCTCTTTTCATACAGGGAGAGCAGTCAAGTTCTTTTCTGAGAATGATTGCATTTGGATTTTGCCATGGACTTGTCTCTTTGTATCTTGTAGGACCGAAGATAGCTATTGTCGGTATCTTAAAGGCACTTGCTATATGCATGGGACCGCTGTCGTTTGTGATAAACAAAGAAAGTCCGCCGATATATCTTATAAGCTCTTGCAGTGTCGTTTTTCCTGCAAGATTTTTGTAGTTTTTTATACCTTTTTTAAGAAATTCTTTTTCTATATCTGCTGCTATATCAACCTCTTCTTTTCCTCCAAAAATGATGATGTCATACTCTTTGCAAAGAGCTGTTGCGCTTTTTGCAAACTCTTTTGGATACCATCTTTTTGCACTTCCGTAGGTGGCTCCGGGATTTATACCCAGAGTTTTGTTTTTGAAAATCTCTTTTTTTGCATAGATTTTCAAATCCTTTGCTTTTGTTGAAGTATTTAGAGAACTGTTTATAAAAGAGTTGTATTTCTCTACCTGATGACCTTGATAGAGTTTTTTGTTGTACTGATACTTTTTGTCGGCATTTATGAAAAATAGTAAAAATTTTGAAGCAAAAGAACTTCTGAAACTAAAAGCCAGATCAAATTTTTTATCGATACTTTTTGCAGTTTTATAGAGGTTTTTAAATCTCATTTTGCTTTTTTTGCTGTTGTCTGTGATACTTTGATCAAAATTCGGATGATTTTTAAAGATTTTTGTAGAAACAAACGAACCGAAAAATGTTATTTTGGCTTCGGGATAGAGTTTTATCAGGTTCTCTATCGCAGGAGTCGTCATAACACTGTCGCCAAGCCATGTAGGGAGTTCTATAAATATATTCATCTATTTTATCCAATCTTTTATAACTTCAAGTGTCTCTTTTGCATTTTTTTCTATGGTAAAATTTTGAACTAACTTGTAATTTTTTTCTTTTATTTTTTGAAGATATTTTTCATCTGTCAGAAGTTTTTTAACTGTATCTATGATAGTAAAGTCATTTGGGTTTTTCATCACAAAAAGTTTTTCAAGTATTTCACTTGCCCCGTTTTGTTCAGTTGTGATAACTGCGTTTTTGTAACTCATCGCTTCAAGTACCACATTTGAGAAAGGCTCGTATTTTGGGGGAAAGAGGAAGATATCACTTCTTATATAAAAGTCTTTCACATCCTCTCTTGCCCCTGTGAAAAATATGTGATCAGATAAGTTTAATTTCTTTGCAAAATCTTTATAATAGTTCAGATTCTTGTCTTTTCCTATGATAAAGGCATAAAAATCTGATTTAAGCTTTGAAAGTATAAGTAAGAACTCTTTTACCCCTTTTCTTTCAAAGCCGCTTCCGACAAAGAGTATAACCTTTTTTTCGGGATCCAGATTAAACTCTTTATTTATCTTTTCATGGGAACTCTTTTCATCAAAGTTTTCTATCTCTATTCCGTTGTAAATAACTTTTATCTTTTTGGGATCTATTTTATAAGAATCTGTGATCTGTTTTTTTACCATTTTGGAATTGGCGATAATAATTTTTGCTTCGGTGAATGTTTTTTTTTCAAGGTAGAGATAGACAAAATTTAAAGGATTGAATTTTCTCTTCTTTGTTTGTAAGAATATTTTATGAACTCCATCTCCGGCTCTGTAGATGTCAGGACAGGTTATACGATCCAAAGAGAAGTAAAAACCTCTCTTTCTAAAACACACCTGCATATTAAACAAAACAGCTTTAAGCCATGAAGCTAAAAAAGAGGGAGATTTTAAGTGTATGATTTCATAAGAGATATTCTGTTTTTTCAGTTCGTTTGTAAGCCTTAGAAGATAGTTTTCAGCTCCCCCGAAAGGATTTTCTTTCTGTCTTATAAAATATATCTTATCTCTCAACTGCTTTCTCTTTTGAAAATACCAAAACTATACCGCTTAAAAAAGCAAAAAGTCCCATTGAGAAGTTTCTGTGGGATATCAAAGGTTCAGCGAAAAAGCCGAGGATAAAGATAGTTAAAAAGATATATTTGATATCCCTTATCTGTCTGTTTGTAGTAGGAGATCGAAAAAGAAACACCAAAAACAAAACAAATATACCAAGTCCCATTACTCCTGTTTGAAGAAGGATTTGAAGATATTGGTTATGCATATGGGGAAAACCAAGTTCGGTGTAAAATCTGTATTTTCTGTCTGTTTTGGTGTATTTGTAAAATGCCGGCATTTCGCTTCCGATACCGTAACCCAAAAGAGGTTTTTTCTTGATCATCTCCTCTGATATGATCCATGTGCCTATCCTCTGTCCTACACTTTCAAAATAATTGTCATTTTCCACAGCATCTATCGTATTTTTTATAGTAGCTTTTACCCGATAGTTGAAATTGTCGCTTAGATGATATGCGCTAAAAAGAATTGAAAAAAGCAAAAATCCCAAAAGTATCAAGGATTTCAGACTAAATCTGTAATAAAGATAAACAACAACACCGACAGCGGCTATAAAAGCGATTTGTCCGGTTCTGCCGTTTATCAAAAAGAGATTGCCGCTTAAAAGTATAAAAAGAAACAGATCAAAAAATCTTCTTCCTTTGTTGAGATTATTGTTTAAAATACGGTGTAAAAGAAAAGCCGCTCCTATTGCCAAAAATATACTGTAAACGATATGATGCATGATAGGAGAGGGATTTTGGGGTAAAACTCCATGCAATGAGATAAATTCAAAAAATACCCCGTAAGAGATCAAAGAACTTATCGCAAGACCGACTATAAAAGTCTTTATGGCATATTTTGCATACTTTTTCTCTATGATCGCCGCATAAGCCAAAAATGCCCAAAGATACATATACTTTCTCAATATATCTATGGCATTGTCTATATACAGGGGATTTGTCCAAAGTATGGAGATTGTACTGAAAATCAAAAAGAGGAGAAAAAAAAAGACAGGTTTTTCTTTGAAGATCGAAAAATCTTTTGTTCTTATTATCTTTTGAATCCAGACGGCAAAGATTAAAATAGAGAAAAAAGATATTGCAGCACGGGAAAGAGGAAGCAAAAATCCGTAAACAACAAAACTGTAATTTGCAAGTCTGTCAAGATTTTCAACCGATAAAATATCTTTTAATCGTCTCATTTATCAAAAACTCTTTTTTATATATTTCCAAAATGTATATTGAGCGTATAATTTTGCTATAACAAATCCTCTCCAACCCTCCAAAAAACCGAGTTTTAAAATATAAAGCCTAAAAAAAGTCCAGGGAGGATTGATCAAAGCTTTTAATCTGTTTGGTTTGCTGTTGAGAGTTGAGTATCTGTTTTGTTTTGTTATAAATTCCTCCACATTTTCGTAAGCGAAGTGTATCATATAATTCTTTAAATAAGAAGTTTTGTTTTTCTCTATGACAACTTTTTCATGAACTTCATCATCACTGAATTTTGCCTCTTTTTTATCAAATAATCTAATCGTATAATCAGGATAGAGTCCGCATCTTTTTACAGGTTTACCAAAAAAACAGTTAAGACGAGGTACAAAATAGGCACTGTATTTTGGTTTTTCAAGCAGATTTAAAAGTTCTTTTTGAAGTTTGTCGCTTATAACTTCATCACTGTCAAGCACAAAAACCCATCTGTTTTTTGCAAGATCGACGGCTCTTTGTTTCTGTCTGCCAAAACCCATCCAATCTTCCTGATATATCTTTGCTTTGTATTTTTGGGCTATCTGGATTGTCTGATCAGATGAATTACTGTCAACTATAACTATCTCATCCGCAAAAAGGCAGGAAGAGAGGACGCGATCTAAATATTTTTGACTGTTATAGGTGATCAGTACGATAGAGAGTCTATTTGTAGATGTGTTCATATCGGTTTTTCCATCGTCTGTGAAACCAAAACCACTCATCGGGTTTTTGACGGATAACTTTTTCGGTGATGAGAGCCTGTGCCTGGGTTGATCTTAGTATATCCTCTTTTGAATCAGATGTTTTTGGAGTTATGATAGGTTCATACAGTGTCAGAGTATATTTTTTATAATCATCTGTCGTTATATAAAGAGGGATGATAACAGCATCAAATTTTCTTGCAAGAAGTGCCGCACTTGGAGTATGTCTTGCTTTTTTGTTGAAAAAATCGATCAAAACTCCCTCATCTTCGGCTGTGTTTTGATCAACCAAAAGACCTATTTTTCTACCATCTTTGAGAGCTTTCATCAGATTTTTCATTGCCCCTTTTTTATCAAACATTCTTATATCAAACTGCTCTCTGTTTTTTTTGAGGATTTTATCCATCGTGGGAGAATCAAGTTTTCTGCCGACTGCCGTCATAGAGCCAAAAAACGCTCCGGCACTAAGAGCCGCAAGTTCCCAGTTACCGTAATGTGCGGTTATAAAGATGATCTTTTTGTCCTCTTTCAAAGCATTTGTCAGATAGTGTCTGTTTTTGACTTTTACCTTTTTCTCAAGTTCCTCTTTGGAAATTCCCTGATTTTTTACAAAATCCGCAAGATTGTATATGAGATTTTTATAACATTTTTTTATGATTCTTTTTTTTTCTTCATCTGAGAGTTCATTTCCAAAAGCAAAATCAAGATTGACTCTTACTACTTTTTTATGTTTTTGATCTATGAAATAGGTAAAATGATACAAAATATTTAAAACAGGATGTAAAATAAAATCAGGAGTTTTTTTTGTTATAAATTGAAAAATCAGAAAAGAAATATAATATATTTTATCCATTTAGTAACTTTTCAGCCTTTTTTATGATTTTTAACGGATCTATGTTTTTGATACAGAGATCATTTTTACAGAGTCTTTTCGGATCTATCTCTTTGGAACAATCTATTGTAAGATTGATAGGTGTTTTAAAAGTATTGCGAAAACTCGGTGTAGGACCGAATATCGTAATACTCGGACGGTTTAATGCCCATGCCATGTGGGTAGGACCGCTGTCCGCTCCGATAACAAGATCACTCTTTGATATTATAGCCTTTAATTGATTTATATTCAATTTGGGAAGCATTTTGGCAGGAGAGTTGTCTTCGATAAATTTTGCAGCCTTCTTCTCATCCTCATTTCCCCAACAAATCAAAATATTTGAATCAAGATTTTTTGCTATCTTTATAAAATGCTCTTTTGGATAGATTTTGCTTTTCCAGCTTGAACCGACTATAAAAAGAGTGTTTTTTCTGTTTTTATCCAAAAATTCAGCTGTTGATTTTAAATCCTCATTTCCAAAAAACAAAAAGGGTTTTTTGTTCAGTATCTGCTCTTTTGTAAACTCAAAGCCAAGAGCCAAAGAGACCAGTTTTAAGTTTCTGATGATTATGTTCTCTTCGTAGGGGATATGATAACTTTTTGAATATAAAAAGGATGCCAGTGATTCACGGGTGGAGTTTTTATCAAAACCGACACAGACTTTGCCAAGAGTTTTGGCAATAAATGCCGATTTTATAAGACCTTGAAGATCGATAACTATATCATATCGTTCCCTTTTGTAAAGCTTAATTTTTTTTAATTCGTCTATTATTAATTTTTTTTGCTTTTTTATTGATTTTAGGTTTAAAGTTTTGATATTATCCGTTTGATGATTATGAGCAAGAAGAGATGCAAATGTCTCTTCGACGATCCAATCAATTTTACTGTTTGGAATATTTTGTTTAATAAATTGTAAAACGATCATACTGTGTACGATATCGCCGAGTGCTGAAAGTTTGACAATAGCTATGCGCATAAACATTCTTTAACAAAAAATAAGGTAAAATATAGTTGAAAGAGAAAATAATAAATAGCCAAAGGTGCAATCCTTATAAAAATATTTTTGTTATTATAGAATGAAGGAGAGAAGTTGTCAAATATTTTTAGAATTTCTTTTTTCATAGCGATAGGGACAATGTTCTTTTTTGCTTTTCACAATTTCAGCTATCAACACAGACCTTTTTTTTATTTCTTGATTAATTTTAATGATAAACTAAATCATATAATATCTTTTGTAATTTTAGCATTTCTTTTGGAAAAAGCCTACAATATAAAAAATATCTGGTTGAATGCTTCTTTTTTACTCTGTATCGGTGCTTTTATAGAAGTTTACCAACTTTTTTTTGTACCCGGCAGAAGTTTCAGTCTGAAAGATTTTTTGGCTGATATTATAGGAGTGTCTGCATATTTGATACTTAAAAAAGCTTATGTTTATAAAGTTGAAAGAAAAAAGGTATATAAAATAGACAATATGAAATTTAAAACATTAGCCAAAGTTTAAAACATGATATCTGTTTTTGACTGTGAAACGATTCCCGATGCGGAACTTATCAGAAAAACCTACGGTTTTGAAGGTGATGATCCGCAAATTTCAAATCAGGCTCTAAAAGCACAGGAGGAAAAAACAGGCTCTTCTTTTCTTCCTCCGCCTTACCATAAAGTAGTTGCAATTTCTGCTGTTATCTGTGATGATTACGGTAATTTTAAAAAAGTCAGTTCTATCAACGGAGATAACGAAAAAGACCTGATAAAACAGTTTTTGGCTTTTATAGACAATAAAAATCCCAAACTTATCAGCTTTAACGGGCGTACTTTTGATATTCCGATGCTGATGATAAGAGCGATGAAATACAATCTCTCATGTCCTGCCTACTTTGAAAAAGAGAACAGAGAACTTAACAAAAGCAAATGGGATAATTACAGAGCCAGATATTCGGATAGATTTCATGTGGATTTGATGGATCATATTGCGGAATTTGGTGCTGTAAGAGGTTTGAAACTTGATACGGTATGTACGCTTATAGGCGCTCCGGGCAAATATGATGTAAGCGGAGATCAAGTACTTGAATTGTATTATAACGGCGAGATTGAAAAGATTAGAGAGTATTGTGAAAGCGATGTTTTAAATACCTACTGGCTCTATTTACAATATGAACTTTTAAAAGGGAATCTTATTTTAAAAGATTATATGACAAATCTTTTGCAAATGTCCGAATCTTTATCCGATGAGAGAGGTTACAGTACTGTTTTTAAAGAGTATGTGGAAAAAAAGATAAAAGAGGAAATATGATCGCTGTTATTGATTACAATATGGGCAATTTAAGAAGTGTTAAAAATGCTTTTGAAAAGATAGGGAAAGATGTAGCGATAGTAAAGGATGCCGAAAAACTAAAAGATTTTGACAAGATTATACTGCCCGGTGTCGGAGCTTTCGGCGATGCGATGGAACATCTGAAAAAAAGTGCAATGGATGAAGCCGTAAAAGATTTTGTAAAAAGCGGAAAACCTCTGCTTGGAATCTGTCTTGGTATGCAGCTTCTTTTTGAAAAAAGCGAAGAGTTTGGAACGCATAAAGGACTTTCTTTGATAAAGGGAGAGGTTGTAAAGTTTGATCCTTCAAAGTTTGACAAAAAACTGAAAATACCTCACATGGGTTGGAATGAACTTTTTATCCAAAAAGAGACACCGATTTTCAAAGATATACCAAATCCTTTTTATACATATTTTGTTCACAGTTACCATGTTGTATGTGATGATAAATATGCTGTCGGAAAAACGATATACGGATATGAATTTGTAAGTGCCGTTCAAAATGAAAATATTTTCGGCATACAGCCTCATCCGGAAAAATCACATGAAAACGGATTGAAAATAATCAAAAATTTTGCAGAGTTTTAAAAACGATATATTTTTAGAGGATGAAAATGAGACAGGTTGTTTTAATAACCGGTGCCGGTTCCGGGATGGGACAAAAGACAGCCGAATTTTTATCAAAAAGAGGATTTATCGTATATGCAGGTTCAAGAAAGCCGTTGGAGCTGAAAAAGAGTGAAAGTTTGTATCCTTTTTATCTGGATATTACCGATTTTGAAAATATACAAAACGGAGTATCCGATATAGAAAAAAAAGAAGGTAAAATTGATATTCTTGTGAACAATGCCGGTTACGGTTTTGTCAGTTCCGTGGAGGAGGCAACGGAAGAGCAGATGTATAATCAGTTTAATATCAATGTGTTTGGGGTTTTAAGGGTTTCAAAAGCTGTAATTCCTCTGATGAGAAAGCAAAAGAGCGGTATTATCATAAATATCAGTTCATTTTTAGGCAAAATAGGACTTCCTATCCTGACATTTTACAACGCAAGTAAATATGCGATAGAAGGCATAACTGATTCTTTGAGATATGAGCTTGGAGATTTCAATATACGGGTTCACTCCATAATGCCGGGTTTTTTCGATACAAAATTTGCAAGAGAAAATCTCGTAACAAATGATAAAACTTTTGATAAAAATTCTCCATACAATAAAATAGTATCCACTTTGGCTCCAACCATTGTAAATCAGATAAACAACGGAAATGACAGTGTAGAAGTTGCAAAGATGATTTTTCGGATTATTACTGATGACAAATTTCCGGCAAGAGCCACTATCGGTGATAAAGCAAAAAAATTTATTCCGATGAGAAAAGAGCTTAGTGATGAGGATTTTGAGAGAAGAGTTAGAGAGTATTATAATCTGTAATGGAAAGTTTCTTTTTTAATATAACAGATAGAAGATACAAAACAACGAAGCTTTTTAAAGAGGGTGATGAGCATATAACAAGAGTTGATATTTCCAATGGGATAGTTTTTTTTGATATGAATATCAATAGAGATAAAAAATTTTTTATTAAAAATCTTGACAGGATGGTGGTTATATCTCTGTTGAGAGAAGGTGCTTTTGAGATATTTGACAATAGAGCCAAAAAGAGGTTTGTAACAAAAAAGAACCGTATCGATATTTTCTGTTCATCAAGACAGGATTTTGAGCTTACGATAAAGAGTGCGAACGCTTTTATACTTTTTATTGCCGATTTTTTTCTAAAAAGATATCTTTTATCAAATAAAAACGAACCTATCGATTTTTTATATGAAAAAATTCAAAACGAGATATCACTAAAGAGGATAAATACCCAGCCGATTGATGCTTTGAGTCTTTATATCATAGATAAAATTATAGATACGAAATCAAACAGAAGTTTACAAAGTATCAGATGTGAACACAGTGTCATAGAGTTTATGATTCATCGGTTTTCACTGATAGATATGATTGATGAGAAGATAGATAAAGAGGAACTTGAAATAGCCAAAAAGGCAAAAGCAAATCTTTTAAAAAGCTTCTCTTCTCCTCCTACTATCAAAAAACTTTCCCGTTTGTGTGCTACAAATGAGTTCAAACTGAAAAAGATTTTTAAAAAAGTCTATAAAAGTACCATTTACGGTTATATTCAAAAACTTCGCCTTGAAGAGGCAAATCTGCTTTTAAGAGAAAGAGAATTGAATATCGGTGAAATTGCCAAAAAAGTCGGATACAGACATCAAGGACACTTTAGCAAACTTTTTTTTAAAACTTATGGAGTTTATCCAAAAGATCTGCTGAAAAAATAAAATTCTGATTGTGCTAAATTAAAATCCTCTTTTTGATAAAAATCTCTTGATAACAGTTTCTTAAGAGTGATAAAATATAATAATCGGTCTTATGCTCCATATCGTAGGTAAAAAGAAAAAATATCTGATGCGTAAGGTCAGTTAATAAAAAGGGGTTGTGATGAAACTGTTTATTCGGGTGTTTGGTATAACTGTGTTTGTTTTTTTGTTTTTACTGGCTCTGCCTTATATGCTGCCTAAGAAAAAGATGCCTAAATATAGTGATGATGAGCTAAGAGAAGTGGCGTTAAGCAGAGGAATGAAACCGGTTCCTTCAACTTACAAAGAACTTTTAAAAGTTGTGGATAATCCCGAAAATCCTTTGAGTGTAAAAAAGATACTGCTTGGAAAAGAACTTTTTTTTGATACTCTGCTCTCAAAAGACAAGGATATAAGTTGTGCAAGTTGTCATATACTGCAAGAGGGGGGAGATGACAATATCCCTGCGGCAACAGGATACAGAGGACGGGTAAATCCTTTTCATCTGAATTCTCCTACGGTTTTAAACTCGGCTCTTGCAAAAGCGGAGTTTTGGAACGGACGGGCAAAAGATGTAGAAGAACAGGCAGGAGGACCCATTCAGGCTCCTTTTGAGATGAATATGACTCCAAAAGAGGTTGTTGAGAGATTGAAAAAAGTTCCCTCTTATAAAACAGAATTTCAGGATGTATTTGCAAAAGAGCTAAAAGAAGGAGAAGATGCCATAAGTTTTAAAAATGTAAAAAAGGCTATCGGAGCTTATGAAAGAACTCTTTTGACAAGGGGAGACTATGACAGATTTTTGGAAGGTGATAATCTTGCAATGAGCAAAAGGGCAAAGAAAGGATTGGCGCATTTTATCAATTACGGATGCAAAGGGTGTCATACCGGTATGAGTGTGGGAGGTCAGAGTTTGCAAAAATTCCCTCTAAGGGGATATATCGATTGGCTGAATATCAGTGTATTGCCTGATATAAAGTTAAAAAACCAAGGTTTTCCTTTTGAAAATACAGGCGGTTTCTTGGGAAAAGATGATCATAAACTTTTTCGTGTACCGATTTTGAGAAATATAACAAAAACAGCGCCGTATTTTCATAACGGGGCGGTAAAAGATCTAAAAGAAGTTATAAGGATTATGGGAAAACACCAGATTGGAGTAGATTTTACAAAAGAGGAGGTTGAGGATATCTTGGCATTTTTTAAAACACTCGAAGGAAAGATAGTTGATTATAAAATAGGAGAGAGTGGATATCAGGTAAAATAAAACTTATGTTATAATCATCTGAACAGTTTTACAAAAAGGAGTCGGATGCAAATTTTACCTGCGATAGATTTAAAAGAGGGTAAAGCCGTCAGACTTACCAAAGGTTTGATGGATAGTGCCAGAATTTACGGTGAGAAAGCATGGGAGATTGCAAAAGAGTTTGAAGAGATGGGAAGCGAGTGGCTTCATCTGGTTGATCTAAACGGAGCTTTTGCCGGTGAGCCCAAAAATCTGGAAGTTATAGAAAAAATCAGAAAAAATTGCAATCTAAAACTTGAACTCGGTGGCGGTATAAGAGATGAAGAGACGATAAAAAGATATCTTGATCTTGGTATAAACAGAGTTATTTTGGGTTCTATCGCCCTGAAAAATCCCTCTTTTGTAAAAGAGATGGCAAAAAAATATCCCATAGTTGTCGGTATCGATGCGATAGACGGGTTTGTTGCGGTTGAAGGATGGGCGGAAAAATCAACGATGAAAGCAACAGAACTTGCAAAAGAGTTTGCCAATGCAGGAGTAGAAGCAATCATCTGTACCGATGTCGGCAAAGACGGAACTTTAAGCGGTGTCAATGTCGGGTTTACTTTGGAAATGGCAAAAGAGAGCGGTATCGATACGATAGCAAGTGGAGGAGTCAAAGATACAGAGGATATCATCAAACTAAAACAAACAGGAAAGATTGCCGGTGTTATCGTAGGTAAAGCCTTTTATGAAGGAACTATCGATCTAAAAGAGGCTTTTGAAATATGTAAAAAATAATTTCTCTTTGACGATATAGATCCTATAAAAATATATGTTAAAAAAGGATCAATCGTGAAACTATTGGTAGTAGATGATAGTTCAACAATGAGAAGAATTATAAAAAATACTTTAGGAAGACTCGGACACAAAGAGGTTTTGGAAGCTGAAAACGGTGCTGATGCATGGAAAACGCTTGAGGAAAACAGTGATGTCGATGTGTTGGTAACCGATTGGAATATGCCGGAGATGAACGGATTGGAGCTTGTCAAAAAAGTCAGATCCGAAAACAAATATGAAGATATGCCTATTATTATGGTAACTACCGAAGGAGGAAAAGCCGAAGTCATAACAGCTTTGAAGGCGGGTGTAAACAACTATATAGTAAAACCTTTTACTCCGCAAGTTTTGAAAGAGAAGTTGGAGGATGTACTCGGTTAAAAAGAGTATATGAATGAATATTTTTATGAGTTGATTATAGAAACCGAAGGTTATAACGATGTTATAAGTGATTTGGTACTTGCTCTTACAAATGAGGCGATTGAAGAGCAAAAAGGCAAAATTATCGTAAGAAGCAGTGAGCCTTTGGATGATATAAAGTGGGCGGTTGAGGAGTTTTCAAAGAAGAGTAAAATTCCGCTGAATATGAAAACGGTAAAACAAAAGAACGAAAACTGGATAAAAAAATATCAAGAATCAATCCAACCGGTTTCGGTTGGAAAATTTTACATTCATCCTACATGGAAATCTCCCAAAGATGAACTTATCAATATCATTATTGATCCGGCTTTGGCTTTTGGTTCAGGGCATCATGAAACTACAGGTTCATGTCTGAAAGCGATAGGAGATCTTGTCAAAAAAGGTGATGAGGTTTTGGATGTCGGTTGCGGCAGCGGAATACTCTCTATCGCCTGTGCCAAACTTGGAGCCAAAGTTGATTTGTGCGACAGTGATCCTCTCTCTGTAGAGAGTGCAAAAGAAAACTTCAAACTAAATCAGATATCCTACAATGATGCGTGGATCGGATCTGTCAATAAAACCGATAAAAAATATGATTTTACGATTGCAAATATAATAGCGGATGTTTTGATAATGATCTCAAAGGATTTGAAAAAAAGTGTCAAAGAGGGAGGTTATTTGATATTATCTGGGATTTTGGATAAATATAGAGAGGATGTAGCAAAAAAATTTGATAATTTTGATACAATTTCACAATTGAAAAACGATGAATGGTTTACTCTCGTTTTAAAAAATTGTAAAAGGTAATGAATGAGTAATAAGAGGCGAAATAAAAATAATAAAAATAACAATTTTTTTAATGACAATCCGCTCTTGGTTTTTGCTGTTTTTTCTATCATTGTTATTTTAATCTTTAAATCTGTCTTAAATACAAACAGCGGTGCCAATTTTATGCAAAATGAGAGCAGCGTAAACGGTACGCCTATAACTTCGACCAAAGAGGTGAGCTACTATCAGTTAAAAGAGCTAATAAAGAAAAATCAGGTAAATTATGTAGCGATAGGACAATCCTTTATAAAAGCCGTTAATGAACATAACGGTGTCAAAACCGTATATCTGGCAAAAAAAGTGGGGGAAGACAATACTTTGATCCCTCTGCTTGAAAAACAGAAAATCCCCTACGGAGGATATAACGAAACAAACTGGCTTACGGAGCTTTTCTTTTCGTGGATACTTCCTATATTTATATTTTTTGGTATCTGGATGTTTCTGGCGAGTCGTATGCAAAAAAATATGGGTGGCGGAATACTTGGAATGGGAAGCAGTAAAAAGCTTGTCAATTCCGAAAAACCAAAAGTAAAATTTGATGATGTTGCCGGTGTTGAAGAGGCGAAAGAGGAAGTCAAAGAGATAGTTGATTTTCTAAAACATCCTGAGAGATATATAAGACTCGGTGCCAAAATACCAAAAGGAGTTTTACTTGTAGGACCTCCGGGAACAGGTAAGACACTTTTGGCAAAAGCCGTGGCAGGTGAAGCGGATGTTCCGTTTTTTTCCGTCAGCGGTTCGAGTTTTATAGAGATGTTTGTCGGTGTCGGAGCTGCAAGGGTTAGAGATCTTTTTGAACAGGCAAAAAAAGAGGCACCCTCTATCATATTTATAGATGAGATCGATGCGATAGGAAAGAGCAGGGCGGCAGCCGGATCAATGGGTGGAAATGATGAGAGAGAACAGACTCTAAATCAGCTTTTGGCAGAGATGGACGGATTTAGTTCCGATAAATCACCGGTTATAGTTTTGGCGGCTACAAACCGTCCTGAAGTTTTGGATGCCGCACTTCTTAGACCCGGAAGATTTGACAGACAGGTTTTGGTGGATAAACCGGATTTTAAAGGAAGAGTTCAGATCCTAAAAGTCCATATGAAAGATATAAAAATTGCAGATGATGTTGATATAGAGGAGATAGGAAGATTGACGGCAGGACTGGCGGGAGCCGATCTTGCAAATATTATCAATGAAGCGGCACTTCTTGCCGGAAGACAGAACAAAGACAAAGTTCATCAAAAAGATCTTGTAGAAGCGGTAGAGAGAGCAATAGCCGGATTGGAAAAGAAAAGCAGAAGAATCAATCCAAAAGAGAAAAGAATCGTTGCATATCATGAAAGCGGACATGCCTTGATAGCCGAAGTTACAAAAGGGGCTAAAAAGGTATCCAAAGTTTCCATCATACCGCGAGGTCTTGCTGCTTTGGGTTATACTCTAAATACTCCCGAAGAGAATAAATATCTGATGCAAAAGCATGAACTGATAGCTGAAATCGATGTTCTTCTTGGAGGAAGAGCGGCAGAGGATGTTTATATAGGGGAAATATCCACAGGTGCTTCAAATGATCTTGAAAGAGCGACCGATATCGTAAAAAGTATGGTCAGTCTGTACGGTATGACCGATGTTGCCGGTTTGATGGTACTTGAAAAACAGCAAAATATCTTTTTAAACGGTGGAACTACAAAAGATTACAGTGAAAAGATGGCAGAAGAGATGGACTCTTTTGTAAAAGAGTTTTTGGAAAAACGCTATAAACATGTAAAAGATATACTAAAAGAGTATAACGGAGCTATCGAGAAGATGGTGGAGTGCCTTTTCAAAGAGGAAACTATCGAGGGTTCCAAAGTTGTTGAAATCATCAGAGAGTATGAAAAAGAAGCCGGTATAGAGAGTCGTCTGGTTGATAATGAGGAAGAAAACGATATAAAAAAAGCCAAAAGAGAGAGCGAAAACAAAGAGTAATTTTTAATGCAAAAAGATAATAAATTGCAGTTTATTTATATTTTGCCAAATCTTTTTACTGCTGCAAGTATATTTGTAGGAACACTCTCTATCATAAACGCAGCAAACGGACATTTTGCAAAAGCTGCATATCTTATCTTTTTGGCACTTTTTTTTGACGGTCTTGACGGTAGAGTGGCAAGACTGACCAAAACAACAACTAAATTTGGTGCGGAGTTTGACTCTTTGGCTGATATCGTATCTTTTGGGGTTGCTCCGGCTGTTTTGTTCTATTTTGCTATCGGAGAAGGATTTGGAAAGCTCGGTTCTTTGGCGGCTGCTGTGTATGTGGTTTTTGGAGCCGTCCGTCTTGCCAGATTTAATGTTACCTCTTTGTCTTTGGAACCTTCCGTTTTTATCGGTGTTCCTATTCCAACCGCAGCTGTTTTCAGCGCTTCCTGGATTTTGACGGCTCTTTATCTTAAGAGTTCATTTTTCGATTTTATCGTTTTAGTCAATATCTTTTTGATAGCTCTTTTGATGGTCAGCAATATCAGATATCCGAGTTTTAAAAAGATAGATCTTAAAAAAGCAAATGTCAGGAAAGTTCTTGTCATTTTGATACTTCTTTTTTCTCTGATATATCTAAATCCGATAGGAGCCTTGTTTATCGCATCAACCTCTTATGTTTTATTTGGAGTAGGCAGAGGATTTTACCATTTTGTTTTAAAGAGAAAGAGTAAATTGTAATTTTTTATTGTATAATAGAGTAAATTTTATGAAAGGAGAGGTTATGAAAAGTAACAGATGTAACGACGGTGTTGCAAAAGCTATCAAATTTTTACCGAAAGTCGAGATAAAAAACTCTCTCCTGCTCAAACTCCTTTAATTCCGCTGAATTTTAAATTACTATTGATAAAATACAATCATCTATACAAAACAGATATAAAAATAACATAAGGATAATAAAATGCAAAATGATATTATAAAAATTTTTGATACGACATTGAGAGACGGAGAGCAGAGTCCGGGAGCTTCCATGAATGTGGAAGAGAAAGTGCAGATCGCTTTGCAGTTGCAAAAGTTGGGTGTGGATATCATAGAGGCCGGATTTGCAGCCGCAAGTGGCGGAGATTTTGAAGCGATAGAGAGGATAAGCGAAGTTGTTGACAAAAGCGTAGTCTGCTCTTTGGCAAGAGCGTTGGAAAGAGATATAAAAGCTGCCGGAGATTCGATAGCAAAAGCAAAGCATAGAAGGATTCACACTTTTATAGCTACAAGTCCGATACACATGGAATATAAACTTAAAATGAGTCCGGACAAAGTTTTGAAAAAAGCGGTGGAGGCTGTGGAGTATGCCAAAACTTTTACCGATGATGTGGAATTTTCATGTGAGGATGCCGGAAGAAGCGAGATGAGTTTTCTAAAAGAGGTTTTGGATGCCGTGATAAAAGCAGGAGCTACAACCTTGAATATTCCCGATACGGTTGGTTACAGATTTCCCGAAGAGATGGGAGAGATGATAAGAGAATTAAAAGAGTTTGTAGGAGAGAGAGCTGTTTTGTCAGTGCATTGTCATAATGACTTGGGATTGGCGGTTGCAAACTCTTTGGCAAGTGTGAGAGCAGGAGCGAGACAGATAGAGTGTACGATAAACGGACTTGGGGAGAGAGCCGGAAATGCCGCTTTGGAAGAGGTGGTTATGGCTGTAAAAGTAAGACAGGATATTTTCAAAGGTTTGGATACCAATATCAATACACATGAGATATATCCTGCAAGCAAACTGGTTTCAAACATAACCGGTATCATCCCTCAGCCAAACAAGGCGATAGTAGGTAAAAACGCTTTTGCCCATGAAAGCGGGATACATCAAGACGGTGTTTTAAAGCACAAAGAGACTTATGAGATCATGAGAGCAAAAGATATAGGTCTTGATCAAAATGCGATAGTTTTGGGAAAACACTCAGGAAGACATGCTTTTAAGAAGAAGATAGAGGATTTGGGTTACTCTTTGGATGACAAAGAGCTTGATGAGGCATTCAAAAATTTCAAAGATTTGGCCGATAAGAAAAAAGAGATATTTGATGATGATATCAGGGCGATTGTTGCAGATGAGATTATCAAAGTACCTCAGGTTTATGAGTTGGTAAGACTTCAGCTTAGCGACTGTACCGGAGGGGTTCCAAGTGCTGCCGTTACGATAGCCCATAACAAAATGGAAATAACCGATGCAGCTATTGGAGATGGAACGATTGATGCGATATTTAAGACTGTTGACAGAATAAGCGGTATAAAAGGTCTTTTGAAAGATTACAGAGTCAATGCCGTTACACAGGGGAAAGATGCTCTTGCAAAAGTGGTTGTAAAGGTTGTTTTTGAAGAGGAGAAACCTGCCGTTATGGGACACGGTCTTAGTATCGATACGATGTTGGCAAGTGCGAGAGCGTATATATCGGCACTAAACAGTTATATCTCTTTAAAAGAGGGGATGATTAAGATAAATCCTCAAAAAGATACTATATAATGTAATAATAAACTGTAAGAAGAGAGAAAAAATGTTTGATTATAAATATAACAGCTTTTATGAAGTTTTGGCTCATCATGCAAAGGTGATACCGGATAAAACCGCCTATTTTATGGATGACAGAAAGATAAATTTTTACAGAGTAAAATTGAAGGTAGATACTTTTGCGAGATTTTTGGAATTTATAGGGATTCAAAAAGGTGATCGTATTGCATTGGTGGTTGCCAACTCTTTGGAATTTATAGTCTCTTTTTTGGCGGCAGGACGATTGGGGGCGGTTGTGGTTCCTATAAATACTTTTTTAAAAGAGGATGAGATAGCTTTTATATTGAATGATTCAAATGCGAAACTTCTTATATCATCTGCCAAATTTGCAAAAAATACCGAAAATATGATCAAAAAGACAAGTGTGGAAAAAATCGTATGGGAAGGCGACAGAAAAGAGCTGAATGAAAACAATATAAGTTTTAATGAAATATTATCCAATCTTGAATCACATGAAAAAGTATCCTATAAACCAGATATCAATGATCTTGGAGTTATCATCTATACTTCCGGTACTACCGGCAAACCAAAAGGTGCTATGTTAAGCTATAAAAATATATTTGCAAATATTTATGGTGTAAGCGAACTTATGAAGATAACTCCAAAAGACAGATTTATCGTTTATCTGCCGATGTTTCACTCTTTTACTCTGACTGTTACGGTACTGATGCCTCTGTTTTTTGCAAGTCCTGTTGTTATCATCAGATCAATTATGCCTTTTTCCAATATCATAAAACAGACGCTTTTAAAAAGGGTTACGATTTTTACCGGTGTTCCCGATGTCTATAATGCTCTTAGCAAAGCAAAATTGCCATGGTATTTTCACTGGTTTAACAAAGTGAAATTTTATGTAAGCGGAGCCGCTGCACTGCCGGAAGATACGCTTAAAAGATTTAAAGACAAATTCAAAAGAGGCAGACTTCTGGAAGGATACGGTCTTAGTGAGACTTCTCCGGTGGTTTCTGTCAATCTGCCTGATAAACAAAAGCCTCTCTCCGTAGGACCTCCGGTTCCGGGAGTTGAGATAAAGATAGTCAATGAAGAGATGGTGGAAGTTCCCGTCGGAGAGATTGGAGAGATCATCGTAAGAGGCGATAATGTCATGCAGGGGTATTTAAACCGTATGGAAGCAACCAGTGAAACTATCATAAATGATTGGCTTAAAACCGGAGATCTCGGAAAGGTTGATGAAGAGGGCTTTTTGTATATCGTTGACAGAAAAAAAGATCTTATCATCTCAAAAGGAATAAATATCTATCCACGAGAGATAGAAGAGATACTTGTCAATCATCCTTTGATAAAAGCTGCTGCGGTAATAGGAGTCAAAGATGAAAAAGGTGTAGAAGTTCCGATTGCCTACATTGAGCCTGAAGAGGGTAAAGAGATAGATGAAAACAGAATAAAAAGATATTTAAAAGAAAATCTGGCAAATTTTAAAGTACCAAAAGCCGTAAATGTTATCGATGAGCTTCCAAAAAATGCCGCCGGAAAAGTTTTGAAAAGAGTTTTGAAGGAAAATCTCAAAAAAGAGTAGTTAATCTTCAAACTTTTCCAAAATCTTTAAAAACATCTTTTCATAGTAACTGTCGCTCATCTTGTGGACATTTGTTTCCCATATCTCTTCAAGCGGCAGTTCGTGAATATCAGGAAAATCTGTTTCATTTTTATTTTTGGTTATATGTAACTCTTTTTTTTCAAAAATATTATTTATACTTTTTTCTACGATTAGTTCATTTTTATAATCTTGCATATCTTTCTCCTTTCTTAATTATCCAATTATAACAAAAAATTAATAGATATTGTTTAAAATATAGGTTTTCTATAGTTTTTAGTGTAAAATATTATAATATTAAATTAAAAATAATTTTTAAAAGTTAAATACTTTTTATAAAATAAAAGATATTGATTTATATTTAAAACTAAAATTAACTAATAAATAAAAAATTATCAATTTTAATTAAAGGAGCAGTGTTACAAAATTACTCACAACAGATATATTTTTGGAAGTTATATTTAAAAGCGGGAGATTTTTCCTCCCGCTTTTAAATGTATCAGAGAGCTTCTTCATTCTCCTCACCCGTTCTTATCCTGATTACTCTCTCTATCCTGGAGACGAAGATTTTACCGTCTCCTATTTTTCCGGTTTTGGCATTTTTGGCTATGATCTCTAGCGCCGTATCCAAAAACGGTTTTGAAACTACGATCTCTATTTTGATCTTGGGAAGAAAATCGACCACATATTCTGCACCTCTGTATAGTTCACTGTGTCCTTGCTGTCTGCCGTATCCTTTGACTTCCGATACGGTCATTCCCTCTATCTGGGCTTTTACAAGTTGTTCTTTTACATCCTCGAGTTTAAAGGGTTTTATGATTGCTTCTATTTTATACATACCTTCTCTCCTTATAGATTCATGGCTTTTTCGCCGTGGGTTGTTTCATCAAGTCCTATTTGTTCATCTTCGGCGCTTACTCTTCCTCCGCCTGTTATCATGCTTGATATGAAATATAAGACAGCCGTCATTATACCGCTGTAAACTATCGTTAAAAGTATGGCTTTTATCTGTGCGATAATCTGTGAACCCATATCGTAGTTTTCGGGCATTGCATAAGAGGCGATAAAAAGAGCTGTTGCGATAGAACCCCATATTCCTACTAGTCCGTGTACCCAAAAAGCATCCAAAGAATCATCAACTTTGAAAATCTTTTTAAATTTTGATACACCGAAAAATCCCAAAGCTCCACCTATAACTCCGATAATAACAGCATCCATTACACCTGCCGTTCCTGATGCCGGGGTGATGGCTACCAAACCTGCAACCGCACCTGAAGCGCCGCCTACAAGAGTAGGTTTTTTATAGACTATCCATTCTGCAATCAACCATCCTATAACTCCCAAAGAGGCTGCAACATTTGTTACCAAAAATGCCGATGCCGCCACACCGTCTGCTGCCACTTCACTTCCTGCATTGAAACCAAACCATCCAAACCACAAAAGAGCCGAACCCAAAACAGCAAGAATAGGGGAAAAGGGTTTAATGGCACTTTTATTATAATCTTTTCTTTTTCCTACAAGCATAGCAAGGACAAATCCTGCAACACCTGCATTTATATGTACTACCGTACCTCCTGCAAAATCAATCTCTCCAAAATTCAGCATCTCTCCGCCTCCCCATGCCCAATGGGTAACAGGCGCGTAAACTGTCAATATCCACAATGCGCTGAATATAACAAATGTGGAGAATTTGATCCTCTCTATAACCGAACCACTTGCGATTGCAACGGCGATTGCCGCAAATGTACCCTGAAAAGCTACAAACAGAAGTTCGGGGATGGTACCGTTTGCCGTATCGGCACCGTTTAGGTCAGTTTCTTTTGCAAAAGCTGCCAAAGGCAGCATAAGAAAAACAGATAACTTGAATATATTTTTCATGTCTTCTCCTCTAATTTTTATTTCAGCAAAATGATAACATTAAACAGATACAATTAAATCCTATAAATTGCTTAAAAATTAATCACTTTACAGATTAACATTTGTTTTGTATTTTTAAAATGTGAGTATTTCACTTTTTTTTCACAATTTGTCGATATAATAGATAAAATCTTTTAAAGGAGTTTCCATGATCAAAAAGTTGCTGTTAGTGTTAGTGTTTACTTTCTCAACACTGTTTGCCATCAACTTAAATACCGCTTCCAAAGAGGAGCTTATGAGTATAAAAGGTATAGGTGAAAAAAGAGCTGAGTCTATCATCAAGTACAGAAAGACTCACAGGATAAAAAGTGCCGATGATCTGAAAAATATCAAAGGTATAGGTGATGATATAATCGGTAATGTAAAAAAAGGGGTTAAAAACAAAGCACCTGTAAAAAAAGCTTCTGCAAATAAAAGTAAAAGTACAAAAAGCAAAGAGTCCAAAACCAAAACTTCAACAAAAAAAAGTAAAAAAACGGCTGATAAAAAAGAGACTCAAAAGAAAAGCGCTTCAAAGCCAAAATCTTCAGCAAAAACAAAAAGTGCCAAAAAAAGCAAGGTATCCAAAAAATCTGCCAAGTCAGCCAAAAAGAGCAAAAAAGCAAAAAAAGTCAAACACTGAAATTTATAGACGGGATATATTTTGTATCCTGTCTATTTCATAGTAGATATATACTCTTTATAAACCTTTTCAAGTTCTTTATCTTTTTCAATCATAATATCTTCATTATGTGTTATCAGTGCATTTTCAAGTATCTCAATTCTTTTGGCAAGATAGATAAAAAGTTGTTTGTTGATATCGGGGATTTTATTGTGGCTGAGTTGTCCTTTGTCTCTTCCTTTGCTGATAACCCTTGCAGGGATGCCGACAGCCGTTGAGTTTGAGGGGACTGATTTTACCACAACGGAATTGGCTCCGATACGGGCATTTTCTCCTATTTCTATATTACCCAAAACTTTTGCGCCTCCACCGATAACAGCGCCTCTTTTTACGGTAGGGTGTCTTTTGATCCCTTTATCAAGGCTTACTCCTCCGAGTGTAACTCCCTGATATATCAAAACATCATCTTCTATAACGGCGGTTTCACCTATAACCACTCCTGTTGCATGATCTATAAAAACTCTTCTGCCTATTGTTGCTGCCGGATGTATGTCAACATTTGTAAGGATTTGGGAGATACCCATGATCACTCTTGCTATCAGTTTCCAGCCTCTTTTATAAAATCGATTGGCTATCCTGTAATTTATAAGAGCCCATACTCCGGGATAGTTAAAAAAAAGTTCCAGTTTGTAGTTGATAGCCGGATCGTTTCTCCATGGCGTTCTCAAGTCTTGTTTTATTATCTCATAAAGTGAACGAAATGACATATTTTTCCTCTGTTGGTTCATTTTTGGAAAGCATTATACTAAAAAAGAGTTTAGAGATGCCCTTTGTTTTTAGAGTTTTTATAAATTAATCTTTTTTTTAAAAAGTAGTGATATAATTAAAGTATAAATTAAAAAGGTTATTAATATTATGAAAAGATTACTTTTTTTACTCTTTTTTTTAATTTTTATTATTTTATTGGGTGGATGTGGTTCCTCATCAGAGCATAAATCTGCTGTTTTTGATGCAAAGGCTTATATAAAAGAACCCTTGAAAAATGCTGTTGTCAAAATATACAAAAGAGAAAACAATGCCACTGTTTTGCTTTATGAAGAAAATACATCATCAAACGGAGAGTTTTATACTCACAAAGAGGATTTGAAAGATGATGTTTTTTATATTTATACGGTTAAAGGCGGAAATATTGCAGATGAACACAATACGAAAAACCAAGGAGAGATAAGAGTCATCGTTAAAGGTGCATGGTTGAAAGATGCAGGGCAGTTAAATGTATCTGCCGCTTCCCAAATCCTTTATATACTCGGAGGACATTATCTCTTTTATGATATTGAAAAATTGGAAAAAGTGCTAAATACTCAGGCAAAAAAGATAATAAAAAAAGATATCAACAATGACGGTGTTATAGATGCCAAAGATGTTTTGGTTTTTGATCCCAAAAACAAAGATGAATGGATGTTTTTGGAAGAGAGAGTAAATAATATAAGGGATAAAATTATAAAAAATGACACTGGTTATCTTGATCTGATTACCAATGATACGATTGCCGAATATAAGAGATTGGGACAGACAACAGAATTTTATGTGTCTGATAAAGATAATCTGCTTTTTACCATATATCTTTTCAACTTTGTCAAAACTCCTTTTTGGGATTTTAATATTTATGATATCAAAGACAAAATGCATCCGAAAAAACTCTATTCAAAAAGATTTTCAGCGTATGCGGATTATAGTCGGATAGAAGATTTTCGTCTGTTTCACAAAAGCAAAATAGTTATGATAAAGGGATTGGAGTTTAATGGCAAAGCAAAGGGTGTGCTTTTGCTTGATTACAGTGATCTTTCTGATGTTCATATCATAACTCCTCCCCAAAAGGATATTCCGGGCTATCCGTATCTTTATATAGGAGCTAAATTTCATCATTTGGGGGAAATGATCGATTTTATAATTTCACCGGATGATCAATATACATACATATTGAAATCTGATCATAATTTGACTGTTGTAGATAACAGCAATTTGCATGATCTAAAAGCTATGGCATCTCTTGAACTTAATGAGAGTGCAAAAAAGATATTTTTAAATGACGGGGAAAAGAAACTCTATGTGATAAATAACAGGACAATCGATATAGTCGATATCAAAGATCCCTATCACCCTTTTGTTTCCAAAACCGTTTTTTTGGAAAGCGGGATAAAAAGGGCTCTGTTCTTTGATGATTATAGAAGAGTTGTTATACAAAAAAGTGATAAAGAGATCGAGATTGTAAATATGGAAGATCTCTCAGCTCCTTTTGCAGAGGGAGAGATAAAAAGTGAAGATTTGGTTTCTGATCTGTGCCTCTCTTTTGATGAGAAGATACTTTATACGGATATTGTATCAAAAAAGATGATAGGTGTTTATGATATTTCAAAACCTCAAAAGATCAAAAGAACAAAAAGACTTCGTGTGATTGAATATACAAAAATAACTAAAGATTCATCTTATAATAAAATGCAACTGAGTAAATATGGATTGTTTTTGCTTTTAGAGAGTAAACTCAATCTTATAGATGCAAATCCGACGGAAAACAGTACGGTTATGTTTAGAAAGCTCCCGATATCATCTAAAATATATGATGTTGATCTCCTAAAAGACGGCTCTCTTTTGGGGTGGACTTATCCGGGTTGGCATGATAAAAGAACGCTGTTTCTTTATAAAATCTATGAAGACAAAAACCTCTTTCTCGAAAGTTCGGCGAAATTTGTTCATCTTGGTTATGATGAATTGAAAAATCAGCCTTTGATTAAAAAGATTCAGGATGATATTAAAATTGTCGGAAATAAAATTTTTGCAAATCATAATAAAAATGGATTTTACGAGCCAATCAGCGGTTCTTCTGTATGGGAAGAGATGATAGTGGATGATAAACTGTATGCTTTTTCATATAATCGTGAAACAGAGTGTTGCAAAATGTATAATGATACTTATTATTGTCACTATATGCTGCGATTGGGTGTTTATGATATAGAAGAGAGTGATTCGATTTTAAAGAAGTATTTTGAAAGCTGTGATGTAACTTTTGGCAAGTTTATTCTTTCTTCGGATAAAAGCAAACTTTATATGTTTAACGGACTGGGAATTTTGGTTTTTGATCTAAA
>Ga0256914_1000633_pt1 | contig 34258 bp, 37 predicted proteins | sample HulkmetaG_FD_191571 | JGI IMG/M metagenome (GOLD analysis project Ga0256914, IMG submission 191571) | Hydrothermal chimney microbial communities from Main Endeavour vent field at the Juan de Fuca Ridge, Pacific Ocean - Hulk | ecosystem: Environmental > Aquatic > Marine > Hydrothermal vents ... | reverse complement strand
CCACCGCTAAATGATTGTATTTGGGCACCACAGTCTTTCCAGCTGTGTACATCCCTGTCTGTCGCATACATGGGTGTGGCTGAATGGGCAAACCACCGCATCCTGCGATTAAATTCTTATATGTTTATCATTAAAAATTTGTAACGACTTCAAAACCCTCTTCTACATGATATTCCGCTGAATATCAAGCTGTCGGCTCAGCAACAGAACACACCATGCCCGGTAATGAAGTCTTCTTGCTTCCGGGTTGAAATCGTCCAAAACGCCATCATTACAAGAGTTACCAATCACAGAGGAGGATGAGTTATGGCTACGTTTCAACAGCTTCGTGAAGGGGTGGCTAGTGCCTGGGACACGATTGCCGAAGGATGGCGCCACCTGTACCGGCGAGCCTCAGGTGCCATCACCCGCTTTATTCCGCACAAGAACCGAAGTGAGAACGCCGGACAGGATGGGGAGATCACCGTACGCAGCTCCGGATGGGGAATCCTGCCAGCCGAGGTATTCGATGACGATGACCAAGTGGTAGTGCGCCTGGAGTCACCCGGAATGGAGAAGGAGGACTTTGACATCGAGGTGCTGGAGGATACACTCATCATCCGTGGCGAAAAGCGATTGAGCCGGGAACGTACCGAAGGACGATACCATATTTTGGAATGCGCCTACGGTAGCTTTGAGCGCGCCATCCCGCTGCCTGCTGAAGTGGAGCCCGAGCAGGCCACCGCCCGTTACCGGAACGGAGTATTGAGGATAGAACTGCCCAAAACCGCTACTCAACGGAGACACCGTATCCAGGTGAGCACCAGATAACCTCGAAAAGGATCTGCATCAGTGTCTCTCCCAACCATTGTGCGTACAATACCCCGAAACAAGTGAGGGAAACGGGCTGCTGTTTATGGGCCGTTCCCCCGCCCCGGAGAGGAGTATTTGATGGAGTTCAAAGACTACTACAAGATCATGGGCGTCGACCGTAATGCGACGCAAGAGGAGATCAAGCGTGCCTATCGAAAACTGGCACGGAAATATCATCCTGACGTAAGCAAAGAGCCGGATGCCGAAGCCCGGTTCAAGGAAGTGGGGGAAGCCTACGAGGTTCTCAAAGATCCGGAGAAACGAGCCGCCTATGATCAACTGGGTGCCAATTGGAAAGCGGGACAAGAATTCCATCCCCCCCCGGGATGGGATGCCGGGTTCGAGTTTAGCGGTGGAGGCTTCACCGGTGGCGACACTTCCGCCTTCAGCGATTTCTTCGAGGCACTCTTTGGCCGGGAATTTGGGGGAACGGCGCGACATCGTACCTATCGGGCAAAGGGGGAGGATCACCACGCCAAGATCCTCGTCGACCTGGAAGATGCTTTTCATGGCGCCAACCGCACCATTACATTGCGGGTTCCCGAGGTGGATGCCCAGGGACATGTTCACACCCGTGAGAGAAGTCTCAAAGTCCACATCCCCAAAGGAATCAGGCAAGGCCAGCGGATCCGTCTCACTGGTCAAGGTGCCCCGGGGATCGGCGGTGCCCCGGCGGGAGACCTTTATCTCGAAGTAGAATTCAAGCCCCATCCTTTCTATCGTGTGGAAGGCAAGGATATCTACCTGGATCTCCCGATTGCACCTTGGGAAGCAGCGCTGGGAGCAAAGGTAAAGGTTCCGACCCCGGGAGGGGTTGTGGACCTGAAGATCCCACCAAATTCAAAGTCCGGGCGCAAACTCCGCCTGAAAGGAAGGGGAATCCCTGGCAGCCCACCAGGAGATCTCTATGTAGTGCTGCAGATTGCAGTGCCCCCGGCAGACAATGAAAAGGCCAAGGCCCTATATCGCCAGATGGAACAGGAACTGAGTTTTAACCCACGTGCACGACTGGGGGTTTAATGATGAAAAACGAGATATTGCCCGTATTGACCGGTATGGTTCTCGATGAGGAGAATACCCTCACCCTCGGCGAACTTTGCAATGCCTGTGCAGTGCATGCCGAATGGATCATCGAACTGGTGGATGAGGGAATCCTGGAACCGGCAAATCCGGGCATGGGCCCATGGCGCTTCCCCGCAATAGCTTTGCATCGGGTACACGTCGTCCAACGTCTGCAGCGGGATCTGGGCATCAACCTTGCCGGTGCGGCCTTGGTTATGGAGCTGATGGAAGAGATCGAGTCCCTGCGCAGCCGGCTGCGAGCACTGGAACATGAATAGGGAAAGGTGGTATCGACATTCTCTGGTCAACCGCCTCCATTCACTGTTGCTGCTGAGCGTGATGGGCGGTTTTCTTGCGCTGTTGGGATGGTTGCTATGGGGGCCCAGTGGCATCCTCTGGTTGCTAATGCCAGGGGTGGTGTTGGTCCTGTTCAATCCTTTTGCCTCTCCAGACCTGCTCATGCGCCTCTACCGGGCAACACCGCTCAGCCCGGAGCAGGCTCCCGTATTGTACGAGACACTCACGGAGCTGAGCCGCCGGGCGGGGTTGCCCAATGTTCCTACCCTATATTACTTGCCGAGTCGCATGGTAAATGCCTTCGCTACCGGAACCCAGAACCGTGCCGCCATCGCAGTCACCGACGGGTTGTTGCGAACACTTGATACGAGGGAGACCATCGCGGTGCTCGCCCATGAGCTAAGTCATATCCAGAACAATGATATGTGGGTGATGGGACTCGCCGATCTGTTCAGCCGCCTTACCAGTACTCTCTCCCTGTTCGGACAGTTCCTGCTCCTGCTCAACTTACCTTTACTGATGTTCTCTAATCTGGGCATCAACTGGTTTGCTATCCTCATCCTGATCTTCGCCCCCAGCTTGAGTGCCTTGGCCCAGCTTGGTCTTTCTCGAACCCGGGAGTACCACGCCGACCTCAATGCGGTACGCTTGACCGGAGATCCCGAAGGACTTGTTCGCGCCTTGGTCAAGATAGAACGCAAACAGGGTTCCTTTCTGGAGCGAATCGTTTTTCCGGGACGGCAGATTCCCGATCCTTCACTGCTGCGCACCCATCCTCCCACTGCTGAGCGGGTACGGCGCATCCGTGAATTGCAGCTTCCACCGGGGGTGGAGCCACCATTACCGGCAAGACATGCCTCTTTCACCCCGTCTTCTTATCTCGACCACCCAGTGACCCGGCCGCCACGCTGGCACATCAGCGGGCTATGGCATTGAGGCACTGGGAAAATCACCCCTTTCCATGAGCGTTATCCTTTGGCCTGCAGCACTGGGGATCGGTATTGTTCTGGGGCTGTTCGGCGCCGGTGGCGGATTGATCACCGTGCCAGTCCTGGTCTACCTGGCGCATCTTCCTCTCAAGGAGGCTATCGGTATCAGCCTTTGGGTAGTGGCGGTCGCCTCTCTCGCAGCCGTCATTCAGCAGCGAGCTTGGCAGAGATTGCAGCTCCATCTGCTGCTTACCTTTGGCATCACCGGCGTTTTCGGGAGTGTGGCCGGCTCCGCGTTGGCGCCTTATCTTGCTGAGCGTCTCCAATACGGCCTGTTCGCCCTGCTTATCTTCGCAGTAAGCTGGTGGATGTCGCAGGTCACACTTTCCGAGCAGATTCGAGTATTTCGCTTCATTCCGGCAGCGGTTACCGGTTTTCTGATCGGGCTAATCACAGGCGTACTTGGAGTGGGCGGTGGTTTCCTGCTAGTGCCTGCGTTGATCTATTTAGGGGTTAACGAATTTCCCGCTGCAGTTGCCCACTCCCTGGTGCTGATTACTCTCAACGCCTTCACCGGAGCACTGGCCTATTTACACACGTTCCAGCTTCCTCTGGCAATGGTGATAGCATTCAGTCTGCTTGCCACAGTCGGTACTACTATCGGCAGCCGTCTGTTGCACCGCCTACCGGAACAGCATCTCCACCAGGCCTTTATCGCTATCCTGTTGTTTACCGGAGGCACCATGCTATGGCGGGCCATCAGCTGAACCCTCTCCTGCGCCCGTGCTAGAATTCTCTATTCAACCATTATCGGGAGAAAGCCACATGAGCCACGAGGATCTGATTTGGGAAGAGGAAGCCTTGGAGAAACTGCAGAAGATCCCCTTTTTCGCCCGCAAGCTGGCCCGGAAAAAGATTGAACAAGGAGCCGTCGAGCTAGGCGAAAATCGAATCACACCCGAGTTGATGGAGCGCATCCGCGCCCAGGTAATGAAAAAACGCTCTTGACCGGTCAACGTATCCCCACCACTCACCTGACGGAACGGAGTCTTTATCGATGAACAAAGCAAAACCCCTCCTCCAACCATACTTCGCTTTCGGGGTGATGTTCCCGGCACTGATTGCTGCTATTCTCCCGATGGCGGGTATTGCAAGCGCCCCCGACGAGAAAAAGTGGCTGAATGGGTGGCGAGAAACCACATCAATGCGGGATGTCCGCTCCAGCGCCGCCTATTATGCCGCAAACGGCGTCATCTACATGATTGGGGGTATTGGAGGAGAAGTCACCAGGGGCAAGGTAGGAGAGGATGTGGCAGATTCCACAACTCGAATGTTCATGCGCTCTACGGAATTCGCCCGCATTCAGCCGGATGGTACGCTCTCCGAATGGAAACCAGGCCCAGAGCTCAACATCAAGCGGGGTTATTTCTCAGCCGCAGGACATGGTAACCATATCTATGTCGTGGGAGGGGCGCACGGACCTTACGGCACGCAGCTACTGGACAGTGTCGAGCGGGCAGAGATCAAGCCAGATGGAACCTTGGGTCCCTGGAAACTGGAAGAGCAGCGCCTTAATATCCCGCGGCGCTGCGTAAAACTGGCGGTGGTCGGGAAATATCTCTACGCCTTTGGCGGCTTTGGGGGCATCCTGCTGGACACGGTGGAACGAGCAGAGATCAAGCCGGACGGGTCGCTGGGAGAATGGCTGGTCGAGGAAAATGAGTTCACCACGGCCCGCTACATCCATGGAGTAGCCCGGGTAGGCAATGGCATCTATCAGATTGGAGGGCACAATAAAGAGACCGGCAGCGGGATCCGGAAGGTAGAGTGGAGCAAACCAGACGAAGAAGGATTCTTCAATCCATGGACCCCGACTTCACCACTACAGAAAGGACGCTTCGGCCCAGCCATCGCCATCCATGGGGGATTTATTTATGCCATCGGTGGTCTAGCAGGTCCTACCTATCTGGACAGCATTGAACGAACTCGCATCGAAGGAGAGGGAAAACTCTCTCCCTGGCAATATGTCACTCCACTTCCAGAGCCTCGGGAAGGAGCTGCCGCTGTGGTCGTGAATGACACCATCTACGTGATTGGCGGAGCCAATCGAAAGGGATTTCACAAGGAGGTGTTCTATGCATCCTTCAACAAGGATGGAGAGATTGGCTATCTAGCCTCTCCCGAAGAAATCGCCCAGCATCAAAAGGCTCAAGAGAAAAAGTCCAAACGTCCCCCACTTCCTCATGAAGGTATCGTGGTGGAGCACATCAAGAAGTCTCAATACAGCTACCTGAAGGTACGAATGGATGATGGAGTAGAGGTATGGCTAGCCGGACCGGAACAGGATCTGAAAGCTGGAGCTCGGATTGGATTCCCCAATGGAATGATCATGAGGGACTTTCACAGTAAAAGTCTCAATCGCACCTTCCCTTTCATCATCTTTATCAGTGAAGTACGGATACTAAAGAAAGCCCCTTGATCAACTCCAATCGAGGCATAGACCGGTTTCCCCTTCTCGCGCCTGGAACGGTTCACAGACAAACAACCCGGCCACCGCCGCCAGCTTGTCATCCAGATAGAGAAGGGGAAGCCGTTCCCGCTGCCACGGAGGAATTCCCCGGTCCTGTAACAGCTTCTTTAGCTTACGGTTGTAAGCGTCTCCTGCTGGCCGACAACGCTCACCCCCTTGACGAAATCGAACTGTAACCTTGGCAGCTTGGCAAAGCGAACGACGGATACCCTGCCCGAGAGCAGGCACTGCCCGCAAAATCTTCCCATCCGGCAGATGAAGCGGTCGTTCCATGCTCCATTCGAAGAATTGGGCGGGATCGTGGGGCGGCAAAGGGGGGAAGAGATACAGCCGGTTCCGGTAACGACGAAGCTCCGCGCCGGACCATGCCACACGAGGTGCGGCATCTTTCGCAGCAGAAATGACCTCATCAAGGATCCGCTGCAGGTGAACGCTGTCCGGCAGAGGCAGACCTGAGCGCTGAATCCAGTAACGCAGCACATTCCGCTGACGAGCAACCTCCAACCTCTTCAGATGGATGATATCGAGCGCTCCATCCTCTGCCACCAGCAGGTCCTGCTCGGCCAGCTGTTCGAGCAGATATGCCGCTTCAGCGGCATGGCTCGCAACACGGGACAGGGTAGTCGCCAGTGCAGGCCAGCGGCGCTGCAACAGCGGAATGACTTCGTGACGCAGGAAATTCCGGGTAAGACCGGTGTCGAAATTACTCTCATCCTCCACCCAGTGCAGCCCTTCAGCCTCGGCATAAGCACGAAGCTCTTCACGCCTGAAGCCCAGCAGTGGACGTCCCCGCCACCCGCCACCGAATGCTGTCCAGAGTGGCATCGCAGCCAGACCACGAGGGCCACTACCACGGAGCAGCTGTAACAGTACGGTTTCCGCCTGATCGTCTCGATGATGTGCAGTAAGCAATCCATCCCCCTCTCCAACCAGCGGGGCAATCGCCTGATAGCGGGCGGAGCGTGCCGCCGCCTCAGGACTTTCCCCCTGCGCTGGGCGAGCATCCACCCGCAACAACGTGAGAGGAATCTTCAATCGGCTGCAAACCTCCGCACAGTGGCGAGACCAATCGGCGGCTGCGGGACTCAGTCCATGGTCCACATGGACTGCCGACAGCTCATCCACCGGAAGCCGATTCTTTACCGAAGCAAGGGCGTGCAAAAGAACATGGGAGTCCAGCCCCCCGCTGTAAGCCACCCAGTAGCGGCGTGCCGGTGGTAACCGGCTGATATCAGCAAGCAAGGACTCGGGAGAAAATGGCATGGAGATCACGCCATTATGGTAGAAGAGCCGGAATTACTTCTCCGCCGGTTCCTCATAGTTTCCAAAGGCCATCAGCCGCTCATGCCGGCGTTCCAGGAGCTGTTCGATGGGAATTGCCTGCAGCTTTTCCAGGCCCTCCAGCAGGGCGCGCTTTACATTTTCTGCAGTACCCTCCATGTCACGATGGGCTCCTCCCAGGGGTTCATCGATGACCCGGTCGATGAGACCCAGTTCCAGCAATCGAGGCGCGGTGATTCCCATTGCTTCAGCGGCCTCAGTGGCCTTCTCTGCACTCTTCCAGAGAATCGAGGCACATCCCTCCGGCGAAATAACCGAGTAGGTGCTGAATTGCAGCATCTGTACTACATCCCCCATCCCGATGGCCAGAGCGCCCCCGGAGCCGCCTTCCCCGATGACAGTGGCAATAATGGGTGTCTTCAACCCGGCCATCACGAACAGGTTACGTGCAATGGCCTCGCTCTGCCCCCGCTCCTCGGCACCAATACCGGGATAGGCCCCTGGGGTATCAATGAAGCTGAGTACCGGCAGATGGAAACGCTCCGCCATCTCCATGAGCCGTTTCGCCTTGCGATATCCCTCAGGACGCGGCATACCGTAGTTGCGCCTCACACGTTCCTTGGTGTCCCGTGCTTTCTGCTGACCAATAATCATCACAGGCTCACCTTCCAGCCGGGCGATACCACCAACCATGGCGGGATCGTCTGCGTAGGCGCGATCGCCGTGCAGCTCCTCGAAGTCGGTAAAGATCCGCTCCACGTAGTCAAGCAGATAGGGCCGCTGAGGATGACGGGCCAGCTGAGCAATCTGCGCCGCTGTGAGCTTGGAAAAGATGGAATCGGTCAGAGCACGGCTCTTCTCACGGAGCCGTGCGATTTCCTCGCTGATATTCAGCCCGGAGTCATCACCCGCGTAACGCAGCGCCTCGATTTTCGCCTCCAGATCGGCGATGGGCTGTTCAAAATCCAGAAAATTCAGATTCATGGGTCGAAATCCGCATCCGTCAAAGCAAGATGGGATTATTTTACGTGCGGATAGCGGCCCTGTATATGCCCTCGGGAGGGTCGTTGGAGCACTGCGGCACTTCAAACGGCGAACGCTCCCCAATCCTTACCGATTGTCGCTATACCCTGAAGCGGGTCACCTTGGTGTGTAATTCACCTGCTTGGGAAACCAAATTATCACTGGAGGCCACACAGCGGGAGAGACTTTCCGCATTGATGGCCGCAATATTACCGATAGACTGGATATTGGAATTGATACTTTCGATAACCCCTTTCTGTTGCTCGGCGGCAATCGCGATCTGACCGTTAAGCTCATTGATCCCTTCGACCGCTTCGGTAATCCTCTCGAGCGCTTCATCCGCCCGCTCCGCCTGTTCGACGCACTGTTCTGCACGCTCCTTGCCCCGGAACATGGTCTCCATCGCCTGCCGGGTGCCCGCCTGCACGGAATCGATCATCCCCTCGATCTCGCTGGTAGATTCCTGTACCCGCTGCGCCAGGGTTCGCACCTCGTCGGCCACTACGGCAAATCCCCGTCCATGCTCACCCGCTCGGGCCGCTTCGATTGCCGCATTCAGCGCCAGCAGGTTGGTCTGCTCCGCAATGCTCTTTATGACATCCAGAACGCTACCGATACGATCGCTATCGTCATCCAACCGCTTGATGACCCCGGCGGCATGCTCCACCTCTTCCGCCAATGAGTTGATCGTCCGAATGGTAGATTCCACCTCACGCTTGCCCTGACTGGACTGCTGATTGGAATGATGTGCCATTTCAGCCGCCTCTTTCATGCGTTGTGTTACCTCGGTGAATGAAGAGGCCATCTCATTGGCAGACTCTGCCAACAGATCGGTATCTCTGGTTTGCTTCTCGATACGACCATTGGCGCCCTGCATGGAATCGGACATCTCTCGGGCCGATCGGGCAACATGTACTGTAGCGTTGTTCACATCCCCCAGGATCTGCCGGAAATTTTCCAGCATGCGGTTCAACGAGGATGCGATCTGTCCCAGCTCATCTTTGTAGCTATCATCGAGGCGCGCGGTGAGATCCGAATTCCGCTCGATACGGTCGATGGCCTCCGCCATACCCAGGATCGGGGTGCTGATGGTGCGCGCCAGCAACCAAGCCAGAACTACCGCGATCAGCAAAGCGATGATGTTGATCGGTAACAGATCCTTGAGAATCTCGGCCTTTAAGCCTCCGATATCGGAAGCATCCATCACCATCCAGATCTCACCGCCCCCTTTGTTCCCTACCGGCAGCAGGAGGTGAAGTTGCCACTGTTTTTTATCCAGGTAATATCCATTAGTGATTTCGGCCTCTGCCGGACGGTCGTATTGCGCCATGACCTCAGCCAACAATGCCTGTCCCTTTTCATGGCTCTCCAGCTCTTGCCGCTTTGCCTGCAGCATCTTTTCTATCTTGGCCCGTTTTCGATGCCCGGCCGGCAATCTCCCCAATGCCTTCTCTATCTTTCCGACCTTGGCTTCCAGTTTGGAACGGTAATCCGCCGGATAAACACTGCGTACCACACCCCGATCACGCGCGTAGACCACACCATAAGGCTCCCCACCTCCATCGGTCTTTCCCTCGACGGAAAAGAATTTTAATACCCCGTTGGCCCTGTAGAGCTCCAGGGCCGCATCATCCTGTACATTTGCGTAGTTGCCGCCCCCAACGCTGGCCTTCATCAAGCCAAGGATCGGCTGCGCCCCAATCTTGGCCAGCTCTAGAGCGTGATGCAACGCCTTCTCGTATTCGGCGTTGTACCGTGATATGCCCAGGACGAGACTGAGTATCACCAGTAGTATGATCGGTCCGCCGGTCACCAGCTGTTTGATGGTGAACCACTTTCTCAGATTATCCACACCAAATCTCCCTTACCGGGTTTGGGACATGAACGGAAAGTAATCTTCCTCCATTGAAAGGAGATGGTTCCAGTCCTGCACTCTTTATTCCCAAATAGTTCCTGCTGCGCATGAACGAGCCGTATCTGCTACTGGATACTATGAGAACAGACACCGGAAACACACGCCTCACCATAACCGGTATGGCAAGTGGTGCAGGTCTTCGGATTCAGCGAGGGATGCGCATCAGCGATATCTTTCCCGTCGTAGGTGTAGGCTCCATACTGTGCTTCACCAAGCAGGTGTTCCGTTACCAGAAGCGCTTTAATGTCTGTCAGCTCCAGCACCGCCGTCGGGCCATCGGGATATTCCTTGGTTCGAGCCTTGTAAGCCTCCATGTGGGCCGGATTGACTCGAACGTTATATTTGGAACCTTTTCCATCCTGAACCCAGTTGTAGGTTTTTATGGTCTCCTTTACGATGGCCGGTAAATTGTCCGGAATTGGCGACTGATTGTCCGGAATTGCAGCACTGCTCAATACAGGCCAGCTTTCCCAGCCTTTGGGAAATTCTGCATCCGACCCTGCTTGCGCTCCCATTGCAGCCATACATCCCAGCAACCCCAGAAACACACCCCTGAATCTCTTGATCGACATACCAACAATCTCCTCGCAAGTTTTGTCAACTACACAGGTCGTAGCCGGAACCCGAAGCCCCATTACCTCCTGTTTCACCCAAGAAAAATACTCCTTGCTTCAGGCTTCGGGAATGTTGGTTCTATCGGAGACGATTGACATTTCTTTAACACTTGGAGCACTATCTTCACCATTTCTGAGGGTTGCGGGCATATTGAGACCCGGACCAGGTCTCATTCTGGTCCGTATTGGCTCTAAACAATTCATTGCGGTAAAGTCGCCCTTGTCTCGCAGCCACTTTCATTGTCCTTGGAGCAAGTCAATGAAATACACACCCTTGCGTCAGCAGTTGATCGATACCGCCCTGGCCATGAACCGGAACGGAATCAATCAAGGGAGCTCCGGGAATATCAGTGTCCGTGTGGAGAACGGCTTTCTCATCACCCCCTCCGCCCTTCCTTACGACGCATGCACCGTGGAAGACATCGTATGGATGGATCTTCGGGGCAACTGGGAAGGAAAACACAAACCCTCCAGTGAATGGCGATTCCACCGGGACATCTACCAACGACGCGACGATGCGGGGGCAGTGCTGCATGCCCATCCACCGTGGTGTACCACCCTCGCCTGCCTGGGCCGTGAAATCCCCGCTTTCCACTATATGGTCGCCGTGGCAGGTGGCGACACCATCCGTTGCGCCCCTTACGCCACCTTTGGTACACAAGCATTGTCGGACCAGGTTCTGGAGGCGCTGACCGACAGGAAAGCCTGTCTGCTCGCCAATCATGGGATGTTGTGTCTGGAAGCGGAGCTCTCCCTTGCCCTGTCACTCGCTATCGAAGTGGAGAACTTGGCCAGGGTCTACAGTCAAGCTCTCGCAATTGGAGAACCACAGCTGCTGGATGAAGCCGAGATGGGGCGTATATTGAGGAAATTTCAGAATTACCGCGCATCGAATCGAGCCATTCACAAATAACACGTTCGCTTGATACCAAACCGGTTCGGGCAAGGAATCGCCATGAAGGCAACCTTATGGATCGTTTTTCTTCTGATACTCTTTCCATTGCCCGGTTGTGGGCACAAAGACGCTGAACGGCCATGGTTTGATGAATCGGCCACCTTTCTGGGAGAAACCGAAAATCACCGGATTTTTGTGACCCTCCACACAGATCCCTCGCCCGCTTCCGATAAGATTACTTTTCGCCTGGAGCTCGAAGCTGCCATGGTATCGGGTGGAGGAGCAACGTTTGAAGCTATCGGCACTGGAACGGAGTGGAACCATCAACAACTGGGATTCACCTGGACAGACACCTTTGGCAACCAAGGGAGTGGAATATTGATTCCCGTGCGTGACAACCCGGGAAGCTATCGGCTGACCCTGTCGGCCGAAAACCTGGTCGAACCTCGGATTGCAGGCTATTTGCATAAATATCTCATTCGACAGAGAAAAGCCCATTCTCATGATCGACCTGCCTCTGATCCGTCTCCCTGATGACGCATTTTCCTTGGCCCTCACGGCTTCTGAGCCATTTGAAACACGGAACAGACCAGCATGAGCCCATTCACCATAAAGGCCCGAATCAGGCGCATTCAAAGGCATCTTGGGGTCGAAGACGACGGATTGATCGGGCCGGTAACCCTTTCTGCAATCGAAAACGCCCTGGGTATCGGCACTGAGTCAGCGAACCTCGTCATTTCCTATCATGGATTGGAGATCCTGATCGGCTTCGAGATCACCTCTGAAAGCCATTACCGTCGCCGGTTGTCATCTCCCCATTGGCCCGGAGGTGCATCCGGCGTCACCGTCGGCATCGGCTACGACCTGGGATACAATTCCGTCCGCCAGATTGAAAGAGATTGGAAAGGAAGAATATCCGACGCCACCTTGCAGGAGCTCAAGGGAGTTGCCGGTCTCAAGGGTATCGATGCAAGAGAAGCCGCCGATCGGCTTCGGCAATTGGGAATACAGATTCCATTGGAAGCGGCCAAGGTAGTGTTTTTTCGCCATACATTACCGCGTTATGCGGCAATGACACGCAAGGCCTATCCAGGAGTCGAAGCACTCCCCCATGATGCTCAAGCCGCCCTCTTGTCACTCATCTTCAACCGGGGAACTGCGAAACGGGGAGCGCGCAGGCGTGAAATGAAAGCCATCGAAGCATTGGTCCGCAGCCAATCCTTGGGCGGAATTGCCGAGCAGATTCGCTCCATGAAGCGCCTCTGGGTTGACAAGGATCTACCAGGGTTACTGAAACGGCGCGAAATGGAAGCAACCTTGGTGGAAAACGCTGAACGAGCATACCACGAGGAAGAGCTCGTTTATCTTTAACATTATTGTATTCCCCTGACATACCTCCGATAAAGCCGCACGCCCCCTAGCAGATTCCACCAAAGTAGAGAAAACGTAACCAGCATAGCCAACGCAGCAGGCCTGAGCAACTCCGGCCACATCACTGCCAATAACAACAACAGCAACGCAAAGGAATGTGACCAGAACTGCCAGCGACTATATCGGGAAGAAAGAATCTGTTTCATGTTGGGAATCGGTTCCCCCCATTTTCCAGCAGCTTGCATATGATTATTGAGGTGCAACCAGATGAGAAAGGGGACGATTTTATAGAGCATACCGCTCACCACCGACATGGCAAAACCAACAACAAGCAAAATGCCAAACAGCAGTTCCACTTTCGGATGATCAATGACTCCTTGAGCCGCCCACAGGATCATTGCAACCATCAGGCTGGCGAGGGAAAGACGCCAGAAATCGATGTTGATGTCAGTCAGGCGACGCCGGCGGCGCTGTTGGAGCCTCAAAGTCACTACTGAAAAGGCCAAATGGGACCCCATGATGCCAATCCCGCCCGCCCATTCCAGCCAAAGCCTACCACCGGGCAACAAGCGTCCCGCCGCCCAGAGAACCAACCCCACAAACAGAATGGGAGGTAGCCAACGCATGAATAGCCCCGGATAGTTGGGAGTGAGTTGAAACATCGGCACCACTTGATAGGCCACACCAATGACCAACAAACCGGCCCAGCCCAACATTCCCCAGATTAGATGCAAGGTGGTCAATGAACGGGGGACTGAAAAGGTGTCAAGGGCGTAGCCGGAAGCCAACAGTATGCCCAGCCCTCCGGTCACTACCAGGGCCGCTATCGCCAGTGCCATTGCAAGAACCGTGGCATGACTGGAGCGCGCCCGTAACAAACAGTAGGTAACGACCCCGACAAAATAGATCAAGCATCCCCCCAGAAACAGAATTGCAGCGGCGAACAATTCCTTTTCCCCGCTCAGCATGCCGCTTGCCAATAGTGCCGTTCCCACGGTCAGCAGCAAATGAATGAACATGCTGCTCAATTGTGGGCGGGGGACAGGAGAAGCCATCAGGATAGGCAACAGTTGTTGCACCGCCCCCATCATGACCATTGCCAGAAAACCAAGGGTAAGAAGATGGGTGACCGCCAACAATGCCGGCATCCAGCGACTCCCCACCGCAACCGGGCCATACCACAACAGGACCAGTGCAGCAGCCACGGCAAACAGGGGAGCAGTCAGGAAAAAACGCAGCGGAACGGAAAGCGGCGGGGTCTGCTCCAGAGAGAGCGCCGTAGTTTTCATCCGCGACAGAGGTCGGCAATCGCAGCGCGAACCGCCTGCTCCGCCACCCCGTCTTCCTTCCGCCAGATGAAGATGTGAAATTCAGAGCCGTTACTGCAACTCAGATGGTCGAACCCTCGTTGCTCCAGATTGGGATAAAGAAGGCAGGGTTCCCGCCGGTGGCGGACATGGAGATATTCCCCCTCTGCCAACGCATCGATCTTGGCCAGCACTTTCACCAGAGGCTCTGGTGGTTCCAGATCGCTGACGTCGAGAAAGGAATGTCCACGCTCAGGCTTATCAGCTCCCACAACCGGTCCTTTTCTTTATGCCTGTGCCATCGCCTGCATCTGCTCCAGCACCTCTCCCTGACGAGATTCCAGAAGCTGATCGCTCAAAGGATAGACAATTTGTTCCTCCTTGGCATTGTGCTGCTGCATCAATATCAAAAGGGTTTCGGCAGCACCGAGAAACGCATCCGCATCTCTTCCTGAAAGCGCCTGTTCCATTTCTGCAAACAGCCCTCGCATCTGTTCATGCTCCATGCGCATTACCTGAGTCGGCCCCATTGGACCACCCGCTGCCGTTTCAAGCGCTGGAAACAGCTCTTCCTCTTCCATGGAAAAGTGGTGATTGATTGCCTGATAAAAACGATGGAACTCCTCTTCGGCCCGTTCCCAATCTTTCTCTGAGACAGCCTGTTCCGCGTCTGCAAAAAATTCATCACACCGTTTGTGATCTTTTTCCATGTAGCTGGAAATGGTTTCCATAGAGCAACTCTCCCGGCTATCTTGACTAAAACATTATTGTTGGGAGCTTCCTCTCCCTGCCTTGATAAACATCAATATGAACATGACCATGAGTGACAAGAAGTTATCGATCGAGCAAGCCTCTCGCCTTCTTACAAAGTTCCGAAACCCTGCCAACAGGAAAGCCCAAACCCGCCGCCTTCTCAGGAAAATTCCCCTGGCAGCAAGGAGGAGTACCGATAGCACCTAAACAATATGGGAATATTGAATGGGTAATTCCAAAAACTTATTTCTGATCCTGAATGACCTACATATCCATCCAGTACTCATACGGCATGTCCTTGGCTAATGCCAACCCGCCTTTGGCACCGGCATAAAGTGGATCGTCGACAACCGAGACATTGCATGGCCCCATCTCGGAGAGCACTCCAGCCAGATAACTGTCGATACCAACGATCTGGCTGCCACCACCAGCCAAAATGATATTATTGCGCACTTGGTCCTGATACTCAGGATCAAAACGGGCAATCATGTCCATTGCCGTCTCCGCGATGGCGGGAAGGATACTCTCACAAGCACGGCGCATCTCATTGGTAATATCAAGGACTACTGGCCTGCCTTCGACGCGCGCCTCGATTTCTACTTGGGTCAGTGAGTCCCCTACAAAACCATGCTCTTCCTTGAAAGAGCGAATGATATTCATATTGAAATCGGCATCAGGATAACGCTCGGTGAGCAAACCAAGCAATTGTTCATCAATATAGTCACCAGCGGTCGTCAAACTACGCTGGTCATCCACGCTCGGCATGGTGCCATGCATAATGCAGAAATCAACGGTACCCGCCCCGATATCGATAATCATGGCATTGTCCAGGGCACCCATTCCATAAGCCACGGCGAAAGGCTCGGAAACAACAATCAGCTTTTCTGCATAATCGGCAATGGCTTGACGAATTGCCTGCTTATTGACCTTGAGCGCTTCAGCGGGCACCCCAACCGCGGCGTAGATCTTCTGTCTCGGACGCGGTTCCACCAGACTGATCAAATGCCCAATCAATTCGGCTACCGACTCTTCGTCCTTTTCAGTACCAGATTTGATCACGCCATGGGCCAACGGTCTGACCACATCCAGCGATAAGCGATGCTCGTTCACTTCGTCACCAAACAACACCCGATCCCCGAGCATCTTCCTGGCAACAAAATCTTTGGGCCAGCCCACCAGACTACGCACCCAACGCCGCTTTCCATTGCTGGCAGCGACGGCCGATCGAGAGGTTCCCAGATCGATACCAATGCGCAACGCCTTGTCTTGCTGACTCACCTTAATTTTCGGCATAGGTCATATTCCTCCGTTCAGGCTGCCGTCTCTCCTGGCGCCTCAACTGCTTCAAATACGAGAGGATACCCCTCTCCAGTGCAGCTGCTATTTTATCGCGATAAGCAGGTTTTGCGAGACGGGCCTCCTCGTCAGTATTGCTGATACAGGTCACCTCGGCAAGCACACTGGGGATCTCGGCCCCAAGCAATACCACAAAAGGGGCAGTCTTGATACCTGCATCGATCAGTTGACGGTTCCCCTTACGCAAGGTTCGGTACACGCTCCTCTGAATATGGGAAGCCAGCTTGCGAGACTCCTGCTGTTTCATGGTATTACCGATTTGCGCAATCAATTCGTCAAAATCCGCCACCAGATAGTCGGAATGACGGTTCTCCGTCTTTGCCACCTTCAGACTCTGAGGATCGCTGGGTGGGCCGAAATAATAGGTCTCAACGATGGTCATGGGACTATTGGGAATCGTGTTGAGGTGAATAGAGATTAACAGATCGGCCCCATTTTCCCTGGCATATTCCACGCGGTGCTTAAGGGACAATGTCACATCAGAATCCCGCGTAAGAATCACATTGAGACCCTCTTTATCCATCAATCGGTTATATAGGAGGCGCGCAATCTTTAGGGTAATCTCTTTTTCCATCAACCCATTGGGACCAATTGCTCCAGGATCTTCTCCGCCATGCCCCGGATCGATCACAATGGTATGGACATCAAGGCCAAAAAGATCCGCAACTGCCACACCGGGCTGTTCGAGCAGCAATCCATAGTCTTTCATGACACCTCCCTGGCCCCCCCCAGACTCTCTCGCAGGGAGGGCAAACATTCCCTTGCCGGAAAAGGGTTTTTCCTTTTTTTCAAATAGCTCCCTTCCTGGTATGAAAGGTTCACCCTGTAATGCCACCCCTGCATTGGCCTCCGTAATCAGTGGTGGTAGCCCTCCCCCCCACTCTTCGGCCACGTAGCTCGCATTACGGATTTCCATCGTACTTGGGGATTTCGCTCCCTGAAAAAACAGAAGGCCAAGCAAAGCCACCAGCGGCAAAATAGTGGCAAAGACGCCAATTCCCATGCGCCGCCATTTCCGGAGCCGGCACCGTCGCCGGATCTCCAGTTTTTTTGCCGGCGAGAGATTGTCATGGTATACGCCCTGCAATATGGTTGCTTTCACCGCTTGCTGACGTTTTTCGGAACGATTGAACATGGAAACCTAGAGTTTTATTATCGAGCAGGCCAGAGATTTTACTTTCTTTTTACAATGACATGAAACTGGTTCCACAAATCCGTACAATCCATGGCTACTCTCTCCGCCTGCCCTAGTCGGTTTTTTATCAAATAGCAGCATAGACGCCCGATGTCAGTAACAAGGCTTCCCCCCCCGGCCAGCGAAACAGAGCTTCTGGAACGAGCCAATGCGCTGGCGGGATTGCGCCTGGAACAACTTGCTGCCCGGGTGGGTTGGGGCTCTCCTTCCACTCTACGTCACAACAAGGGATGGAGTGGGCAGCTCCTGGAGCTCCTTTTGGGTGCCGATGCCGGCTCCTTGGCTGAACCAGATTTCCAACGGATCGGTGTGGAGCTGAAGACGCTCCCCATCGACACTCGCGGCCTGCCGAAGGAATCAACCTACGTCTGTGTTGTGCCACTCGTCGGGGTTCGGGGAGAATGGGAAAACTCCTGGGTATATCGCAAGCTGCGTCGGGTGCTGTGGTTCCCCATTGAGGCTGACAATAATGTTCCGCCATCACAGCGGCGAGTCGGTACACCGCTGCTCTGGAGCCCGGATCGGGAACAGGAACGGAGATTGCGCCAGGATTGGGAGGAATTGATGGATATGGTCTGCCTCGGAGAACTAGAAAAGATCACCGCCTATCACGGCAATGTGTTGCAAATTCGCCCCAAAGCTGCCAATGCCAAATCACTCACCTGGGGCATCAATGCAAACGGCGAGCGTGTACGTACCTTACCAAGAGGATTCTATCTACGCAGCCGCTTCACTACCGAAATATTGCGCCGATATTACATTTCAGGCTAACCCTACCAGGGGATATGGTGGTAACCCCTTTGGGGGGGCAGCTCGACGCACCGAATTCGACCTCCGGATCAAATAGAGACGAAATGCAGACGAAAACCGTTTGCATTTAACAAGCCTGCCTCTATAATGATTGAGAATCATTCCTATTTGAGAACGATCGACCATGCATGACAGTCACCCCCTATCAGAAAGCAAAGAACACACCCATCTAACCATCACTGCTATCACGGCCGATAAACCGACCCAATGCCGGCTGATGGGCCTGGGTCTGGGGGTCGGCAAGGAGGTGGAACTGTTGCGTAACCGGCGGGGAGATGTCGTACTGAAAAATGGCAATAGCCGGATTAGTTTGGGACAAGGGATCGCTCGCCAGATTTTTGCTCGTCCCGCCGAATACAGCAATACTTGAGATGAAAAATTGCTGCCAGCATCAGGACCTCATCGGCTCTCCACCAGCTGAAAAGGGAAAGGTCCACCACATTGCTCTAATTGGAAACCCAAATGCAGGCAAGACGACCCTCTTCAATCGTCTTACGGGGACACGTCAGCGAACCGGAAACTGGCCAGGAGTAACGGTAGAACGAAAGGAAGGTACATTTACCTGGCAAGGGCAAAAATACCAGGTTGTAGATCTTCCTGGCGTTTACATGCTCGAAGGTGGGGAGAGCTCGCTGGACGAACAGATAGCCCGCCATTTCCTCCAGGAGCATCCCAATCAATTGTACATTAACATTGTGGACGCCAGTACCCTGGAGCGGGGATTGTTTCTTACTAGCGAGATCCGTGAGCAAGGGGTACCGGTGATTGTCGTCCTGAACATGATGGATGTGGCTGCTAAACGGGGCATAAAGATCGATACCGACGAGCTGGCAACCACTTTGGGTTGCCCGGTGATTCCACTCTCATTGGGCAAGGACCGAGAAATCACCCCCCTCCTGAGGGCCATTGCCGAATTTGATGCAACCAACCGCCAACCATTGATCATCCCCTATCCCGAGCCCGTGGAGGCAGCAATTTGCTCCCTCCAGTCAAACAAAGGCATTTCTCGCAGAGAGGCATTGTCACTGTTGCAGGAAGGAAACGAAGAAGGGATGCGACACCGGCGTCGGATCGAGCAATGCACAGGTGAAGAACTGGACTTCCTGCTAGCCGACGCTCGCTTCGAATTTGCCGGGGCTCTCGCCAGGCGGGTGTTAAAGGAGCGGGGCAAAGTCAGTCGCACCCTCTCCGATCGAATCGATCGCTGGGCGCTAGGTGGCTGGACCGGGATCCCGATTTTCCTCGGTCTGATGTATCTGTTATTCCTGTTCAGTATCAATCTGGGTGGCGCCTTTATCGACTTTTTCGACCTCACTGCCCAGGCCATCCTGGTGGATGGAGTCAGTCACCTGCTGCACAATCTCTCGGCACCAGAGTGGTTAATCACCCTGCTGGCTGAAGGCGTAGGTGGAGGAATCCAGGTCGTTGCCACTTTCATTCCCATCATTGCCGCGCTTTATCTTTTTCTCACATTGCTGGAAGAATCCGGTTACATGGCACGCGCCGCCTTTGTTATGGATCGCTTTCTGCGGCGCATGGGAATTTCCGGCAAGGCTTTCGTCCCCTTGATCATCGGCTTCGGATGCAATGTACCCGCCATCATGGCAACCCGTACCCTCCCAAGCCACCAGGAAAGGGTTCTTACTATCCTCATGACACCTTTCATGTCTTGCGGGGCACGGCTCACAGTCTATGCGCTATTTGCCGCCGTCTTTTTTCCACATGGGGGGCAAAATATCATCTTTCTGCTCTATCTTACCGGCATCGGTTTCGCTATTCTCACTGGACTGATGTTGCGCAATACGTTGCTCAAGGGGGTAACTAACGATTTCATTATGGAACTGCCCACATATCAGGTTCCCACCCTCTCCAACATTCTGCTCAATACCTGGAACAAACTCAGCGGCTTTATCCTCGGTGCGGGAAAGATCATTGTCATCGTGGTCACCCTGCTAACCCTGATCAACAGCATGGGAACCGATGGTAGTTTTGGTAACCAGAATTCCGAGAAATCGGTACTCAGCGCTGCTGCCCGCAACATCACCCCCTTGTTCGAACCGATGGGCATCACTGAGGAGAACTGGCCAGCTACCGTGGGAATCATCACCGGGCTACTGGCCAAAGAGGTGGTGGTTGGCACCCTGGATGCGCTCTATGCCAACATCGATCGTGCGCACAGCAGTATGGCAACCACTGAACCCGATGTCCCTTTCCAGCTGGGTGAGAGGCTGCAAGAGGCAGTGAAAACCATCCCACAAAACCTCTGGACAGCCCTGCAACATATGGGAGATCCCCTGGGACTGGGAATCCTTTCTGGCCAGAATGACCTGCAGCAGGCCGCTGAAGTGCACGGAGTGGATATAGCTACTTTGACTGCTATGCAAGCCCGTTTCGATGGTCGAGCAGGCGCATTTGCCTATCTGCTATTCATCCTGCTCTATTTCCCTTGCGTGGCAGCCACCAGCGCCATGCTGCGGGAGGCAGGCACCCGCTGGACCTTGATCGGCGTTACCTGGAGCACTGGTCTGGCCTATACCACAGCAGTGATCTTCTATCAGCTTGCCACCCTGTCGCTGCATCCTCTCCAATCACTATTCTGGAGCGGAGGGCTGCTGGCCATGATCACGGCGATGGTTGCCTTGTTCCATTACCTTGGAAATCGGCCTCTTCTTTTACGGCACAAAAATGCTGGGTGAAATACGGGACTATCTCAAGCAGCGCGATGCTGCCTCCTTGCATGAAATCTCTGTTCATTTCGACATTAGCGCTGACACCGCCAAGTTGGCGCTCAGTTACTGGATAAACAAGGGAAAAGTCGAGATTATCAATTCGACCTGTGACGCCACATGCAATGGCTGTTCGGGGAACGATCCTTTTTACCGTTGGAAAATATCGGAAAACCCGGTGCAATGGCATCCACGAAACCGCTGACTCCGAGGAACACCGGGGCATACTCAACGCGTCCAGCGGCTCACTTCCTCCAGATCGGCCGCTTGAAGTATCCCGGCAACCTGCTTGAGACGTAGCATCGCCAGCAAATAGTTGTAACGGGCAACCGCATGATCACGCTTGACCCGGAACAATTCCTGTTGAACATTCAGTACATCCACGATGGTACGGGTTCCCACCTCAAAACCCGCTTCAGTTGCCTTCAACGCCGTCTGGCTGGAGGCCAGGGCCTGTTCCAATGCCTGGACATGCGCAATGCCTGCGAGAACACCACGAAAAGCATCCCGTGTCATACGCAACGTGCTGCGCAGCATCTTCTCCAGTTCCTCATTGGCCTGCTGATACCGATGACGAGCCTGTCGGGTTCGGGAGCTGATCCCTCCTCCCTGGTAGAGGGGGAGCTCTAGCTGCAAGGTTATCGCGGTGAGATCATTATCAACGAATTGCAGCGACCCGGCCTCACTACGCTGGTAACTTCCAACCAGGTTCAATGAGGGATAACGGGCCGCTGACTGGCGTATGATATCTTTCTCCGCGACGTGGAGGGCATAACGGGCCGCCTTGAGCTGCGGATTGTTCTCACGAGCGATGCGCTCCCACCGTTCGATATCGTTCGGATCGGGCAGCTGGAGCGGAAACCCGGCTGAAAGAGGATTCAGCTCCATATTTGCAGACCCAGTGAGTTCCTGCAGGGCCTCCCTGGCGCTATCCAATTGATTGTGAGCTGTTATTTCCCGAGACACCACGCTGTCGTAACGGGCCCGAGCCTCCTGTACATCGGTGATGGCGCTTACCCCAACCTCAAAACGTTGTTGTGCCTGCTGGAGTTGCCGCTCAATCGCCGCTTTTTCTGCCTGGGTAAACCCCAGTGTATCCAACGCTGCCAATACATCGAAGTAGCGCTGGGTCACCTCGAGCATGAGACTCTGCTCTGCCGCATCATAATTGGCATCCGCCTGTCCGACCTGCTCCTTTGCCTGTTCAAGTAGAACCCAGTTAGCCCGGTTGTAAAGACTTTGAGTAATGCTCAGGCCATAACCCTGACTCTGGTATTCATCAACCGGCCCTACCTTTGGATCTCGACGGTTGGTAGCAACGGAAGCATTTAAGTTCAGCCTCGGCAACCACAGGGCACGGCTCTGTGGCAGAATTTCTTGTTTTGCCAACCGCTCAGCTGCTGCAGCCTTCAGGACAGGGGCATTCTCCAAAGCTTGCCGGTAAACGGCCATGAGCTCCCCAGCCACAGCGATTTGGGAGACATGTAACGATACCAATATCACTCCCAACCACCGCCCAAACCGGCTCATCATCATCCCCTCCTCATTCGGGTGTCAAGATGTGCTCCTACCAGAAAAGGGGGTTTAACGCTTTCCATAGAAATGTTCCTGGATAGAATCCCTAAAATGGCGATGGCACTCGAGACAACTCCTCTGCAACGCTGCAAAGGTGGAGATAACCGCGGGACCGTCTCCATGAGCCGCCGCCTCCGCCAAGTGCCGTGCGGTGTCATGTGTCTTGGTATCATGCCCCTTGAACTGCGCCATCTTCTTGCCGAGAAAACCAATAATTCGGCTTCGCTCAGCCATTGGTGGCCGGGGATGGTCGGCGATTCGCATGGCTGATTTCTCAACCTGCGTCCATTCCTCACGAGAAATAGCGCCAGCAATGAGCTCCATTTCTCGCCCCATATCCTGCATGATTTTGCGCAATGCCAAAGGTTTGGGTGCATCTTCGGAAGGGATCGCCACTTCAGCGGCAAGCTGCTTTCCAAAGGTGAAAGTACTCAATCCAGCGATCAGCACAACAAACAGTCCGCGTGTTCTCTTCATGGCAACGGTTCTCCACATTTATAAGTCTGGTTCATTTGAAATTTCCGGTATATCCAACCCAGGCACGCCAAATTCGGTAATTTTCGGTTGAGGTTCCTCTTTTTCGTTCTAGCCAGCTTCAATTCCTCGGCGATAAATAGCAAAGACTCCACCGGCTGCTTCCCGCAAATCCTCACGCTTTCCGGCAATCAACGACTGTATGACCAAACCCTGTATGGCTCCGACAAACAGCTGGCGAGCCGCGATACTATCAACATTGCTGCTGATCTGCCCTTCCTCCTTGCCCTCTTCGATCAGCGATTCGATCCGCTCACCGTACTTCTGAAGCATTGTCCGCGCCATCCGTTTGGGAACGCTCTCTTCCGCATGTTGCAGCTCGCCGAACAACATCCGAGGCACGCCGGGATAGGTAGACACGAACTCAATGTGTGCCATAAATATCGCCTCGAGGGCTTCAAGTGGCGTCTCCGCCTCCGCTGCAGCCTTATCAACCCGCTTCAGCAGGCGTTCCGCGACCCACGCCATCACCGCCTGCCAGATTGCCTCCTTGCTAGGAAAGTGACGAAATAGCGCACCCTGCGTTACATTCATCTGCTTGGCAATGGCCGCAGTGGTGATATCACTAGGATTGCGCTCGGCTGCAAGCTTTACTACCGTCTCTACAGTGACATCCCTGCGCTTGTCCGCAGGCAAATGCTGACTTTTAGAACGCACCCAATGTCTCCCAACAATATAGATAGTAATTAGTTACTATCTTACCTGTCAAACAATGGATGTCAACCCTTTCAACCAAAGCACTTTTAACGGTTTCCCGGGGTTCCCCCTCTGTCGGGATAGATGTCGCCTCACCTGAATCAAAGCAACCGAAGTTGAGGTGGGCGGTGGAGAGTGAGAAATGAGCCGTTATTCAGCAGAGCGAAAAGCGTCGGTCATCCAGAAGATGATGCCGCCGCATGATACCCCGATCCCCCGGCTGGCTGAGGAGACCGGCATTTCGGATGTCACCCTGTACAATTAGCGCAAACAGGCCAGACTCGAGGGGATTGCCGTGCCAGCCGATGGAAAGAATCCGGAAAAGTGGTCGTCGGAAGACAAGTTCGCCATTGTGCTGGAGGCCACCGCGCTGAACGGGGCGGAACTGGCGGAGTACTGCCGCGAGAAGGGGCTGTACGTCGAGCAGATCGAAGCCTGGCGCAAGGCCTGCCTGCAGGCCAATGCCGACAGTGCCGCTCAGGCCAGGGCCCAGCGGGAACAGACGAAGAAGGACCGCAAGCAGATCCGGAAGCTGGAGAAGGAACTGCACCGCAAGGAAAAGGCACTGGCCGAGGCGGCCGCCTTGCTGGTTCTCCAAAAAAAAGCCCAGGCGATCCGGGGAGACACAGAGGACGAATGATTGGTCACGCCGATCGCCGCCGTGCCGTCGAGCTGATCGACGAGGCCGTGACCGCCGGTGCGCGTCAGCATAAGGCCTGCGCCATCCTGGAGATCAGTGCTCGCACGTACCAGCGCTGGACCCGGGACAACGTGGTCCGGAGCGATGGTCGCCCGGGGGCCCAACGCCCGGTCCCGGCCAACAAGCTGAGCACCGGGGAACGCCAAGCGATCCTGGCGATCAGCAACAGCCCGGCGTTCCACAGCCTGCCACCCGGCCAGATCGTCCCGGCGCTGGCCGATGAAGGGCGCTATCTGGCCTCGGAATCCAGCTTCTACCGGGTATTGCGCGAGGCGGATCAGCAGCACCACCGAGGTCGTAGCGAGGCGCCGCAGCGCAAGGCTCCGAGCACCCACTGCGCCCTCGGCCCGAACCAGGTGTGGTGCTGGGATATTACGTGGCTACCCGGTCCGGCTCGAGGGCTGTTCTATTATCTCTACCTGATCATGGATCTCTACAGCCGCAAGATCGTTGCCTGGGAGGTTCATGAAACAGAGGCCAGTGACCTGGCGGCACGACTGCTCCGCAAGGCCTGCCTGGCGGAAGGAATCACAGTACGACCGCTGGTGCTGCACTCAGACAATGGCAGCCCGATGAAAGGTGCCACCATGCTGGAGACCCTGCGCCGGTTGGGTGTGACGTCCTCCTTCAGCCGGCCGCGGGTAAGCAATGACAATGCCTATGCCGAGTCGTTGTTCCGGACCTGCAAGTATCGGCCGAACTATCCAGTCAACGGCTTCGCAACGATCGCGGATGCCAGGGAGTGGGTACTGTCCTTTAGTCGCTGGTATAACACGGAACACAAGCATAGCGGCTTGAAATTCACCACACCGGAGCAACGCCATACCGGCGAGGCCACGGCGATACTGGAACATCGGCAGCAAGTCTACCGCAACGCCAGGACACGTCACCCCAATTGCTGGAGTGGCGAGATCAGGAACTGGGCGCTGCCGGAGCAGGTCTGGCTGAATCCAGAGAAAGAGCGGTCTGAGTTAAATCAGGCTGCGTAGGTCGAAGCGACATCTATGTTGACAAACACCGATACCCCGATTCTTAAATAGAGCAAAGCGAAGGCCAATCATGCTATTTCATGAGATATACATTAATCGTATCCATCAATGAGCACCCTTACAATCAGACTTTGTTTATCTTGTGAGCCAAGGTAAAAATATATATGAAATTTACATTTGCCTCTGGCAGATATATCGTAACTAAGTTATCTTTAAAGAGGGTATGGTGTTGCTTTCGCTTTTGCGGGATCAATACCAGCTAAAAACCTTCTTCCGAGGACCGGCAAAATGTTAAAAAATCGGACTTTGACCGGCCATAAGGAGCTCTGAATTTTCACGGCAAGCACTTTTTGCCAAGCAAAGACCAACACTTAACCCAATCGGCACAGATACTTGGGTTTGACTATAATTTGGGGATTATTACATAAAAAGGGAGGAACTCTCCTGAGTCTGGTGGTAAACACGCCGCTATACGGTGGTTAAGGCTTTAATAAGGCTTATAAGGCGCTTTTGCATAGAAACAGGGTGATCTGAGAATAAGCATCAGAAAAAACCATTAACCACCCTTGTTCTTCTGGAACTTCGCTATTTGTAGTAATAGTAGCTTATTATTCTAAACTGATGAAATTTCAGAATATGCGCCTTTCAGCTGCCATGAAATCGCCTTAATCCTCTGTATTACAGAAATTGCAGATATCAACAATAGTGTAGCTAGTTTAATGGTCGGCTCAGACTCCGGACAGTAAACCCTCCCGCCGTGTGGGAAGGGAAAGGAAGGTATGAGTAAAATAGTACTTTCGATTCATAGAATTGTTTTTATACTTAATCAACTGAATATTCCGATTGTTCCAACACTAATAAATAAAATTTTTATACGGATGTTTTTTGGCTGTCAGCTGGGGGTGAACACACGCATTGGAAAAAATGTTACTCTTGGGTATGGTGGACTTGGAGTAGTAATCCACGAGAGAGCCGTTATTGGAAACAATGTCATCATTGGAACCGGCGTAACCATTGGTGGAACCACAAAAAAACGTGACGCACCTGTGATTGGAGACAACGCTATTATATCTGCGGGAGCAAAGGTACTCGGTCCGATAAAAATTGGGAAAAATAGTGTTATCGGAGCCAATGCCGTTGTATTAAAGGATGTTCCAGACAATTGTGTTGCTGTAGGTATTCCAGCAAGAACGGTGAAAGACAACATATGCATCGGGGATTACAGGGATATTACTTAATCAATATCGTCCTCGCCATAATATCAAGTAGACATTAGCCGCCACCACACTGGCTCACGGCAAGGTAACAACGTTTTTTCGTGGATGGCACTATTCTGCCGGTCAGCTCATGAAGTGCCAAGCACCAACTCATCTATGGGAGCACGTTTTATCGTATTGAATCGAGACCTCAACAAAAGCCCTACTCTATAAACGCACCCGCTGTACTACCTCCAACACAATCGGAACGCCCAACTCCTGTTGCAGTGCCTTTTTAAATTGGAGAAGTTCCCCCTGCCCCAGCGCCTCCTTTACCACGAGGTCACACTTGACCACCAACACATCTGCATGTTCCAGCATGACATTTTCAACCTGAATTTCTTTCCCAGAGACTATATAGTGCTTTTGATCCAGTATCGAAAGAACACGGGATTCGAACGCCATGGTGGAAAAAGACAGGTAAAGTGGAATGGCGACGATCAAGGCGGTAGCGAGGGCATAACTCAACCCTCTTTTGGCACGCCTGATAGGGGAGAACCCCAAAACCAGAAAGGTGAGTGAGGCAGCAAAAACGATGCCCACGAAGTTGGTCAGAAACAACAGAAAGGCCTGATAGAAGACATACAGATTCATCCATCCAAGGCCAATACCAGCGGTGGCAAGTGGTGGTACGAGAGCGACTGCAATAGCAACACCAGCGAGGGATCCTACAATCTTTTGATTGTTCTGGGCGTAAGCGGCGGCAATGCCAGATACGAGAGCGACCATCAGATCGAGCAATGAAGGACTGGTTCTTGCCGAAATCTCGTTTGTGAGGGTTTCGAGCGGCAACAAGAGTGTAATTGTGGCAGCACTGACAAGGGCGATACTGATACCGATCAGCACCGAACGCATGGCGCCAAAGAGCAAACTTTGATCGCTGCGTAGAACCCCCATGGAAAGGGACACAATGGGCTGCATCAGGGGCGCCAACAACATCGCTCCGATCACCACAGAGGCACTGTCAAGAAAGAGCCCCACCGTGGCAAGGATGGCACTCAGAAACATCAATACAATATAAGTAGATTCAATCCGCCCCCGGCTCCGCAACTCCGCAAAGAGATCCCTGTAACGCTCCTCACTGGCGTGGGTGAACAACGGCAGCCTCTTCTGGGCATAATCCACCTCCTCCCGATTCGCTGGCAACCCAGCGAGTCGCAGGGTTTCCTTCTCCGAGGCATCGGTCTTTGCCTCTGACCAGAATTCTTCACTGGCTATCAACTTCACCGCCTGCCGATTGACTTCAAATTCAACGGGGGTCTGTCCCACCTTTTCCCCATCCACCATCACCTGGAGTGGCGGCGTACTCTCAATGTGCAACCGCTCGGTTTTGATCAACCCCACGGAATCCGGCAGCCTGCCGCTTTTTGCCCGCTTGAAGAGAGCAACATAGAGATAGTGAAGGTAATCCACGATGGATTTAGGCGAGAGCAACAGTGCTGCCAACTTCCCGTCACTAACAGAAAGATGATCCTTGATGAGCAGGGAGGCACCCGTACGGTTGTCGTGCTCGATGATAACGATACCAACAGCTGCAGTTTCGATCTCCTGCCGCTTGGCAGTAACCAGCCTGACCTGGCTTTGACGCAGCCGGCGCAGCTTTCTGAACGCCCCCAACAACAACTGAAGTCGCTCGCCCAGCGCGGCTTGTCGATAAGCAGCGCTGCTGTAAGTAAGCGGCGGAGCATCACCAACTAGTGCCCCCCAAAGCACGATCTCCTTGTCTGCTCGCAATAGATCCACAGGCTTTGGCGTTGTTTCCAGCGCCAGTTTCAGGGACGCCTCCAGTTCTTTCGGGATTCGGAAGGTGGAGCGGAGGGTATTCTGGTGTTTCTGCGCCAACAGCGCCACGCTGAAACCAATCTCACTGGCCCGCTCTAGCACCTGTTTGATTTCAATACTGCTGCCACAAGCAAGAACTCGATCCGTTTCCGAGGCCATCTCCCGTTCTATAAATTGAGCGATGGGAACGGCTGACATCCGCTCCCCGTAGGGAGTCGCTTCAATCTCCGCCACCAGTTCTTGGCATTGTTCCCCGTAAACGAGGAAAATCTTTTCATCCGCTTCCCGCATCACTTTTCCTTTTTCTTCTAAAGAATTTACTTCTTTCCCTTCCTCCACCGTACGCATTATAGCGGAGGATCGCCAAACAACCATTTCACGGGGCTTGCAGCTGAGTTAATATGAATGCTGTTTTTGACAGCGTCAGGAGCTGACCGGATGATGCGATACACCCTGTTGGGTCTGGCATTCGTTCTCGCTGCAAGCATGGCGGAAAATGGCATCGCGAGACCGGAGCGGATCGTGCCAAATCAACCCTATTATGCCGACGAATTTGCCATGGAAGGTGAAATTGCGGAACTTGGGGAAGAACGAAACTTCGAAGAAGTGTTCAAAAATTACGAATATTATGAAGCTATCTACGATGAGCGGGAGCGCCCAATATTGTTCCGCGCCTACCGACGGGGAGAGATCTTGTGGACGGAACGCTACCATTACGACGAACAAGGCAAATTGATAAAGAAAGAGATCATCCGCCAGGGAAAACCTCCCGAAACCATTCACTTCGGAGCCCCTTGACCATAATCAGGTCTTTCAGCCGCTCCAGGTCCCTGTGGGAATCCATCTGGCCCCGCGGAGCGGCGCGATATATTCATAGAGCCATGCCGATACACGTCTTCCCCCCTTCAGTATAACCTCCGCCTCGACACGTCGGTATTCATGAGGCCGATTCTGCCGATTCGAGCATCCCTCGTAGGTATCCAATATTTCAAATAGGAACTCGGCCGATGTAGTCTGGTAGAGCTCACCCCATACCTTTTCTCGTCCTCCATTTCTCATCACCAGACCCGGATAGCCTGCGAGCTGATAGAGTCTCCCGTGGGTGAAGCCCTCTCCGACATAGCAAACGTAAGGCCTAATCAAATGATGCATCTTCCCTCCAGCCCCTTTTTTCAAGGTACCGTAGACAAAAAGGTTTACTGTACCTTCCACAGCTCTTCCCTCTCGACCTTCCAGAAACCCCATGGATTCATCCTCCAAAAATGGTAACCTGTCAGAAGCTGGACATCGATATTTGCCCCCTTACCTCAGCACTGGCAGGTGAATGCATGGAACGTGGAGAAGAACATCTCAAAGAGCCGGGACATGACCTCACCAAGGAACATGAAGACCCGTTTCTAGAAAGCTTGCACCGTATCATCCGCTTCGCCATCAAGATACTGGCGGTGTTGATGGTGATAGTCATCGTCTGGGGAATCGGCGATGTTGTCTATGTGCTGTACCAGCGGTTGACAAGCCCGCCATTTCTCCTGCTCAGTATCAATGATATTCTCGCCACCTTCGGCGCCTTTCTTGCAGTATTGATTGCCATCGAGATCTTCATCAATATCTCCATGTATCTGAAGACCGATGTCATCCCCGTACGGCTGGTAGTAGCAACCGCATTAATGGCCATTGCACGAAAAGTAATTATCTTCGATTTCGAAAAGATTACGCCCCCATTCATCCTTGGTACCGCCGCCGTGGTCGCCGCACTGGGACTCACTTACTGGCTCATCTCGAGAAAAATCTGACGCGCAGCAACAATATATATCTCTACTACGTTGAAAACCGTCGATATCCACACTCACCTACTCAACCGAGCAGTCCACTTCGACAGAGCGTTCGATCAAATCGCTTTGCACCTGTTTGGCCGCCACTTGGGGATGGAGCCGGAATTTCTCAAGAGGGATCCCTGGGAGAACTATGTCACCACCTTGGCAACCATGATTCAGCATTCAAGATTCGTGGAAAAGAGCTGCTTGTTCGGGGTGGATGCCCGGGTGGATAACAAGGGACGGGAGATCGAGAGAGATCAAACGGTTTGTGCCTCAAACGCAGATCTTCTCGAGGTGGTACAGCGTTATCCACAGCTGTTCATTCCCTTCTTTTCCATCAATCCACTGCGCCCCGACGCGCTGGAACAAATCGACGCCTGCGTGGAAGCCGGCTGCAAAGGTGCCAAATTTTTACAGAACTACTGGAGGATCGATCTTAACGCCCCCCGTTTCATCCCTTACTACGAAAGATTGAGAAAGCACCGGTTACCACTGATCATCCACCTCGGCAGCGAATTTGCTATCGCCTCGGATCATTCCCTGGAAGGAGTAGAGATGCTTCGGCTGCCACTGGACTGCGGCGTTACCGTAATTGCTGCCCATATGGGACTTGGACAGATCTGTCACCGGTTATTCTTGTGGCGCAATCTGTCACGCAATCCCCTCTGGTTCGACAAAGACTACTTCCGCCTTCTGGAGATGCTGGAGGAACACGAAAACCTCTACGCTGACCTGGCAGCCTTGCTGGTTCCATTCCGAGCAAGGGCACTGCTTCACCTCTCGGAACAACGGCAAATCCATCATAAACTACTCTTTGGTAGCGACTATCCGGTCCCGTTTACGATCCGGTTCAACACCCATGGCCTTCCTTCACGGGAGGCACATCGTATCTCCCACATCAAAAATCCGTTCGATCGCTACATTTCGGTGTTGCTCTATTTTTTCGGCGAGACAAATCCTCTATGGAGCAACCATCGCAAGATCCTGCCATGAAGGAAGGCTACAGCTCCCGTCGCCCGGAGAAAGCATGTGACAAGGTATCTCCATCTACGTACTCCAGTTCACCGCCAAGTGGCACACCGTGGGCGATACGGGTAACCCGGATACCCAGTGTCCGCAGACGTTCACCGATATAGTGGGCGGTAGCCTCTCCCTCGACAGTGGGATTTGTCGCCAGGATCACCTCTTCAACTCCGTCACGACAACGCTCCTCCAGGCGATCCAGACCGATCTCCTGCGGCCCGATACCTTCCAGTGGCGAAAGGTGTCCCATCAGTACAAAATAGAGCCCACGATAGCTGCCAGATTGCTCAATCGCTTCCACATCCGCCGGCATTTCGACCACACAAAGCTGGGAGCGCTCACGGCTAGTGCTGGCACACAACAGGCAAAGCTCAGTCTCACTAAAGGTGCGACAACTCCGGCAATGACCAATCTCATCGACCGCCTGACGGAGAAGCGTTGCCAACCGCTTCGCCCCATCCCGATCCCGCTCTAAAAGATGGTAGGCCATGCGCTGGGCAGATTTCGGTCCGACCCCAGGAAGACAGCACAAACCTTCGATGAGACGGCCAAGGAGAGGGCTAACAGCCATTGGAATGATAAATCAACCGATTAGAACGGCAACTTCATGCCACCAGGAAGGTTCAAACCGGCGGCCATGCCAGACATCCGTTCCTGGGTGCGCTTCTCGATCTGACGAACCGCGTCGTTAACTGCAGCAGCCAGCAGATCCTCGAGCATCTCCTTGTCCTCCTCCAGCAAGGTATCATCAATGGAGACTCGTTTCACATCATGCCGGCCGGTCATCACCACCTTTACCATGCCACCACCGGACTCCCCGGTCACCTCCATGCTGGCCAGCTCCTCCTGAGCTTTTTGCATCTCGGCCTGCATCTTCTGGGCCTGCTTCATCAAGTTGCCTAAACCACCTTTCATCATCAAGCATCCTCAACTCTTGTGGAATTTCAGACCATTATAAGGGAAAGCGGCGAATGGCGCTTAATCCACCGGCCGGATGGAGTCCGGCGGAACATGGGCATCGAACAGCTCCACCATCTTTTGCACGTTGCCATCCTCCGCTATGATGCGCTCGGCCTCCCGTTGCCGCTCCGCCTCACGACGCTCCCGGATGAGTGCCGGGCTCTCTCCCTCCACGGCACCACACTCTACTTCAAGCCGGATCGAACGACCGAGATGATTCTGCAGCGCCGCCTCCAGGCGTACCCGATTACGCTCGCTGAGCAGATGTTTATGCTGTGGGAGCAGCACTAACTTCACTATACCCTCCTCCTCCCCCTTCCAGACGCAGTTGATTGCCAACTGATGCGCCATACCCTTGAGTTTCAGCGCTGCGACCATTTCTGCCCATTTCACATCCCCGGGGGAGCTTGGCGCAGAGGAAGGTATCGAAGCAACAGGGTTTTCCGTCCCCAGAATACCAGGCGAGGCCGACACATCGGCTACTTGCGCAACAGGTCCGGCTCCGACATGTGGAGAAGCCTGTAGCCCGGTCTGCTCCGTCCGACCAGGCTGAAACGCCAGCATCCGCAGCATGATCATCTCGAAGCCGCTGCGTGGCTCTGGCGCAAGCGGTAAATCCTTCCGCCCGAGCAAGGCAATCTGGTAGAACAGCTGTACATCCTCCGGCGTCAACCTGGTGGCTAGCTGAAGCAAACGCTCTCGCTCCGGTAACGTTTCGTCGATAGCCTGGGGAAGAATCTGGGCCAGCGCCAGTTGATGGATGACCGAGGTCAGCTCAGCCAGCGCCGCTGAAAAATCCGGCGCCCGCTGCGCCAATCTTTCCACTGCCTGCAACAAGGAATCACCATCACCAGCAGCCAGCGCTTCCAGCAGTTCAAAGACATGCCCTTGCTCAATAGAGCCCAGCATGGCAATCACCTCTTCCGCCCGCAGTTCCCCACCACCGTATGCAATAGCCTGATCCAGCAGGCTCAGTGCATCCCGCATGCTACCCTCAGCAGCGCGTGCGAGGCGAACCAATGCCGGCTTTTGATAAGGGATGTTCTCACTCTCGAGAATCTGTGCCAGATGAGCAGTGATCTGATCAGGGAGTAGCCTTCTCAGATTGAATTGCAGGCACCGGGAAAGCACGGTAATCGGAAGCTGCTGGGGATCGGTAGTGGCCAACAGAAACTTCACATGGGTCGGCGGCTCCTCCAGTGTCTTGAGCAAGGCATTGAAACTGTGGGTAGAAAGCATGTGTACCTCATCAATGAGATACACCTTGTAACGCCCCCGCACCGGGGCATATTGCACATTTTCCAGTAACTCACGGGTATCCTCCACCTTGGTGCGTGATGCAGCATCCACCTCGATGAGATCCACAAAACGGCCGGCATCAATCTCGTTGCAGGCGCTGCAGGTGCCACATGGCGTAGAACTCACCCCTCGCTCACAGTTGAGAGATTTCGCCAAGATGCGGGCGATAGTGGTCTTCCCCACCCCTCGAGTGCCTGTAAACAGAAAGGCGTGATGCAGCCGATCATGATCCAGTGCATTGGTCAGAGGACGCAGCACATGCTCCTGTCCCACCATTTCGCTGAAAGTGCGGGGCCGCCACTTGCGCGCCAGAACCAGGTAGCTCATGAAATCGTTGCCAATGAATGATGGTAGCCGAATAGGGGTGGCGGCCCGCACCAGCTACACCCCGGCACCCGCAGTCTCCGCTACCGCTGCTCCCTTCCGGGCCTGACGGGGTTCACGGACTTGCGTTGCGAGGGAGCCGATACGGGCCACCATAGCGAGCGTACATTATCCCTGAAGCGTAACGGTTCCACAATCATCCGGGTGGAGCAAGCCTGTCAACCGCAATCAATTGAAAAAAAGCAGCAGGCTCCACAAAGATCCATCCCTTCACGATAAAGGATCCACACCGGCTTGTTCGAAAACCGTTCTCACCACCTGGCATGTATGCTCCATCTCTTTCTCGCCTAAAGTGGGGTGCACCAGAAACATCAACGTTGTCTGGCC
>Ga0256914_1000632_pt1 | contig 34283 bp, 29 predicted proteins | sample HulkmetaG_FD_191571 | JGI IMG/M metagenome (GOLD analysis project Ga0256914, IMG submission 191571) | Hydrothermal chimney microbial communities from Main Endeavour vent field at the Juan de Fuca Ridge, Pacific Ocean - Hulk | ecosystem: Environmental > Aquatic > Marine > Hydrothermal vents ... | reverse complement strand
TTTATTCTCCTTTAAATAATATAATACTTTAAAATATAAAGTTTGAGATAAAAACATAAAATGTTTTTAATTATTTTTTTATAAAATAAAATATTACAAAAAGCATTTTAGACTATTTAAAGTTAACAACTCCTTTTTTTTACAAGATTATTATGTCTCTTTCTTTTTTTTATTTTAAATATTATTTTATATAATTAATATATTAAATATATTTTTAGTAAAAAATATTATTTTAATAACATAAAAAAAGGTATTATGTGTATTTTGGTATCGCATAATTCTTTTAAACAGTTAAACATAATTTAAAATTATAATTTTAATAATAATTAGTGTATCAAAAAGTATCATTCATGGAAATACTTTAGATGAGTAGAAGTATAATTATACTTATCCACAATTTATTTACAAATTTTATATTATAATAAGCTTAAGCAGGAAAAGCGATCCCGTAAATACCAAAAATTTAATGATACTGCTCCATCATTTGGTTATAAAGGGGAAATCCTGTCGGAGTAAAAAGGGTTTTATATGAGCATGATGAAAGAAGCAACACCTAAATCTTATAGGATGTTAGTTATGAACACATTGGCATTTACAATTGCCTTTGCAGCATGGTTATCAAATGGGGTATTGATTACATTTTTAATTTCAAATGGTGTACTTAATTGGTCAGCAGTTCAAATGGGTACAGTTATCGGTATTCCAGTTTTAACTGGGGCTTTATTTAGATTACCAATGGGAATTTTAACTGATAAATTTGGAGGACGACCAATTTTTACAATTAACTTATTGGTAGCAGCATTGGGTATGGTTCTTATGTCCAGAGCAGATAGTTATAGTGACTTTATTATTGCTTCACTACTATTTGGTACAGTTGGTGCTACATTTGCAGTAGGTATTGCATTTACTTCAGTTTGGTTTCCTAAGGAAAAGCAAGGTTTAGCACTTGGTATTTTTGGTGCGGGTAACGCAGGTGCGGCACTAACTGCACTTTTTGCCCCAACTATTTTAAATAATCTTGTTGCTGGTGGGGATATGGAGGCTTGGAGACAACTTCCAATTATGTATGCAATTATGTTAGCAGTTATGGCTGTTATCTTTTTCTTAGCTACAGAAAATAGAAAGCCTAATAGTTCAGATAGAACTCTTGGTCAGATGCTAAGACCTCTAAAAGATGTAGCTGTATGGAGACTTGGTTCTTTCTATTTTATTGTATTTGGTCTATTTGTAGCATTCTCACAGTGGCTTGTACCTTACTTTGTAAATGTTTATGCACTTCCATTAGTAACAGCAGGTATATTCGCAGCAGCATTTAGTTTCCCATCAGGTGTAATTAGAGCATTGGGTGGATACTTAAGTGATAGATTTGGTGGTAATAGAGTTACTCTATGGGTATTTATTACAGCAATTACTATTAGTGCAATGCTTATGGTTCCAAAAATGACTATAGAGTCTCCAGGAAAAGGTGTACTTTCTAAACTACCAGGTGAAGTAACCAAAGTTACAGAAAATACAGTAGAAGTAACCAATCCTAAAGCTGGTGTAAGAGTCTATAAATTTACTCCACAAGTAGGTGACTTTAATAAAGATACTAGTGACTTCTTTATGTTCCCTACCAAAAAAGTTACACAAGAGGCTATCGTTAAAGTTGGTGATAAAGTTACTAAAAAGCAACTACTTGTTAAAGGTACAACTAATATCTTCTTCCAAGCAAATGTGTGGATTTTCGGTATCCTAGCAGTTATTGTTGGTGCAACTTGGGGAATTGGTAAAGCTTCTGTTTATAAGCTTGTTGCAGAGAGCTACCCACAAGAAGTTGGTGTTGTTGGTGGTATCGTTGGTGTTCTTGGTGGACTTGGTGGATTTATCTCTCCAATTATCTTCGGATGGTTACTAGGACTCACAGGACTTTGGTCTAGTGCATGGATGTTTGTTCTGGCAGCAACGCTATTTGCGTTTATACTTTTAACAAACTCTATGAAGCATCCAGATGCACATGATTAAAACTTCTCTCTTTATTGAGTAGAATACTCTCTTCTTAAAAGAGGATACCTTTTGGTATCCTCTACTATACCCCTTTATTTTATTTCACTTTAAGCATTTTTAGGATAGATTTTATCTTAAATAAAAAATTAAAGGTTATTAATGTCTAAAAATCAAATCAAAGAGATTGAAAGTGTTTGTACCTATTGTGGTGTAGGTTGTGATATTACAGCAGTAGTAAACGATAATAAAATCCAAAAAATCTATGCCCAAAAGGATGGAACTGTCTCTCAAGGGAAACTTTGTATCAAAGGAAAATATGGTTATGATTTTCTTGATGCAGAGGATAGAATTAGAACACCAAGAATAAGAAAAAGTTTTTTAAAAAATAATTCACATATTTTTGAAAAAGTTAAAGATAAATTATCCCACTTTAATAGTGAATTTTATAGTTGTAGTTTAGATACAGCAACTACCATTACAGCTTTAAAATTAGGTGAAATCAAAGATAAATATGGTGGTAATAGTTTCTGTGCTATTGGTGGTGCTAGAGGAAATTGTGAAAGTGCATATCTTTTTCAAAAATTTTGCCGAGAAACTATGAACTCCCCACATATTGATAACTGTGCAAGAGTTTGTCACTCTCCATCTCTAAAAGGTATGAAAGATACTATTGGAGAGGGAGCATCTACAAACCCTTATAATGATATATATAAAAGTGAATTTATTATAGTTATAGGCTCAAATACAATGGAGGCACACCCTATTGTCTCAAATCGTATTGTGGAGATGGCAAAACAGGAGAATAATTTAGCTGTAATAGATGTAAGAGAGACTACACTTGCAAAATATGCAAAATATAACACTATTATTCCTTATGAGGCAAATCTTCTTATACTTAATATGATGGCTTATGTAATTATAGATGAAGAGCTATATCACAAGGATTTTGTAGCAAGTCGAACTAAAGAGTTTGATGAGTTTAAAGAGAAAATTTTAAATGACCCCTATGCAAATCCTAACTTCTTCAAAGATATAGAGGGGTATGAGTATTTAGCAAAAGATATTCCTAATATTGCAAGAGAGTATGCCTTTAAAAAATCTATGATTTTGTGGGGATTGGGTGTTACTCAACATCTTGATGGCTCTTATGCTGTTATGGCAATTACTCATTTAGCAATGATGACAGGAAATATTGGCAAAGTTGGAGCTGGGTTACTTCCTCTTAGAGGTCAAAATAATGTTCAAGGGGTTTGCGATATGGGTTGTTTGCCATACTATCTACCTGATTATCAAACTCCTGATAAGATAGGTTTAACAACTCCAAAGCTTATTAATAAAATGTTAGATGGCGAAATAAAAGCACTACTTAATATGGGAGAGGATATTGCCCATATTCATCCAAATATCAATAAGATAGATAAAGCATTAAATAATTTAGAGTTAATTGTAGTACAAGAGCTTTTTATGACTGATATTGCTAAGAGAGCAGATATTATTATTGGTGTAAGTTCTGCCTATGAAAAGAGAGGGGTTTATATAAGTGCAATGAGACGGCTTCATCTATCCGAGCCATTGATTGAGACAGATTTACCTGATGATTGGGAGGTATTACAGTTAATAGAGAATAAGATAAATGGCTCTTTTAATTATGAAGATAGTCAAGAGATTTGGAATGAGGTAACAGAGGTAGCTCATAGACGATTTAGTGGAGCTAAATATTATAGAATGAAGAGACATGCCAAAAGAGGAATGCAGTGGCCAATATATATAGAAGATACTCCTATACTTCATCTATTGGATTTTAGAACTGATGATGGTTTAGGAAATTTTATCTATAAGCAGTATCAACCCAGAGGAATGGTTCAAGAGATATTGGATAAAATTTTCTATAAAAATAATAGTTTAAAAGGGTTTTATTTAACTACAGGTAGAACTTTAGCTCATTATAATAACTCTGCTCAAACTAAAAGGAGTAAAAAACTATTAACAAAATATAATGAAGATGTAATTTTAGCCTCCATTAAAGATAAAGATATCTTATCAGATAGAGTTATTCTAAAATCTTCTTATGGTCAGACAGCAGAGTTGCCAATAAAATTTAGTGATAAGATAAGACCTAGAACCCTATTTGTAACCTTTCATCACTCGAAATCAAGAGTTAATGCACTCTTTGGAGATGAGGCAGATGAGTTAGTTGCAACAGCTAGATTTAAATCAGTAAAAGTAGATGTAATATCAATTATTTAATTTTTAGACAAAGAGATATTTCTCTTTGTCTTCAATCTTTATCAAAAAAAAGAACAAGAGATATATGATAAAGCATTCCAATTAAGATTAGTTAAAAACTACATATCAGAAATTCTATTTAAGAATATACAACAATATAAAGAGTATTCCAAAGTTGATTTAATTAAAGAGTTAGCACCAACTATCTCTAATTCATATTTGACTCAAAAAGATATTGAGTATGCTATTGTAGAAGTTTGGACAACATATAGGAATAAAATAGATTTAATCAAAAAAAATATAGATAATAATCTAAAAGATGGCAAATACAAAGATGATGCTAAAAAAGAAGTTTTCTATAAAACCCTCTCATATTTTCTAAATAAGTATGGAGAAGATAGATTATTAAAGTTAGCTTTTCAAAAGAGATTTAATATTTTTAATAAATATAATATAAACCAATATCAATTCAGTTTACTATCCTTTACAACTAAATAAGTAATTTGTACTTTTATATAAAAATATAGTGTTTAAAAAACATACATATTCTAATATTTAACAAGAGATAAACTCATATCCTCTAAACATCTTGTGAAAATAAGTACCAATAACTTTACCATTAGAACTTTGCCAACTTCCTACAATACCTTTACCATTAGGTATTTTGCTCAAAACATTAAAGCCTTTTTCTACTGTTTTTTTTGTAGGTTTAGTATAATGAAAAGCATGACCTTTAATATTTTCTTGGTTATAATAATAACCCAAACGATTAAATTTATCATCTAAAATAAATTCAATATCCAAAATCCCACTCATCTGTTTATTATCAACTCTTTTTGATAGATATAACAATCCTGCACACTCTGCATATATATTTTTCGATTTACTATGAGATATAAGTGAGTTTTTGAAATGGTATGAGTTTTTTATATTTTGATAGGCTCTATCTGTCTCTATATATCCACCACATATATACACAAAGTCACAATCTATAGGTATGACCTCATCTTTAGTTGCATCAATTATAACTATTTCTTGAAATATCTCTTGTAAAAAACAGAAATTGTCATAATATAGAAATGAGAAGTTTTTATCATTTACTATTGCTAACTTTTTATCTATTTTATTAATTTGAGGAAAAGGATAAGCTATTTCAGATTTTTGCTGTTTTGAATAACCAACCTTATATAGATTTTCCAAATCTATATGCTCTAATACCTCTTGGCTTATCTGTTCTATTTTAGATAAATCTTCTAAATCTAATCCTAAATGGGTATCACTAAGTGAGGGTAAATTTTTTTTTATCCAGCCTAAAACTACTATATTTTTATGGTCTATCTCTATTTGATTTTTGATTAGTTGATAGTGCATAACAGAAGATAAATTATTTAAAACTACTGCTTTTATACTATTATCTAGTTTATAATCTAATAACCCTTTTAGTACAGCCGATATTGTAATATAGCTACCACTTCCATCAAGAACTAAAATAGTAGGAATATTTAAAAGTTTGGATACACTATAAGCACTACAACCTTTATTCTCTCCATCATAAAATCCCATAACTCCCTCTAATATTGCTACCTCTTTATCTCTATAATGATAATATAACCACTCAATTTGCTTTTCATTCATTATAAAGCTATCTAAATTAATACTATCCGTTCCACAAACCTTTTTGTGAAACTGTGGGTCTATAAAATCTGGTCCTATTTTATAAGGACGAACAGAGGTTCTAAAATGATATAGTAGAGCAGTTGTAAGTATAGTTTTACCTTGATTTGAGGCTATAGCTGATATACATAGGGTTATCATTTATCTTTTAACTTACCACTCATCTCATATTTATTTAGATAACCTCTAGGAGTCAGAACCAATCCATTAGTAGTAAGCTTAGTTTGAGAGTTTCCTACAATGATAAGTGTGGACATAGTGATTTGAGGATGTGTAATATCTTGTTTTATTAAATCGGTTGTAGTTGTTACTATTATCTTCTCTTTATCTCGTCCCACATGAGAAGCAATGATAGCTATCCTCTCTTCACCCTCACTTAATGCTTTTAAAAAGTTTTGATAAGGTAAAATCCGTTTTTTGGATTTGGGGTTATATATACCTAAAATCATATCAGCATCAAAACAGTTTCTAACTCGTTTATCTATTATATCTATATCTGTTAGCTTATCAGAGAGAGAAATAACAGCAAAGTCTTGACTAATAGGTGCTCCAATCCGTGAGGCTGTAGCCAAAAATGAGGTAACTCCTGCTATTGATATAACCTCTATCTCATCCCATAATCCCTGTTCATCTATTAATTCAGTTACAAGTGTAGCCATACCAAATACATTTACATCTCCATTAGATATAATAGATGTAGTCTTGCCCTCTTTGGCATAGTTAATGGCCTCTTGACATCTTGCTATCTCTTTGGTCATTCCTGACATAAATAGAGGTTTATCACCTATTAGCTCTTTTAACTCTTTGACATAATTTCTATATCCTACTACGGCTTCACTCTCATTTAGTGCTTCTAGTGCTTCTGTTGTCATATATTTTGTACCACCTGCACCTGAACTTAATATATATAGTTTTTTCATATCTACCTACTTTTTTGGTGAGTTATATCATATTTATTTTTAGATGACATTTAAATAGCTCCTGCAATAGTTATTACTTTAAAATAAACCTCTTTCTTTATTATAAGTTCTTGATACTCTGAAGCCAAAATACTACTAGGTTCTGCTACACCTTTAAGTCCAAAAAATTTAGTTGATGCTGATGGTGAAAAGCTATTTTCAAGAGCATTTATATCATCTTTTTTATAAAATGCTATAGAAAGATTATACTTTTGAGCAAAATTCAATAATCCTACCTCATCTTTTTTGGCTTCAAACGAGGCTATAGATTTTATATCTTCTATTTTTAAACTATATTTATCCGAAAAGAGTTCAAAAGCCTTTTCTATCTCTTCTAATTGAGTATTTCTATTACAACCAATACCCAAATATACTTTTGGTCGAAGAGTTAAACTATTGGATTTAACTATAGGAGAGATAACAACAGTATCTAAATCCAAATTATCAAATCCAATTAATTCCAAATTATCTCTATTCTTTATAGAATTAAAAAGTTGTGAATATGTAGCTACTTTTACTTTCTGTTTATTTAGTAGTCTATTAGATATTTTGGCTAAAGCTTTTAGATTTTTTATCTCCCAATCTCTATCCTTTGCCAACATTTCAAAAGATAAAGTTTTAGTCTGGTCAGTTGCAGTTGATATAAAATTAATACATTTAGGTAAACGAGAAGTCAATATATTAGCTAATCTATTTGCACCTCCTAAATGTCCACTAAGTAAAGGTACAACCTTATCTAATGCTAGATTAATAACTATAATCGCAGGGTCTGTTGATTTATCTTTTAATAAAGGAGCAATTTTACGAACTACTGCTCCCATTGCTAATATACATATAATAGCATCATAATTTTTCCAAGCAGGTACTAATATATCATCTAGTTTATTATAAGTTTTTAGCTTTTTTAAATTATGTTTTAACTCTTTTTTGCCATATATATCAACTTGATAATCTTCTAAATATGAAACTAAATTAGAAGCACTATTTAGACTAGGTTGGTTGATTGTTACGATTGCTATTTTCAATATATCCCCCCTTTTTATAAGTTTTTTGTTTTAACTAATGGCTTTACATATAAATGAGACTCTTCACTCTCCTCTTGATACAAAAAATCACCAAAGAGTATCAAAGCCACACCACGAATATGAGAGACTTGATTTTCTATATTGGATATTGTACCTTTATATATAGCTTCATCTTCCCAAGTAGCTCTCTCTACTACCCAACAAGGGGTATTAGGGCTATAACCCATATCTAAAGCCTTTTTTTTCAACTTTTTAAGTAATAAAATAGATAAATAAAAGACTAAAGAAGAGTTGCGACAAGCTAAAATATTCTCTAAATTTTCAGGATTAGGAGTTCGCCCCTCAACTCTACTAATAATAAGAGTTTGTGAAACTCCTGGAATTGTATATTCTATACCCAAACTAGCACTTGCCCCAAAACTAGCTGTAATTCCAGGTATAACTTGATACTCTATTCGTTTTTGTTTCAAAAAGCTTATCTGTTTGGCAATAGTAGAGTATATAGAGGGGTCTCCTGTATGAATACGAGCGACTATTTTATCTCTATATTTTTCTAAAAAAGCAAATATCTCAGGATATTTCATCTCTTGTGAATTGACTATTAAAGCCTCATCCATGCACCATTTCAAAACCTCTTTTGGTACTAATGAGCCTGTATATAAAACTACATCTGCTTTTTGCATAATTTTTTGGGCTTTTATTGTAACTAAATCAGGGTCACCCGAACCTGCTCCTATAAAATATATCATTTACTTACCTTTATCTGAAATAGTTGTCGTTCAGGCTCTATTAAATCAAGCTTTCCCTTATAAGTAGTAAGTGACAAAGAGATAACCTTATACTCAATTTTAGCTCTATTCAATACCATTATCATTTGTGTTAAATTCTTAAGAGTAATTGCATTAATTAAAATTATACCATTTGGATTTAATCTTTCATATAGATAAGGAAGTCTAGCAATCACTTTTACTCCACCTCCACCCACAAAAATTCTATCAGGATTAGGTTCAACTAACTCAAAAAGCTCCTCTGCATTACCTTCCAAAAGTTGGGTATCACAAACATAATGAGTTGTTAGATTACTTTTTATATATTTATTACGCAATGATTGTTTTTCAAAAAATACTGTTTTTAGGCTATATCGTTTATATGCCTCAATTCCACAACTACCACTTCCTGCTCCTATATCCCATAATATCATATTTGGTTCAAGATCGAGGTTCTGCAAAGATAGATTTCGTTTATACTCTTTGGTTATCATTCCTCTTTCTGTTTGAAAATCACTATCTATACTAATAATAGGTTTTGAAACAAAAAGCTTTTTTATTAAAAGGACAAAAGGTTGAGTTAAATCAAAATTTCTATAGCTATAATCAGAGATATTTATCTGCTCTATTATCTCATCAATATATCCTAGTTTATATCCAATAGTTACCTCTATATCTTGACTATTTAGATATTTAGTTGCTTCTTTAATTCTATCTATAGTAAATCTATCACAAAGTACAAAAGTATATTTATTGGTTAAGAACTTAGTCAAATTAATTCTATCTCGCCCATGCAAAGATATAGTATCCACATCACTCTCACTTATAAATAACTTTTCTAAAAGATAAGATTTTGAGGAGGTATTATTTATAATCATTATGCTATCTTTTGGCAATTTGTTTGCTATTAAGATACCTGCACTATAAAAAAGTGGTGAGCCTGTTACCACATAAAGAATATTCTCTTGATTATAGTTTTCTAATATATACTCTTTTGCTCCATTGAAACTAAGTTTTAGAATATTTGGAGCATCTTCTTTGAAATTTTTGTCACATATTATTTTGTCAAAATTATCTATTTCTATGGTGAGATTATCAAAATTGTAATCTCCCATTCCATTTCCTATTATGGTTAGCACTATTTTAAAATCCTTATATCTATATTAAGAGTGGGAAACCACTTTTTTATCTGATTTCTTGCTTTAATCTCTATTTTTTTATAAAACTCATCTAATCTATCTATTCTCTTTAACTGCATAGATACCCCTTTAACAGTCCGAGTACTCTCTATATTTACCTCTACACCCAAACTATTTTTTATATCATCTCTAAGACTTTCAAAATCAATAGAACCAAATCTATTATGCGTATTTTTAAAACCTTGCATAACTTTGGTAGCTTTACCTATACCACAAATCCAAATAACTTTTGTAACTCCTAACTCTTTAGACATCTCAAAAGAGTCATAAACGAAATTACCAATCTCAATTATCTGTTCTTTATTATAATTCTCTTTGGCATATATAAATGAGCTATTACCTAAAGTTAAAATAACCTCTTGGTATCCATTGCTTTTAATAAAATTTAGCTCTGTTCTAATTGAGTCTATATATGCCAAAGATGATATAGGTTTGACAAATCCTGTTGTTCCCAAAATAGATATACCACCCAATACCCCAACTTTGGCATTGGCTGTCTGTTTGGCTATATTTGCACCATCTGTTACAGATATACTAACATATATATTTTCTTGAGTTATATTAAACTTATTAGAAATATCCTTTATCGCATTTAATGGTGTAGGATTGATAGCAGGATACCCTTTTGGGGGCTTTAATCCATTTTTGGTTACAACTCCAACCCCAACTCCTGCATAAATCTCTATAGAACCTATAATATAAGGTTTATGAGATATAGGGTTTAATTCCAAATCATTTAATCTATCTGAGATAGTAACAACTATCTCACAACCTTTTGTTATATCTAAATCATCATTATCCATTTTCTGTGTAATAGTGATACTTTTCTCTTTTGTGATACAAAAAGCTTCTAACGCAGATTTAAAGGCAAAAGAGGCGTGAACTCCTGTTGTATAACCTCTTTTTAACTCTTTACTCATAAACTTTCATAGGAATAAAGTGATTGCTATCTAACTCATTTATCAAAACTTTATCTTGTGAGAGTAGAGTAAAAATTTCTCTCCACTCTTCATCTTTGAATTTATGTGTATGCCGTAACCAGATAGCATTATTTTGTGGGTTCCCATTAGCTTGTGTATTTTGTGTTACTTGACAAACTTGTCTAAATCTACAAGCACCATAACATTGAGTCCTTGATATTTTGATACGATTAATACCTTTGTTTAGTCCCATATCTTTTAATATCTCTCGTAAATGTAAAGCTTTGTCACTTTTTCCTGCTTTTCTACATCTCTCATCATCACATAAAAGTAGAAGTGTTTTATAGTGCATAATTGGACGATTGGGGTCATAATCTTTTGGTTTACAGGTATAACCCTCTACTACTTCTGAACCCATCTCATTTAAGCGAATTTCACCTTTTTTTACTGGATTTACTTCATATTTTGATGAAGAGTGTGAGTTAGTTAAATTATTTGCCATTATATTTCTCCACTCCATCATAATCTTTTATCAATTTATAAGTAGCATGAAGTGTAGCCACAGTCATAGTAGAACTACCAAATCGACCCTGCATCAATATAGCAGGTATATCAAAATATTCACAAAATCGTTTACCATAATCTTTGGACTCTACCACATTTACAAATCCTACAGGAAACAAAATAAATGCTACATTTTTAAGGTCAACACCCTCATTCAATAAGGTATTTATCGCAGCATAAATAAATGTTGGAGCATTTCCACATGCTAATATCATAGGTTCATCTTTATGCTTTTTAATAGCTTCTACTACTGCTCCATAACTTCTAGTTGTTTTATTTTTTTTGGCATATTTATAAGTAAATGGTTCATTGATATAGCATACTACCTCATTTTGATAAGTATCTAAATAAAATTGACTCAATCCTACTTTTATCATATTAACATCTACTATGATTTTTGCTTTTTTTTGCAATAATTTTTGTATTCTAGCAATAGCATTTGGAGTAAAAAATATATTCTCCAAAACAGATTTAAAACATGTTGAGGTGTGGATAAGTCTGCTTATGACTTCTATCTCATTAGAGTTAAATTTTTTGGCTTCTGGATACTCTTTTAGCTCTTGTGCTATTATTTCAAATGAGCGAACTGAAATATCTGCTCCTATATTGATGGGGGGTTGTTCTTGTTTAAATTTCATATTTATCCTATTTGAAAAAATCTATAAATAGAGTCATATATTTCTCTACTTTGCTTTTTTTGTAAGGAGTTATATCCTCTCCTTGATAGTTTATATTTTCAAAAGTATATATATCACCTTTTTCCAAAATATTATCTGTATCCATTCCTATTTTGGGACGCATATATATAGTTGTAGTCGGAACTTTTTTATCTAATAGTGGAACTATTTCAAATCTACTATCTCCTACACATAGAGGCTTTTTTACTCTAGCTGATGCTTGTGAAAATGAGGTTACTCCTGCTATTACTTCTGTATTACAATAGAGTTTGGGGTTTTGAACTTTAATAATATCTAGTAGATAATATACAGTGCTATATACAGCACTATCTCCTAATGTTACAAAGCTTAAAGAACTATTTTGCTCAAATCCACTATATATTACATCTACTTGATACTGCCAATCCTCTTTTTTGAAGTGCATGGGAGTATAAACAGGGATAATAGGATTACTAAAATTATGCTCTTTCATTAAAGATTTGACTATTTTATATGTTAGTGACTTAGTGAAACTACTATCTTTACTTTTAGTAGGGATACAGATTGCATCACTATTTTGTAAAGCTTTCAATGCTTTAATAGTAATTAGCTCAATGTCTCCAGGCCCTAATGAGACCATATATAACTGCTTATCCAAGTTTGATTATCTCTTCTTGGATATTTTGCATAATAATATTACGAATATCTTCTAATTCTATTAGATTAAATCTATCTGATTTAGTTTGTGAAGCAACTATTTTAGAGTTAAAATATTCTCCTAACTCATCTCGTATCTCCACCATATCTTTAATATAATGATTGCCACTTACTAATAACATAGGAATAACTTGAACTTGAGTTATTCCATCATTTTTCATCTGTTCTATTAATCTATGCTTTATTGCATAATAAGGAAAAGCTCCTTCTAGTGAACATGTATAGTTATTTTTCCCAATAAGTTTTAAAAACTCTTCAGCATAAGCCACAGAACTCAATCCTACTAAATCCAATAAAGGAACACCATGAATTACATATAAGTTTGCATACTTTTCACTACTGATAGATTGGTTTAAAGATTTTAAAGCAAGAGAAGACTCTTTTGTTTTATTTATAATTGCTTTGGTATTACGAATATTAGATAGAGAAAAACTATTAAATCCCTTAACAGTTCTTATTAATAGTTCATGCTCATCTGTAGGAAAAAGATTAATAGAGGCTACAACTATATTTTTATATCCTAACATATCCACATCAGCTAAAAGTTGTGGTAAATTTTTATAATTCATATCTCTTTTCTGTAAATCTTTAAGTACCATTCTTGAACTAAATGATAAAAAGACATCTACACCTTTAAATCTCTCTTCTACCTCTTCTTTTAGGGATAGATACATATCTTGTTCTATTACAGAACCAAAACAAGCCAAAATTATAGCTTTATCTTTTTTATAGTGTCTATATCTCTTCATTAGTTATCCTTTCAATATTTTGGAAGTTTATCTAAAAAGATATTATTTTTCTATAAATCTATATCTATTTAGTAGTATAAATTTATGAAATATATTTTATGGGTTACCATTTAATAATCGTTTATATGCATCTACTAATGAGCTATATATAGGTATAAATACTTTTTGAGCATATCCATTTACTACAATAGTCTCTTTGACATCAAAATGTAAATGTATAGTGGTTTTGGTATTTCCAAAATTATTAGATACTAGCCCAATCCTTTGACCCCTTTTGACTTTTTGACCTCGTCTAACTTGTAGTGTTTTGGAGTCTAAATGTAAATAGCGATAAGTCCTACCACTCTTTCCTCTAAGTGATACAGAATATTTTCCAATATAACTAATAACTCCATCTTCAACTGCAACAGCATGATATTTTTTATCTTCACAAGTTGCACCTCTAATATCAACACCTTGATGTCCTTTGCCTGATGGACACATAGGCATACTCCAAGAACGACGCTCACAATAGTTATCATGCCAAGGGTATTGATAATTTTCTTTACTACATAGTCGTCCTCTTTTACCATACATACCACCTATGCCATAGACTTGTGAATTGATATAAGCTGGAGATTCTTCTATAGGAAAACGAATATTTGGAGCATAAATATAGTTATCTCCTACTCTTCCTTTACCACTATTAGATGGAACTAATTCTCCTGCTGGAGTGTATTTAAATGCTTTCTCCTCTTTGGATAATTTTTTATTATGTGTACATGCTGATATAAATAACAAAATAGTTATAGCCAATAGAGTTCTCATCTTTTACCTCCTACTAAGATTAATCCTGTATAAACTCTTTTGAGAAATCTATTATCTGTACATCTAGGGTCACTAGTAGGAGCATTACACTCTAAACTTAATGAGTAGTTAACTCCATTTCTATGAAAATCTACACTCATTATACCCTCAGCTTGTATAAATTTATTTGTTACTGCTTTCATCTTGGTTATTAAGTTATTTCTCTTAGATGTAATTTTCTCTTGATAAGTTCTATCTCCTGAAATCATTAATGTTGCTTTGTCTAAAAAAATTGTAATAGTATAGAAATTTTTATCTGAGATAACAGAGATATTTTTTTCATATATATAGTATTTGGGAATATATACAGGTAATCTCACATCTTTGATACCATCTTTTAAGAGTTTAGGTAACAGTTGTAATTTTTGTTGATTTGGAACTGTTTTTGACCAATCTACTTTCAATAATCCTCCATTTCCATAAAGCAAACCAAAAGAGACACTCAACAGAGTTAATATTAAACGCATTTTTATATCCTTTATTTAAACTCAAAAAATTATTATACCATAAATTATAGAGAATAAAAATCTATAATCTCTTTGTGTAATAAAGAAACATATAAAAAATAGAATGATTAGTAAATGAGAGTTTAATTCTCCTATTCAAGAAAAATTGATAAACTCATGCTATTAAACTACACACAAGGATGATATATGTCATTACCAAAAATTATATGGTCAAAAATTGATGAGGCTCCAGCATTAGCTACTTATTCACTGTTACCAATTGTAAATGCATTTACACAAGCAGGAGGTGTTTCGGTTGTAACTTCTGATATTTCACTAGCAGGCAGAGTTCTTTCGGCAATGGGTTTAGCAGAGGATAACCTATCTAAACTTGGAGAAGTTGTTTTACAACCTGATGGTAATATCATCAAACTTCCAAATATTTCAGCTTCTATTGGTCAACTCAAAGAGTGTATTGCAGAGCTTCAAGGTCAAGGATATGATATTCCTAACTTTCCAGAAAATCCAGCAAATGCTGATGAAGAGGCAATTAGAGCAAAATATAATACTTGTCTAGGAAGTGCAGTTAACCCAGTTCTTAGAGAAGGAAATTCAGATAGAAGAGCAGCAAAAGCTGTTAAAAGATTTGCACAAAAACATCCACATAGACTCAAAGCATTTTCAGAAAATTCAAAAGCATATGTAGCACATATGGCAGGAGATGGAGATTTTTATGGAAATGAAAAATCTGTTACTATAGATAAAGCACAAAAAGTAACTATTGCCCTTAATGGAAATGAGTTAGCAACTATTGATGCACTTGAGAAAGAAATTTTAGATGGTACATTTATGTCTGTGGCTAAACTCAAAGCATTTATTGCTAAATCAATAGAAGATGCAAAAGCAAATGGTGTTCTTTGGTCAATTCACCTCAAAGCTACTATGATGAAAATCTCTGACCCAATTATGTTTGGTCATGCCTTTACAGTATTTTTCCAAGAGGTATTTGATAAGTATGCAGAGACATTCGCAGAGCTTAATGTCAACCCAAATCTTGGTATGAGTGACTTAGAGAAAAAGATAGCAGGTCATGCACAAGAGGCAGAGATAAAAGAGGCATTTCAAGCAGTTGTTGAGTCTGATAGTCCTGAAATTGCAATGGTTAATTCTGATAAAGGAACAACAAATTTCAATGCATCTAATGATGTAATTATTGATGCATCTATGCCTGTAGTGGTAAGAGAGGGTGGAAAACAGTGGAATAGAAATGGTGATGCTAAAGAGTGTGTGGCTGTTATTCCTGATGCTACTTATGGTATGTTCTATAATGAGATGGTAGCCGATTGTGTAGCAAATGGTCAATATAATGTATCAACAATGGGTTCTGTTGCAAATGTTGGGCTTATGGCTCAAAAAGCAGAAGAGTATGGTTCTCACCCAACTACATTTGAACTCTCAGAAGCTGGAACTGTAACTGTTACTGCCCAAGATGGTACAGTTCTTATGAGTTTCGAGTGTGAGGCTGGAGATATTTGGAGAATGAGTAGAGCAAAAGATATTCCTATCAAAGATTGGGTAAGACTTGCAGTTGAGAGAGCAAGTATTGAAAAAGTTCCAACTATTTTTTGGTTAGATAAAAATAGAGCTCACGATGCACAGATGATTTTAAAAGTAAATGAGTATCTTAAAGATTTAGATACTGATGGTCTTGATATTCAAATCATGGAGATTGCAGAGGCTACAAGATTTACTAATGCAAGAGTAAGAGAAGGTAAAAATACTATTGCCGTAACAGGAAATGTTCTTAGAGATTATCTTACAGATATGTACCCAATCCTAGAACTTGGAACATCTGCTAAGATGTTATCTATTGTTCCATTATTAGCAGGTGGTGGATTATATGAGACAGGTGCAGGTGGTTCAGCTCCTAAACATGTTGAGCAATTCTTAAAAGAGGGTCATTTAAGATGGGATAGTCTAGGAGAAATTTTGGCACTTGCAGAATCACTAAGATTTATTGGTAGAAAACACTCTGATGAAAAACTAGAAGCATTAACAGCAGGTCTTGATAAGGCCAATGAGAGTTACCTTGACAATAACAAAGCACCAAGCAGAAAATGTTGTGAGCCTGATAATAAAGCATCTCATTTCTTTGTAGCTCAATACTGGGCAGAGGCGTTAGCAAATGGAGAAAATGCAGAACTAGCAGAGAAATTTGCTCCTGTTGCACAGGCTCTAAAAGATAATGAAGCTAAGATTATTGAAGAATTATTAGCTATAGAAGGCAAACCTCAAGATATTGGTGGATATTATCATCCTAATGATGAGTTAGCCCAAAAAGCTATGAGACCTTCTGCTACACTTAATACTATTATTGATAATATTTAATTTTTTATAGAACATCTTGTTCTCTCTTTTTCAATAAGTTCCCTAATTCTAATTTGGGGACTAGAAAGAGATATTCAAGTCCATAAAGGAAAATACTCATATTAAATCTGAACTTTTGAAAAAATCTATTTTGCTCTTTGATTTTTTCTTCTAATATGCTATTATTCTTTTGGAGTTTGTTTTTTTTCACAAGGTAATTTTACCTAAATTTCAAACTCCTCTTCTAATATATTTTTATTTTTTGACAACTACTGAATTTGGTGATAAAGATGGGAAAAAAGGTTAAATAACATTATTTTGAACATTATATAATATAAAAGATTTTAAAATACATATGTTTGAATTTATTATTTAGATATTAGTTTTGCACCATAAATTTTGCGATTATTGCGATTTTAATCATTTGGCTCTTGGAGTTAGTATCAATAATTAATAATTTTGATAGTTGGTCTATCCTCTGGGGATATAACTTCAAACATATTTGTAGAATTTACTGACTCATTCATCTTTACAATAGTTAGACTATTTATCATATCATTATAACTATTATTATGGATTTCTCCTTGAGCTTTATTTTGAAATACTGTAAATGTTCCAAGAGTGAGTCTAAATATATCAATTAGTTCTAACCCTTCTATATCAATATATGGGGGGAGAAGTATATATGAACCATCTGTTATATTACCATCTGTTATATTTAGTTCATGTAGTTCAAGATTATTTTCAATCTCTCTACTACTATTTTCATCACAACTACTACTATTATTATCACAATTAACCTCAGATGTTGTATTCTTATCTGATATACTACCAGCAAATAATAGAGTGCTATTGTTATCAGAAATTTCGGCATTGGTTGAGAAGCTACTTATATTACTCTCATTGCCCTCACTAAATTGCTCTATACTATTGCTTTGAAGTATAACTGTACTATTATCATCTTCTTTATCAGCTAAAGTTAAATTCATATTCTCTTTGTGTCTCTGACTCCCATTTCTATTATATACATGCATAGTCTCTTTACCATTTTCATCAACTAAATAAAAGATAGATATATCAGTTGTAGTATTTTCATCTTGATAAAAATATCTAGTTATTACATTTGCATTATCATCAGACCATTTGAAGTTTTGATACTCTGTAATATTTGTATCATTTTTATTAATATCAGTAATATTATTTTCAGTAGTATTACTATCTATTTTGGTATAAACCATATTAATATTATCAGATGTCATATCCAAAGTAAGTTCATAGTTATAGCTTCTATTATAATCATTATATTTAGAAAATGACACTTTGCCAAGTAAAAGCTTATTAGTAATATTATCATCTATTTCTAAAGTAAAGTTACTATCTTTTGTAATATTATCTATTTGAGATATAGTTTCATTATCAAGTACTATAGATAAATATTTAGGTTCAAATACACAAGAAATCATCCCATCACATTTATCTAGGACTTGTGGCATGACTTTTTCTAGTAATACTAAATTAACTTGTGCCATAGTTACTACATTTTGTATCTGTGATATATTATTTTTGAGTTGATTATATCCAATATTATTTACTACAGTTGTTGATTGATTATCATTTGTAGCATTGCTTTCTGTAGAGTTATTTTCTACACTATTGCCTTGGATTGTTGTATTATTAGCTTCATCTGTTTGATTATCTTCCGTTTTTGCATCTACCAAGATTTCAGGAAAATCCATACTAATAGTTTGAGGCAATATATTAGTTTTGGCAATAGTTATAGTAGGTGTTGTATTTGTAGAGCTGTTTATCTCATTAGTACTATTACTATCATTAGTTATATTGCTATCTGTATTTAAACTAGTAGCTAGAGTAGTATCTTTTTTAGAACTACTACCCATCATTCCACAACCACTCATAATAAAAATTATACCCAATAAAATTATATTTCTCTTCATAAAAAACCTCGTTTTGTTTTCCTAATGATAGCATATAAAATTAAGCATAAGGTTAGATAAATATTTTATATACTACTATGGTATAAGCAAGTGATAATAAAAAAATGTAGAAAATGTGTAGGAGATATAGAAATGTTAAAGAAGTCAAAATACACTCTTTTGTATGTCGAAGATGAAGCCTTTATAAGACGGATAGCAATATCATATTTGCGTCCATATTTTTCAGAGATATATGAAGCAGAAGATGGTGTAGAGGCATTAGAGATATATAAAGAAAAAAAACCAAATATGATTATGACAGATATAGAGATGCCAAATATGGATGGATTAACTCTATGCAAAGAGATTAGAAAAGAGGATAAAAGTACGCCAATTATTATTACAACAGCATATACAAGTACCGAATATCTATTAGAAGCTGTAAGTCTTCATCTTGTTAAGTATCTAGTGAAACCTATGGAAGAGGAGCCACTTTTTGAGGCTATTAAGCTCTGTTTTGAGCAGATAGAGACTCAAAACCCAAATATTGTATATCTAACTAAAGATTATAGGTTTGATACATTTAACCATACTCTGTTGAAAGGGGATGAGGTTGTAGCATTAACAGAGTCTCAATATAAACTTTTGGATATTTTGATTAGAAATAAAGGACGAATTGTATCTTATGAAGAGATAGAAAATTTTGTATGGTTTGATAAAGTAATGAGTAGTGATGCCCTGCGTAGCTTGATGCGAGATGTAAGAAAGCTAGTAGGCAAAGAGAAGATAGAAAATATCTCAAAATGTGGCTATAGGATACATCTTTATGGATAAAATAATGAAGATAAAACTAACCCTAGTATTGATATATTTAGGATTAGCAATTACACTCTTTTATGACCATCACGCCTCTTTATCTATTGCAATATTCAAATATAATACTATGCAATTTATGGTGGCTGTTTTGTCTCTAGGTGTAATTTTATCTTCTAGTATCTATAATTTTGCATTTTACTTTTATATTAGAAAAAAACAGTATTTATATTATGCCCTTTCACAATTTGCTATACTTTCACTATTGATACAGATAGAAAATCTATTTATTAATCCTTTTAATGAATATTATAATTTTACTAGAGATGTATTTTTACTTGATATTTCTCAGATACTTATTATAATATTTTCTATGCTATTTATAGAAAAGTTCTTAAATCTATACTCAATTAAGAGACTCTCAAGACTTATCCATATTGTTATATCTATAGCTTTAGTTGATTTAGTTTTTACTCTTATATTTCATCATGCTATTATTATTAAATTTATTCCTAGTTTTATATGGATTTTGGTAGTTTTGTCAGAGGCACATAGACTTATAAAGAAAAAAGATATACCTTTTTATTTTATTATTGTAGGCTGGTCAACTGTATTACTTGTATCTATATTTGAGTTTTTAGGCATATCTGCTATAACATTTCCATACCTTCATTTAGCTTTTGCTATTGAGTCTATGCTATTATCTTTTGCTGTATCATATAAGTTTAACCTTATAGAAGAAGAAAAAAAGGTACAACAGACTCTACTTTTGCAACAATCGCGACTTGCTAGTATGGGTGAGATGATTTCTATCATTGCTCATCAGTGGAGACAACCCCTTAATTTCTTATCATTTGCTCTTATGCATATCAAAAGAGGTTGTAAAAATGATGAAGAGGCACTTTTGACTATCAAAGATGCTAGTGAGCAACTTCAATATATGTCTCAAACGATAGAAAATTTCAGAAACTTTTATAATCCATCAAAAAATAAAGCAGAGTTTAGTATTCAAAAATCTTGTGAAAATACTCTCAAAATAGTATCTCCTACACTTTTACCATCAAAAATAGATATGAAATTAGATATAAAAGAGGATTTTAAATTTTTTGCTAACAGTAATGAGTTTGAACAGGTTATACTCAATATTATAAATAATGCCAGAGATATTTTAGTAGAGAGAAAAGTAGAAAATCCAAAGATAGAGATAACTATAAATAAACCACAAATAGCTATAACAGATAATGGGGGTGGTGTAGCCAAAGAGAATATTGATAAGATATTTGAGCCATACTTTACAACCAAAAAAAATAGTGATGGGATAGGTTTATATATATCCAAAACTATTATAGAAAATGAGATGAAGGGGAAACTAGAACTTATTACTGATAGTAATGGTTCTAGTTTTGTAATAACTTTTTAGTTTTTATAAGTTTCGTAATATCTCTGTCTAATAGCTTGTGCTAATAGATGAACAGACATAACATAATACTCTCTTGGGTTATATCTAGCAATAGCATAGAAGTTTTTTGTTCCCCACCATAACTCATCATAGTTATAGTGGCTTAGTTTAATTAGAGATACAGGTCCTTTATATCCATAAAAATTACTTGTAGGTCTCATTCCCAATGATTTTAGATAGGATTGTGAATACTCTGTCTTATATCCATCTTTTACTCCATAAATTCTTGATTTGGGATATTGTACTTTCATTGCTACAGGAATATTAGAATTCCATTTCCCTTTTTTGACAAAGAAATTAGCTGTACTACCAATTGCATCAGCTGGGTCAAATAGATTAGCTATATTATCACCATTAAAATCAACAGCATAATCTCTAAATGAGTCAGGCATAAACTGTACAATTCCAAAAGCACCACCATAAGAACCTTTGATTTCTAGTGGGTTCATTTTTTGCTCTTTTGTTAATAGTAGATACTCTTCTAACTGTTTGGTAAAAAATTTAGAGCGTTTTTTATACTCCAATGATAGAGAGGTAAGAGCATCTATTAGTCTATGTTTCCCTATATCTCTACCAAAATTCGTTTCAACTCCTATAATTCCTAAAATATATTCAGGTGCGACATGATAGATAAATGCTGCTTTTTCTAGGTAGTATCTATTTGCCCTCCAAAATGCAATTCCATTTTTAATTCTATCTTCTGTTACAAATTTTGGATATTTATCCCAAGAACCAACTGAATTTGCTTTCATTGTGGTTTTGGCTGTACCAAATACATTATACTTTTTTAATGATAATGTATCTCGTTGCACATTTGAAAATACTCCATTTAGATAATCTCTTCTGAAATGATATTTATTGACCATAGTATCAATAAACCTTCTTAGTTTCGGATTATTAGCATAAACACCTGCAAGATATGGACGGCGTATATTTATTATAGATGAGAGGTCATTTTGAGGTGTAGTAACAATAGGTTGTTCATCTATAATGATAGGCTCTCCCATTGTTATGATAGGCTCTCTCCTTGTTGTTATAGTGGTAGTTTCTCCAGCTCTTCCTACTACTGTTTGTGGGGTCTCTATTACTTGAATTGTTGGCTTTGTTCCTGTAGTTCTTTGTATGCAACCACCACTTATAAGTAGTGTTGATATAAGAACAAGACTATTTTTATACTTCATGGTAAAACTCCTTTATTTTTTTTATTTTACCATAAAAAATTAAAAATCGTTATAAGTAGTTATTTTTGAAATCTACATATCGCTTGGCAGCTGCATATAACTCTTTAACCTCATCATCTGTAAGTTCTCTAACTACTTTGGCAGGACTTCCCATAATTAAGCTTCGTGGGGGGAATTTTTTGTTTTTAGTTACTAAACTTCCTGCTCCTACAATAGACTCTTTGCCAATTACAGCACCATCTAATATTGTAGCACTCATTCCAATTAAACAAGCATTCTCTATAGTACAACCGTGTAACATTACTCTGTGACCTATCGTTACATCATCACCTATTATAGTAGGATTACCATCACTCATATCATCTTTTTTGTGGTGAGTTACATGTACCATAGAGAGGTCTTGAATATTGCTTCTAGCTCCTATCTTGATATAGTGAACATCACCTCGGACTACACATCCAAACCATACAGCACTATCTTCACCCATTTGTGTCCGTCCTATTACTGTCGCACCCTCTGCAATCCATGCATTTTTGTCTAATTGGGGTGTCCATCCTTTATATGCTATTGTCATTTTTTATCTCCTTAACTTTTTTGGCTAATCTTGTGACATATTTGGGTCTTTTCTTTTGTGATTTATTATATAACTTTGTCACATAATCTTCCAATATATTATGATTATTTATCTCTTTTCCTTTACATTCAACCTGTTTATACTCACCACTATTTTTGAGTTTCCATCTTAGTTTACAATCTTGTAACTGTAATGATAGTATCTGTCTAATTTTCTGTTGTAGTACATTATCAGTTATTGGAGTCATAATCTCAATTCTCCGAATTAAATTTCGTGGCATCAAATCAGCACTAGAGATATAACACTCATTTTTGTCATGTTTGAAATAATAAATTCGTGGATGTTCAAGATATTTACCTATTATAGAATAAACAGATATATTCTCACTAACCCCTTGAACATTTGGTTTGAGTGTACATATCCCTCTAATTATTAGTTCTATCTTACACCCGTGCATAGAAGCAATATATAGGGCTTGTATAATGTTAGGGTCAACCAAAGAGTTTGCTTTTAATATTATATGACCCTCTTCTTTGTGAGATGCTTCACACTCTATCATAGACAATAGTTTAGGTTTAATATCTGTTGGTGCAATAATCAAATTTTTAAGTGAACTGTGGTCAGAAAATCCTGTAATAAAATGAAAAAACTTAGTTGCATCCATATTAAATTCTGGTTTGGTAGTAAAATAACTCATATCAGTATAAATTCGTGCTGTTGATGGATTATAATTTCCTGTTCCTAGATGTAGATAACCTTGCAGTTTATTACCTTTTCGTTTAGTAATTTGTGCTATTTTAGCATGTACTTTAAGGCCTGTTATTCCATATATTACATGAGCCCCTGCATCTTCTAATGCTTTTGCCCAATGTAAATTATTCTCTTCATCAAATCTAGCTTTAAGTTCAACTAAGACTGTAACCTGTTTACCATCTTTAGCTCCTCTAATTAGAGCTTTGACAATAGGTGAGTTTTTACCTACACGATATAGTGTCATACGCATAGATAGGGTATTAGAGTCTTTTGATGCATCTTCTATAAATTTAACAATAGGGTCAAAGCTCTCATATGGGTGATATAGTAGTATATCTTTTTTTTCAATAGCCTCAAATATATCGCTATTATCATCAAGAGGAGGTAAAGTTTTTGGTGTATATGTAGGCAAGGTTAAATGTGCCAACTCCTCTTGACTTACTATATCCCAAAGTGTTCCTAAATTTAAAGGTATTTTATAACGATATATATCCAAATCATTAAGTTTTAGATATTGTGTCAAAAACTCAACTAATTCACTATCAGCCCATTCCATAAGCTCTAATCTTACAAGTGTACCTCTATTTCTAGCTCGAATTCCCTCTTCGAGCATCTCCATAAAGTCATCAGCCTCCTCTTCTTCTATCTCTATATCAGCATTTCGTGTTACTCTAAATGGAGAAGAGGCAATCTTTTTGAGTCCATAAAATAGTTCAGTACTAAAATAATCAACTACAGATTCAATAGGTACAAAACAGTGTTCTACTTTGATAAATCTAGGTAATATTCGAGGTATTCGTATTAAACCATGTTTAATATTTCCCTTTTTGTCTTCAAATTTTATAGCTAGTCCAAAACTAAGATTATTAAGATGAGGAAAAGGGTGAGTAGCATCAATAGCAATAGGCATAATCACAGGATATATCTGCTCAAAAAATATCTCTTTGACCTTCTCTTTTTGTTTATCTGAGAGTTTATCATAAGTTTTAATAGTTATATTGTGAGTTTTTAACTCTTTCATAATATCTTTGAATGATGCTTCTAATAGTTTTTGCTCTTTGTGTAAAGTAGTGTGTATAGCTTCTAGTTGTTGTGTAGGTGTCATCTTGTCAATAGCTGTCTCTTGAATTCTAGCTTTGAATAAGGCTTTGAGTCCTGCCACTCTAATCATATAAAACTCATCAAGATTAGTTCCATATATTGCTATAAATTTAAGCCGTTCTAGTGGGGGAAGGGTTGTATCTTGTGCTTGTGAGAGTACTCTAGTATTGAATTTGAGCCAAGACAGTTCACGATTAAAGTAGAGGTCTGGAGAAGTTAAATCTATTGACATATATAATACCTGTTTTTTTTAAATGTATTATATCTAAAATTATTGTAGCATAAGTCTAAAGTTTCTTTATCTTCTTACAACTTCTATCTCTATAGGCTTTAATATTTCTCACCTCTATTAATAGATTGACTCAATATCTCTATAGCTTATAGTTGGTTATCGGCTGATTTATATAGGCTATATACTTTAAATGGTGTCATTTTGTTATGCAATTCCTTAATATATGCAAATTATTGCTATAATCATAACACAATAATATTGGAGTTTATATGAAAAAAGTTAAGTTCCCTATCAATGGAAAAAAATATGAAGTAGATTTAGAAAATGATTTTGCTATATTTGTAATGGAACAATTATCAAATAGTAATATATCATCAGAGAAAAATAATGATTCTGTCAAACTCCTAAATGCGTATCTAAAAGCTCTTAAGGAAAATTATGATATTCAAAAGGGATTAAAGCAGTTTCTTATGGATATTCCAATATAAAATAACAAAAATATATATAGTATTAAAAATTTCTTAATTTTTTTTAATAATTTAAGAATTTTATAATTACTCTTAGGTTATAATTTTAATGTTTCATAAAAAACAGATTGTAAAAAAATAACTTAAGGAGTATTTTATGACAAACACAACAACAAACAACCCACGAATGAGTAAAGGTTTTACAATGATTGAATTAATTTTCGTTATTGTAATTATTGGTATTTTAGCAGCAGTTGCTATTCCAAAACTAGCTGCAACTAGAGATGATGCAAAGATTTCTAAAATGGCAAATGCAATTACTACAGCAAAGAGTGAAATAGCAGCTAAAATTATTGCTACTAATAATATCCCTAATGATGCACCAGATAGTGCTTCAAGAATAGATTTGATTAAAAAATATTCAAATACAATTGCAGAAGCAGTTATTAGTAATGATGCTAATGTAACCAATACTGATGGTAATACATCTACAGTAACATTTATAGATAAAGATAGTGGTACAAATTGTAAAGATTTAATTATTCATGGTAATAAATCAACTGCAGATGTTTTTATAGAGATTAAATCAAAAGGAGATACAACTTCTTCTATTTGTAAAGGTATTGATGCTTTAGTAGCAGATACTAATATCTCTATTGGTGGTACACAAGTTACTTATTAATATTTTTTATCCTAAGCTTTTTAGCTTAGGGGTTCTATTTTTATATTTTTAAGTTCAATTCCTTGCATTTAACAATATAAAAAACAAAAGATTATAAAATGAAAAATAAAAAAGAAGCTTTTACACTAATTGAACTTATATTTGTTATTATTATTATTGGTATCCTATCTTCTATTGCTATACCTAGATTTTCTGCAACTAGAGATGATGCCAAAATCTCAAAATTAGCTCATCTAATTCAATCAGCAAAAGCCGAGATAGCCACAAGTATATTTGCAAAAGGTAAAATACCTAAAACAAAAGAGGAGTTACGAAAAATTTCTAATTTAGTAAGAGAGATGGAGAGCAAAGGAGATATATCATTGAGAGAAGGAACAAATAGTTTAGATATTTTATTTTTGAATAGAGATGCTCTTCCTGTAGAACAGTGTAAAAAAATGGTTTTAGATTATAATAATATCAATAATATTGAATTATATGTTATTCATATTGAAAGTAATACAGCAATATGTAGAGGAATTAACAACTTAATTCCTGATATAAATATGACAATAGCAGGAAATAGAATAAATTATTAAAAGGATTATAGATTATGAAACAAGCATTTACAATGATAGAGTTAGTATTTGTAATAGTAGTTATTGGTATTTTAGCATCAATAGCCATTCCAAGATTGGCAGCAACAAGAGATGATGCAGTAATTACAAAAGCAAGAACTACAGTAGCAACAGTTAGAAATGCACTAGCAATGGAGAGACAGAAACGGATACTCAGAGGAGAGTTTAGTCCAATTATAGCAGTAGGAGATAGTACTAATGTTTTTGGAAATTTCTATGATGGAAATAAAACTTCACCTAATGATACAGGTAAAGGAGTAATGGAATATCCTATTCCTAACCAATTAAATACTAGAGATAGATGGTCATTTAATAATTATAAATATGAGTTTAATTCAACGCTTGGAAATGTAATTTTTGAGGTAGTTAATGGTAAGTTTGTGTGTGATACTGCAACTACAGCTAATACTAATGCTAATGGATGTACTCAATTGACTCGTTAATTTTATGATATAATCTCTTTGATTTTTTATTGAGGAGACTATTATATACTACTATCAAGTAACCCTCCACCGTTCGTCAGCTCCTACTCTAACTTATCACTATGATAAAGTTATTAATATAGGTCAATGTATAAAAGTTCCTATTCACTCTAAAGTTAAGTTGGCTATTGTGATTGATGAGGTTGAAAAGCCCAAGGAGTTTAAAACCTCTAAAATTAGTTCTGTATTAGATGATTATTATAGTAATATGCAGATTGAGATTGCTAAGTTCATCTCTGAATACTATTTTAGCTCTTTGGGTGAAGCGATTGCTCTATTTATACCATATAAATTAAATTATAAGTGTGAGCATATTACAGAGCATAAGGATACTATATTACCAATATTATCAGCAGAACAAAAGATAGCATATAATAAATTATTGAAAAAAGATAGAGCTTTACTTTTTGGTGTAACAGGCTCAGGAAAAACAGAGATATTTATCTCTTTGATGGCAAAGATAATAGAGGAAGGGAGGCAGTGTATCTTTTTGATGCCTGAAATATCTTTAACTCCACAGATGCAAACTAGATTAGAAAAATATTTTCGCAAACGAATAGTTATTTGGCACTCGAAATTAACCAAAAAGCAAAAAGAGAAGATTTTAGAGAAAATATATGCAAGAGAGGTGGATATAGTAGCAGGAGCTAGGTCTGCTCTATTTACTCCACTTAAAGATGTAGGGTTGATAATAGTAGATGAGGAGCATGATGATAGTTATAAATCTATGATGAAACCTCGGTATCATGCTAGAGATATGGCTATATATATTGCCCATAAACTTAAAGCCAAAGTAGTTTTGGCAAGTGCCACTCCTAGTTTGAATAGTTATTATAAATATGATGTTGTTAGACTATCTAAACCTTTTGTTCAGACTCAAAAAAGATATATTTTTATAGAAGGAACAACACTTACCAATGGTATTATCAAAAAAATAGAGCAAAACTTTAGAGAGGGTGAGCAATCTTTGATGTTTATTCCAACTCGTGGTAATTTCAAATATCTATATTGTCAGAAATGTGGCAAAACTCATTTGTGTCCATACTGTTCTGTTGGTATGGCTCTACATAGATATGCACGACATCTCAAATGTCACTATTGTAACTATACAGAAGCTATTAGAGAGTCATGTGTATATTGTGGTCATATCCCACTTACAAGCCAAAGAATGGGTACAGTAGAAGCTAAAGAGATGATAGAGAGTGGAATAAAAGATATAGTTATCGAACAATTTGATAGAGATAGTATTACCACCCCAACCAAACTTAAAAAAGCACTCAAAAGATTTGAGAGCAAAGAGAGTCATATACTTTTAGGCACACAGATGTTAAGTAAAGGGCATGATTATGCCAATATTTCACTAAGTGTAATTATGGGAATTGATTATATATTGGGGCTTAGTGATTATAAAGCTAGAGAAAGAGCTATGAGTTTATTGATACAGATTGCAGGTCGTTCAGGTAGAGCCAAGAATGCAGAAGTGATTATACAATCATCCAATGCTGATTTTTTTAAATTATATTTAAATAACTATGAAGCATTTCTAAAAGATGAGATGGAGTTTATGAGAGATATATATCCCCCTTTTGTATCATTGGCTAGAGTACTTATATCTCATAAAGATGAGACTAAAGGAGCTAAAATAACTCTCGATACTGTAGAAAAATTGAAAGCTTTTGATGATGTAGAGATAGTAGGACATGGCAAAGCTCCTATTGAGAGAATTGCTAATAAATTTAGATATAATATTTTGCTTAGGTGTGAAAAAAGAGTGCCATTACTTAAGGCACTTCATGTTATAAACTCTTCGTTAATTGAGATTGATATTGACCCTATAGAATTTTCTTAAAGAAATTGGATTGAACTTATAAATATGGAGAAAAAATGACCAAACGATACCCTACCAAAAAAATATTTGTTGGCAATGTTGCCGTAGGAGGAGATGCCCCTATCTCTGTACAGTCTATGACATACTCAAAAACCTCTGATATAGAGGCTACTATAGAACAGATAAATAGATTACATTTTGCAGGTTGTGATATTGCAAGAGTGGCAGTGCCTAATATGCAAGCGGCAGTAGCACTACAAGAGATAAAAAAGAGGATATCTATTCCTTTAGTAGCAGATATACACTTTAATTACAAATTAGCCCTAGAGGCTTCAAAATGGGTTGATTGCATTCGTATCAATCCTGGTAATATTGGGGAAAAGGGTAGAGTCAAAGAGATAGTCAAAGCTTGTAAAGATAGAGGTCTGCCAATTCGTATAGGTGTAAATTCAGGCTCATTAGAAAATGAGTTTGAGGATAGATATGGAGCAACAGCCAAAGGTATGGTAGCTAGTGCAGAGTATAATATTAAATTTTTGGAAGATTTAGATTTTACAGATATAAAAATATCTCTAAAAGCTTCTGATGTAGAACGAACAGTTGAAGCTTATAAAACATTACGACCCAAAAATAACTATCCATTTCATTTAGGAGTAACAGAAGCTGGAACAATTTTTCATGCCACAGTCAAATCTGCTATAGGTTTAGGTACTCTACTGCTAGATGGTATTGGTGATACTATGCGAGTATCTATTACAGGTGAATTAGAAGAGGAGATAAAAGTAGCCAAAGCAATTCTAAAAGATAGTGGTAGAGTCCAAGAGGGTTTAAATATTATCTCATGTCCCACATGTGGGCGAATAGAGGCTGATTTAGTAAGTGCAGTAGCCGAGGTAGAAGAGCGAACAAAACATATCAAAACACCTATGAATGTGTCTGTTATGGGGTGTGTAGTAAATGCCATAGGAGAAGCTAAACATGCTGATATAGCCATAGCTTATGGTAAAGGAACTGGACTTATTATGGTTCAAGGTGAAGTGGTAGCCAAATTGCCAGAGAAGCAATTGGTAGATAGATTTGTGGCTGAAGTGGAGGCATTTGCTACTAAGCAAAGTTAGATATAATTAGCTAAAAAATATTGGGAAGAGTGATAATGAGTGATAATATGTACAATTTAAATATAGAGAGAGCCGTTCTCTCTGCCATTATTTTTGACCCACAAATCTTTGAAGAGATAGCTGCAAAATTACAACCTCATGATTTTTATCTACCTTTTCATCAGCATATGTTTGCATCTATGGAAGAACTTTCAAGAGAAGATAAACCCATAGATGAAGAGTTTTTAAAATCTAAACTAAAAAGTACAAATAATTTTAATGAGGTAGCATTATTAGATGTATTAACAGCCAATCCTATCTCTAATACGGATGCCTATCTAGGAGAGATAAAAGCTCGTTCAACCAAAAGAGCTTTGGCAACTTTAGCTACAACTATCAAAAAAGTAACAATAGAAGATAATTTACCTGTTGAAGAGGTAATGAATTTAGTTGAAAAAAAGTTATATGAGATTACCCAAAATAGTACTAGTGAAGATTTTAGAGAGTCCAAAGAGATTACTTTATCTATGTTAGATGAAATAAAACGCTTAAAAGCTATGGGAAACTCTAAATTAATAGGAACTGATACAGGATTTAGAAATCTAAATGATAAAACTAGTGGATTTGGTAAAGGGGATTTGATAATTATTGCTGCACGACCAGCGATGGGAAAAACAAGTTTAGTTCTTAACATTACCGAAAAAGCAATAAATAGAGATGAAGGCGTAGCCTTTTTTTCACTAGAGATGCCAGCAGAACAACTTATGCTAAGACTTTTATCTACAGAGACATCTATACCTTTACAGAGATTGAGAGTAGGAGATTTAACAGATGAAGAGTGGACTAGATTAAGTAGTGCAACAGATAAGATGACAACAAAAAAGCTTTTTGTAGATGATAGTGGATATGCCACAATTCATCAAGTAAGAAGTAAACTTAGAAAACTCAAAGGTAAACACCCTGAAATATCAATGGCGATAATAGACTATATGCAGTTAATGAGTGGAGATAGCCAAGAGGGGAGACAACAAGTAATATCAGAGATTTCTCGAGGGCTTAAACAGTTAGCTAGAGAGTTAGAGATACCTATATTAGCTCTATCACAATTGAACCGAGGGGTAGAAAGCAGAGATAATAAACGACCGATGTTAAGTGATTTAAGAGAGAGTGGCTGTCTTTCGGGTGATACTATTATTATAGATGCTAATAGTGGTAAAAGATATAGAATAGATGAATTAGTAAATAATAAATTTCTCTTACCTATAAAAATAAAAAGTATGGATAGAAATCTAAAAATAAGAGATTTTACTATCAGTAATGCTTTTTTTTCAGGTGAAAAAATTACCTATAAATTAAAAACAAAATCGGGTAAAACTATTAATGCTACGGCAAATCATAAATTTTATAAGGTTAATGGTTGGACAAGACTTGATAAACTAATAGTAGGAGATAAAATTGCAACTCCTGATAAAATTGATATAAGAGATAATAAAAGTATTTTATCTAATAATGAATTAATTTTGTTAGCTCATCTTTTAGGAGATGGTTCAATATTAGAAGGACACTCTTATCATTATACTAATGAAGATATGAAAAATATTGAGATTGTAAAAGATGTAGTGAAAGAACTTTTTAATATAGAGGCTAAATTAATTAAACAAAAAAATTGGTGGCATTTATATTTAACATCTCCTTATCATTTAACTCATAATAAAAAACATCCTATAACCTTATGGTATGAAAAACTGAATATAAAAAGAGTTCGTTCTTATGAGAAAGAGATACCTCAAAGTGTTTTTGAGTGTAATACAAAATCAATAAAATTATTTTTAAGACATCTTTGGGCAACTGATGGTTCAATTACTATGCAAAAACAAAAAAATAGAAAAGATATTATAAAAGTTTATTATGCTAGTACTAGTTATATTTTAGCAGAACAAGTTCAATCTCTTCTTTTAAGGGTTGAAATTATATCAACCCTTAGAAAAGTAAAACAGATTAAATCTAATAAAGAGTATAGACCTAGTTATCATATATTAATTCAAGGAAAAGATAATCTAAAAAAATTTTTAATAAATATAGGAAGTCATGGTAAAAGGGGTGAAAAAGCAGAATTATATTTAAAAACTTTAAATAATATTAAATCTAATCCAAATAATGGCTGTATTGATAAGATCGTATGGAAAACTTTTATAAAAAAAGCTAAGGATAAGGAAAATATATCGTGGAGAGTATTTTCTGAAAAATTAAAGATGTCATATTGTGGTAGCTCTCTATTTAAAAATTCTATCTCAAAAGAGAGAATGAAAAGAATATCAAAATTTTTACCTGATAAAAAAATAGAAAATCTTGCAAATTCAGATATATATTGGGATGAGATAATTTCAATAGAAAAATTCAAAAAGGTAAAAACTTATGATTTAACAGTTGATAATGTTCATAATTTTGTAGCAAATGATATAATTGTTCACAACTCCATAGAACAAGATGCAGATATAGTGATGTTTGTCTATCGTGATGATGTGTATCGAGAAGCGGCAGAAAAAGAGAAAGAGATGAAAGCCAAAGCAAATGGAAAAGAGTATGAGAATAAATTTCAAAATAAACTTGAAGAAGATACAGAACTGATTATTGGTAAACATAGAAATGGACCTACAGGAACAGTTAAATTGATATTTCAGAAAAGTTTTACAAGATTTATTGATGCTCCTAAAAATAATTCATATCAACTAATATATGAAGAGGGTAATTTTGATACTAGTACTCAAGCAAATGTAGAGTTACCTCCTATCTAAAAACTATGTTAGAGAGACCGAAGCTTTTTCTCAACTCCAAAGAGTTTTGGGTAGTGGTTATACTTTTTTTTATTTTATTTTCTATACGATTGGGTTTGATTTATAGAGATTATAATAAATTTATAGTCAAACCTTTTTATTATACAACTGTAGATTTGCTTCAACAATATCAAAAGCATAAAGATGGTAAAACTTATACTATTTTAAGAGTATATAGCCCTATACTTGATTTGAATTTTTTTACTACTACTTATAAAGCAGATAATCTTATAGATAAGAGAGTTCGTCTTAAACTTTTTCCATCTAAACGAATAGGATTTTTTGATTATTTGACTACTGCATATATCTCTTCAGAGATAAATTCTATCTCACCTAAAGCTAATAATCTAAAATCTATAATATTACAAGATATAACCGAGCAACATACCCAATCTATTATTATTGAATTTTATCAAGCGATTTTCTTAGCAAAACCATTATCCAAAAAATTTAGAAAACAGGTATCTATGCTTGGAATTAGTCATCTAATTGCTCTTAGTGGGTTTCATTTGGCTATTTTGTCAGGGATACTATTTTTTCTATTTCAACCACTATATCGTATAGTGCAACAACGATATTTCCCTTATCGTTTTGATTTGATAGATGTGGGATTTATAGTTTTGTTTATTTTGGGATGGTATGTTTGGTTTGTGGACTCTCCTGCGTCACTACTTCGTTCTTATATGATGATGGTTGTGGGGTGGATAGTTGTTATTATGGGTATTGAGTTGGTATCTTTTGAGTTTTTGATAACTATCATAATGATACTTTTATTATTAATTCCTAAGTTATTTATATCTTTGGCTTTTTGGTTTTCTATATCAGGTGTTTTTTATATATTCTTATTAATAAAAAGATTTAATAATGTAAACAAAATTTGGATGACACTTATTATCTCATTTGGTATATTTGTTTTAATGTTACCACTTATTCATTTGATATTTCCTACAGTAACAACTCTTCAGTTATATTCTCCTTTTTTATCTTTGGGATTTACCCTATTTTATCCTTTGAGTATAGGGCTTCATATACTAGGAATGGGTGGAGTTTTAGATAATTGGCTTATGGAGCTTTTTAGATTATCTAGCAAAACTATAGAGATACTACTTCCGTGGTATTATGGGATTT
>Ga0256914_1000631_pt1 | contig 34287 bp, 26 predicted proteins | sample HulkmetaG_FD_191571 | JGI IMG/M metagenome (GOLD analysis project Ga0256914, IMG submission 191571) | Hydrothermal chimney microbial communities from Main Endeavour vent field at the Juan de Fuca Ridge, Pacific Ocean - Hulk | ecosystem: Environmental > Aquatic > Marine > Hydrothermal vents ... | reverse complement strand
TTTCCCCTATTATCGCACAGTTTGGGAGAAGGATCAATTTTACCACGTCTCTCGGAGGCGGAGAGTTGCTGCTCCGGTTCGTCATCTCCGATGTTGTTCGAATCACCGCTCACACAAAAGGCCCCGCCCCCCCGCCCGTTCCGATCCTTCCGGCTTGCATTTCATAACGATTGTGCTACAATAACCATCCGGTTCCACAAATATTACAAAGCGGAGGCAGAGTCGCATCATGGACGCTGGAGTCGGCTTGAACAAGATGTCGCTGCAACAACGCTTGACCTGCAAGATCGGGGCTTGGCTAGACCGGGTGCAACCGCCTGAAACGGTCGTCCTGATGGGCACTGCGCTGCTGGTAGGGTTGGGCGCAGGGCTAGGGGCGGTGGTCTTTCGCTGGCTCATCGACCAGATGTCCCGTTTCAGTTTCAAAGGGCTGCCCGGGCTTTTGCCTTTTTTGGGGGATTATGTGCTGATCGTTGCCCCTATCCTGGGCGGGTTGGTCGTCGGCCCGATGATCTATTTTTTCGCCCGTGAGGCCAAAGGCCACGGTGTGCCGGAAGTGATGGAAGCGGTTGCCCTCCACGGCGGTCGCATCCGGCCCATTGTCGTTGTCATCAAATCGCTGGCTTCCTCCGTCTGCATCGGGTCGGGCGGCTCGGTGGGCCGCGAAGGCCCTATCGTGCAGATCGGTTCGGCCCTCGGCTCGACGCTGGGTCAGATCTTGCACGTCTCCGACGAGCGCATTCGCAGCCTGGTGGCTTGCGGCGCAGCGGGCGGGATCGCTGCCACCTTCAACGCCCCCATTGCCGGGGTCATCTTTGCCCTGGAGATCATCATCGGCGAGTTTACCACCCACTATTTCGCCATGGTCGTCATCTCATCGGTGACGGCCAGCGTGGTGGGGCGCATCGCCTTCGGCGATATGCCCGCCTTTGTCGTCCAGGCGTACGAGCTGGTCAGTCCCTGGGAGCTTCTTCTCTACGTGGTCATGGGCTTGCTGGCAGCCCTGGTCGCCGTGGCCTTTACCCGCATCCTTTACCTCTTTGAGGACATTTTCGATTCCTGGACCTTTGTGCCCGAATACCTGCGGCCCGCCATTGGGGGCCTGTTCCTGGGAGTGGCCGGATTACTCTTTTACCGGGCCAACCTCAGCCAGGGGTGGGGCGTGCCGGGCGATCCGGTGGCCTTTTTCGGCGTCGGCTACGAAGCCATCGGCTGGGCCTTATTGGGCAAAGGGACCGTGCCTCTGTTGGCAGCCTTGCTGGGCCTGAAACTGCTCGCCACCTCGCTGACCATCGGTTCCGGCGGGTCGGGCGGCGTTTTTGCGCCATCCCTGTTCTTGGGGGCCATGTTCGGCAACGCCTTCGGCCAGATGGTGCACAACTGGTTCCCCACCGTCACCGCCGCGCCGGGGGCCTATGCTCTGGTGGGCATGGCCGCCGTCTTTGCCGGAGCCGCCCGCGCTCCCATCACGGCCATCATCATCCTCTTTGAGATGACCGACGACTATCGCATCATCCTACCCTTGATGCTGGCCACCGTCATCAGCACCATCCTGGCCGAGCACCTGAGCAAAGGCTCCATCTACACCATGAAGCTCATCCGGCGGGGAATCCACTTGGAGCAGGGGCGGGATATTGACGTGATGCAAGGCGTGCTGGTGGGCGAAGCGATGACCACCGACGTGGATACCGTCTCGGCGGATATGGAACTGCGTGAATTGGAGCGGGCGTTCCACGAGACGCACCACCACGGCTTTCCCGTCCTTGACGAGAACGGCGAACTGTTCGGTGTGGTAACGCTCCAGGACCTGACGCGGGCCAAAGAGCGGGGTGATTGGGAATCGCTCCGGGTGCGGGATATTGCCACCCGTTCGGTGCTGACCGTCTACCCCGACGAGCCGATGTGGGTTGCCCTCAAGCGGCTGGGCACACGAGACGTGGGCCGCTTGCCGGTGGTGGACCGTCAGAATCCGCGCCGCTTGCTGGGCCTTATCCGCCGCAGCGACATCGTGCGGGCCTACCGCGTTGGCATCAGCCGCCGCCTGGACCTGCAAGAGCGGGCCGACAAACTCCGGCTGGGCAAGTTGACCGGCACGGAATTTGTGGAGGTTGTTGTCAAACCCGGTTCACCCGTGGCGGGCAAGGCAGTGCGGGAAATCCCCTTGCCCGAAGATTGCCTGTTGACGACGGCGCGGCGGGATAACAAAGTGATCCTGCTCCACGGGGATACGGTCATCCAGGAAGGAGATCACATCATCGCCTTGACCGATCCCGCCTGCACTCCGCAGCTGCGCGAATTGTTTGAGCCGAAATCATAGTGCAAGCTGCTGCTTGCGCTCCACGTGCAAGAGATGGCGAAACGGAAGGCAAAGAAGAAAAACCAGGGCCTGGATGTCTCCTTGCGCCCGGAAGTATGGGGCATCTTGCTCCTGCTGCTGGCCCTGCTGACGCTGCTCAGCCTCATCCCCGTCGAGCGAGGCGCCCTAATGCAGGGCTGGATTGATCTGTTGAGCAAGGCGGTCGGCTGGGGCGTGTGGCTGATGCCCATCGGCCTGGCCGGGGTGGGACTGTGGCTCATCTTCACCGGCCTGGGCCGGGAAATGAACGTAGAGCGGGAAAAGCCCTGGGGCGCGTTCCTCCTTTTCATCTTTGGGCTGGCCCTGCTGCACCTGATCGCCGGCGGCGACGATCCCCAAGCCCTGGCCGCCGAGGGCGCAGGCGGTGGCTACCTGGGCTACCTGTTGAGCCGATTACTGATCGCCGCGCTGGGAACCCCGGCCACGGTCTTGGTCCTGGGCACACTGTGCATCGTCAGCCTGATCATGCTCCTGGGCACCTCTTTGGGCGAGATGGGAGCCATCCTCAAAGACACCGCCGGGCGGACGGTAGCCTGGGTGCGGGCGATAGCCGGGGGACTGCAGAGGCACACACCCACCGTTCCTGCCCGGTCTTCGGCCCCTGTGCCGCGCTCCGTCGGCGAAGACCTTCCTCCGGCCGAACCCCCTCGCCCCCAGGGCAACATCTTTCCCCGCTACGTAGGCGACGAGCGAGATTGGCAACTGCCCGACATCCGAGACATTTTGGAGCGTTCGGCAGACCAAGAACTAGACCAGGCCGAGATTCGGGAGCGGGTGCGGATCATCCAGGAGACTTTGGCCAGTTTTGGCGTCCCGGCCAAAGTCGTGGAGGTCAACCGAGGGCCGACCGTCACCCAATTCGGCGTGGAGCCGGGCTACATTGAGCGGCGGGATAGCAACGGAAGGATCAAGCGTTCCAAGATCAAAGTCAGCAAAATCTCCAACCTGGCAAACGACCTGGCCCTGGCCCTGGCCGCTTCCCCCATCCGCATTGAGGCCCCCGTACCGGGTCGCTCCATCGTCGGCATAGAGGTTCCCAATTCGGAAATCTCCCTTGTCTCCCTGCGTAGCGTATTGGAAAGCGAGGAATTCCGCAGGATCAAAGGCCCATTGCCCATCGCTTTGGGGCAGGACGTGGCCGGGAACGCCGTCGCCACCGACCTGGCGGCGATGCCTCATCTGCTCATTGCAGGAGCCACCGGCTCCGGCAAAAGCGTGTGCATCAACTCCATCATCGCTTCCTTGCTCTGCACCCGCACCCCCACCGAGCTGCAATTCATCATGATTGACCCCAAGATGGTTGAGCTGACGACCTACAACGGTATCCCCCACCTCAAGGCCCCCGTGGTCGTTGAGCTGGAGCGGGTAGTGGGTGTGCTCAAATGGGCCACGCGGGAAATGGATGAGCGTTACAAGAAGCTCAACCGGGCCAAAGCACGCAACATTGAAGCCTACAACCAGATGCTGACCGCCCGCGGGGAAAACCCCTTGCCCTATCTGGTCATCGTCATTGATGAGCTGGCCGACCTGATGATGGTCGCCCCCGACGAAGTGGAACGGGCCATTTGTCGTATCGCCCAAATGGCGCGGGCAGTAGGCATCCACCTGGTCATTGCCACCCAGCGGCCCAGCGTGGATGTGGTGACGGGGTTGATCAAGGCCAACTTCCCGGCCCGGATTAGCTTCGCCGTTACCAGCCAGGTGGATTCGCGGGTGATCATTGACACGGTGGGGGCCGACAAGCTACTGGGCCGGGGCGACATGCTCTTCATGGCTCCCGATTCCAGCAAATTGGTACGGCTACAGGGCTGTTACGTCTCCGACCGGGAGCTGAACGCCCTGGTGAACTATTGGAAAGGCGTGCACCTGACTCAAGAGCACGTCCGCCCCCAAGAAGCGGTCCAGCAGCAGATCTGGGCCGAAATTGAGGCGGCGGAGGCCGGCAGCCGCCAGGATGAGCTGCTTCCACGGGCCATTGAGATCGTGCAAGCCCAGCAGCGGGCCTCTGTGTCCATGCTGCAACGCCAGCTGCGCATCGGCTACACCCGGGCCGCCCGCCTGATTGAAGCAATGGAGGAACAAGGCATCATCGGTCCGGCTCCCCCCGGCGGCGGCGTGCGGGAGGTGCTCCAGGGCGCGGCGGCAACGGCAGCCAAAGCGGACATGATCCCGGCGCACCACCAAAAAACGGAACCGCAAAGGCCCCAAGAGCGCAAAGGGAAGTAAAAATTCTTCGCCTCCTCGACGTCTTGGCGGTTCCAGAATTTGAACCGCAAAGGCGCAAAGGAAAAGTAAGAAAACCTTCGCGCCCGTGGCGTCTTGGCGGTTCCAACCGCGATTGACTTGCGCCACCGGGCCGGGCGTATTCGTGCATTCGTGTATTCGCGTCCGATTCGTGGACAGCCCGTTTTGGCGGTTCCAGAATTTGAACCGCAAAGGCGCAAAAGACGCAAAGGAAAAGAAAACCTTCGCGCCCGTGGCGTCTTGGCGGTTCCGACCGCGATTTTCTCTGTAAGTTGGAAACTTGCGCCACCGGGCCGGGCGTATTCGTGCATTCGTGTATTCGCGCCCGATTCGTGGACGGCCCGCTTTGGCGGTTCCAGAATTTGAACCGCAAAGGCGCAAAGGACGCAAAGGAAAAGAAAACCTTCGCGCCCGTGGCGTCTTGGCGGTTCCAACCGCGATTTTCTCTGTAAGTTGGAAACTTGCGCCACCGGGCCGGGCGTATTCGTGCATTCGTGTATTCGCGCCCGATTCGTGGACGGCCCGCTTTGGCGGTTCCAAGATCTGAACCGCAAAGGCCGCGAAGAATTGTCGGAAACTTGCACCACAACTTATGTCGCCCACGATCTTGAAATACCACAAAACACAAAACGCCGCCGGAAAATGCGTTTGCCTATCGTCGTCAAATCGGGTATAATGGTGCTCACCTGAGGAGCGAAAAGTGACGCGAGCGGAACCGGCCGAGACATCGCTACAGGATGCCCGCCAGAGTCTGCAAGGCTTCCGCTATCGCTCCGTGGTCAGCCGGGCCTATTTCGCCTGTTACCATGCGGTCGGCGGGAGGTGGTGGCAAGACGGGACGAACTGTAACTACAGACCCGTAAGTAACTCAAGGCGATTCTCACTCTTGACAGCGATGGCGTTTCGGATACACCGGATGTGCAGGAGAAAGGAGGTGATATGCGCGCAAAAGACGGTCGGTCGTTTCTAAATCCAAACTTTTGATTTGAGGAGGAGAACATGAAAAAGTGGTTTTTTGCAACGCTTATCGTATTGATTGCCCTTTCACTGGTGGTCGCTGCTTGCGGCCCTACCAAAGAAGAGGAATTCAAAGTCGGCATGGTTTCGGATGTCGGCGGCATTGATGACGCCAGCTTCAACCAGAACACCTGGGAAGGTCTGAAGCGGGCGCAGGAGGAATTGGGCGTCCAGGCCCAGTTCATCGAGAGCCAAGCCCAGGCGGATTATGCCAAGAACATTACCGAGTTTGCCGAGCAGGGCTATGACCTGATCATCACCGTCGGCTTTTTGCTGGGCGATGCCACCAAGGAAATGGCCAAGCAATACCCGGACGTCAAATTTGCCATCGTGGACTATGCCTACGATCCGCCCATCCCCAATGTGCAGGGCATCATCTTCAACGTGGATGAGGCCGCCTTCCCCATCGGCTACCTGGCCGCCGGTTGGGCCAACCTGAAAGACCCCGATGATCCCCAGGTGGGCTATGTAGCCGGGATGCAGATTCCGCCCGTGGAGCGGTTCATCGTCGCCTACGAAGCCGGTGTGGACTATTACAACCAGCAGAAGGGGACGAACGTTCAGGTCAAAGGCGTCTACGTCGGCGACTTTGAAGCCCCGGACGAGGGCAAGATCCAGGGCAACTCGCTCATTGACGAAGGCGTGGATGTCATCTTTGGTGTGGGCGGCAAGACCGGCAACGGCGGCCTGGCCGCAGCCAAAGAGCGGGGCAAATGGGGCATCGGCGTAGACGTGGACCAGTACTACACCTTGCCCAACGAAAAGGACATCCTCATCACCTCCTGCATGAAGCGGCTGGACAACGCCGTCTACAATGTGGTCAAAGCGGCCAAAGAGGGCAACTTTGGCGGTGGCGGCGTCTACATCGGCACCCTGGAGAATGAAGGTGTGGGCCTGGCTCCTTACCACGACTACGAAGACGAGATCCCCGACGAACTCAAGCAAGAGGTTTCGACCATCATTGAAGGCATCAAAAAAGGAGAAATTGACACCGGCTGGAAAAAGTAATCTGTCGCTTGCGGAGCGGGCGGCGTCGGGGTAGCCCGATGCCGCCCGCTGCTGATATAACCGATGTTGAAAGGAATGCCGATGATCGGGACACAAACGCTCGGAAGGGCAACGGCTCTACCCCAAACCCATCCCCAACCGCCCTTCCAGGATCCCCGGCCGTCTGCCGGTCGGTGGACCTATGAGGACTGGCTGCGCCTGCCCGACGACGGGTTTCGTTACGAAGTGCTTGATGGGGAGCTGTATATGGTTCCACCGTCAAGTATCAGACATCAGCGAGTATCGTTCCGCCTGGCCGTCGCCATGGCCAATTATGTTTCTGCACACCATCTGGGGGAAGTCCTGGAAGCGCCCTGCGGCGTGCGGCTGCCGGGGCAGCCGGTCCCCGTTCAGCCGGACATCTTTTTCATCCGCAACGAGCGGCTGCACATCCTGGGCCGCGAGTATGTCGAAGGTGCGCCGGACCTGGTGGTAGAGGTGCTTTCGCCCACCAACCGGCTCTACGACCGCCGTGAAAAGTTCCTGGCCTACCAGGAAGCGGGCGTGACCGAATACTGGATCGTGGACCCTCGCGCAGCCACCATTGAAATCTTTGCTTTGGAAGAAGGAGCATTTGCCCTGATCGGTCGGTTTGGCCGGGACGAAACGGCCCGTTCCCGCGTGCTGGCCGGGTTCGAGGTCGTCGTCGGCGACATCCTGGCCGAGTAACGCAACGGCTCCCGCCGCTTGAAAAAGAAGGAGCGACCATGGCCCCGATTTTGGAGGTGCGTAACATCACCAAACGCTTCCCCGGCGTGCTGGCCAACGACCGGGTGAGCTTCTCGCTGGAAGAAGGAGAGATCTTGGCCTTCCTGGGCGAAAACGGCGCGGGCAAGAGCACCCTGATGAATATCCTCTACGGCCTCTACAGCCCCGATGAGGGCGAGATCGCGGTGCGGGGCAGCCCGGTCCGGATCGCCGATCCCAACGATGCCATTGAATTGGGGATCGGTATGGTTCACCAGCACTTTCAACTGGTCCCCGTCTTTACCGTGGCCGAAAACATTGTCATGGGCACAGAACCGGCCCGCTTTTCCTTTTCCCGGCGGAGCCTGGCCGCGACAGGGGGTGTGGCAGCCCTGCTCTTTCTCATCGGCAGTTTCTTTGCCGTAGAAGGGTGGGGGCAACGGCTCCTGGTCACGCTGCTGGGCGGAGCGACGGCGGCAGCCATTTACGGTCTGTTCGGCCTGCTCGGTTGGCTGAGCCGAAGCCTGCGCTTCCGCCTCTATTTCCCCCTCATCGCCGCCGTCTCTGCCGTCGCCTTCGCCGTCCTGGCCCTGAGCCTGGGCGCGGCGAACCGGCTGCCCCTGGCGGTGGCCCTGGCGCTGCTCTTTGCCGCCGTCTCCTACCCCGTGCTGCGGACGATTACCACCGCCCTGGACCGGCGCACCGCCGCCCGCCGCATCCGCGCCCTTTCCTCCCAATACGGCCTGGCCGTGGACCCCGACGCCCTCATTGAAGACCTGCCGGTGGGCGTCCAACAACGGGTGGAGATCATCAAAACCCTGTACCGCAAGGCGGACATCCTCATCCTTGACGAGCCGACGGCAGTGCTCACCCCCCAGGAGACGGAGGAACTGTTTGAAATCATGCGCGGGCTGACCGCCCAGGGCAAATCCATCATCTTTATCAGCCACAAACTCAAAGAGGTGATGACCATCGCCGACCGGATTGTCGTCCTGCGCCACGGGCGGGTGACGGGCGAGACAACGCCTGCCGAGACATCGGAGGAGGAGCTGGCCGAGATGATGGTCGGGCGCGAGGTGGCCCTGGTCGTGGACAAGGGACCGGCCCACCCCGGCGAGGTCGTCCTGGAGGTGACCGGCCTGACCGCTCTGGACCAACGCCAACAACCGGCCCTACGCGGGGTGGACCTGTTTGTGCGGGCCGGGGAGGTGCTGGGCGTGGCCGGGGTCCAGGGCAACGGCCAGACGGAACTGGTGGAGGTGCTCACCGGGCTGCGACCGGCCACCGGCGGCAGCGTCCGCATCTTGGGCCAGGATGTGACCAACGCGCCGCCGCGCCGCATCACCGAACTGGGCGTGGCCCACATCCCCGAAGACCGTCAGGAGGACGGCCTGGTGCTGCCCTTCCCCATCACCGACAACCTGATGCTGTGCACCTACTACCGACCGCCCTTTGCCCGCGGCCCGGAGATTGACTATGAAACCCTGTACGAGTACTCGGAGCGGCTGGTCCGCGAGTTTGACGTCCGCACCCCCAGCATCTTTTTGCCGGTCCAGAGCCTTTCGGGCGGCAACCAGCAAAAAGTGATCGTCGCCCGCGAGTTTTCCCGGCCCATCAAATTGCTCATCGCCGCCCAGCCGACGCGGGGCCTGGATGTCGGCTCCATTGAGTACATCCACCGCCGCCTCATTGAAAAGCGGGATGAGGGAGTGGCCGTGCTGCTGGTTTCGGTAGAGCTGGACGAGATCATGGCCCTCTCCGACCGGATCGCGGTCATGTACGAAGGACAGATCGTGGGCACGGTGGACGCCGACAAGGTGACGCGCGAGGAATTGGGCCTGCTGATGGCCGGTTCGCGCCTGGAAGAGGCGGCCCCGGCGTTGGAGAAAGGAGGCGCGACCGTTGGCTGAACAGAAAAACACTCCGCAATGGCTACGACGGTTCGCCGCCCAACCCCTGTGGGTCCGGCTGGCCGCCCTCACCGCGCTGATCGTCCTGATCGCCCTCATCAGCAAGTGGCTGGTCCTGCTGCTGCTCATCGCCCTGGGGTTGTGGCCCCTGACGCTGCTGCTTGGTCTGGGGGTCCTGGCCCTGATCTCTACGCGGAAGGGGGGGCGACCGTGGATGCGGGCCTGGCTGGGCGCCCGGTTGCGTTCCCTGGCCGTCCCGGCCCTGTCGGTGGTTACGGCCTTGCTCATCGGCGCGTTGGTCATCATGCTCACCGACCAGGAGGTATTCCACGCCCTGGCCCAGGGGCAGATCGGCGAGGCGGTAGCCCTGGCCTTTGGCAACCTGACGCGGTCTTATGTCGCCCTCTACGAAGGGGCGTTGGGCAACCCTTTCAAAATCTTGGAGGCCATCGTCCGCGCCCTGAGCGGCGAGGGCCTGCGCCCCATCTTGAGCGCAGTGCGCGGCCCCAGCGACAGCCTGGTACAGTCGGTCCCCTACATCTTTGCCGGATTGGCCGTGGCTCTGGGCTTCCGGGCGGGCCTGTTCAACATCGGCGCGGAAGGGCAGATCGGCGTCGGCTGGCTGGTCGCCGTCGTCGTCGGCTTTTCCTTCAGCGGCCTGCCGATGGTGGTCCACCTGCCCCTGGCCATCGCCGCCGGAGCCATCACCGCCGGGCTGTGGGCGGCCATTGCCGGGTTGCTCAAGGCCAAAACCGGCGCCCACGAAGTGATCACGACGATCATGATGAACTATCTGGTCTTCCGCCTGAGCGATTGGCTGCTCTGCGGGCCGTTGGAATTCACCCAGGGCACATGCCGCACCCAGGACATTGCCGAAAGCGCGTACCTGCCCCGCTTCCTAGGGCATCCCGTCACCCTGCACTGGGGGTTTGTGCTGGCCCTGGTGGTGGCGGCCCTGACCTGGTGGTTCCTGTTCAAGACCACCTGGGGCTTTGAACTGCGCACCGTGGGGGCCAATCCCAAGGCCGCCCGCTACGGCGGGATGAACGTCGCCAAGACCTTTGTCCTGGCCATGTTCCTGAGCGGCTGCCTGGCCGGTCTGGCCGGGGTCGTCCAGGGGCTGGGCATCACCCACAATATCGCCCTGGGGTTCCAGGCCGGGTACGGCTTTGACTCCATCGCCCTGGCCCTGCTGGGCAAGAGCCATCCTGCCGGGGTGGTGGGAGCCAGCCTCCTTTTTGGCATGTTGCGGGCCGGGGCTGGCCGGATGCAATCGGTGGCCGGGGTTCCCACCGAGATTGTGCAGATCGTCCAGGCGTTGGTCATCATCTTTATCGCCGCACCGGCCATCATTCGCGCCCTTTACCGCCTCCGCGAAGCGCGGCGCGAAGGCGAAGAAGTGACCATCTTTTCGCGCGGTTGGGGTTAGTACGGGGGAAACATGGCTGTTCAAGTAGAAGCATTGGGGGCCGTCAAAACGGGTCCCAGCAAAAAAGATATTGCCGTCCTGGTGCTGCTCCTGGCGTTGGGCGCCCTGTTCATCCTGTTGGGTGGGACCGGCACACAGCCGGGGGACCGCTCCGTGTTCACCGATCAGGTGTTGGGCGATCTGTTCGTCCTGCCCTCCCAGGCCACCTTGTACGCCGTCGGCGCGTTCTGTTTCCTGGTGGCCGGGTTGCGCCTCTTTCGCGCCCTGGATTCGCTCCGCTCCGTGCTGAACTGGAGCCTGGTCATCCTATCCGCCTTTGCCTTCCTGGTCTGGATCACCGCCGGGACGAGCATGAACCTGCCGGGCATGGTCCAGAGTACCCTCATGGCCGCCACCCCGCTGACGCTGGGAGCCATGGCCGGTATCTTTTGCGAGCGGTCGGGCATCATCAACATCGCCATTGAGGGGATGATGCTTTCCGGGGCCTTTGCCGCCGTCGCTTTTGCCAGCCTGTTCCACAGCCTGTGGATGGGGTTGCTGGCCGCCAGCCTGGTCGGCGGGGTGATGGCCTTGCTCCATGCGGTGCTGTCCATCAAGTATAAGGTAGATCAGATCATCTCCGGCACGGTGATCAACATCCTGGCCGCCGGGGCGACCCGCTTTTTGAACCTGCGCCTGCTGGAACCGGCGGGGTTGAGCACCCCCGGTTCCTTTGATCCGATCAGCATCCCCATCCTATCCGATATTCCCATCATCGGGCCGATCTTTTTCGAAAACCAGCCGACGGTGTTCATCATGCTCATCCTGCTGGTGGCGGTCAACTATGCCATCTTTTTCACCCCCTGGGGGCTGCGGATGCGGGCCTGCGGCGAACACCCACGGGCGGCGGATACGGTAGGCGTCGCCGTCAACAAGATGCGCTACCTGAGCGTCGTCATCGGCGGCCTGATCGCCGGGATCGGCGGGGCTTACTTTTCCCTGGGCGTGGTGGGGACCTTTGAGGACAATATGACGCGGGGGCAAGGGTTCGTCGCCCTGGCGGCCATGATCTTTGGCAACTGGAACCCCATCGGCGCGTTCCTGGCCGCCCTGCTCTTTGGCTTTGCCAACGCCTTGCAGGTCAAAATGCAGATCATCCAGCCGGTGTTGCCCCTCATCAACCAGCCCATCCCGCCCGAATTCCTGCAAATGGCCCCTTACATCCTGACCATCATCGTCGTAGCCGGGGTCGTGGGTCGGGCCAGACCGCCCGCGGCGGAGGGCAAGCCGTATGAGAAGCAGTAGAGGCTCGGCCGATATGCTCCAGAATCTTTTTCGGGCGCATCGGTAGAATGACGAGACAGGAGGCGGACCGTGAGCGTTAGCGTTACCACGGCGGTAGAAGCCAGTGCCCGGCGATTATTTCCCGATCTGAGCCTGGACCAGGTGCTGGCCCAACTGTTGTTGGAGCGGGCGCAAAGGAATCTGATCAAATACCGCACCCAGGCCCGCCGGTTCGAGGCCAAATACGGCCAGAGCTTCGAGTCCTTCCGCCAGATGGTTTTGCACTCCGAGCCAACCTTTGAGGTGGAACAAGACTATTTTGACTGGGAGATGTCGGTCACGGGCATCGCCGATATGGAAGCCGAGATCAACCGCTTGAAACGCTTGGTGCAATCGCCGTGAATGTGCCCCAGATGCTTTTGGCCTTGCATCAAGAGAGCAAACGCCGGACTTATATCATTCGGTTGGAGGTATTGGAGCACAGCCGGCATTTGCTCAAAGCACGGCTTTACATTGCCCCCGATCTGTTTGTGCAGGTCTACCGCAATGATCGCTACGACCAGGGCCAGACCGCCCGCGGCGGAGGGCAAGCCGTATGAGAAGCAATGAGGGGACCCCGTCTCTGCGTGGATTTTGAAGGGCAATCGGCGTTTCAACGCTTGGGAAGTTGAGGAGCAGAAACGAAACCTGCCCCGGCCGAGTATTGCGCTGCGTCAAAAGCCCTAACAGGCAGCCAAGAGATACGTTTTTCGAACAACTTGGAGAAACGGAATGACCGAACCTGTCGCATTGCGGTCCTATTTGGAATTGCACTATGGCCGCCCTGAAGCCGCCGCCCTTTCCCCCTGGGAACGGGTGGAAGAAGCCCTGGCCCACCGGGAGCCGGACCGCGTGCCCTTTGATTTTTGGGCCGTGCCCGAAGTGTGGGAGATGCTCCGCACCGCCCTGGCCACCGACGAAGATGAGGAGATCTTGCGCCTGTTGGGGGTGGATTGCCGCATGGTCACGACCCGCTACGTGGGCGACAAGGCCCGCGAGCTGCCCGACGGCACGTTCATCGACGCCTGGGGAACCCACCGCCGCCGGGTGGACAACGAGTTCGGTTCCTATGACGAATACGCCGGTCACCCCCTGGCCGACGCCGAGACGGTGGGCGATGTTTTGAACTGGGATTGGCCCAGCCCCGATGATTGGGATGTTTCCGAGGTGCGGGCGCAGTGCGAGCGGTGGCAGGCCCCGGTCCGCTATCATCTGCGTTACGAGGTAGGCGGCATTTTTGAGTGGTCCTGGGGGCTGCGGGGGTTCGAACGGTTCCTCCTGGACCTGATCGAGCAGCCGGAGATCGCCTGCGCCATCATGGACCGCTTTACCGACATCTACATTGAGAACACCCTGCGCGTCATTGAAGCCGCCGGGGGGCTGCTGGACATGGTCTACACCTATGACGACGTGGGCATCCAGAGCGGGCCGCTCCTTTCGCCCCGCATGTGGCGCGAATTCATTCTGCCCCGTCACCAACGGCTGAACGCGGCCATTCGCTCGGCCGGATACCCGGTCAAGATCATGTACCATTCCTGCGGGGCGATCTATCCCTTTATCGCCGCTTTTGTGGACGAAATGGGCATTGATGTTCTAAACCCCCTCCAACCCCGGGCTGCCGGGATGGATATGGCCCGCATCAAGGCCGAATTCGGCGACCGGTTGGCCTTTCACGGGGCCGTTGACATCCAGCAGACCTTGCCCTTCGGCACGCCGGAAGAGGTTCAGGCCGAAGTGCAGGAGCGATGCTGCGTGTTGGGGCGCGGCGGAGGGTACATCTGCGCTTCGGCCCACTACATCCAGGCCGATACGCCGCTGGAGAACATTATCGCCATGTACACCGCCCCCCGCGAGATCTGAGAAATCCCCTTTCGGTCCGCAGCCGCGCCGAATGCGGTCTCGGCCCGGAGCCTCGGCGTTTTCGCGGTGGGAAGCGTCAATCCCCTGCGGTCACAATGGAGACAAAGCCGACATCACCGGGGGCGACCGTCACCGGTTTGGTGTAGGATTTTTCGCCGACCTGGACCTTGACCAGGTACTCCCCGGCGGGCACGAACCCCAGGGCAAAATTCTCCCCCAGTTGATCGTCGCCGTTGACCAAGATGGGTGTGTCGGTTTCCTTGTCGGTGTCGCCGTAAGTTTGCGTTTGCCGCCACCACTTGCCGTTGCGGAAAAAGATGACGGGGACTTCGGGCACAGGCCGACCGTCGGCATCCACCACCCGCCCGGCGATGACCCCCTGACCCGGCTCCGGTTGCAGCCAGAGGAGCGGGTTGCGGGTGTGGGCGTAATCGTTGGCCCCCAGCCGCACTTCCAGGTGCAGGTGATTGCCGATGGCTACCCCCGTCTGCCCCACCAGGCCGATGACGTCGCCCGTCTCCACATGCTCCCCCACGGAGGCCAACACCTCCGACATGTGGGCATAGAGCACATAGACCGGCTGCCCCTGGAAGCGTTGGTCCAGTTCCTGCACCACCAGGTTGCCGTAAAAATCGGGCTTTTTGCCATAGACGACTTCCCGGTCGTCCCCGGCGACGATGATCGTACCGGGAGCGACGGCCAGTATCTCGGTTCCGGCGGGGTTCATGTAATCCACGCCGTGGTGCAGGTGATAGCGTCCTTTGTTGGTCGCGCCGTAGGGGAACCAATCGCCGGGGTAGCGGTCGCCGGGCGCGTCGGGGGGGATGGGGTTTGCCAGCCACAGATGGGAGGCCGCCGGAGCGGGCGTCGGCGTGAAGGTGGGTGTCGGTGTGGGGGTGATGGTCGGCGTCGGCGTGGGGGTGGCGGTCCGGGTTGGGGTGGGTGTGGGGGAGGGAGTGAAGGTGGGTGTCGGCGTGGGAGTAGGTGTAAAGGTCGGCGTGGCGGTGGGGGTCGCCGTCGGTGTGCCCAGGATGGCGGGCTGCCCGCGCAACGGTGCGGCGGTCAGGGGCAATAGGGCCGCCAACCCTATCACCAAAACAACGGCAACGATGCCGGTCGCCCGGCCAGATCCGTTCATCGTGGCACTTCTCTTAAGCCGTCCACGAATCCGGCACAAATGCGTGCAGCCACAGGTCCGCTCGACGCGACCCGTAGCGCAAATCTGGAGATCCGCGCCACGTGGGAGTTGTGCAACACCGCGTACCAAAATCCGCGCATTTCCGCCGATCCCCGGCTCAGGGCGCCCAGGAGATGCGCTCCCTGGTCCAATCGTACTCGCCGCTGCCGTAGCCGCCGCCCAGGTCAAAGAGCTTGCGCTGGTTGCTGCCGTCGGCGTTCATCACCCAGATCGCCCAGACGCCACCCCGGTTCGAGACGAAGGCAATGGACTTGCCGTCGGGGGACCAGGTGGGCAAGCCGTCTTGGGCGTTGTTGTTGGTCAGCCGTTTCAGGCCGCTGCCGTCCATGTTGACCCGGTAGATCTCCCAGTTGCCGTCGCGGGCCGACATAAAGGCCACTTTGGTCCCGTGACCGGCGGGTGCGGTATCGCTTTGGTGGGTGGTCAGCCGTTGGTAGTTGCCGCCGCCTGCACCGACCCAGTAGAGGCCGCACGCTGCCTGATCGCCCAAAAAGTCGCAGCCGTGGTAAACGACGCGCCCATCGCTCATCCAGAAGGGATAGTCGCCCCGGATCTCGGTGACGCCGATCTTGATCCAATCCTGCTGTTTGCCGAACATGTCGTGGACGATGCCGATCCGGCTTTGCCCATCCCCCCAGGAAGTGGAGGAGTAGGCCACAATGGCTCCATCGGGAGACCAGGTGGGGAAGCTATCCTCGGTGTAGTTGCTGACCTCAACCACGTTGCCACCGCCGGCGTCCATGGTGACCAGGTGCTCAAAGTTGGGTGCGCCGTCGCCGTTGACGGCCAGCAGCGCTCCATCCTGCCGGAATTGGGGTTGGCGGAAGCCCTGTCCCAGCCGATTGCGCCCGCTGCCGTCAATGAGGCTGACATACAGTTCATACTTGCCCAGCGGCCCGTTCCACACGGTGAAGGCGATCTTGCCCGAAAGGGTCGCTGCCGGGGCGGTAGGCGTGGCGGTGGGCTTGGGGGTGGCCGTCGGCTTGGCGGGGGTGGGCTTGGGCGTGGCCGTCGGTTTGGGTGTCGGCGTGGCCGTGGGGCGGGGCGTAGGGGTGGCCCTTGTCGTCGGCGTCGGGGAGGGTGTCTTGGTCGCGCCGGGGGATGCTCCGCCGAAGATGGGCGTCCAGGTGGGTGTGGGCGTGGCCGTCGGCGGCAGGCCGGTGGCGGCAGGGATGACCAGAACCTGCCCGGCGCGGATCAAGGCCGGGTTGGTGATGCCGTTGGCATCGGCCAGATCTTTCGTAGTCAGGCCAAAGCGGGCGGCGATCTCGGAAAGGGTCTCGCCCGCTTTGACGGTGTATGTCGTCGGCCCGGCGGTTGCCGTCGCCGTCGGCGGAGCAGAGGTGGGTGCTGCGCTCACCGCCGTCGCCGCGGATGTCGGCGTGGCGGAAGGGGTAGGGCTGGGCCGAGGGGTGTTGGTGGCGAGGGGGGTATCGGTCGGCGTTGGGGTGCGGCTGGGTGTCGGGGTAGGGGTGGGGGTGTAGGTGGGCGTCGCCGGGCGGGGGGTGTAGGTGGGCAGCAACGCTACGGCGGTTTCGGCGGTAGGCGTGGGTTGTTCTTCCCCCAGGTTGCGGAGCACCAACACCCAGGCCGAGGTCCCTCCTGCCGCCAAGCAGCCGAATAAGAGCAGAGCGACCAACGCCGCCGCAAGCAACCGAGGCGTGAGTGGCCGGACGGCCCACTGCTTTTTGGGCCGCTTCTTTGGTTTCTCACCGGACCGGACCGCAACGGTCTCCGCCGTCGGGGATGCAGACGGCGGAGGAGGCGATGCAACAACGGTCGGCTCCGGTTCCGGAGATGGAGGTTCGGGCGGTGGAGGAGCGGTGATGACGGTGGGTTCCATCTCGGACGGGGGAGGAGGGAAGGAAGGCGATTCCCCTTCACGGGGTGGCTCGGCAGGGACCCATTGTTGACCGTCGTGCAACATCCAGCGACCGGTTCGACCGCTGATGATCCACCGGCGGCCTCGGTCGTCGTTCAGCTGCAATGTGGCTATTTTGTCGTAAAACTCGTGTTCCGTCAGTTCGCCGGAGCGCAGTTGACGCTCAAATTCGCGGTATTTTTCTTCCGCCTCCGCAAAACGCATACTATCTCCTCAAAGCGGGCAGGTGCAATTATAGCATAGGTGATCGGGATGGTGCAAACGGGTTGCTCTACGGAGCCTGGTGCAAGGTGAGGACTTGGGCAGCCTGTGCCGCTTCTTCCCAGGGTGTGTCGATCACGGCAAAATATTTTTTGAGCGGCGCCTTGATCGCTTGGTCGGCGACGAGGGAGTCGAGCAACCGCCAATCCGCGCTGTCCAGCTTCTTTTTGACAGGGCGGCTATGGCGTAACATGCGGACGGCATAGTCGAGGTACCGGGAAGCCGAGTCGCCGTCTCCCTCCATCGCCCGGCCAATAGCGGCGAGGACGAACATGCGGCCCGTGTCCAAGAAAAACGAAAGGTTCTCTCGCAGCCAATCCAACGCTTGGCGCGAGCGCCCCAGGCGCAGCATCGCTTCAACCCAAGCATCGTGACCGGATTCAAAATCGCCGGGATCAAGGGCGGCCACTTGTTCCCAATAGGCCCGTGCCCGGGCGGGGTCACCGGTCCGTTCGGCAATGATGCCCCGCTGGAAGAGGGCCTGCATTTTGTTTTTATCCCGCTCAATGAAGCGAAGGGCTTGGTTGTAAAGCCCTGCATCGGTGAGAAAGGTGTAGAGTTCGCGCAGCTTCTCCTCGGTGGCAGGAATCGCTTTATCCGCCGCTTCCCAGGCGGCCACGGCCTGTTCCGGTTGGCCTTTGAGTTTGAACAGGAGAAAACGCTCGCCGTGGATTTCGGCCAAGATCCGGGCGTCTCCATGGCAAAGGGTCAGGGCTTTGTCCAGGACCTGTTCGCATTCGGTCAGACGGCCTGCCAGGCGCAGTTCGGTGCCGAGAATCAGCCATCCGACGGGATCTTCTGGATGTTCCTGAGCCAGAGATTCCAACTCCTTCAACCCGGCATCCACATCCCCTTTGGTACAGCGCAAAATGGCGATGTCGGTCCGCCAGACGTTTGCTTCTTCCGGATGGGTTTCCAGCAGCACCTCCTTGACTTCAATGGCCTCGGCATGACGGCCTCGGACGGCAAGCAAGGTGCTCAGCTCCATGCGGGCAACGCGGTGCAGATCGCGCAGATCGGGACGGCGTCGCAATACCCGGTCGTTCAGGCGGGCCAGGCGGTCGACCAACCGCCGGTGAAGGGCAATGGCGTCTTCTACGTTCCCTTCATAGAGGGCCTCGCGTGCTCGCTCAAACAAGGATTCGTAACTATCACGCAGTTGGACTTGCCGGTTCATGCCTCATCCTCCGTTCCCGCCGTTGCCTTGCGCTTTTTGCCTTTCTGGATATGATGGTAAACATAATAGATGAAAGCAGCCACGATGACGATGGCGATGGGGATGTCAAAGGGGCGCATCATGGCCCGCAATTCCTCCCAATGGGCACCGAAATAGTAACCACCCAGGGCCAGCGCACCGCACCAGATGAAAGAGCCGACGAAGCTGTATACGGTGAACGTCCAAAAGCGGGTGCGGACCACACCTGCCGGAAAGGAGATAAAGGTCCGCACGATGGGCAGCAGGCGCGAGATGAAGACCGCCCAGTCCCCCCAACGGTCGAACCAGCGGTCGGCCTTTTCCAGGTCTTCCTCATGGACCAGGATGTATTTGCCGTACTTTTCGGCCAGGGGGCGCCCTCCCCATGCTCCCATCCAGTAGGAGATGATGGAACCGATGGTACAGCCCAACGCCCCTAACAGGCCGCCCAGCAGGAACGCATCCCAAGCCGTGCCTCCCCGCGCCTGGACCAGCATCCAGCCGGCCAGGGGCATCGTCACCTCACTGGGGATGGGGATGTTGGCACTTTCCAGGGCCATGATGACCACAACTCCCCCCCAGCCGATGGTCTGGAAGAGGGCGGTCAGGAACTCCACCAACTGATGTTCTAGAGCTTCCATTTTTGACTCCTCACAAGGTGCAGACAGGGCAAGATGCCGTCTCGTCCCACATGGCGGCCCATTATAGCATCGGCCCTAGGGGTTGGCAAATTGCCGTCTGCAGGCGGTTTGACATCAAATGCAATTTAGAATACAATATGCGATGCGACGCGGCAGCTCAGTTTTCCCCAAAAGGCCGGGTTCCACCCAAGCACCGTCCAGGCTGCCAAAGCGCAATCCATAACGAGTTGAAACGGGTAGAATAGGTAAAATAGAACCTGAAAGGAGGATGAGAATGAGGATTCACCGTTTGCCCGGCGGCAAAGCTACCTTTGTGCTTATCACGCTCTTGGTGTTGACATCGCTCCTAATCGCTTGCGGCGGTTCGGAAACGCCCCAGGTCGTAGTCATCACGGCGACCTTTACGCCGGAGGCCATTGTCCAGGTAGTGACGGCGACCTTTACCCCCACACCCGCGGTGGTAGCCACAGATACACCACTGCCTCCGCCCCCGCCACCCTCTCCTGCATCGGGTGGCGCTCAGCCGACTCTGCCGCCCCCTCCCACGGCAACGCCCCCACCGCCGCCCACGGCGACCCTTGCTCCTGCGCAGCCGACCGATACCCCTGTGCCTCCCACGCCTACGGCCAAACCGAAACCCAAAGTGTCGCTCCGGTCCTATTTCGTGGTCTATACGGCCTATGTTGGTCCCGCCCTCCAAGACTATCGCCTGTGGGGGGTGAACGGCGACGGCAGCGATCCGTTCCAGTTCCTGGAAAATGCCAGCGAACCGGCTTTTTCCGCCGACGGCAACAAATTCGCCTTTTACCACTGGACCGATGGTCTGTACATTTGGGACCTTGAAGCCCAAACGTCTTCCCACTTTGTCCAGAACGGCAACGCCTCCTTCCCCACCTGGTCACCGGACGGCAAGAGATTGGCCTACTTTGTCGCCGATGCCCAACCCTGGATTCACATTGTCAACGCCGACGGCACGGGGGATCGCCAGTTGACGCCGGGGATGCGGCCCAATTGGAGCCTGAAAGGGGGTTTTATCGCCTACGATACCTGTGAGGCCAACAAGTGCGGTATCTTTCGCATCAATCCCGATGGCAGCGGCAAACGTCAGCTGACCAGCGACGGTGGCGGCGGTGCAGCCGTTTCTCCCAACGGCAAAAAGATCGCCTATTGGAGCCAAGCCGACGGCGATTTTGAGATCTATGTCATCAACGCCGACGGTTCCGGCAAGCGGCAGCTGACCAAGAACAAAGGTAACGACGCCCTGCCCGCCTGGTCACCCGACGGCAAGATCATCTACTATCTGAGCGACCGCAACGGCAAAGGGTGGGCGGTGATGGCGATGAACGCCGACGGCTCAAACCAGCGCAAGATCGTGGATACCAGCGCAGGTTCCGACCCTGTGCGCGGCTGGCAATACCAACGTATCACCGTGACCTGGAACGAATGAGAAAAAGACCTGCCGGATCGACTTGACCCGGCAGGTCTTTTTTGTGCTCACAACGACTACCATTCGTAGCGGACGGTGTAGGTTACGGTCGTCTCATCGTTGGCCTTGACCGGCACGCGAAATTCAACGGTCTGGGCATCCAGTTTGTCGTACTCGTGGCTCGCTTCCAGGATCTTCCATTCGCTCCAACGATATAGATGCTCCACCACGCGGACCTCTACATCCTCTTCCTTGTGGTTTCGGAGCGTGATCTCAAATGTTTCCTCCATCCACTTTTTGTTGGTGTCTACCTGGAAGTTGGTCTGCACCCGCTCGCCGACGATGTCAAAGGCGTCGCCGATGTAGAGGCGGACGGTTTCGTCCTTGGGGGTGTGGTCAATGGCATCCTCGCCGATGAGCAACGTCGAGCCGTCTACATCTTTTTTATAGATGCGCAACGTGCCTTTGGGCAAGGGAATGCCCAGCCCGGCATCTTCACTGTTGTCAAATTCAAGCATGACCATCACCTTTTTGTTGGTGGAGATGCCGTAACTCGGATCGCTCATCGGCTCATAGTAGCCCCAGAAGCGGGCCTGGGAGCCGTCGTAGACAAAGAACTTGGTAGCGGGCACACCGCCGGCCGTGGCGAATTCAATCTGCTTGGTCTGTCGATCCTTGACCGTCACCGGACGCTGGATCTCGTACAGGTGGTACTCAAAAAAGGCCCGCTCTTCAACCTGGGGCGCAGCGGCCATCTCCGCCTCTTTGTAGAGCCGGTCCTCGGCGGCATAGCCCGGCGTCGGCGCCCGGTGGATGTCCCCGGCGATCAGTTTGAGCTTGGCGTTGCGGTAACCGGTCCCGCTTTGGTTGTCCAGGGTTACCCAACCGGTCAGGTCCAGGGACTTTTCATCATCGGCCAGCAAAACGTTGTAATTGGCCCGCCAATTGACGCCCCCGGTCAAATAGGTGACCTCAATATCCTGGCTGCCACCCTGGGCCGACTCCACCTGCCAGACCAAAGTAGGCCGGGTGATCAAGCCCTCCGGCAAGGCCGGGAAGGTAAACTCTTTGATCTTATCCAGGCCGATCATCGTCACCTGGCCGTCGGGGGCCTGCAGGATGACGTTTTGGGCGCCGCTCAACAGGGTGCCGACATACTCCTGCCCGTCCTCCGTCACCAAGCTGATTTCCCGATCCACATATTTGCTGAGCAGCTTGGCCGAGCCGACGATGTCGTACTCGTAGTTCTGCTCCAACACCGTCGTTCCCGTGGGATCGGTCAGGGAACGAAAGTGGACGCTGGTGGGGTCAATCTGAGAAGCCACGTCCACAAAGCGCACCTCGTTCAGCCCCCGGTTCAGCTCCAGGGTGCGGCGGTCTTTGACCAAAGCCAGGTTCTGATTGTAGACGGCCAACTCTACCCCTTCGCCCTCCGCCACGACCGGCTGCGGGCGGCTCCCATGCCCCCATGCTCCAACGACAACCAGCGTCAAGATTGCGACAACACTCCAAACGATCCATCGTTTCTTTGCCATCAGATTCGCCTCCTTTGCAGATTTGTTTTTGTGCTATTCGTACCACCCTGTAGACGTTCATGACCGGGTTTAGGTTCCCCTTGACCATTGTACCACAACCGTCAACCGAAAGCAACGGCGACAACGTCTCTCTTTTGGGCCAAAGGCTTCTTTGCGGGATTTCACGCGGCCGAGTTGCCGGGAAACAACCGGTCGCACGCCTCTTCCCCGCGCTTGGGGTCTCCGGCACCGGCCAGATGGGAGCATTGCCGGATCTTTTGCGTTTAGGCCGTTGCGTGCTTTGCCTCTTGGGAGCAGGTGGGGTATAATCGGGGGGAGGTGCGGAGCAATGATCGTGGAAATGGACCTGGAATTGCAGGTGGCCGTAGCCAAAGTGAGCAAATATGCCGTATCGGAGAGCGGCGACACCGTAGAAGTGATCGAACGTCCTCACGGGGGACTATCGCTGGTGCTGGTGGACGGTCAACGAAGCGGTCGTTCGGCCAAATCTATCAGTAACATTGTGGCCCGCAAGGCCGTCTCTCTTTTGGCCGATGGAGTCCGCGATGGGGCCGCCGCCCGCGCCGCCCACGACTACCTGCTGACCATGCGCGGCGGCCAGGTTTCGGCCACCCTCAACATCGTCTCTGTGGACCTGGCAACGCGCACCATTGTTATCTCGCGCAACAGCCATTGCCCCGTAATCGTCGTGCGTGGTGAAGGGCGGGGGTTAGAACTGCTGGATGAACCGAGCCAGGCCATCGGCGTTCATGCCCGCACCAGGCCGGTTATCACCGAGCTGCCCATTGTACCCGATATGCACGTTGTGGTCTATACCGACGGCATCCTTTCCGCCGGGGAGCGATACGGACAACGGTTCGACGCCCCGGCCTTTGTGCAGGAGCATTTGGCCGCCTGTCAAAAAGGGTGTGCCCGCGACCTGGCCGATGCGTTGCTCAACCGGGCCGTGGAGCTGGACCGAGGGCGGCCCGGCGATGACGTGAGCGTTGTTGTGGTCTCTGTGGTCCCGCGCAGCGAACCGAGCGCGGTGCGGCGACTCTCGGTACGCTTTCCCATCTGAGCAGGGGGTTGTGTGGCGGGCAGAACCTTTCCCTGGAAACGTTACCTGTTGGCCAATTGGCGTGACGTGCGCGTCCTGGTGCGCCAGTTCTACATCCCGCTTCTCTTGTTCATCGGCAGCATCCTGTTGGGCGGCGTGTTGTTTGATCTCCTCTACCAACACGCCCAGATTGAAGACTTGACCTACATTGAGGCGGTTTATGCCATCTTTTCCATGATCTTTTTCGGCCAAAGTGTGCCCTTTCCCGAACAGTGGTACCTGCAGATCTTTTTCTTTGTCATGCCCATCATCGGCCTGGGGTTGGTCGTACAGGGCGTGATCAATTTTGGGGTGATGCTGTTCAACAAGGCAGCCAGAGAGGATGAGTGGCAGGTGGCGATTGCATCTACGTACAAGGAACACATCATTGTCGCCGGTATCGGGCGGTTGGGCTTTCGCATCGTCCAGCAGCTGCTGAGCTTTGAGGAGGATGTGGTCGGCATTGAGATTGACCCCGACGGTGAGTTTGTGCGACGGGTGATGGGCTGGCGGGTTCCCGTCATCTTTGGCAACGCGACCCATGCCGACATCCTCCGCCAGGCGGGGGCAGAGCGGGCGGCGGCCATCATCACCTGCACCCAAGACGATCTGACCAACCTGGAAATCGCCCTCGTCGCCCGCGAGATCCAAGCGGACATCCACGTCGTCCTGCGCATGTTTGACCATGACATGGCCCAGAAAGTGGCGCAGGGGTTCAATATCCCCACCGCGTTCAGCACCTCGGCTTTGGCGGCGCCGGCCTTTGCCCGCGCGGCCACCCGTGCCGATGTCACCCACGCCTTCTACGTGGGCGATCAACTCCTGAACATGAGCGAGATCAAAATCCGGCCCGGCTCGCCGCTGGATGGGCGTGTGCTGGGGGAATTGGAACACGAGTTGGATTTCTCCACCGTCTTGCACAGTCGGGGCCAGGCGATGGATATGCACCCCGATCCCCAAATCACATTGCAGGCAGGGGACCGTATCTGTGTATTTGCCTCCCTGGACGTGCTCAACCAGTTGGAAAAGATGAACCGTTGAAGTGAAGATCAAAATCGTCGGCCCTTGTGCTTCGGGCAAAAGCGTGCTGGCGGCCCGGCTGCGGCAGCTGGGCTACGATGCTTCCTCGGCGGCTCAAGATCATTCCTACGTACCCGACATGTGGCGGAGGTTGAACCCGCCCGATCTCCTGATCTACCTGGATGTGACCTTGGAAGAGGCCAGACGGCGAGGGCGACAGGGGGCGGGTTGGGATCAGGACTATTTGGACGAGCAGCACCGACGCCTAGAACATGCCCGACGCCATTGCCACCTGTACCTGCCGACGGACGGGCTAGAGGAGCAGGAGGTTTTGGAGCGGGTGCTGGATTTTCTCAACCGGTGGACGGAAGAGCATGAACCGCGAATGGGATCGCAGTCGTAGGGGGGTGATCGCCACGCTGCTTTCCACCCTCTTTGCGGGCCTGGCCCCGATCCTGGGCAAGTTCGCATACCAGGTCGGCGTGGTCCCTACGACGTTGGTCGCCTTGCGGACGGCTCTGGCCGCCGGCTTGCTGTGGTTGCTGTACCTCCTCATCTGGCGGCGGTACATCGCCATCAGCCGCAGCAACTTGCTTGGCTGCGTGGGAATGGGCATCGCCAACGGCATCGGCTCGTTGTTGTACTACAACGGCCTGGCGCGGGTAGATGCATCCCTGGCGGCCCTGCTCTACTCCATGTACCCCTTTTGGGTGTTCATCTTTTTATCGGCGGCGGGACACCCCGTCTCGCGGATGTCGCTCCTGCGCTTGGCCCTGGTGCTCCTGAGCGTGGTCCTCCTCACCTGGCACACCGAAGGCATGGCCGACCCCCTGGGTGTGACGCTGATGATCGGAGCCGGGGCATTGTACGGGTTCCACCTGGTCCTGGGCCAGTGGACATTGGTAGACGTTCCCTCTCGGACGGTAACTCTGTATGGGCTGACGACAATGGCCGTCGTGGTGGGCATCCCCTACCTCTGGCAGGGCGGCTCGCCGCAACCGATCTCGGCCCAGGGATGGCTGGTCATCCTTTTGGTGGCGATCTTTCCCACGGCTCTGGCCCGCCTGCTGGTCTTTGCCGGGCTGCAGCGGCTGGGCGGGGTACAAACGGCCTTGCTCAGCATCGCCGAGCCGGTGGTTTCGGTAGCGTTGGCCTTTATCCTCTTGGGCGAAAGTTTCACCTTGCAACAATGGATCGGCGCAGCCCTGTTCTTGGCCAGCGTCATCCTCATCCGCCGCGATACCGGCCTGCAGGTCGCCGACGAGGAGACCTGGTGGCGCAGCCTCTTTCCCGAAGACCCCGCCGACTAGCAAACCCGGTCGCCCCTGTTGGGCCTGAGGCCGGGCATCCGCCTACGCAGATAGACGGTCGGCCAGCGGCCCGGTGGATGCGGCCTGGCCGCGCTTGCTGCGCAATCTTTACGGCCCGCGCCGGGCTGCGGTCCGGCGCAACCCCTGCCCCAAGTTGGCAAGGGCCAGCCAGGCCCGCCGCATTCCTTCCCGTGCCACAAAAAGGCTGTCTGCCTGCCAGCGGTCCGCGCCTCCTGGGAGGCTAGATTCCAACTCCTCCAGGGCGTCCCAGGCGGCGGTAATCCGGCGCAGCACGGGGGCCGCCGGGCCTGCTTCCGCTTCGTCCACCGCGCCCAGAGGGTACATTTCCGCTACGCTCTTGTACGTCTTGTGTTGCATGGTTCTACCTCTGCCTGAGTTTCACAATGACGAACACACCGCCCAACAGGGCCGGGAAAAGATGAACGCCGGATAGGCGAATCCGGCCCCCACGGCCAATAGGGCAGGCAAGGCAAGCGGGCGTCGCCGGGAAGAGGGCAAGCGACGGTATGCCAAATCAAGAGCCGAAGGTCCCAAAGCCCCTTGCCGCGGACGGAAACGGTTTTCCTTGAAAATAATGCGGGCCGTCCACGAAGCAGGCGCGAATACACGAATACGCCCGGTCCCAGGCCCGAAAGGAGCGACTTGAGTCGCCACCGCCCCCGGCGGCTCGCGCCGGGGATTTTCATCCTCCGCGGTGAGCCGGAGATCGGTGAACTTCCTGGACTTGGAAATCAAGCTCCCCCGGTTACCGGCGAACTAAAAAAGCCCGACCAGGTCGGGCGCGAATGTGCGTTCACAAAAAATCCCCTGGGAAACATCGCCAGGGGAACGTTTTAGCGAATTTATTCCGCCCCCCTTTCACGCGAAGGTGGTCAAGCGGACGGCAGTGGCGGGCGGCCTGGCTTGATCGGGTCGCGGGTTGCCGCAGGTCGCCGTTACAACCTGCAAACTACAACCTACAACCTGATCTCACAGTTGCGGGACAGCGCCGGACTCGGTGGTGATTCACCCCACCGGCTTCGCCTTTAAGCCCTGGTTTCCGACCCAGAGGGCACCACTGCCGGGCTTATGGTCTGGTTGGCAAGGTACGGAGCCGATTATAGCGCAGGAGTCGGAGCCTGTCAAATCCCGGTTCCCGGATCTGCACCCCTGCCGAGCTTTGGACGGCGGTTGGGCAGCGTCTGCGGGCCGATGAGCGACCGTCTGCAGAGTCGGGGCTACGCCCAGGCACACAGCCCCAGTTTTTCCAAGAGGCGAAAGTAGGTCAGCAGCACCTCCACTTCCCGCAAGCCGATCTCCATCTCAACCAGATCGGCGATCTCCAAGATGGAGCGTTGCCCATCGGCCCAGTAAAGGGCCAGGGTGGTCAGGGTGTAATAGGCCATGTCCCGGCGGGATTTCATCAACCGCCGCCATTCCCGCCGATCCTCGGCGGGCAAGCGACGCAGGTACCGCTCCAGCGGGATCGGGCCGCGCACCAGGCGACGGGGGATCAGGTTCGCCGCTTCCTCCGGGGTGCGGCGCGCACCTTCGGTTTGCGCTACATTTTCCAGCCCCAGGGCAGCAACGTGGAGGTCTATTGCATCTTTGGCCCAGGCCATTTCCCGTTGTGCCCATCGTTCCGCCTCCGCCTGCAAGTGGGCGACGGGACAGCCGACGGGGGCCAGACGGCGCAGGGTGCGCAACGCCGCTTTGTGCCGATCCAGCAGGTAAGCCAAACGGCGGTCCAGGTCGGCGACGGCCTGGGCCAGCGATTCGCCGTCGCTCAGGCGTAGGGCCTCGGTGACGGCGGATTGCGCCGTGCGGGAAAGACGCACCTTGAACCGAGCCATCATTTCGTAGCCCAACCAGGTTGCCTCCGGCGCGCCCGCCGAGGCCAGCCACCAGGCGTAGGCAGCGGCCAGCGTCCCGGCGCGGGCCAGGCTGCGGGGGTCGGTGCGGTCGGGTGTATCGGCAGAGGTGTGGTAAAAGCGGTCGGGCCACTGAATGAGCATGGGCGTCGGCACGCCGACGGTGGGATCGGCCAAGATTATGTGATCGCTGCCGCCGGAAAAATCCACCTCCGCCTGGCGGTAGAGGGGATAGCCGCCCAGTCCGGTGTGGGTGGGGGCGATGTCGCTCATGCCCTTCAGGGCGGGGAGCTGCTCGCGCAGCCAGGTCAGCAGGGCCGGGGCAAAGGAAGCCGCAGCGTCGGGCGGTCGCTCAATGAGCCACACGGCCCCGGTCTGTTCCTGGTCCTCGCCGACCATATCCAAGTTGAGACCGGCCACGATCCGGTCCAGGCCGTCCTCCCGCCCGGCCAGGTAGGCAAAGGTCCCCGTCATCTCCGGGACCCACAAGAAGCGAATGGTCCGCCGGGGGCGGGGCAGGTCGCCCTTTGCAATGAGGGTGTGCAAGGTGCGGGCCGCTTCCAGGGCCGCCGCCGACCCGGAAGCGTTGTCGTTGGCCGAAGGGCGGGGGTGGCACAGGTGGGCGACGACGATGACCTCCTCATCGGTCGCGCCGGGGATGGTCGCCGAGACGACTTCCAACGTGCCGTCGTACAGGCGGCTGACTACCTGGGCGCGGATACGGACCGGCGTCTCACCCTCTTTGAGCAGGCGACGTAGCGTCTGACCCTGACGGGGGGTGAGGACAAAACCAAAGCAGGTGGTATCGCCGGGCTGCCACCAAAAAGAGGCGTACTGGCGCACATCGGCCAGGTCGCCGGCGGGACGCACCGGCGGCACAACGCGCATTCCGTCGAACAAGATGCCCACCGCACCCCGCTCCTGGACGGCCAACTCCCACACGCGGGGCAGGTCACCCCGGCTGAGCACGACCTTGCCTGCCACGTCCAGGCCCTCATAGTCGGCCTCCTCCTCGCCATCCTCCAGGAGGACGACCTCGGCCTCGCCGTCAAAGGGTGCGCTGCGCTGGATGAGGGAGATGGGAGCGGCCCGCCAGTCGGCCAGGAGCCGGGCTTCCTCCTCCGGGGCGATGAGGTGTAGCGTGGCCGCCGTGCAGGACCATTCGCGGAAGCTAGGCCAGCCCCAAAAGTACGTTTCCTCATCGGCGGGGTAGGAAAGGATCTCGGCTTCAACGCCTTCCTGGGTCAACTGCCGGTGGAGCCACCGGGCCGCCCGGCGGTAACCGGGACTGGCCTGGATACGGTGGAAACGGCTCAGGTCGTTGACGATTTGCCATGCCGCCTCACCCGAACAGGTCTGCCAGATACGCTCAAGATAAAGTTGAAACTGTTGCATCGGCGATCTCCTCATTCGCCAAAAGTTGACGCGATCCCCACCGGCGGGGGTTTTCTTTCCACCGCCTGCGCCGGGGCACAGCAAGCGGGTGCATTATACTGTGAAAGAGAAACGGCGTCAACTTGCTCCCTGGGGGACTTGTGGTATAATCGGGAGGATTGACACAATCCCGAATCGTCGCCGGGGATGAAATTCCGGTTGCTTGCGCCGGACCGTGGTGTGGCGCAAGGGGACGGAACCACGGCCCGCGCCGAGCAGAAGGAGCATCCTCCGGGAAATGCGGTCGTAGTGAGTGGTTGGAAGGGAGCTTGGGTATGATTGAAGTCACCATTGACAGTGTACGGGCCAGCTTACTATCCCAGCACCGCGTGATCGTACTCAAAGAAGAAGGATTGGAGCGTTACCTGGCCATTTGGATCGGCCCTTACGAAGCCGATGCCATCACCATCAAGCTACAGGGGATTGAGATCGCCCGTCCGCTGACCCACGATCTGCTCAAACAGACCATTGAGAAACTGGGGGCACAGGTTTCCCATGTGCTGGTCAACGATCTGCTCGACGATACGTTCTACGCCCGTATCGTCCTGGACCGGGACGGGGAGCGGATTGAGCTGGACGCCCGGCCCAGTGATGCCATTGCCCTGGCCGTGCGGGTGCAGGCCCCCATCTTTGTCAGCGAGTCGGTGATGGAACGGGCCGGGGTGATGCCCGACGAAGAGATTGATCTGGACGCCCTCACGCCCGAAGAGGAGGAGAAACTGGCCCCCTACAAGGATTTCATCGAAGGACTGGACCTGGGCGACTTGGGGAGCTAGAGTGCGCACAAGCAAAAGGGGAACGGATCGGGCTCCTGCCGACACCTTGCGGGCAGGGGCCTCTTTTGCGCCGGGAGAAGGGGTTGGCTGTGAGCGAACGGGTTGAACGGCTGCCGCCACAAAACATTGAAGCCGAGGAGGCGGTGTTGGGGGCGATCCTTATCGACCCTGATGCCATCATCCGCATTGCCACCATCCTGCAGCCGGAGGATTTTTACCGGGAAAAGCACGGCTGGATCTTTGAGGCAGCCTTGCACCTGCACGATAGACGCGAGCCGATTGATTTCCTGACCATTTGCGACGAGTTGGAACGCCGTGGGCAGCTTGCCGAAGTCGGCGGCCCCGCCTTTATCACCTCCCTGATCAATGCCGTGCCGACGGCCATCCACGTAGAGCATTACGCCCGCATCGTGGAGCGGACCGCCATCCGACGGCGGCTCATTGAAGCCGCCGGCCAGATCGCAGCCCTGGCCTACCGAGAAGCCGACGATGTGGAGGAAGTGGTAGACCGGGCCGAAGAGATCCTCTTTGGTGTTTCGGAACGGCGCGTCTCCCGCGAGTTGGTCCCCATCCGCCAGGTGCTGAGCGAATATTACGACCGCATTGAATACTTGACGAGCCATCGGGGGGGATTGATCGGCATCCCCACCGGCTTTGAGCGCATTGACAAACTCCTGGGTGGGTTGCAACGCTCCGACATGATCATCTTGGCCGCCCGACCCAGCGTGGGCAAAACAAGCCTAGCCCTGGGATTTGCCCACAACGCGGCCAAAAAGTACGGCCAGCGGGTAGCCTTCTTCAGCCTGGAGATGTCCAGCGAGCAGGTGGTACAACGGCTCATCGCCGCCGAAACCGGCATCAATTCCCAACGGCTGCGGCGGGGTGACATTGAAGAGCATGAATGGAGCCGCTTCATCAAAGCGACCAACGACCTGGCCCAGACCCACTTTTACATTGACGATACCCCCGGTGTTTCGGCCATGGAATTGCGGACCAAAGCCCGCCGCCTCCACGCCGAGATCGGCTTGGACTTGATCATCGTGGACTATTTGCAGCTCATGCGCGGCGATTACCGTTCCGAAAACCGAGTGCAGGAGATCTCGTCCATCTCGCGGTCGCTCAAGGCCCTGGCCCGCGAGCTGAACGTGCCGCTGCTTGCCCTCTCGCAACTCTCCCGTAGCGTCGAATCGCGCACCGACAAACGCCCGATTCTATCGGACCTGCGCGAATCCGGGGCTTTGGAACAAGACGCGGACGTGGTGATGTTCATCTACCGCGACGAAATGTACAACGAAAACACCGAATGGCCCAACATCGCCGACATCATCATCGCCAAGCACCGCAACGGACCGACCGGCACGGTGCAGCTCTACTTCAAAAAAGAGCTGGCCCAATTCCTGGAGGTTGAGGTGCACCGCACGGAGGTAGACATCTTTTGAGCCGTCTGCGTCCCTTTGCCGCGACCCTGGTCCCCCTGGCGGTGGGATTGTTGGCCCTTGCCGCTTATCGGCAGACCCTGTTGCCCGGCGTCGGCTGGGGCGATACGGCCCGTTTCCAGTACGTGGCCCATGTGTGGGGCATCCCCCACCGTTTTGGCTACCCGCTCTATATCGCCTTGAGCCGCCTGTTCGGCTACCTACCGCTGGGCACATTGGCCTACCGCATCAACCTGATGTCGGCGGTGTTTGCTGCGCTGGCAGCGGTGACGGTCTACGGCCTGGTCATGCGCCTGAGCGACGACCGAGTGGCCGCTGCCTCCGCTGCCCTTTCCTTCGCCTTTTCGCGGGCACTGTGGGGCCAGGCCGTGTTCGCCGAAGTTTATACCCTGAACGCCTTTCTCATCGGTGCGGTGCTGCTCATCCTGCTGACCTGGCAGCAAAGCCGCAAAATCGGCTGGCTCTACTTGGGCATCGGCCTCTATGCCTTGAGCTTCGGCAACCACATGACGGTGGTGACGCTGGTCCCGGCGGTGCTTTACCTCATCCTCGTCACCGATTACCGGGTCCTGCTCAGTCTGAGAAACCTGCTCATCCTGGGCGGCTTGGTGTTGCTGGGGGCAATGCAGTACCTGTACGTCATCCTTCGCGCCCATCAACAACCGCTGCTCAACGAGTTGGGGCCTTTTTCCTGGAAGGGATGGTTCCACTGGATGACGCGCAGCCGCTTTCCGGGCCAATTTTTCGGCTATTCGCTGGCCGACCAGGTGGACCGACTCCGTCTCTACCTGGAGTTGCTGGAAAAGCAATTTTTCCGCTGGGGCTACATCATCGGCTGGATCGGAGCCTGGGAACGGCTCAAGGCAGATCTCAAAAGTTTCGGTTTTCTGGCCCTGGCCGCCCTGGGCATCTATGTTTTTGGGATGAACTACGGCGGCGTGACCTTTCGTATCTATCTCATCCCCTCCTACCTGGTCTTCGCCGTCTTTGTAGGGTGCGGGCTGGGCGCGATCCGTCGCTGGCTGGCCGAGTTGCTCCGCGGTCAAGCACGGGGAATGCGATGGGTGCTGCAAGGTGGGCTGGCTGCTGCCTTCTTGCTCATGCCTCTCTACCCTCTGTGGACCAATTGGGCAGAGGTGGATCAAAGCCACAACACCCACTACGCCGAAATGGCCCACCATTTCGCCGAACAGGCCGGACCCGATTTTGTGCTGGTGGATTCGGAATCCCATTATGACGACTTGGAAGCCATCCTCTACGTAGCCTGGGGGGAAAAGGGCTGGTACAACGCCCGTTGGATCACGCCCGGCGAGGTAGACGATTGGCTGGGGCAGCGACCGGTTTATGCTTGGGATGACGGCGCGGCCTGGCATACCCGCTATGTGGAGGAACCGGTGGAGGGGTTGCCGGGGATGGTGCGCGTGGTGGACAGACGCCGATGAGCCTGATCTGCATTGCGGAGAGGGGGACTCTATGACCGATGGACAAACGTCTGCCCAATGTCCCAGTTGCGGGCGATTCGTGGGACCCTACGACAAATGCCCCTACTGCGGGGCCGACGTGGGCCGCCGGATGAGCCTTCGCGCTTTCCAATACGGCAGCCTGGCCCTGGCCGTCATCGGCCTGGCCGTGCTGCTGCTCATCGCCCGGCGCAGCCAACCGCCCACCGTCGAAATCGGCAACCTGGTGGGCACGATGAACTGGGCCTACGTCCGCATCGAAGGCACGGTCGTGCGCCAGCCGACTTATGATCCCGAAAGCCAGGCCCTCAAATTCTGGCTGTGGGACGGCACGGGCGAGATTCTGGTCACGGCCTACCGCAGCGAGGCGGAGACGCTGCTGGCCGAGGACCGCGTGCCGGTCATGGGCGACCGGGCCGCCGTGGAGGGCACGCTGCGCATCAAGGGCGATTTCCAGTACCTGATCCTCAACGCACCCCAGAACTTTGAGGTCCAACCGGCCCCGGCGACGGAGATGACCATCGCCGAGGCGTCGGCTGCCCCCCTCTACCAAAAGGTCACGGTGCGCGGCGTGGTCCGCGAGGAGCGCACCCCTTACGCCGGGCTGCATATCATCACCCTGCGCGACGAGACGGGCAAAATTGACGTGACGCTGCCCACCACCGCCACCGCCCTGGGCGGCGATCTGCCGCCGTTGCAGGTGGGCCGGACGGTGCAGGTGACGGGCGCAGTGGACCAGTACAAGGGCACGCCCCAGATCTCGGTGGGCCGGGGCCGCGACGTGACCCTGCTGGATGAAGAGATCGCCATCGCCCCGGAACGGTCCATCGCCGATCTATCGGCGGCGGATGTGGGGAGCATGGCCCAGGTTGAAGGAACTATCGCCAAAGTCAACCCCTTCTCGGCCGGCGTCAAATTTACCCTAGACGACGGCACAGGGAAGATCACGCTGTTGCTCTGGCAAGACCTGTACGATGCCCTGACGGGGCGTATCGCTTTGGAAGAAGGGGCAACGGTGCGCGCCGTGGGTGAGGTGGCCGAGTACCGGGGTGAACTGGAGATCGTACCCGAACTGCCCACCGATGTAACTCTGCTCGCCGCCGCCGAGCAGATCGTCGCCGAGCGGCGGCTGGGTGAACTATCCGCCGACGACGTGGGCCGGACGGTCCGGGTGGAAGGGGTGCTCAAATCGCTACAAACCTTCTCGGCAGGGGTCAAGGGCGCGCTGGACGACGGCACGGGGACGGTCACCCTGCTGCTGTGGCAAGACGTGTACGACGCCCTGCCCAAACCGGAGGAGGTGACACCGGGGGCGGTGCTGCGCATTGTCGGTGAGGTGGCCGAATACCGGGGCGAATTGGAGGTTGTGCCCCAGGTCGCCGCCGATGTCGCCGTGGTGGGCCGCATGGAGCTCCCGGTGGAAGAGGTGGCCATCGGACAGATCTCCGCCGCCGATGTGGGCCGGACGGTGCAGGTGGCCGGGCAGATCACCGGTTGGGAACTGTTCTCCCAAGGGGTCAAGTACACCCTGGACGACGGCACGGGGACGATCACCCTGCTGGTCTGGCAGGACCTCTACGACCGGGATGACACCTTTACCAAACTGGCCGAGGGCTTCTGGGTGCGGGTGCGGGGCGAGATCGCCGAGTATCAGGGCACGCTGGAGATCATCCCCCAGGTCCCCGCCGATGTGGAGATCACGCAGGGCGGCCCCATCGCCCAAATGACACCGACCCCCTTTCTCCCCCAACCTACCGATGTACCAACCTCCCAACCGACCGATCTCCCAACTCCCAATTTACCAACCCCCAATTTACCAACCCCCAACCCACTGATCTGCGCCGGGCGGTGGATCTCTACCGTGGCGACTTTCTCGAAGGGTTTTACGACGACTGGGCCATCCGCGAACGGG
>Ga0256914_1000630_pt1 | contig 34315 bp, 35 predicted proteins | sample HulkmetaG_FD_191571 | JGI IMG/M metagenome (GOLD analysis project Ga0256914, IMG submission 191571) | Hydrothermal chimney microbial communities from Main Endeavour vent field at the Juan de Fuca Ridge, Pacific Ocean - Hulk | ecosystem: Environmental > Aquatic > Marine > Hydrothermal vents ... | reverse complement strand
TAGAGGGAGGGTCACACCTAGTTCCATTTCGAACCTAGCAGTTAAGCCTCCCATCGCCGATAATACTTATCCTGTCTGGATTGGGAATGTAGGTCGTCGCCTCTTTGAATTCTTCTTTCTTTTTTATTCCCTAAATTTTTTATATCTATTCTAGTTTCCAATTTATAATACTTTTATTGTTTATTTTTAAATAACTATTTGTTCTTGAAAATGGTTTACTACCAAAAAATCCTCTATATGCCGAGAGTGGAGATGGATGGGGACTTTTTATGATTAAATGTTTTGTGCTATCTATAGCAAAACCTTTTTTTTGTGCATAACTTCCCCATAAAATAAAGACTACATTCTCGCACTCTCTATTAATAATTTTGATGATTTTATCGGTAAATATCTCCCAACCTCTTCCTTGATGAGAATTTGATTTGCTCGCTTCTACGGTAAGCACTGCATTTAAGAGTAAAACTCCTTGTTTTGCCCATGGTTGTAAATATCCCGTATGAAAATTATCAATTCCTAAATCATCAAATAGCTCTTTGTTTATATTTAGCAATGATTTTGGTAGAGGTTTTACATTTGGTAGTACTGAAAAACAGAGTCCATGAGAGTGACCTATTGTTGGATATGGGTCTTGTCCTAAAATAACAACTTTTACTTGAGTTAGAGGTGTGGAGTTAAGAGCATTAAACCAAAGAGATGCTTTTGGCAAGATTATTTTCCCTTCTTCTTTCTCTTTTATTAAAAAATGCTTTAAATTTTGTATATAAGATTTATCAAACTCTTCTTTTAGAAATTTTAGCCAAGAGTGTTCTAATTTTATATCTTTTTGCATATATAACCTTTTTGGCAAATTATACTAAAAAATATAGCGATTATTGATTGTTTTAATAAAAAAACAGATATAATATCCACTAGATGAAAGATGAGTGTGAGAAATATATTTCTTCTCTATTTTGATTCGACTTTATTCAGAGATTGATTTCTTTGAGAAGTTATATATTTACAAAAGGTACGACAATGGCAGAATTAGTTAATGGAACTGTAAAATGGTTTAACGATGAAAAAGGTTATGGATTTATTGAACAAGCAAGTGGAGGAGCTGATGTATTTGTACATTTTAGACAAGTAAACAACTCACAAGGTGGGCGTGTTTCTCTAGCAGATGGTCAAGCTGTAACATTTGAAATTGGTGAAGGTCAAAAAGGTCCACAAGCTGAAAATGTAACTGCAGTATAATTTTACTGCTTTTTTATAGGACGAATTTCTTTCGTCCTTTTTTATACTTCTTAATTTTATTAATCAAAAATAACATACCTTTTTATTTTATGTCATAATTTAGCCTATTATCGCTATAATGCTACTAAAAAATAAGAGTAGAATATATGCAACGATTTGAAGCTTATCTAAAAGCAAACTTACCAAAAGTAGAAACTTTTCATCCAAACTATAATAATGCATTAGAATCAATGTTATTAGCAGGTGGTAAACGATTTCGTCCATCATTGCTTTTATCTGTAGTTGAGGCTTATGAACCACTACTTTTTGAGAGTTCGCTATATCCTGCTTTGGCAATTGAGTTTTTACATACTTATTCACTAATACATGATGATTTACCTGCTATGGATAATGCACCTCTTCGTCGTGGATTTGAGACTTTACATATTACTTATGATGAGGCTACTGCTATCTTGACAGGAGATGCACTTAATAGTGAGGCATTTTATCATATATCCAAAGCACCTCTAAGAGATGATATAAAGATTAAACTAGTTGAACTTTTAGCACGAGATGGTGGGACATATGGTATGGTTTTGGGTCAGGCTATAGATTTATATTTTGAAAATCATCCACTAACATTAGAGCAGGTGAAAATACTACATACCAATAAAACAGCTAAACTTATAGCTACTAGTCTATTAATGGGTGCTATAATAGTAGATTTATCAAAAGATAGACAAGATGAACTTTATAATTTTGGTATAGATTTAGGACTTTTATTTCAAATTCAAGATGATATTATAGATGAGACTCAAAGTGATGAAGAGGCAGGAAAAACAACAGGAAATGATAAAGATAAAAACTCATTTATTAATATAATCGGATTAGAAGAAAGTATCAAAGAGGCTAACAATTTAGCAGATGATTTACAACAGAGATTTAATCTATTTGATACCCCACTTAAAAAAGCATTAAATCCGATTATAACTAAATATCTCTATAGACATAGATAGTTTTTGTAGTATAAAATATATATTTTATACTGCTAAATCTATTTTAAGGAATTTAAATAATGGCAATGACCAAACAAAATATTATGCGTAAAAAGATGGCAAACACCATTCGATTTTTGGCAGCAGATATGGTACAACAAGCAAATTCAGGACATCCTGGTGCACCTATGGGACTAGCTGATATTGCAGTAGTTCTTAGTGAACATCTAAAACATAATCCCAAAAATCCTAAATGGCTTAACCGTGACCGTTTAGTTTTTTCTGGTGGACATGGTTCTTCTCTTATATATTCATTGTTACATCTTTGGGGTTATGACCTATCTTTAGAAGATTTAAAAGAGTTTAGACAACTAAATTCTAAAACTCCTGGGCATCCTGAATATGGACACACAGCGGGAGTAGAGATTACCACAGGACCACTAGGTCAAGGTATTGCAAATGCTGTTGGTTTTGCGATGGCAGAAAAGTATTCAGCAAATCTTGTAAATTCTGAAACATGTAAACTAATTGACCATAAAGTATATTGTTTATGTGGTGATGGTGATTTACAAGAGGGTATCTCTTATGAAGCGTGTTCATTGGCAGGTCATCTTAAACTTGATAATATGGTATTAATCTATGATAATAATGAGATTACAATAGAGGGTGATACAAGTATCGCTTGGAGTGAAAATATCTCTATGCGTTTTGAAGCCCAAGGTTGGGATGTCAAAAAAATCAATGGTCACTGTTATGATGATATAGATAAAGCTTTAAATGAGGTAAAACAAGCAACCAAACCGACGATTATTATAGCCAATACTATTATAGGAAAAGGTGCAGGGGAGTTAGAGGGGTCAGCCTCTACCCATGGCTCTCCATTGGGAGCTGATATTATACAAGAGTCAAAAATAAAAGAGGGTTTCCCTGCTGATAAGAAGTTCTATATCCCAGAAGATGTATTAGTTCGATTTAGATGTGCTGTAGAAAATGGTGATATGCTTGAAAAACAGTGGATACATCTACACAAACAAGCACCATTAATTGAACAAAATGAAGCTATGGATAGACTATTAAATCCTGATTTTTCATCTATTGAGTATCCTGATTTTACAGATAGTAAAGCAGTAGCTACTAGAGATAGTAATGGTCAAATACTTAATGCAATAGCTAAAGCAATTCCTAGTTTTATAGGTGGTTCAGCAGATTTAGCACCATCAAATAAAACTCATTTAAAAGATATGGGTGATTTTCCAAAAGGAAAAAATCTGCACTTTGGAATTAGAGAACACTCTATGGCTGCTATTACAAATGCAATGGCTTTATATGGTACAGTTATTCCATTCAATGCAACATTTTTTGTATTTTCAGATTATTTGAAACCAAGTGCTAGAATAGCAGCATTGACAAGTATTCAAAACTTCTTTATTTGGACACATGATAGTATCGGAGTAGGGGAAGATGGACCAACACATGAACCAATAGAACATTTAAGTCAATTTAGAGCGTTACCAAATTTTTATGTATGGAGACCTGCTGATGCTACTGAAAATGTAGAGGCTTGGAAAATGGCATTAAGTATAAATGCTCCTCATGGATTTGTATTATCTCGTCAAAAGCTCAAAACTCTAAAACCCAAAAGAGATTTTGGAGATGTATCCAAAGGGGCATATATAGTAAAAGCTAGAGAAAATGCTAACTTTACACTGATGGCTAGTGGTAGTGAACTTATGCTTTGTCTTCAGGCTGCTTGTCATTTAGAGATTTTAGGTATTATTGCAAATGTAGTCTCTGTTCCATGTCTTGATTTGTTTAATGAACAAGATAGTGAGTATAAAACAAAAGTTATAAATCCAAATACAAAAGTATTAGCTGTAGAAGCATCAACTGCTACTGAATATTATAGATATGCTGATGATGTGTTGGGAATGGAAAGTTTTGGTGCATCTGCTCCTGCTGAGTTACTATTTAAAAAGTTTGGGTTTACCAATGAAAATGTAATGAGACGAGCATGTACATTAATGAATGTAGATTATAAACATGTTGATTTAGGTGTATGTTAAAACATATTAACTATTTATTTACTTTATTGAAGTATAATTTGGAAATTAAAATTAATCCATAAGGAATAAAATGATTAGAACTACTATAAAAATGGCTATAGCTTCACTACTATTGGTTAGTGTATGTAATGCTGAGACTAGTTATGGAACTGTAAATGGTGACAATATAACAGCAGATGAGGTTAATCAAATTGTTGGAGTTCAAGGTATGAAGTTTGATACTTTGGACAAGAATATGCAAAAGAAAGTTTTGGATATGATTGTTGATAGAAAACTCTTAGCTCAAAATGCATCTAAAGCAGGATTAGAAAAAACTGATGAGTTTAAACAAAAATTAGAGATGATAAAAAAAGATTTGACTTTAAATCTTTGGATGGAACAAGAGGCTAAGAAGATTGAAAAATCTACAAAAGAGTCTGAACTCAAAGAGTTTTATGAGAAAAATAAAAAGAACTTTGAGACTCCAGCAGAGTTAAAAGCTAGTCATATTCTTGTAAAAACAGAAGATGAAGCCAAAGCAATTATTAAATCACTAGATGGTGCAAAAGATGTCAAAGCAGAGTTTGCCAAATTAGCAAAAGAGAAATCAACAGGTCCTAGTGGAGCTAATGGTGGTGATTTAGGTTGGTTTCCTGCTAGTAAAATGGTTCCAGAATTTAGTGTAGCTGCTAATAAATTGGCAAAAGGAACATTTACAAAAGAGCCTGTAAAAACTCAATTTGGTTATCATATCATCTATCTTGAAGATAAAAAACCAGCAGGTATAAAAAAATTTGATGAGGTAAAAGAACAAATTAAAGGTCTTGTAAATAGAGATAAATTCAATAAACTTATTGAGACAACTGTTAGTAATCTTAGAAAAGATGCTAAAATAGAGTTAAAATAGTAAACTCTATTAATGATAGATATTTAGGTCAAAACTCACACTCTAGGTAGTTGTGTATCTATGAGCTTTTATCTTAGTTTAAAAATGAATTAATTCAATGACTGTTCATAAAATTATGAAAATCGTATTAGCAACAGGAAATAAGGGTAAATTAAAAGAATTTAATCAGATGTGTAGAGATGAGGTTATACCTTTTTCTAAACTTTTAGGTGATTTGGAGATAGTAGAAGATGGTGATAGCTTCAAAGCCAATGCACTTATCAAAGCTAGAACTATTTATAAAAAATTAGGAGTTGAATATATAGTTATTTCTGATGATAGTGGTATCTCTGTGCCATTACTTGATGGAGAACCTGGAATTTATTCAGCACGGTATGCAGGAGAGGGAGCAAGTGACAAAGATAATCTATATAAACTAATAGATAAGGTCAAAGCCAAAGGTATTGAGCAAACCCTTGCATATTATACAGCATCTATTGCTATAGTAAGTAAGTATGGAGAATTTAGTGTACATGGTTGGATGTATGGAGATATTATTACAACTCCTAGAGGAGAAAATGGGTTTGGATATGACCCTATATTTATCCCTATTGGATACCAGCAGACTCTTGGGGAGCTAAATGAGGCTCTTAAAAACTCTATCTCTCATAGGAGTAAAGCTATGCAACTAGCTCAACCTATTATTGGGATGTTGCGAAATCAAAGTAAAAAAAAATACTAAATGACCTCCATCTTAAAGATGGAGGTCATTTAGTCAATTGATTGAGAAGTTTGTCTCTCTCATTCCTCGAATTATTTTCTTTTTTTCTCTTTTCCTGAGCTTTTTTCTCTCTATCCTCTATCTCTTTTGGAGTATAAAAGATTTCAACTTCTCTAACTCACTATCATCCTGTGCTACTTCAATATGCTTGACAATTCTCTGTCTAAATAGCATTTTTTAGTTTTAATGTCAATATGTATTTTAGGTAGGCATTACTATTTTGGACTTCTTTTTTTTAAAGCCTATTTTTAGGGGGTTGAGAGTTTTTTGTAGTGCTGTAGATAATAGCTAAAATATCTCTTCTTGCTTATTAAGAGTTTTGCCATATAAGAAATCAAGTAAGTTCAAAAAGTTAGATAATTTTTCGTTTGATGAAGATGAATTATTATTTCAGGAGTTAGAAACAGAAGATTAAAAAATCAATACCTAGTTAGGAATAACTAAGTATTGACCCATACAACACATACACATATTAATTTATTTTATTGAAAGGCTTAAATAGAGCCTAAACCTAAATGTCAACACACTATATTTTCATATATGAAACAATTATAAAATAAAAAAGTGTAAAAAAAATGTAAAAATATATTTTTTTCAAAAATTTTTATTTTACCACTCAATACTATCATAATTCTTCTGTATATAACGATATTTTTTGATTGCATTAATCAAATGGTAGAGTAACCAACCAAATGATAGAGTCAAAAGGGTATTAGCTATTATTTCAATAATAGGGATAGAGAATAGTATATTAATTATCCATAAAGATATTATTGATAGATGAAGCCAAAAGTGGATTTTTGCTTTTTGGGGATGTATGACATCATGCATCATAGGAGCTTCCATATACCCTTGGTTGGATAGATGAAACCATACTAAAAAAGGAACTATCTTATATACCATAGCAAATACTATGCTTAGTGCAAAACCTATAAATGTAATATAGCCTAGATAATCTATATCTATATTATCTCCCAATATAAAAATAAGCATACTTATTATCAATAAAGACATACCCAAACGCCAGAACCAAACAGTAGCATCAGAAGTTGGTCGTCGTCTTTTATATAATCTATGAATAGTAATAGTTGCATAGATAATAAATAATAGAGATATTAATATATCTATTATTTGGCTATTTAGTAAGCTAAAAAGCATTATAGTTTTGATACCTAATAGTGAAAATATGGTAATAACTAGATATTTACTCATAATAGTAGGATATTTGGGTGTGACATAAAACATTTCAATAACTTGAAATGATATAGAAACTATTAATAAAGATATCCAACCAAATAGAGCAAATGAGTAGTGAGCCTCTCTAATTTGTGAAAAAGATGAACTATTAATATATCCACCTAGAGATAAAAGCATAACTACTCCTAGAGTAATTACTATTACAAAACTGCTTAGAGCAAATAGCATTCCCTTGGATGAACTAGAGTGATCTTTGATTTTGATAATATTTTTTAGCATCAGTATAGATACATAGAGTAGCCCACTTCCTAATACTATAGCTGTTAATAGATAGAGTAGAGGAGTAGAGCTATAAAATGCACCAATTTGAAAAAAAATACCAATAGTTAACAGAATATGAGCTACCATTGCTTTTTTGGTTGGCATTTTGATAACAACTCCAGCGATAACAGGTAACATTTGAAACATAGCACCCAACATAAAGGAAGCCATAACACCTAATGCCAATATATGTATAATAGTTAAATCAAAACTGTATTGTGTTGATGGTATAAAATCTAAACTACTAAATAGTAGAAAAAGTCCTAAAATCAGACCAAATACAGAAGCACTAATAAAAAATCTAAGAACTACAGATAGTGGAGGTGCTTGTTCTAATGATAATCCACCTTGGCTAAACATCTAATAACCCCTCTAAGTTACAGTTTTGATTTTTACAAATAAGTATATGCCATATATCATTATGATTATGAGTTAAATATGCATACTCTTTCTCTTTTGCTATTTCGATAAGTGGGATAGGATTTTTTCTATGTAGCATATATAAATACTCATCTAGTGTCATTTTTTGTAAATGACTAAGAGATAGTTGCAAAGGAAGAGGATACTCCATATCTCTTGCATCAAGAACTATTTTTTTCAAAGTTCTATCTCTTTCATTTTGGATAGGGTCTCCTCTTTGACCTCTGGTGGCATCATTCTATCACACATAGTATAGAGCATCTGTTCCTCTTTCATATTGTGTTGTTGTAAAAGTATCATCATTGATTCTGCAAGTGATAGGTAGTCATCTTTTTTAGCATTTTCTACAGCTTTGGCCATTTTCCCCATAAGCCCTCTAACCTGTTCATGTTCAAAACGCATTACTCTAGTTGGTCCTTCTGTATCTCCTGTAATATTTTCAAAAGTAGGAAATAGTGACTCTTCTTCCTTTTTAAAATGTTTCAAAGTATCATCAGCAAAAAGCAAAAAATCCTCTTCTGCTTTTTGGAAATCACCATCTATTACAGATTTTTCTGCTGTTACAAATAGTTCATCACAGTGTCGATGTTCATCTCTCATATAGTTTGTAATAATCATTTTTTATCCTAAATTAATAATATTTAACGAAATTATATGATATAAAGGTTAAAAAACGATTGATATGACTCAATAAATTAATTTATAAAAAAATACTACTTCACTAAGAGCTAATCCTCCTAATATTATATTAAAAGAGCTAACATAGTGTCCGACATTCATCTTATATTACTTTAAGCTTATAGGTGTGATGAATGTCGGTTAGAGTATTTATAGAGTCAATTATATCGGACTTCTGATTTAAATAAGGATTATAATAGTTGCTATATAGGATATAAGCTCCAGCAAATATCTCATCTACTGTAAGTTTTCTATTTCGTCTTTTAGATACTAATCTATCTTTGGTAACACCCCACCCTGCATAAAATGGCATACCAAAACAGTAAACCTCTTTATCTAATAATAGAGCCTCCATTCCCATACCTGATGTTTTGGTATATACTTTATCAAAATATTTGAGTAGTTCAATAGGATTAGCATTATCTTGTAAAATTTGACACTTTAGTGGAATATCTTTCGGATTTATATCTGACTCTTTTTTACCTACTAATACATCAGGGTGTATTTTGATATAAACTTGTGCATCTGGGTTATCATTTATAGCATCATCTATTATCTCTTGGGTTGTAAACCTGTTTCCTAATCCATACTCCAACGAGCTATCACCTGCTGTTTGAGCTATTATTAATACTTTTTCTTTTGAGTTATCAAGATATGACAAATCTATTTTTTTAAAGTTATTATATTTGGATATTTTATACTCTATTATCTTCTGCTTTGCCTTTTTGGCTATTGCCATTAACTCTTTGTCATTTTTGAAATCATAACTATTTAATATCTCTTCTAGTTTTGAAGGAGATGTAGCATCATAATATATTCCTATATCATCTTGGACTATTGAAAAACTTGGACTTCCCTCTACTCCTAGACCAACTGAACGAATAAATCCATCTTCTAAAAGCAAAAATCTATTTTTGGTTATTTTTGCCATAAAAATAGCCCAAAGACCCGATTTTTTTCTCCCCCAACCTACAAATGTAACTTTTTTAAAGAGATACTGTAGGCTTTTTAGTTTTGTTGTCTTCTCTATTTTCAAAAAGTTTTTACTATTTTCTATAAGTGGTTGGGATATGGATATATATTTCAAAAAAACTTCTTTAATTTATAATAAATAGCATAAAAGAATGATTTGCATTTTAAACGATTATTTGGAGATAGAGCATATTTATATCTATCAAAGAGAATTGACTCTTTAGATAAAACATAACCACTCTTCTGTTTATACTCTTTTAAATATCCTTTTAGCTTAGTATGAAAATAGTTTTTATTTTTTGTACGATTTGCATAATAATCATTATCTATAGATATTGGATGCCAAGAGTGAAAGAGAACTATCCCTTTGATAAATGTTCTATCCCCATATAGTCTATAGATACTTTTCCAACCTTTATATTCAAATATATTATTAAAATTTTTTTCATCTAAGATAAACTCTTCTGGTAATTTAACTAAATTATTCTTTAATATAATTCTACAGTTAAAATCTATATCCTCATGCCCCCACTTTTCAAACTTTTCATCATAGCCATTTAAAGATAAAAAAAAGTCCTTATTTATAATAATCAAAGAGGTAGCAGTTGAATATCTATCTATATACTCTTTATCATTTAGAAGTAATTTATCAATAAATAGATTTTTTAGATGAGGTTTATACTCTTTTGTTCCTTTTTGAGTTAGATAGATTGTTCCAATCATTATAAAATGAGTTGGTTTATTAAATAAATTTTGAATTTTAATCTCATTAATTAACTCCTTATAAAACCCCTTATAAGGCATCATATCTATATCTTGAAACATAATAAAAGGTGTACTGCTACTCTCTGCCCCCCTATTTCTAGCTCTTGCTATAGAGAAATCTCTATTTTCTGTATTAACAAAGATATATTTCATATTTAAAATATTACACTTTTTCTTTATTTTTTCTCTATAAAATAAACTACTTCCATCATCAACGACAATAAACTCTATATTTTTATTATTTTTATCTAAATTGATATAATCTAACTGTTCTATTAAATTAATCCTATCTTCCGTTACACGAATAGGTAAAATTATGGTTAGGATTTTATTATCTGATTTCATTAATTTTCTCTAAAACTCTTTTACAGTTATTAGTATCTATAAATGCAAATGTCTTTTCTATTTTTTGATAATAAGAGTTCTCTAACTCTCCATCTCTTTTTAATAGCCTCTCTATCTCTAATAAAAGAGTATCTATATTAGAGCATACTTTGCCAAAAGCATCTCTCTTATAATCAAAATAACCCTCTTTGTATAAATGCTCACTAAAAAATTTATCTCTATCAAATTGGAAATAGATAATAGGTTTATATTGGATACCCATATCAAAAGCTACAGAGGAGTAATCTGTAATCATAATATTAGATTTTACTAAAAGTTCTTGAATATTTTTTTCTATAGGGGTTTGAATAAAATTAGGAATATCAAATCTTTTTAGATAAGATTTTAGCTCTGTATGAGGATAAAAGAGTACTTTATAATTATATTTTTTTAATATCTGATAAAATTTAGAAGAGTTAAGAAAATTACTCCATATTCTAAAAAAATCATCTTCATTATCTAAATAACTTCTCCATGTTGGAGCAATAAGAAGCTGTTTTTCTCTATTTAATTTCAAGGATAAAAGTTTATCAAATCTTGGCAAACCAGTTAAAATAAGATTATTTGAATTTAAATTTTTATATTTTGGATTGGATAAAAACTCTCTATATTCATAAAATGAACTACAAATTAATACTTCTATCTTGTGCCTATTTAATATATGATATATACTATTTTGGTTAACTCCATGTTGTAAAAAAATAAATTTAAAATGTATAATTTTTTTTAAAATTCGTTTATGAATAAATCTAAAATCATATTTTGGAAGATGAGAAGAGATTAAAAGTCTAGCAGAGATATATAAAATAAGATGTCTTAATCCTCCATAAGAGACTAAATTAAATCCTTCATTATATAATCTTTCCCAATCCATAGAGCTTTTATCCAAAATAAAATAGATATTTTTTGATATTCTATTCTCTTTAATATAACGATATAGATGTTCTGCATTATCATCTGCTCTATCTGGACGGTCAATAAATAGCCAAATATCTTTATACATCACAATAACTTTTCTATCTCTTTATATATTCTATAACAATTTTTATTATCATATTTTAAAAAGAATTCTAAATGGGTTAACTCTATATCTTTTGATATAGTAAACCCCTCATTAATACTTTTTCTTATTTTAGATACCAACTCTTTTTTTGAGGAACAAATCTCTCCAAAATTATGTTTTTCAAAATCAAAATAACCTTTTTGATAATGTTTAGAGAAAAACTCCTCTTTATCAAATTGATAAAAAATTATAGGCTTTTTCATAAAAGCAAAATCAAAAAATACTGAAGAGTAATCCGTAATAAGAAGTTTTGCCTCAATTAACTCTTCTTGAATATTCAAACTATCTAATTTTCGTATTTTAATATTTTTTGAAAAAGATGTAAAATAGTCTATATACTGTTCTACTTCAGGGTGAGGTATAAAATGGAGTTCAAGATTAGAAGATTGAAGTGTTTTATCTAGTCTATTATCATTTAAAAATGATAATATCTTACTATAATAGTTAGAAGATAGAAATTTACTATCATTATATATTTTCTCTTTTTTATAAGTAGGAGAACAGATATTTGCTCTCCATGTCGGCATAAATAGTATTCTATTTTTAACTCCCCATCTATTTCTACTATTTATAATATTATCAAAACGAGCCAATCCTGTATACACAACAACATCATTTTTATAAGATAAATTAGATGCTAAATATCTATATTCGGGTAATGCTCCTGTTACTATTTTAGAAAAATTTGCATTAATAGAATTGGATTTATCAAAAGCATTAATAAATCCTCCTACATTAATACCATGTTGAATAAAAATATATCTCTTTTTATAATAATCTCTATACTGCTTTTTTACATCAAATTTATTAAATCGGCTAGGTTCTATAGTGCCTCTTGTATGTGTTGATATAAGCATTTTAGCATTAAAAAATAGCTCATAGTGCAAATTGGAGTCATATATTACAAAATTATTTAACTTCTCTATTTTATAAAAATCTGCTGACTCTTTAGTAATAACATAATATATATTAATATTTGGATAGTTTTCTCTAATATATCTAAATAACCAATACCCATTATCTCTAGCTTGAAATGGTCTCTCACCAATTAAAATTATATCTTCTCTTCTTGTTATTTTTTTATTAAAAAGGGGTTGAATATTATGTTTATTAAAAAAATTTATAAAAAAAACTTTTTTAGATGGTTCTATATTATTTTGTTTAAAAAATTTTTGAGCCTCTTTTAAACTATTACTATTTACAATAGCACTTACACCTTTGATAGATTTTAGAGATGTTTTAGAACCAATTTCATAAGTATTAAGATAATCTCTATCTATAAAAAGAGTCTTAGTCCTATCAAAAAACTCCTTAGACTCATTAATATTTAATGGTGTTTCATCTAATAAAAATTCAATAATAGCTCTTCCCATAATACGAATAGATACCCAAAGAAACATATACTCTAATTCAAAATATTTATTTGATAACTCTTTTAATCCCTCTACAATCTCAAGGTGTTCAAAATAATGCTCTCTAGTATGGAAAAGTTCATCTGTAATAGAGTTACCACCAAGAGATTCTCTCTGGCGATAGTTATAATATACATTTTTAACCAAAGAGATACCATTTTGACTATTAGCTAATAAATTCATAATTAAAAGTGCATCTTCATGATGTTGATTTTCAGGAAACCTCATCTTTCTTAGAAAAAGTTCTCTTTTAAAAAGTTTATTACAAGCAGAAAAAGAGTGTGCAAGTGGTATATATCTAGGAAACTCATATCTATTAATTTTCAGTGAATTTTCTTTAAAAATTTTAAAAAGTTCAAAAGATGGATTTAAAGGATAACTCTTATTTAATTCACTAAAAATCCTCATATTATATATTACAATATCACTTTTATCACTCTCTATTGTCCAAACTAACTCTGTTATACTTTCTTTGTCTATAAAATCATCAGAATCTATAAACATAATATATTTCCCACTTGCCAATTCTATACCACTATTTCTAGCTCCTCCTAAACCTCTATTCTCTTTATGTCTAATAAGTTGAACTCTACTCCCTAAAAAAGGAATATATCTTTCGGCTATATTTAATGAGCTATCATCTCCACAATCATCAACTAAAATAACCTCCAAATTCTCAATTCCATAACTTTGGCGAATTATACTATTTAGTGTTTCTGCAAGATAGAGTTCAACATTATAAAATGGTATAACAATAGATACTAAAGGCTTCTCTTTAAACTCTCTTTTTTTTATCTTTTGAAGTTCGATTTCTCTATTCTCTTTATATCTTACTCTATCTATATATATGATTTTCTCTAATTTTAACTTTTTTTTTAAATAATCTCTAATAAATAGATGAGGTGTCTTTATAAGTTTATATAAACCTTTTTTTGTCATACACTCAATCCTTTTCTAAAACGCTCTTAAAACCACAGCCGCACCCACTGCAATTTGATATAATATCTGAGTAACACTAGAGGTTATCTGAATATTTTTAGTATCTACTTTACCTAAAACTAAAATAGAGTCTCCTGCTTTGACCTCTAAGGGTCTATTTTCCCACCATGAACTAGAATTATAGGTTAATACTCGTCCATTCTTTTTAACTAATAGAACTTTCTCTTTATTGGCTCTTGGACTATACCCTCCACATGACTTTATATAATCATCAATAGTATATTTGGATACAAATGTTTGTGCATTTGGTAAAGCTACTTCACCCTCTACCACAACTATATGACTCTTTTTGGGTATAAAAATTTTATCTCCATCTTCTAGTATTATATTTGATAAATCTGTAGCTTCATTGATAATCACTTGACCTTTTGGTTGGACTTTTGAAGCACGACGAATAAAATCTAAAACTGAGGCAGACTCCTCTTTTCTAATTTTTGCCTCTTCTGCTGTTGATGAACCTGTAGTCATTACTCTAGCTTCTAAATCTTTGAGATTTGCATCTATTAGTTGTTTCTGTTTTTGTGCAATACTTTTACGATATAACTGTACTGCTTTGGCATCAGATAGAGGAGTTAGAATAATTTTTGAGAGCAAATCTTTGAGGTTAGTACCTTTTTGAACCATAATAGTATGCAAATTTCCATGCTCACCATCTATCTTAATAGTTAGATTATCTTTTAGATAATCTGATACAAAACGGATTTTCTCACCATTTTTTATAAAAACTTGATATTTATCAGATATAGGATACTTCTCTATTTTTTCAATACCATTAATCCATCTAGTAATAAAAAAGTGTGTAACCGTAGGCTTTGGCAATACAAATCTAATAATCTCATTAACCCTAACACTTGGTGCAGATAATTCAAAAATATAAGGTCGTCTTACCTCTCCACTAACCTCTATACTATTTTTTAAACTTCCTACTTTGACCACATCTCCATTTTGAAATTGAAACAAAGAAAGTCTTCCATCTACTAAAAACTTATATAAATCAAATTGTCTAACAATATGATTATCTCTTAGTAATATAATATCTCTATAACTACCCTGTCCATCTCTAATACCTCCTGCTTTATCTATAAGTTGTAATACCGAGTCAGAACTTAATGCCTGATATAACCCTGGTTTTTTTACTCCACCTGTAACAAAAATAGAGATAGGTTGATAACTATTTAAATTAGCATAGATAGATACATTATTATTAAATACCTTTTTAACTTCTCTTTCTACAACTGACTTTAAATTTTGATTACTACTCCCTAATAGATGAATATTCCCAACTTTTGGAATAAATATATTACCTTTGGAATCAACTTTTGATTTACCACTATAGTTATATGCACCCCATAATTTAACAGAAACAATATCCCCAATATTAATTAGATAATTTGGTGAATATCTTAACTGTTTATTCTCTTTAAATGCACCTTGGAAAAGATTTTTTCCAAAATACTGACGGCTTGATGATGAGGTTTGAATAGAAGTTGATTTCTCCTCTAAGGTTAAATCAATCCCCATAAGTATATTTAATAATATTAGTAGTAAAAATAGTATTCTTTTCATTTAACTCCTTCTAATCTCTATGGTCTTGAATAATAGCATAAATCATTGTTATTATTCCATAAAGCATAAATAGTATCATAAATATAGTAATAATATTTTTAAGTTTATCAGGAGAAGTATAATCCTCTGATAAAGTTGGTTTGGTAATAATAATAAAATTTTTGGCATTTTGAGTAGCTTGTATCATAGCCATATCAAGTTGAATTAAAGTCTGTTTATATCTCTCTTTATTAAACTCTATATCACTTTTTAGCCGTTCAAATTCAAATAAATTCTCATTAAGTTCTTTTTTACTACTACCAGAGAGTTGGCTTTTTATATCATTTAGTTTTCTCTTTAGACTATTGGTTTCTGCTTTTAGAGTTCTTAACTCTACATTATTATAGTTCATATACTGTTTGAGATTAGCATATTTTATCTCTTTTTGAATTATCTGCTTCTCTAATTCTGCTACAATTCTACTTTTAGATTTAATATCCATAGATGGGTCAATCATTTTATGTTTGTTTTGATATTCCAGTAGAGCTTCTATTGAATTAAAAAGAGTTTTTTTATTCTGTATCTCTTGAGATTTAATAAAATCTAATAGCTCATTTCCATTCTCTTTATCATACATATTTAGCTTTTTTTCAGCCTCTTTTATTATATATTCTAGTATTTCTTTTGCTATTTTTGGGTCTGTATGCAAAAAACTAATATCTAAAGTACTAGATAACTCATCATAATTTATAATCACTCTTTTTTTATATAAATCAAAAAAACTACTAGATTTAGAAAAATCATATTTCCTCTGTAAAAAATCAAGCTCTTTACTCATATAATGTTTTTTTAGATTAAATTTTTTATCTATTTTATTAAACATCTCAATGGAGTGAATATACTTCTCTATTAATTTAGAATCTTGCATACTAGAAGAGCTATTCGGTATCAAAACACTTAACATATCTGATGCTGATGCAGTAGGTTTTAAATCTTTAATTAGGACAGTAGTTGAAGATTTATAAAGCTCTGTTTGAAGATATATAACATAAATTGATGCAACTATTAGAGGAATTAGAAAAAGAAAAAGAAATCGTATATTTTTAAAAAGTTTCACTATTTAACCTTTATTTATAGTCTCATACATTTTGATGGCATCATTAATATCATCAAAAAAATGTAGTTGTGCATTATTTGATACAATACCAACATCACAAATATCTCTTAGAGTCCCCATATCATGACTCACCAAAAGTACACTACAACTCTCTATTTTTTTCATTAATGCCTCTTTGGATTTTTTGCGAAACCTAGCATCTCCAACAGATAGGGTTTCATCAATCAATAAATAATCAAAATCAAACGCCAAGCTCAAACCAAATGTAAGCCGAGATTTCATACCAGATGAATATGTACGAATTGGCATCTCAAAATAGTCTTCCAGTTCAGAAAACTCTTTGACAAACTCTATTGCTCTATTTATCTCTTCTTTACTCTTACCATAAATACGACATACAAATTTGACATTAGCTCTACCAGTCATATTGTTTTGGAAACCACCTCCTACACCCATAACCCAAGAAAATGTTTTATCAGAAATAATTTTACCATGACTAGGAAACTCTATCTGACCCAACATTTTCATTAGTGTAGATTTACCTGCACCATTTTTTCCAAGTATTCCTACATTTACATCTGATGGAATAGAGAAAGATACATCTTTTAATATATATTTCTTACCTTTTGTGGTTCTAAAATATTTAGTTACATTTTGTAATTCAATCATACCGAAATAATACCTTTTTCAAGTTTACGATATAACCAAAGTCCAATATACAATGGCATAATTGTCCATATTAACATATACTCATAATCTATAAAACTATCATTTAATACAAAAAAATAGTTATCATGTATCATCTCTATAAAATGAGCCAATGGATTATAATAGAGTAACTGTTGTAGGGCTTGGGGCATATTTTGCATAGAATAAAAAATAGCTGATACAAACATAAGTGGAGATAAAACTAATCTAACTACTTTTAAAAAGCTGTTAAAGAAAATACCAATTACGGATATAAATAGACCAATACCAAATGAAAAAACAATCAACCATAAAAATCCTAAAATAACCATACCTATATTTTCAACATTCATATCCCTATCAAGATAGAATCCCATAGCAACAAAAATAGTAGCAATAATCATTGTGATAAGAATTTCAACCAAAATACGAGCAATAAGTCCATCAATAGGTTTAACTTGTTTATATGCATAAAGACCTTTATTTCCTTCAAATGCAGACATAGACCTATCTAATATATGTCTAAAAAGATTAAACGCTACAAATCCTATCGTAATAAATACAGAATAATCCAATGGGGATTTGGTGCCAAATAGAAGCATCTTGACAAGTACAAAAATAAATATCTGCATTAGAGGTTCAAAAATAACCCAAAAATAGCCTAATCTACCAGCAGAAAAGCGAACACTAACTTCTCGTAAAAATAGTGCATATACTACTGACTTTTGTACCTGCCAAGCAGTTCTTTGTTTCAAACTATCTCCAATTAATCTTTATATCCATTAGGATTTTGTGATTGCCATCTCCAACTATCTTCACACATCTGCTCTAATCCTCTCGTAGCCTTCCAATCTAATACCTCTCTGGCATAACTAGGGTTTGCATAACATGAAGCTATATCACCATCTCTTCTTGGAGCTATTTTATATGGTATTTTTGTGCCTGATGCTATCTCATAAGCTTTAACCATATCCAAAACAGAGTATCCATTACCTGTTCCTAAATTTATAGTCATCACTTTATCAAAAGAGTCCATCTTATCAATTGCTTTGAGATGACCATGAGCCAAATCCATTACATGGATATAATCTCTAACTCCTGTTCCATCATGCGTATCATAATCATCTCCAAATACACTTAGATATTCTCTTTTTCCAACAGCAGTTTGAGAGATAAAAGGCATAAGATTATTTGGAATATCGCTTGGGTCTTCACCAATAGTACCTGATTTATATGCACCAACTGGATTGAAGTATCTAAGAAGTACTACCTTCCAACTCTTATCAGAGATAAAAACATCTCTTAGTATCTCTTCTATTATATACTTACTTCGTCCATAAGGGTTTGTAATACCCTTTCCTACTAAAAAATCCTCTGTAATAGGATTGGAAGCAGGAGTACCATAAACAGTTGCTGATGAGCTAAAAACAATAGATTTACACCCATTTTTTGCCATAACCTCACATAAAGTTATAGTTCCAGATACATTATTATCATAATATTTTAATGGTTTTTCTACCGATTCTCCCACAGCTTTAAGTCCTGCAAAGTGAATAACAGCATCTATCTTATACTTATTAAATACTTTTTCCAAATCACTATGAGAACGAATATCACCCTCTATTATAGGAATAGATTGACCTACTATTTTCTCTACTCTATGTATGCTCTCTCTTGATGAGTTAGAAAAATTATCAAAAACTATAACGCTATAACCTGCTTCTATTAGCAATATACAAGTATGTGAACCTATATATCCTGCTCCCCCTGTTACTAAAATGTTCAAATATAACTCCTAAAAAAAATTATTAATCAAAGTCTCCCATCTGCTCTATCTAAAACAGATTTAATATCAAATACAACTTGGTCACTTACTTTTAAATCCAAATTTTTATATTCATCATGTGCAACAGCCAAAACTATTCCATCATAACTTTCAATATCTATTTGAGTATCTTTTTTTAATTCTATATTATACTCTCTTTGTACTTCATCTTTGTCAGCCCAATAGTCACTTACATCTACATTACAACCAAAATCTTGTAATTCAGAGATTACATCTATGACTCTACTATTTCGTATATCAGGACAATTTTCTTTAAAAGTTATACCTAAAACTAAAACTTTTGAACCCTCTATTCTTTTACCTCTTTTTATCATAAGTTTAATAACTTGATTGGCTACAAAGATACCCATATTGTCATTGAGTCGTCTTCCTGCTAAAATAATCTCAGGATTATATCCTACCTCTTGGGCTTTGTGAGTTAGATAATATGGGTCAACTCCAATACAATGTCCACCTACAAGACCAGGTTTAAATGGTAAAAAGTTCCACTTAGTTCCAGCCGCATCAAGTACTGCATTAGTATCAATTCCTAATTTTCCAAATATCATAGCTAACTCATTCACAAATGCTATATTTATATCTCGTTGAGAATTTTCTATAACTTTTGCAGCTTCTGCTACTCTAATAGATGGTGCAAGATGTGTCCCTGCTGTGATTACACTAGCATATAAATCATTTATTTTTTCACCTATTTTTGGAGTTGAACCTGATGTTACTTTTAGTATTTTTGTAACAGTATGCTCTTTATCTCCTGGATTAATTCTCTCTGGGGAGTATCCACAATAGAAATCCTGATTAAATTTTAATCCCGAAAACTTCTCTAATATAGGTACACAATCCTCTTCTGTAGCCCCTGGATAGACAGTACTCTCATATATTACTATATCATCTTTTTTTAATACTTTTCCAATAGACTCACTAGCTTTAATTAATGGTGTCAAATCTGGTTTTTTATGTTTATCTATAGGTGTTGGAACTGTTACTATATATATATTACAATCAGCTATATCTTCTAGCAAATTTGTAAACTTCATATTGTTAGAGATGGCCTCTTTGAGTTGTTGACTACTAAGCTCTAGGGTTCTATCAACTCCATTTCTTAGTTCATCAATTCTCCACTGAGCTATATCAAAACCTACTACTTTATATTTTGATGAAAAAGCATGTGCTAGAGGTAAACCTACATATCCTAAACCGATAATAGCTATCTTGTTACTCATATATTACTCTTTATAATAATTTTTAGGTATTATATCTTTAAATTCCTAAATCATAAATTTGAACAATACCTATTAAATTAATATTATCTACAACTAATAAGGAGTTAACCTTATATTTTGACATCATAGTTTGAGCTTCCATTAGTTTTGCTTTTGGATTTATAACCTTTGGATGTAGAGACATTAAATCTTTGGCTTGGAGTGTAAAAAATTTCTCTTCCATGCTCTCCATGGCCCTTCTAATATCTCCATCAGTGATTATTCCTAATATATCATTCTCTTGCATAACGATAGTCAATCCCATTTTGCCTTCTGATACACTTTGAATAATCTCTTTAATTCCACTCTCTTTGCTACAAATAGATAGATTATCCTTATGCATAACATCTTCTACAGTTGTTAATAATCTCCGTCCCAAACTTCCTCCTGGGTGGAATTGAGCAAAATCTGTGTCTCTAAAATCTCTAAGCTTCATAAGTGCAATAGCCAAAGCATCACCCATTACTAGAGTAGCTGTAGTAGATGAGGTAGGGGCAAGTTGTAATGGACAAGCCTCTTTTGATATATGAATATTCAGATGATGTGTAGAGTTTTTGGCTAAAGTAGAAGTTATATTACCACTCATTCCTATAATAATATTAGCTTGTGATTTCAAAAAGGGAATAAGCTTTAATATCTCATCTGTCTCACCTGAATTAGAGATAAGCAAAACTATATCATTACTTCCAATCATACCTAAATCACCATGATATGCTTCAGCTGGGTGTAAAAAGAAACTAGCTGTTCCTGTACTTGCCATAGTTGCAGCTATTTTTCGTCCAATAATCCCAGATTTACCCATACCTGATACTATTAACTTACCATTACATTTTAAAATACTATCAACAGCATACTCAAAATCTTTAGTTAAGTTATTAACTAAATTCGCTATCTCTTTTGCCTCTATTGTAAAAACATCTCTTGCTATATTTAATATATTCATTTTTTATCCGTCCATAAAAACTTATCAAAACCTACCAAATGGGAAATTTCAGAAGTAGAGGAGTATAATCTCCTCCACATCAACACTAAAATCCATTTATTTTTCTACTCCATCTCCAAACTCATAAGATACATCTCTTCACCATCTATTACCTTGACATTTAAACTACCACATTTTATACATCTATACGCAATCTCATCTAACTCAAACTCATTTTGACACTCTTGACACAAAAGTTTTAGTTTTTGTTGATTAATAATAAAATCTGCACTCTCACAAATAGTTTTTTCCTTAAATGTATCAAATGCTATCTGTAACAAATGAATTTCAATTCCACTCATAATTCCTATTTTACAAACTACTTTTGTTATTTTAGTTGCTTTATTATCTTTAGCTATATCTTCGCATTGGTCTAGTAGTGCTTGTACTATGCTATATTCGTGCATATAAATACCTATTCAGTTTTTAGGTATTATACAATTTTAATCTTTTGGGTGTTTTAAGAGGACACCTTTTATAGACAAAATCTGCTCTTAGTTTATGAAAACTACTATCTTTGTCCCAAAATTCAGGGTACATTATATGGAGTTCTCTCTCATTTAACTCCTCTATCCACTTTTTATTCTCTTCTAAGTACTCCTGTTTATCCCAGATAAACTCCTCATCAAATCTATCTCTTGCAAATTGATGTAACTCTTTATAATAATTATTATGAGAAAAAACCTCATCAACCATCTCAATCTTTTGGGCATACTCTACAGAGATAGGCAGAGACTCATCTAAGAGTTTTTGAGCTTCAACCTCTCCTACTCTCTTTAGTAAACTATAAGTGTGATATTCACTCCCCGTTAGTCCAAGACTCTTATAGTGAGGATTTAATACAACCCCCTCTTTGGCTACCACAAAATCACAAGCCAACCCCAAAAAGACCCCACCAGCTCCTGCATTTTTAGTAAATGATGCAATAGTAACTATCTCATCAGCAAAGATAATAGATTTGATAAGGTCATTTATAGCATTAATGTTTGCCCAACCATCTTCACCCTGTTTTTGGCTATCTTCTAGTATATTTAGATGAATTCCATTGGAGAAAAAATCCATCCCCCCAACTAAAACCAATACTTCACACTGCTCTTTTAGATACTCTACTGCATACTTTAGCCTTATACATTGGGCTGTACTCATTGCTCCATTATGAAAATTAAAGCAAAGATAGGCGACATTGTCTCTAAACTCTATGCTTGTCTCATAAAAAGTGTTATAGCTTTTATCAAAAAGTAGAGGCAATCTATCCTCTTTTATCCCTTTGATTTTATCTTTTAGCACATAAGTAGCAGGGAGTTTAAATCTATCTACCTCTTTTAGATGGCTAATCCAAACAGCCCCATCAACTGTACCTAAACAGATAGCACCATCTCGCTTTGCTAATATCTCTTTTGGCTCTCCTCTAAATTTGTCTTCTTTCCAAACTCCAAAAAGATAACACTCAATCCCCAAGATATTATCAAGCACCCCAGGCAAGGAGTCACTACAGTTTATCTTTTTGATTATCTCATCTGTAGTATCTTTTTCCCAATCAATAGCCCTCATTTTTTGAGTAAATGGTTTATGAATAGGGTTTAGTATCTGTGGAGTAGTGTTACTCTTTTTGATATTTTTAAATAGCTTATCAAGTGTACTTATAGCTACTCGTACCATCTCTTGACGATAGATAGAGGCTTTGTAGCTCTCTCTCATCTCAAAACTATCCTCTGCATAAATATCTCCACCATCATAAAGCTCATTGGCTCTTAACCAAACTCCACCCCACTCTTTTTTTTGGTTAAAGATAGCATAATCTAGGCTATACGCTCCTCTATCTCCTCTTGGGGCAGGATGAAAGATAAATGTTGGATAGCTCTCATATATCTCTTTTGGGATATAGCTTTTTAGGAATGGGCAGAGGATGATTTGGGGGTTAAAAGCTTTTATCTCTTTTTGGATTTGAGTCGAGTTTATGGCATAAGTTATATCAATTTTATAACCCTTATCTTTTAGGGCTACATGCACAGCTTGGGTTAGAGAGTTGTAAGTTGTTGTTAGGAGAGTTAGTTTCATCTTTTATTTTAAGCTTTTGTCCCTCTAATCTCAATATCCAAAGCCACAAACCCCTTATCATTTGTAACAATCAAATCAGCCTCAACTTTTTTTGCACATACATACTGTAAAGCATCTTCATAATCTTTAAAATCACACACTTCATCTTCGCAGAGTGAAAGAGCCATCATAGCTTCTTCGTTTTCTATAGAAACAACAACAAAAAGAGCAACCATCTTTTGCATTAAACTTATGAGTGATATAGTAGCATAAGTTCTATTTAAAATATAAAAAGCATTAGTAATAGTATCAGAGTTAATATAAAGCGTTTTTCCCTCAGCAATACTATTTTTTATCAAAGAGAATGAACCTTTGTAAAAAGGTCTTGTACTATCCATCAAATCAATAAAAACATTGGTATCGACATAGATATTATTTTCCATATTTTTCCATTGCGTGTTCTATTCGTGAGCTTTTGGCATCTACATCGGTTAAAAGACCATGAAAAGAGTCATTTATCTCATCTAAAATAGCCAATTTTTTCTTAATGCTTATCTGTTTATATCGCTCTTCAATCGCCTCTTGTGCAATCTGTGTCTGGGTTTTCCCCTCTAACTTAGCAATTTCTGCAAGATGTTCTGCTACCTTCTGTTCAAAAAGAAAATTTTTTCGTATCGTCATAATATATCCTTTATATGTATATATCTATACATATCATAGCATATTTTAGATAAAATTGACAAACTCTTAAGAGAGTCGTTTACTAGCCTTGGCATAAACCTTCATATCCTCTCGTTTACCAACCACAATAACCTCTACTATAATCTCATTATCAATTATCCGATAGACAATCCGAATCTTCTTTTTATCCACATACATCTTTTTACACCCACTAAGATTATATCCTGCTTTATTACCCAAAGGTTTACCAAGTTCTGGAGAGGTTTTTAATTTTTGAAACTGTTTAAAGATTAATGTCTCTTGAGCTTTTGAAAGTAGGCTGTCGAAAAAATGCTATTTTAGATTTTTTCTTATACCCATTTTTTGGCTTTTAATACATCGAATTGAAATCGGGGTCTGGTGAGGAATATTTTCGTAGTGAAACGAAGGAAAGATTCCTCACCTGAACCCAGACATGGCAAACACATTAAATATGTGGCACTGAGGTCAGGTATTGAATGTTTCACTTCACTGCGTTACGCAAAACATTCAACACCAGACCCCGATTTCAGTTCTAATATTTTAAAGCCAAAAACTTGGAAGCCAAAACATAGTGAAAAAGCTATATTTCAACAGCCTATTTTGAAAGGGCATCTAAATTAATCCCCCTCTTCTGAGCCAACTCTTCCAAAGTTAAATAGTTCTCTTTTGGTGTTTTACTTCGCTCCTCTATAATTCTAGCTATCTCCATATTTTCCACATACTCATAAGCCTCTCTCATTCGCTCATACTCCTCTATAGGAATAATCACAGCTTCAAGCTTATTATTTTTTGAAATAGCCAATTTTTCTCTAGTGTAATCAAGAAGACTACTTAATGAAGTAGATAGATTTCGTGCCAAATCACTAACCGATATAATCTCATCTCTTATATATGCTACCATAGTACATCCTTTTATATGTATAATTTTACATATAAAAGCATACTAAACTTAACATATTCTTGGTAATAGTTCCCCAGTAGGCAAATCCAAAAACCTCTTAGTCCCCCAAGAACTCTTCAGAATCACTCTACCTTGATACTCCATAGAGACCGTTCCTATAATCTCTGCACTTTTATGAGTCTTTTTCAAGACTTCTAAAGCCTTAAGCTTATCGCTTTTGGGAACTGCCAAAAGATAACTCCCCTCATTAGCCAAATCCATAGCCTCAAATCCAAGCATCTCACAAATCCCTTGCACACTCTCTTGAACAGGGATTTTCTCCTCTTCTACTTCAATACAGATATTAGAAGCTTTAGCCCACTCATTTAGAACAGCACTAACACCACCTCTTGTGGCATCTCTTAGAGCAATTATCTCTATACCACTCTCTATTAGAGCTTTTATTTCAGGATAGAGTGATGCACAATCGGTTTTTAGGTTGCTCTCTAACTCTATTCCCTCACGAGCTGAAAAGATAGTTGCTCCGTGGCTTCCTATATCTCGATTTACTAAAATACTCATTCCCTCTTTTAGGTTACTAGCACTAATTCCACTATACTCTATCTCTCCAATGCCTGTGGTGTTTATAAATAGTTTATCAACAGAGCCTTTTGGTACAACTTTGGTATCTCCACTTACTACAACTGCACCATTAATTTCAAGCTCTTTTTTCATGCTTCTTACAATCTTCTCTAGCTCTCTTGTGCTAAAACCCTCTTCTATAATCACTGAACAGGTTAGATATTTGGGTTTTGCTCCCATCATGGCTAAGTCATTACATGTTCCACAGATTGCTAGTTTTCCTATATCTCCACCACTAAAAAATAGAGGGCTAACGGTGAAGCTATCGGTACTCATGGCTAGTTTTCCATTCTCTATAACTGCACTATCTTCACTCTTTTCTAAAATCTCATTTTTGAAATATTTGTAGAATATCTTTGTAATTAGCTCGTTGTTCTCTTGCCCTCCGTTGCCGTGGGCTATTGTTATGGTTTTATTCATATCACTCCATTATGTTACAGATTCGCTTTTTAAGCTCATTTAATTCATCTCTATCTAGCTTGGCAATAACCCCTTTATCTAAAAGCAGATGGTTAAAATCTAGCGTACATATCCAATTTGCTACCATATAACTCTCTTTTTCAAGTCTATCTCTTGGTTTGATTTTTAACCTATAATCATCCTCTATAGCAACTGTAGAGAGAGGAACAACCAAAACCTGTTTATAGAGTTTTTTCTCTACTGTTTTATTAAAAAAATCATTCTGAACAATAACAGCAGGTCGAATCTTGCCAAGTTCAGAGTTATATTTTTTGCCAAAATTTACAAGATATATCTCTCCTTGTCTTATCATAACTTATCTCCAAGCTCATCTATTGCATTATCAAGTAATCCAGAAAAATCTTTTTGTGAAGCCTCTAATCCTGCTCCATTTTTTCTGTACCACTTTTGATACTCTAACTCCTCTAATAGCTCTTTGATATAAGGTAAATCTTTTGCTGATATAAAAATTCCTTTAACCTCATCTGTTTTCTTATTTACTATTTTTGCAATATCATCTAAATTATCCAAAATTGATGGTCTTTTAGAGATATCTGATATAGAAAGCTCTATCATCTCTATTCTCCTATTATAATATAGGATAATTATATCATAAAAATCCTATAATAAATTTCCATATTTATAATAAGCACTACATGCACCCTCGCTACTTACCATACAGCTACCAATCGGATTTGTAGGTTTACATGCTGTTCCAAATATGGTACACTCTGGTGGCTTTGCCATTCCTCTTAAAATATCACCACAGATACATAGTTTATGGTCTTCAATCTCGGCAATTGGCAAAATATCTCTATATACTATCTCGGCATTATATCTATCAAACTCATCTCTAAGTTTTAGTCCACTATCAGGCACATTTCCAAGCCCTCGCCATCTAAAGAGGCTAACTTTTTCAAAATAGTTATCTATAAGCTTTTGAGCTTTTAGATTTCCCTCATAACTTACTACTCGTTTATATTGGATTTCAAGTTCGCAACGATTCTCTATAAACTGTTTAACTATCATGCTAATTCCCTGCATTACATCAACAGGTTCAAATCCACTTACAACTACGGGGCGATTATATTTTTTTGGGAACTGCTCATAAATTTTACTTCCTGCGATTACGCTTACATGGCTAGGGCCTAAAAAAGCATCTATTTTATTATTGTAGCTATCTACATGAATATCTCTACTATCAATTAGCTCTTTCATCACCTCTGGTACTGTTACATGGTTGATGTGAAAAAGGATATTTGGGATTTTTTGCTCTATTACTTGGTCAAGCAAAACAGCCGTCATTGGGGTTGTGGTCTCAAATCCTATAGCAAAATAAATAATTTTTTTTGTGGGGTTTTCAGAAGCAATCTTGATACACTCCATAGGTGAATAGACAAACCTTACATCTGCCCCTTTGGCTCTTGCGTTTTGTAAGCTTCCTCTACTTGATGGTACTTTTATCATATCTCCTAGAGTTACCAAAATCACATCATTTTGCATTGCCAAAACATAGGCATGGTCGATTCGCTCTTTTGGCATAATACAGACAGGGCAACCCGGCCCATGGATAAAGTTTATATTTTTTGGCATTAGTTGAGGTAGTCCAAACTTCATAATGGTGTGGGTGTGTCCTCCACACACTTCCATTATGTTTATGGTTTTGGTTAGTTTTTTTGCATCTTTGGCTATGGTTTGGGCGTAGGCTTGGATTGTTTTGCCATCACGAAAATCATTGTATAGGTTTTTTAATTCAATTTTTTTCATCTAATATTGCTCGTTGTCTTTCCTCTTCATCCATTTTTTCAAGTATCTCTTTGTAGGTTTCAATAGAGAGCAACGCCTCTTTTTCATCTATCTTCTCCATAACAAAACCGATATGAAGCAGTACAAAATCACCTATATCTACTCCATCTTCACCCATCATTAGCAGACTAGCATCTCTTTGGACTCCCATAGTATCTACGGTACATACTGTTTTATCTTCGGAGATTTTTACTACTTTACTTGGAATTGATAGACACATTAACGCATTCTCCTTTTGAACTCAATCCAATCAGCAACTGCTTTTATGGAGTCTATATCATTGATATTTATCTCTAAAATATCTACATTTGGTTTGATTTTTCTTGCATCTGCTTTTTGGGACTCTACATCATAGGTGAAGTAGGGTAGTAGGTCTGTTTTGGTAATCAAAATCAAATCTGCTTGACGAAACATAACGGGATATTTAGCTATTTTGTCTGCTCCCTCTGGTACAGAGACTAGTACTATATTTAAATGTGTTCCTACATCATAACTAGCAGGGCAGACTAAATTACCAACATTTTCAACAAAACAGACATCAATCCCATCTAAAGATAAATTATGCAGACCTCTATGCACCATAAAAGCATCAAGATGACATGCACTTCCTGTCTGAATTTGTACAGCTGGAATATTTTTTGCTTTTAATCTATTGGCATCTCTATTGGTCTCTAAATCACCCTCCACAACACAAAATTTAAAATCAGCTACTTCTGATAAATACTCTAAAAGTGTGGTCTTACCACTTCCAGGGCTACTCATAAGATTGATTCCTAAGATTTTTTTAGAATCAAAATGGACTCTATTATGCTCTGCTTCTAGGTCATTTTTGTCAAGTATCTTTTTGATAACTGAAATAGTTTTAGTATCATTTAATTGAGGATTATGATGAAGATGTTCATGAGCTTTTTGATGTTCATCACTATGGTCATGAACACTTATATCATTTCCTCTTACGCTACAGCCACACTCTAAACACATTGGGTTTCTCCTTTTTATGTTGAAAGAATATTCATTCCTACTATTAGTGATATTATACCTGCTATTGCAAAAGTTCGTCTTACATTTGTGATATTACCCAAAAAATTTTGATTTATATATAAAATTAGTAAACCAAATGAAACAAATATTAATATGACACCTAAAGTAAACGCTCCAACCATACTAAAATCGACTGCTCCACCCTGAACAGCCCCAAGTGTTATAAGCATTCCTCTAACTCCACCAATTCCCATAAGTAATCCCATAGTAAACGAAGAGGATTTGTCAATACTATTATGAGAGTGTGCATTCCCAAACCAAATATGAAGATGTTCGCCATTCTTATGAGAGTGTTTGCTAAGATGCACTCTATTTGTTGCAACCATAAAAAGTAGATAGACTCCCATAGCTATAATCACTGTAGCAGATATAATATCTCCATAACTCAAAATCTCTTCTGAAATCTCAATGCTCTCTAAAATCTTAGCAAAAACAAAAAGTGATAACCCATGCCCAATAGCAAACAGAAAGGTAATCATTAGCGTTTTCTTCTTCTCTTTGCCTATTGAAAAATCAGCAATAGCTGTTAAATGGTCAGGACCAAAAGCGTGTAAAATACCGTACCAAAATATAACCAATAGTGACAACTCCATAAAACTCTCTCCTTTAATTTATGAATGAACATTCATTTTTATTATATAATAGCAGATTACTATTAAATATATGTTAAATGATTTTAATAATTTAATCTTTTTTTATAAAAAGTGTAGAAACTACTTGTCCCAAAGCTATACCCCCATCATTTGGTGGAATTTTATTACTAATTGTTGCTGTAGGAATTTTATCTAAAATTAACTGCAAAAGCACTCTATTTTGAAAGACTCCACCACTTAAAATCATTTGTAGATTATACTTTTTATATATGATATATATTATCTCAACTACTGTATTAAAAAATTTAGATATTACGATATATCTATCATCTTCTTTTACTATCTCTCTTATTATAGGCAAGATATTTATCTCTTTTTTTTCTATAATAAATGGATAATACTCTCTTATAGAGTCATTATAATACTCCTCCATTCTCATACCACTCTCACCCTCAAAACTCATAACCTGACAGATACCTGTTAGTGAAGCCACAGCATCAAAGAGTCGCCCAACAGAGGAGCTAAGAGGTGCATTTAGACCCTTTTGCCACATTAGATATTGGGTTTTTAGCTCTTTTTGTCTAAAAGCTTTAGTAGTTGGATTTGCGAGTTTCAACGCCTCCTCTCCAAAAGCATCAAAAAGCAGACTAAGGGCTACTCTTTTTGGCTCTTTTATCGCTTTTGCACCACCAAGTAGTTTAAAATATTTTAGATGTGCTACTCTCTTATATCCTTGATAATCACATATTATAAACTCTCCACCCCAAAGCTTACCATCATCTCCATAACCTGTTCCATCAAAAGCAACCCCAAGCACCTTTTGGGTTATCTGTTTTTCTGCCATAACAGCTAATATATGAGCATAATGGTGTTGTATCTCTTTTTGTGGTAAATTTAAACTTTTGGCATATTTGGTACTCTCATAATTTGGGTGTCTGTCATGCACTACTATTTCAGGCTCAAACCGATAAATCCGTTTCAAATTCTCAATATTCTCTTTAAAATACTCAACAGACTCAATTCCATCCAAATCACCAATATGAGGCGACAAGATAACTTGGTCATCAAACCCAATTGCTACCGTACTCTTCTGATTTGCTCCAACAGCCAAAACCTTTTTATCCAATTTAAATGGTAGTTTAATGCTAATAGGTGTATATCCTCTAGCCCTTCGTATAAATATAGTCTGTTCTTTAACAACCATTACCACACTATCATCACACCCATTAACTATATCTCTATTATGGTCTAGTAGATAATCATAAATAGTTGAGAGTTTTTTAATGCTTTTTGTGTCAGTACAGATTGGCTCATCTGTAATATTTGCACTTGTCGCTACCAAAGGACGATTGAGCTTTTTTAAGATAAGAAGATGTAGTGGAGTATAAGGCAAAAACACCCCAATGCGTGAAATATTAGGAGCAACTTGTAGGGACAATCCCTTGTGGTTGTCCTTAGATTTCAATAATACAATCGGTCGCTCTTTTGAACTTAATAACTGCTCCTCTTTTGCATTTATTAGAGCTATTTCATGAGCCATCTCTATATCTCGAACCATAACAGCAAAAGGTTTGGTGGGTCGTTGTTTTCTATCTCTTAACTTTTGAACGGCATCTTTATTAGTTGCATCACAAACTAGATGATAGCCTCCTACTCCTTTTATGGCTAATATATTTCCATCAAGAATTAATTGAACTATATTATTATGGATAGCCACAAGGGCTATCCCTACAGAGTTTTGTAATGATAATTGTGTGCCACAATCCCAACATCCTATTGGTTGAGCGTGGTATCTTCTGTTTAGTGGATTATTATACTCTGCCTCACACGCTTTACACATCTGAAATTTTTTCATAGAGGTATTGACTCTATCATAAGGCAAATCATAGATAATAGAGTATCTAACCCCACAATTTGTGCATGTAATAAAAGGGTGTAAATATCGTCTATTATTTGGGTCAAATAGTTCTGCTTCACACTCTTTACAGATAGATATATCAGGTGGGATATTAACAGTTATATCACCTCTATTTTTTGTCTCTATAATTTTAAAATCTTGAAAGTTTTGAAAAGCTATCTCTTCTATATCCAATGAATTAATATATGCCAAAGAGGGTAACTCATTTTGAATAGTCTCTATAAACTGTTCTAAAATCTCTTTTGAAGAGTTTATAAAAATTTCAACTCCATTTGAGCCATTGCTTACTGTGCCATTTAGGTTATATCTTTTGGCTAGGGTATAGATAAAGGGGCGAAAGCCTACGCCTTGGACTGTGCCTTTTATGGTTAGTTTATAGGTTTGCATTGAACTCTTGAAGTTTTTTTATAAAGTGTTGAAGGGATTTATTTTTAGAGAAATCTAATTGATATTTTCCACTATTTAATCCATCTATAATCTTGTCAACAATTTCAGGTTCACTCCTAACCTCTAATATTTTTTTTAGTTTCGCTTTATGATTTTCATTTACATTATTAGTATTGTTAATTTTTTTATCAATTGTTAAAAACCAACTCTCAATCTCATTACAAACAACAAAGAGATAAAATTTACTCTTCTGTTCAACCTTGTATTTTGGTTTATACTCTTGGATTAATTTAAGTAAACAAGTATGTGTCTGTTCACTTTGATGACATTTAGTTTTTAAATCCATCATCAAAAATACAGCTCTATACTCCTCTATATCCAACGCATCATTAATAATTTTAGACATTCGTGAACCATTAGTAATATCACAATTACCAGCTTTTCCAGAGCGTTCACACTTAATATCTATACTATCTTTAGCTAAAAACTGTTTAAAATAACGATTAAAAAAAAGCTCTTCACTATTTTCAACAATAAGTAAAATTCTATTTCTATTTTTGAGTTGCTTACTCTTTTTTTGACCTCTTCTCTTATTTCGGCTCATTCAAAATTACCCACCATACCACAAGAAATCATCTCATCTAAACCCATTGGTCGCTCATAAGCCAATCGCTCCATTTTCCCCTCTAAATTTGGAACATCTATGGCTCTTATAGATTGAGTATCTCCATCACTATCACGATAGATAAAGACTATCTCTTCTAGTTTCGCATAGTTTAATAGCTCTGTAGAGTGAGTTGTTACAATAATTTGTCTATCATCGGCTCTAAATCTCTCAAAAAGATAATCCATTACTTTTAAATGTAGGTGTCTTTCAGGCTCTTCAAACACTAAAAGAGAACTACTATCAATCTGATTTAAAGCTGTCATAGTAGCCAAAAAATTAATTGTCCCATCAGAAACAATATGAATAGGTATTGGCTCTTTTCCTCGCTCTTTAAATGCAATAATATAATTACCTGCTACATTATAAATCTCTATACCATCTATCTCATTAACTGTTGTTATTAATGAGTTTGAGATAATTTCAAATCTATTTTTATCTTTTTCTTTTATTTCAAAAAGGATTTTTCCTAAATTTGAGCCATCTTTTAGAAGTTGAGAATATTCACTATCTTGATTTGATAGCGTTTTTATTTTTTGAGCATCAAAATAGTAGGTTGATATTTGAGATGAATTTACAAGTATAGAAAGAAAATTTACTACTGTAGATTTTTTCTTTTTTGAAGAACAAATAAAAATTTTTTTTCGATATAATTTATTGTTATTAAAATATTTTTTGTGACAAATTATATATTTTTTATCTAAATATTCAGATAAAATTTCATAATTCTGTGTAAAAGAGAAAGAGATTATCAAAGTCTTATCAAATGTCGCCCTTACAATAACTTTCTCTTCTCCAACAGCACTATAATTCTTAATCTTATCATACCCCCCCTTATCACTAATCGCCCTCTCAATATCTTTACTCATAGCAATATTAATAAACTCCAAAACATCAATCAAATTACTCTTGCCACTATTATTTTCCCCAACAACAATATTGAGCTTATCTAGCTCAATAGTAGTATCATAAAAGCTTTTGTAGTTGTGTATATAGAGTTTAGTTAGTCTCATACTATTTTCCTATGTCAAAATCAAAATAGATTTTAACATAATTTTATTTCAATCATTAGGTAAAATCTATTTTTTTAGCTATTAAAGCTTAAAATAAACAATTTATTATAGAATAGTTATGATAAAATACTCATATTAAATTACGAAGGAATATAGTGAAAATATCTGAAAAAAAAGCATTGAAAAGAGAAGCAATCATACAAGTATCTTTGGAACTCTTTTCTGTTAATGGTTTTCATAAAACTACAATACCTGATATAGCAAAAAAATTAAAAATGAGTGTAGGTAACCTTTATAACTATTTTGCTTCAAAAGATGTATTGGCAAAAGAGATTATTAAATTTACATCACAAGTGTTAGCTGATGAGATAGAGAGAGTCAATAAAAAAGATATATCAACAAAAGAGAAGATAAAAGAGATTGTAACACTATATTTTCAGATGGCAGAGAAAAAACCAGAGATGATAGAGTATTTTTTGAGAGTCTATCTATCCAATAGAGAGGTTTTTAATGATGGGTGTGAGGGGATGATTTGTATCTCTGGGTTTATTACCGAGATTATGGTCTTTTTTAATAATGGTGTGGACTCAGGAGAGCTAAAAAATCAAGA
>Ga0256914_1000629_pt1 | contig 34372 bp, 26 predicted proteins | sample HulkmetaG_FD_191571 | JGI IMG/M metagenome (GOLD analysis project Ga0256914, IMG submission 191571) | Hydrothermal chimney microbial communities from Main Endeavour vent field at the Juan de Fuca Ridge, Pacific Ocean - Hulk | ecosystem: Environmental > Aquatic > Marine > Hydrothermal vents ... | reverse complement strand
ACGGTCCCGGATCGACCAGCACGGTAAGGCCGTCTTTTTGCCACAGCCAGCTACTAACGAAATGCCGAAATCCTGCAAGCGGCAAGTCCAGATCAATAAGCCGCAATGTCGGTGAAATTTTGTGCATAACCTGTTCTTTCGTTTTAAGCCCCAAACGAATTCTCCGTACTCAAAATTCCTTTCGAATTTAAAGAACTTTGCCATTTGATAAAACGCCTGCCCTTTCGTCTTACGGACATTTTTTTTAACTTGTGCCGTATTCAACGAATCTGGTGTGTCATGACCCTCAGAGAAAAAACAAAAGCCATCAAAGAAATCGGCCTGCGCCTTGGTTTTGACAAAATAGGCATCGCCCCAGCCGAAAAGCTGCCCCATGCCAGCTATCTTACCCAATGGCTAAGTGAGGGACGCCACGGCACCATGCAATGGATGGAGAATTATCTGGACAAACGTCTCGATATCCGCAAGCTGTACCCGCCCGCCCAATCGGTGATTGTTGTGGCAAGGAACTATTACACCCCTTTCAAACATTCTCCCGATCCGAACAAGGGAAAAATCAGCCGCTATGCCTGGGGAAAAGATTACCACAAAATTTTGAAAAAAAACCTCAAACGCTTTCTAAGCGCTTTGCGCGAGATAGATTCAACTCTGGAGGGCCGTTTGTTCGTCGATACCGGACCGGTGCAAGAAAAATTGTGGGCGGTCCGGGCAGGGATTGGCTGGCAGGGCAAAAACACAAATATCATTAGCCGTAACTTTGGTTCATGGTTGTTTTTAGGTGTGTTGATTATCAACCAACCATTGGAATATGACCAGCCCGTTCCGGACTATTGCGGAAGTTGTAATGCCTGCGTGCAGGCATGCCCCACCAATGCGCTGCAGCCCTACCGGCTGGATGCTTCCAAATGCATTTCTTATTTAACCATCGAATATTGGGATCGCCCCATTCCGGAAACTTTGGCGGACAAAATGGGGAATTGGGTCTTTGGCTGCGACATTTGCCAGGACGTGTGCCCCTGGAATCGTTTTGCACAAACAACCGAAGAACAAGATTTTTTCCCTCTTGACCCGCGTTTTGTCCAGCCGGAGCTGGAATGGTTGGCCGATTTAAGCGAGGAAGAATTTAAACGGCTTTTCAAAAAAACTCCCGTAATCCGGGCAAAATTCGCGAACTTCAAACGAAACGTTTTAACGATTCTTCGCCGGCGATGGTCCCATTCCCCAAAATAAAAACGCTGTCAGCCTCTGTGTTACCTAAGCAGTACCATCTTTCTGACTGTGTGGTGGTGTGGCGTTTCTACCTTAAAAAAGTAGATCCCGGAAGCCACCGGATTTCCGAAATCATTTCTGCCGTGCCAGATGTAACGATATTCGTTGCCTTTGTAGTGCATTGCGTCATCCAACAGCGTACGAACCAATTGCCCGGCGGCATTGTAGATTTTAAGACTGACTTTTTCGGTGCGGTCCAGGGTAAAACGGATGGTTGTACTCGGGTTAAAGGGATTGGGATACGCTTCCCAAACTTTAAATGAAACCGGCGGGGTGCTTTCAGCCATTCCGGTTGCTCCGGCAGGCGCAATGTGCACATCATCGATAATCCATCCCCAGCCGTGTGTGTACGGATCGGCATGCAAACGAAAGCGAAGGTACACATAATCCCCCGCAGAATAGAAGTCATCCAGATCAATATCATGTTGCACATAAAGACCGTCATCCGGGTTTTTACTGTCGTTGTAATAGGACAACCAGTTTTTATTCAGGCGCGCATCGTAAGGTGTGATCAAAATCCGCCAGTTTTCACCGTCGGTAGAGCCTTCCACCGTTACGTAATCCCACATTTGCTGATCGGGGTAAAAGTGGCCCTCTTCTCCGGGTTCCACCAGAGCAATATCTTTGTAAATCAGGTGATACTTCTCCCCTATTTTCAGCGGCGTTCCCAAAATGGCCACGTAATCCTGCATATCTTTGTACGGATGATCCGACTGCAAGCCGGCCGTAGAAAATCCCTGAGGCTTATCGATGGTCAAATCCCCGTAAAAATCGCTAAAACCGCTATTAAACGAAATGTTCACACTATCCACCGCTTCGTAAATCATTTGCTGCATGGCATTTGAAAAGTACGAACGTCCGTCCTTAAAGCCAATCACCTGCACATCAAGGTAATCGGGCGGTTCCACCTTTACAACCACAAACGTGTCCAGATAGGCTCGCACCTGCGGCAAACGAGCGTAGGTTTCGTCGTTAATATCCACGTGTACCGAATCGTAGGCAGCCCGTGTGCGGAAGAAAATTTTTGTCGTATTCAAACGCGGATGCGGAGGATTAATCGCCTTTAGTTCCGGGGGGAGCACCGGCACAACCAATTCGGGTAAATTTTCATCGTGCAGCGACCAGATACCCCGGCCGTGCGTTACCGCAATAATTTCTTTGTTGATGATTTTCAAACGCCGGATGGACGCCGCCGGTAAATTTCCATTGGCATATTGCCAGCTTTGTCCGTTGTCCCGGGAGATGAAAAGTCCCACATCGGTACCGATCCAGATTTGTGTGGTATCGTAAGGCAAAATCAGTGCACAGTGTACGGGAATTTCCGGCAAATTGTGGGTAAGATCTTGCCACGAATTGCCAAAATCGCGCGTCCGAAAAATTTTACCATAGCCGTAAACGCCAAACAGGGCCAATGCCGTGGCGCTATCGGAGGGGTGGGTGGCCAACCCCGTTAACATGGCGTCGGGAGAGCCATCGGGACGGGTAACCGTTTGGAAGGTACGCCCGCCGTCATGCGAAACATTGATGGTGCCGGACGAACCGGCAATCCATACTACCGATGTATCCACCGGCGAAACCGCGATGCGTATCCAGCGGTGCCCGCCCAGATTCACATCGTATCCGTGCCATTTTTGCCCGCCATCTACGGTAAGGTAAATTTTGTTCTGCTCGGACACGGTAAAAAGCTTTTGCGGATTCAAGGGTGCCATAACCAGTGGCGTGTGGAATATATTACTTTCCGGCAGTCCGTTGTTAATGGAGGTAAACCGATTGCCGCCGTCGGTCGATTTGTAAATGCGTGAGTCGTAGAGTGTAGCGTACACATTGTACGGATCATAATAATCCCAGGCGCAGTCGAAACCGTCGCCCCCAACCACTTTGTGCCAGGAACTTTGAGCATCCGGATCAACGGGTGAAATGGACGTGCCGTTGTCCTGACTTCCCCCAATAAACTGATTTAAAAACGGATGGCGATCCCCGTCGTAATATTGGGTTACGTTGTAGCCATTGTCTTTGCTTTCCCAATCCACCCCGCCATTCGGCGAATAAAAAATGCCCCCGTCGTTGGCATCCAGCAGGGCAAAGGTTTGGTCGTTATTCGGGATGGCCGTCAAACAGTGGTGATCGGCATGCACGTAAGGCAGGCCATTCCCACCCCACCAGTTGCTAATCGCTACCACCTGCATTCCATTGTGCAAATCGACCTGGTACAGATCGAGCCCCCCGACGAAAACCACCTGAGGGTCAAACGGATGCACCACCAGGGTGTTGTCGTACCAGCCCTGTTTTCCCAGCCAATTTGTAGAATTTCCTTTATTGATCCAGGTGTTACCGCCGTCCGTGGATTGGTAAAAGCCCTTTAGTCCGCCGTCGGAATTGGCGACGGCGGCATACACGTAATTAGTATCTGTCGGAGAAATGGCAATCTCAATTCTGCGGTGGTCTGTAATTTCTTCGCTTACTTTTGTCCAGGTTGTGCCCATGTCGGTCGATTTGTAGATGCCCTCGCTTAGAAGGGCCGCCAGCAGCGTATTAAAATTTTGGGGATTGGCCACAATTTGCTGCACATGGCTGGCACTCAAAACCTTCTCCCAGCTCTCGCCTCCGTCCAGTGTGCGCAAAATACCGTTGTTGGTTGCGGCCAATACCGTGTCGGAATGGAGGGGATGCACAACCAGCCGGTTTACGTAACGAAAATCGTATTCTCCCGCTGTCGCTTCTAACTGCCGCCAGTGTTCGCCGCCATCTTCGGACTTAAAAATTCCGTCGCCCACGATGCCATCGTAATTCCCAAAACCTTCCCCCGTCCCGGCGTACAAAATATCCGGCTTTCCCGGACACACAACCAGCGCAGCCACAGAAAGCGCCGGCATGTCGTCCGTAACCGGTCGCCAATGTGCGCCCGCATCTTCGGTTTTCCACACACCGCCGCCTACCGATCCGGCCCACCAAATCGCCGGATTATTCGGATGCGCCACAATTGCCCGCGAACGCCCCCCGATGTTGGACGGGCCCCGTTCTACCCAATCTTCCGCACCCGACTTTTGCCGTGCAGATTGCATTTCCCGCGCCTTTTTCAAAGCCGAAAAACGCCAATTTCCATGATACGAAAACGGCTTCCCAAATTCCGAACGCAACATCTTCTCGTAAAGTAATGCCTGATCCGGACGGTCCTGGCGCTCGGCTTTGCCTTCTTCGCCTTCGCCGTAAAGCATCTTTATTTTTTCGGGAATGTTTTCATCTTCGCTTTTCATCAGCCACGGGGAAATTCTGGGCACAGCTAAAACCGCGACGAAAACCACCGTAAGAAACACAAGAAGCGGGCGAACATATTTGGGGTGCATGTTTTTCTCCTAATTTAATTTGCGGCCTGGGCCACAACTTTGTGTGTTTGCCTTGAATTGCCGGTTACTTCCCATTGCTTCTAAAATAAAGAATATTTATTTTGTCCCGGTGATCAAACCGACAATTTGGTGCAGGTTTCGTGCACAAGACGGTACCGTTCGAAAAAACACCGCCTACAGGATTGATGGGAGGCCCATGCATTTCAATTTTAAAAGTTACTATCTGGTTCTTTTTATTTTGATCGCGTTTGTCGTTCTGAAATACGTCTTGCCCTATTGGAAACATCTTAAAATTCAGCAAAAAGCGCAATCGCTTTACATGCATTTGGATCAGAGCCATCTCCCCTGGAAGGTCGCGGGCTATTCCGGGCAAAATCATCCCATCTATTTGTACGAAACTGGTCAGGGGCCAGATACCGTACTCATCATGGGCGTTTTTCACGGCGATGAGCCTGTAGGAGCCGATCTTATTGTACGTCTGGCCGACACCCTGTCCGCCAACCCCTCGCTCATCCGCAACCATGCCATCCTGATCCCCGTGGTAAATCCCGACGGGCTGCTGAAAGGAACGCGAACCAATGCCAACGGCGTGGATATTAACCGCAACTTCCCCACCGACAACTGGTCACCGGTGTACACAAAAAAACACTACTTCCCGGGGCAGGAAGCCGGTTCGGAAAAAGAAACCCAGCTCGTAATGGAGTGGATTGCCCGTTACCATCCGGATCGTATTGTGAGCATCCATGCGGCCCTGCGCATGAACAACTATGACGGGCCGGCGCGCGAGTTGGCCGAAGCCATGAGCAAATACAACGGCTACCCGGTAACAAGCGAAGTGGGGTATTCTACTCCGGGCTCTCTGGGCACGTATGCCGGAAGAGAAATGCACATCCCTACCATTACTCTGGAATTGCCCGATGCAGACCCCGAAGAAGCCTGGCAACAAAATTTTAAGGCGTTGCTTCAGGCCATCAATTTCGATCGATGAAAGGCCAAAAGTAAAGGTCGGGAAAATGCGAAAAGCGCAAAACGGTTAGGCAAAAGGATTGCCTCTTAAAATAGGCCCGTTCGTCCGATCTGCTTTTGTTCTGTTTTTTAATGCCGCGAATGAACGGTCGCCGTCCATTCGGTGAAATCCCGTCCACTGGGATTCTGAAAAATGCGCAAGCCAAACTCCGGCACCACGGCCAAAAGGTGATCAAAAATATCGGCCTGAATGGCTTCGTAGTTTTCCCACCGAATGTCGTTGGTAAAGGCATATACTTCGATCGGCAAACCTTGCGGGCCGGGAGGCAACTGTCGCACCATTTTCGTCAAATTCTTGTTAATTTTCGGATGATTCTTGATGTATTCGGCTGCGTACACACGAAACGTACCGATATTGGTCATGCGCCGCCCATTCACCTTTACGCTGTCGTCAATGTTGTGTTCTTTGTTGTAGCGTTCCAGTTCTTCCAGCTTGCGGTCAATGTAATCGCGCAGCAGATGTATGCGCCGGAAGCGTTCGATCATTTCCCGGTCGCAAAACTTTACCGAATTTTGATCGAGGTAAATGGCCCGTTTAATGCGTCGTCCGCCGGCTTCTTCCATGCCCCGCCAATTCCGGAAAGAATTGTCCAATAATTTGTAGGTGGGAATTATCGTAATCGATTTGTCCCAGTTCTGGACTTTAATCGTGTGCAGCGCAATGTCAATCACATCTCCATCGGCGCCGAACTGAGGCATCTCAATCCAGTCACCCACATGCAGCAAATCGTACATATTAATCTGCAAACCGGCTACAAACGAAAGAATCGTATCCTTAAAAATCAACAAAACAATGGCCGTCATGGCGCCAATGCCGCTCAGCAGCATCCAGGGAGACTGGTGTGTTAAAATACCAATGATGAAGATTATGGCCACCAGATAATCGATAATAATAATGACCTGCAAATAGCTCTTGATCGGTCGGGTTTTGGCACGGGGTTTCAATTCGTAATAGCCGTTGGCCGCATTCAAAAAAGAGGCGATTACCCGGGCCGTTAGCAAAATAAGCAGAATGTTCGCCAAACCGTCCAACGTAGGAGCAAAAAGGGGCGTCAAAAAGATGAGATTTTTGATGATTAAAAGGGGAACAAAATAGGCCAAACTGTGCAAAACGCGATGCGCAATAAGCAAATCATCAAACTGGGTTTTTGTTTTCCGGGCGAATTTTTTCGCCAGGCGAATACCTATTTTAATGGCAAGAAGCCAGCCGATGTACGAAGCAATTAAAATCAAAAGCGAAAAAAACAAATCATGCACCCACGGAAGGCGCCCAAACAAATCGTGCACGTAGTTTATCATCGTTCTCATGAATTTTCCGCTCCCATATTTTTTGCCGTCGTTTGTTTGGGTAAAAGCAACTGCTGCTTTAGACCTGCCTCATCCTGCTCAAACAGCCAGGCCGGTTTGCGCACTGCCTCAATCGTGTGGTCGCTCCGATAAATAATGCCAGAGCCCATCGGGATGCCCAGGCCGTGCACAAAACGATTTTCCAGTTTGTGCAAAAGCTGTTTTACACCGGCCCAGTGTTGCTCTTCTTCATGCACGGCAACAACAAACGGAACCAATTTCAACATTTCTTGCGGATTACCTTCTTCGTCTGCCGCTAAAAGCCCCAAATGCACCGCACCGGCCGAAACGCCAATGAGCCAGGCGCCCTGGTAATAGCGATCCACAAGAATATCTGCCATGCCGGTTTGCCTGATAATCTTCCATCCCTCAGCCACATCGCCCCCGGCAAGCAAAATAATTTGTGCCGACTGTAAAGCCTGACGCTGGGCCAGGGTGAACTCTTTACGAATGTGCATGGTTTGCCGCACACCGGCCCATTGCATGGCTGCCTGAAAAATCTGATAAAATTCAGGGCGATCGTTGTTCGCCGCACCAATGTACGCAGCCGAATGCGGAGGCTCCTGCCCCCAAAGCCACTTGAGCACCCCCTGCTCATTGACCTGCCAAAAAAGATTCTGACTGTCGGCCAAAAGCAAAATCGGTTTTTGCCCCACAACTCCCCCAAAGCTTATCATCCTTTAAATTATGATTTTTCGAAAAGGATGCAAGTGGTGGCGCCCTAAATTTCGCGGAATCCGGCTCAAATTTTCTTTTGAACGGATTTGCCAATCGCAACACCGTGTATTTGCAGGGACAAAGGGCGACTTTGGCCCAGATGGTACTCCAATAAACTCGTGTGGCGGGAGGGTGCGGCCATGACGGTTTTTGGCCTGGTGCTGTTTTTGTTTGCCAGTTTGCGTTTTCACAAACGATTGCGTTAGCATGCTAAAACGCCAGCTCAATACCCACTGGACAATGATCCGACCCCAGAACCTCGGGTAAAATAAAGGCATCTTTCAAAAAAGGCAGAACATTTTCCGAAACCATGAAGTAATCGATGCGCCATCCGATGTTCCGTTTACGGGCATTAAAGCGGTAGCTCCACCAAGTGTACTGGTCCGCTAAATCGGGATGAAAATGACGAAACGTGTCCACCCAGCCATCCGCCAGATAGCGATCGATCCAGGCGCGTTCTTCCGGCAAAAAACCCGAGGTATTCTGATTGGATTTAGGGTTCTTCAGGTCAATCTCTTTGTGCGCGGTGTTGAAATCTCCCGTGATAATCACCCGTTCCCCGGCATCGCGCCGGCGGTTTACAATTTTGAGCAACTCCGCGTAAAACTCCAGCTTGTATTCTACACGTCCGTGGTCGCGCTGACCGTTTGGGAAGTAAATGTTGTACAACAGGAATTGAGGGAATTCCGTAACCAGTACCCTTCCTTCGACGTCAAACTTTTCGATTCCCAGCCCTGCCTCCGTGACGACCGGAACCTCCCGGGTGAATGTGGCCACCCCGCTGTAGCCTTTTTTGCGCGCAAAGTGCCAATATGCCCGGTAATCCGGCAGTGCGTGGATTTCGTCGGGAATTTGTTCTTGCTGCAGTTTTATTTCTTGCAGGCAAAGAATTTGCGGTTTGTAGGTTTCAACAAAGTTTAAAAAGCCGTTGCGGATGGCTGCCCGCAATCCGTTAACATTCCATGAAATAATTTTCATTTCCACATCCTTTGGGATTTATTTTTTTCCGTGTACCTTTGGTTTCAGAAAAGAAACGCAGGAACAAAGATTTTAATTTCCGGTTTTTTTCGTTCTGCTGCAAGAACGTATTTTTTCTTCTTACTTTTTCTGGGCGCAGGCAAAGTTCGAACGCCACATGGAAGAACATTTTTTGACGCGGAAGAGAAAATAATCACGTATTTTCTTTTTAATATCGCTATTTTTGATTATATTTACGAAAAACACGTTAGATTAAAATCGATACTTTATATAGATGGAATACTTTTCGGAGATCATTCTCCAAAAACAGATTAAGGATTTTTTTACTCGATCCATAGAGAACGACCGATTGGCCCACGCCTATTTGTTTTACGGCGGTGAGGGGCACGGCAAAGAGGCCTTTGCCCTGTCGCTTGCCAAAGCGCTTAATTGCCAATCGGATGCGACACGTCCCTGCAACAAATGCGCAAACTGCCAGCGCATCTCTCATTTTAATCATCCGGATGTGCGCTTTATCTTTCCTGTTTCCAAACAGTTAAAACCGGAACAAATTAAAAACATCGTTCAAGCCAAGGTTAAAAATCCGTATGCGGCTTTACCGATTCCCGGGAGCAAAAATATTTCCATCGATGCCATTCGCGATCTTAAAAGCGAGGCCAAATACGGCGCATTCGAGAACGGATACCGGGTCGTTATCATCAGCGGGGCCGAATACATGTCGCGTGAGGCGGCCAATTCTTTTCTCAAATTGTTAGAGGAGCCGCCGGAACGTTTCCTGATTATCCTGATTACCGAAAGTCTTCACGCAATTATCGACACAATCCGTTCGCGTTGCCAGCCGGTATATTTCCCGGAATTTAATGACGAACAAATCGAACGGATTGTGGCTACCTACGAACCGGTAGAAACGGACATTAAGCCTTTAATTCGTCTGGCACGGCATAATGTGAAAAAAGTTTTTGCCATGCTCCATGCCAGTTATGCCGAACAAAAAGAATGGGTTCTGGAGTTTTTACGGGCCATTGCCCGGGAAAATTATTTTCGCATTAACGAGCTCATCGAACAAATTCGTAAAGAGTCTCAGGACTATGTGCTGGAACTTTTGTCCATTTTAACGGGCTGGTTTCAGGATGCCCTGCACCTGCGCATTGCCCTGCCGGAGTCGCAGCTGGTTCACTATGACCAGCTAAACACGCTGAAGAATTTTACGGACTCTTACCCCGATCTTCAGGTCGATTCGATTATTCAATCCATTGAAAATGCCTACAACGCTATTGAAAGCAACGCACACCCTGTTTTAACGCTATTTAATTTGGCCATTGAATTGCACGATTTGTTCGGGCCACGGAAAGCACTGAAGGAGGCAACATGACACCTGAGATTTTGGAAATAGAGTTCAAAGGCAACAAACGCGTCCCCTATTTTAACCCTAAAGGCATTAAAGTAAAACCCGGCGATTATGTGATCGTGGAAGCAGACAAGGGCATTGATCTGGGGCGCGTGAGCAAAATGGGCCGATTGGTTGCCCTGACCCAAATTAAGGGAGAACCGAAAAGCATTATTCGCAAAGCGGTTCCATCCGATCTGGAAAAGCTAAAAGAGAACCGCAAAAAGGAGGCGCAGGCTTTTATTGTCGGGCGGGAAAAAATCAAGCAGCACAATTTAAACATGAAGTTAGTAGATGTGGAATATCAGTTCGACAATAATAAACTGACTTTTTACTTCACCAGTGAAAAACGTATTGACTTCCGCGCATTAGTTCGCGACTTAGCGGCAAAGTACCGCACGCGCATCGAACTGCGGCAAATTGGCGTGCGGGATGAGGCCCGGCGCTTAGGCGGTTTGGGAGTATGCGGAAAACCGCTCTGCTGTTCGTTTTTTCTGCGGGACTTTGAGCCGATTACCACCCAGTACGCCCGCTTGCAGCATCTTCCCCTGAACCCCGGAAAACTTACGGGCGTGTGCGGGCGGTTAAAATGCTGCCTGCTTTACGAAAAGAATTTTTACGAAGAATGCCTTGAAAAGTATCCTGCCATCGACAGTAAAGTGGAAACGGACCGGGGGCCGGCCGTTGTAGATAAGATTGATATTTTTAAAGAACTCGTCTATTTGCATTATCCTAAGGATGACGAAGTGGAAGCGATACCTCTGGAGGAATTTCAGAAGAAGCACAAGGAATCACCCTATGCAGAATCGAAAATATGATGTCTTAATTGTCGGCGGTGGCATTGTGGGTATGGCTACCGCGTTAAAGTTGTCGGAACAAACGAAGGCGCGCATTGCCGTAATCGAGGCCGAAAAGCACGTGGCCGCCCATCAAACCGGAAACAACAGCGGGGTTATTCATTCCGGCCTGTATTATCGTCCGGGTTCGCTGAAAGCAAAAAACTGTGTGGAAGGCCGCAAGGCTATGTATGCCTTTTGCGAGGAACATGACATTCCCCACGATCGTTGCGGAAAGCTGGTGGTTGCAACCCACGAAGAAGAAATTCCGCGCATGAAGGATTTGTTCGAACGGGGTCAGGCAAATGGTCTGGAAGGCTTGCGCTGGCTAAAAGGCGAAGAGCTAAAGGAATACGAACCACACGTAAACGGCATCGCAGGGTTACTGGTACCCGAAACGGGTATTGTGGACTACACAAAAGTTACGGAAACCATGGCCCGGCTGGTGCAGGAGGCGGGGCATGATGTTTTTACCGGCCACCGTTTTGAATCGCTGAAAAAACATTCCGATTATCTGGAAGTGATTACCAATCGGCGTACTTTTGAGGCATCGCATTTGGTGAATTGCGGAGGTTTACAGTCGGATCGCATTGCCCGAAAGTGCGGGGTTGATCCCGGGTTAAAAATTGTGCCTTTTCGCGGTGAATATTACAAGATCAAACCGGAAAAACGCTATCTGGTAAAAAATTTAATCTACCCGGTCCCAGATCCCGAATTTCCCTTTCTGGGAGTACATTTCACGCGCATGATCGACGGGGGACGCGAAGCCGGGCCCAATGCCGTTTTGGCCTTTAAACGAGAGGGCTATTCGAAGTTTAGCTTTTCTCTAAAAGACACTCTGGAAACGTTTACCTATCCGGGTTTTCTGCACTTAGCGGGTAAGTATCTTAAAACGGGGCTGGCGGAATATTACCGCTCGTTTTTTAAACCGGCCTTTGTTAAGGCGCTTCAGCGTTTGATTCCTGAAATTCAGTCGGGAGATCTGGAGCCCGGCGGAGCCGGGGTTCGGGCCCAGGCGTTGGAAAAGAATGGTTTTCTGGTGGATGACTTTCGAATTGTGGAGGCGGAACGGATGATCCATGTTTTAAACGCCCCTTCGCCCGCAGCGACGGCATCTTTGAGTATTGGGAGGACAATAGCGGAAATGGTGGTAAAAAATTTTGGTTTGGTGTAGGATGGAGCCGGGGAAACCGTTTAAACGGTTTTCCCCGGCGTGAGGGCTGCGCGAAACCGTTTAAACGGTTTGCGCGCAGCGTCGCCCGTCAATAATACAACGCATCAATATCCCCCGCCCCCTCACGAATAATCTCCGGCTCTGCCTTCGAAAAATCAACCACCGTTGACGGAGTATTCATCATAATGCCCGCATCCAGAATCAAATCGATCTCATTACGAAAACGTTCGGCAATCTCTTGCGGATCGCTGTAAAAACCATCCCGTCCGGCGGGCACGCTGGTACTCAAAATAGGCCGGCCCAATTCCTTGACCAGTTCAATGGCTACCTCCGAATCGGGAATGCGAATGCCCACGGTCTTTTGGTTGCTCAGCAAGAGTTTTGGCACCTTTTTAGTTGCCCGTAACACAAACGTGTAAGGTCCGGGCACCACTCTGCGCATGATGCGATAGGCATAATCCGGCACTATTGCCCACTCCGCAATTTGTTTCAAATCAGGAAGAATAAAACTCAGCATTTTGTGGCGTGATTCTTTTTTTATGCGCAATACCTTTTCAATCGCCTTTTTCTGAAACAAATCAATCCCAAGCCCATAAATCGTATCCGTGGGATAAACCACAATGCCCCCGGCCTCCAAAATTTCAACCGTTCTTTGGATTAACCGTTTCTGAGGATGTTCCAAATAAACCTTTTGAATCTCTACACTCATATTTCCCAAATCCAATCATCAAATAACAGCTGCAATCTACACACAGAACAAGATTCAACGCAATACGGAAGCAAAATATTCGTGCGTAATTTCCCATTTCTTCTTAAATTCGGAAGCCTTGAAACAAAACCGAGGGAACATGAAAAGTCTTTATGCCGATTTAGGACTATTGTCCGTCACCGTCTTTTGGGGCAGCACCTTTATTCTTTCAAAAATTCTTCTGGAACACATGCCACTCACCGCCTATCTGTTTTTCCGTCTTGGCATCGCTGCGTTTTTGCTTGCCATTTTCGCATTTCTGCGTTTTCCCCGCCACTGGAATGGCACCGTGTTTAAACACGGTGCCCTCTTAGGCATCATACTTTTTTCATCCTATTATTTGCAAATGTGGGGCATTCAGGGAACCTCTGCTTCCAATGCCGGTTTTATAACCGGCTTGTCAGTGGTATTAGTCCCTATATTCGGATACGTTTTCTACCGCGTCAAATCCGGGCTTCCCACGTGGATCGGAGCATTCATTGCGGTCACGGGACTCCTGTTCCTTTCCGGTACAAATCCATTCACCTGGCAAACCGGTGATCTCAAAGTATTGTCCTGCGCCATCATCTTTGCGTTTCACATCATTTACACCGGTCGTTTTTCCCGGCAGAACAATGTGTACGTCCTGACCGCCGTACAGCTACTCGTAGTCGCCGCTTTGGCATTTCTTTTTTACCTTCCCGAAGCCACAGGCCTGCCAACACTCACCTTATCCCAATGGGGAATAATCTTCTATCTTGCGATTTTCGGTACCGTTTTTACATATTTAATGCAAACCTCTATGCAACGTTTCACGACCGTCGCACGAACGGCCATCATCTTTTCGATGGAACCTCTCTTCGCCGCATTGTTCGCATTTTTAATCGCAGGTGAAAAATTAACGCTAAAAGGATGGATCGGAGGAGGGCTTATTGTTTTAGCGATGATTATTGCCGAACTCCCTTGGCAAAAAGTCTCCGCTTAAAATCAAACTCCTTAATTCTCCCCCTTTTGCTCTTCTGCATCGTCTCGGGTTTCCGGTTTCGTTTTAAGATACAGGTGTAATTTTTCTTCCAGAATTTGCATATTAATCGGCTTGGAAATATAATCGTCCATTCCCGCTTCCAGGCAACGATCGCGATCTTCCTTTTGCGCATGCGCCGTCATGGCAATAATCGGAATGTGTTGCTCCGAATTCATTTCCATAATGCGAATTTTCTGTGCCGTACGAAGCCCGTCCAATACCGGCATTTGCACATCCAGCAAAATTAAATCGTAGTTTTTCTTTTGCAGCATGTCCAGCGCTTCCTGGCCATTATTGGCAATTTCCGTCTGATACCCCATCTTTTCCACCATGCGTTTGGCCACACGTTGATTAATCACGTTGTCCTCAACAATTAAAATGGTAACGGTGTCCGGCTTGTCCGGGGTCTTGGCTGCATCAAACCTCTCTATCGGTTTTTTGACATCTTCGTAAGTTAAATACAAGGAAAAATCCGGCAATTCTTCTATTTTTTTGTCCTTGGCTTTGGCCAGCGTTAAAACAAAATAAAACCGGCTTCCCTTATTTACTTCACTTTCCACCTCAATATGGCTTCCCATCATTTCGACCAGATTCCCGGTAATCGAAAGCCCCAGTCCTGTGCCTCCGAATTTACGCGTTAAGGAAGAATCCACCTGCTGGAATGATTTAAAAATAGTATCTTTTTTCTCTTTGGGAATGCCAATGCCGGTATCAGAAATTTCGAAACGAATATCAACCGTTTCTTCGGTTTCCGTGACGAATTGCGCTTTGAATTTAATCCGGCCCTTCTCCGTAAACTTTAAGGCATTACCTAATAAATTGATAAAAATCTGCCCGATTCGCGTAGGATCGCCAATGACATTCTCGGGGAGTCTTTCATCCCACTCCAGTTCAAAATCGAGTCCCTTGTTTTTGGCCATAACTTCAAAGCCATTGGCAATATTCTTTACCAGCCTTTTTAAATCGAACGGCACAAACTCCAGCACAATTTTGCCCGAATCGATCTTGCTGAAATCCAGAATTTGGTTAATGATTTTTAACAACTCTTTGGCCGAAAAACGAATAGTCTTTAAATAATCTTGTTGCTCTTCGTTTAACGGAGTTTGCAAAAGCAGGTCCGACAAACCGATAATCGCATTCATCGGAGTGCGAATTTCATGGCTCATGTTGGCAATAAATTCCGTTTTGGCCTTGTTTGCCGCTTCGGCTTGCACAATAGCATGACGCAATTTTGCTTCAATTTCCTTTAACTCCGTAATATCAATGGCTACCCCTAAAGCCCCGACCGCCTCGTTTCGCTCATTGCGCAGAGGAGAAAACCAAAATCGGTAATACTTGTCAAAAACACGCCGAATACTTTCAAAAACTTCTCCGTTAACCGCCCTCCTGCAATCATTAACCATTCCTTCGTCATCTCTAAAAGTTTCACAAAAGTTCATGCCAATAACATTTGTAAACCGTTCGCCAAATTCGTGTATTCCTTTTCCATCGGCAAAAGTAATTTTTCCGTTTTTATCAAGAGTAAACAAAATAATAGGAGCGTTCGTCACAATTGTTTTAAGTTTGATTTCGCTATTCAGCAAATCCTGATAAATTTTCTTACGCTTTTTCCGCTCGCGGTACAGCTCAAAGCCAATTAAAAGCACCATAAGTAAAATGACGGAATACAACATCAAAGCCCAGCTCGACAAATACCAGGGTGCCCGGACAACAAATCGCAAGTGTGCTATCGGGCTCCAGCGATGCCCCACTTGGCGCGCCCGAAGCTCGAGATCAAACTTTCCTACCCGCAAAGAAGGAATAATCAGCAAATTCGTTTTTGTCAATGTTTTCCACCGCTTTTCCCTTCCGGCAAACCGATATTGATATGTTACTTTCTCTGCCGGATACATCAATGTCGAAAGCGTCAATCGCAGTGTGGCATGGAATGGAATCGTCACAGATGGTGTATTAAACCGAACAAATTTTTTCTCATCAATCCAAAAATCTGTAATAATCGGCGCCTTGGTCCGTAAAATTTTCTCCAGTGCTCGCTGCTGTATGTAAATCCCCTGATACGTTCCAAACACCAATCTTCCACCGCCGTCCCGGACGGCCGATCGGAAAGAGAACGTACGGTTGTCAAAACCCTCTGTTTCGTCAAAATAGATAAACTCACTATCCACCAGGCAAAAGGCGCCATGCTCGCTACCGACCCACAGACGTCCGTTTTTGTCAATCGCCACCGAACGTGCGGTTCGGCTGCCATCCAGGGGCAAAATCCGCGCCGATTGGCCTTTAAGCTCTACAACTCCCAAATTACTCGCCAGATAAATCACCGAATCTTCGGGCATAAATGCCAAATCGAAAATTTTGAACGTTTGGTGCGTAGTTAGGCGTAACGGAACGCTTATATTTTCGAATCGATCCTCGTCGGGCAAATAACGGTACAAATAGTGTCGGCTTCCCCTTCCTCCGGCATACAAAACCTGTCCTGTACCTTTTTTGACGATTTGTACCGGGGAGACGATGCCCTCCTTCACCCCGTAAGCCTTTAAAACCCCGTTACTATTGATACGGTAAATAGCATTTCTCTCACTTTGCGCAACCCAAATTTCTCCGCCACTGTCCGGACAAATGGAGATGACCGTATTACGAAATGGCAAACGAACTTCCTTGGTTTTTTTGCCGTGAAGAATACCCACTTTGCCATCGATGTGGCCGGTATAAAAATTGTGGGAATCGGCCGCTACGGTAGAAATAATCGACGAATGTTTCCAGACGTGCCGTTTAACTTGCAAGTCCCCGTCTTTTTCTTTTAATTCATACAAAATATTTCCGTCGCTTGCCAACAATCTTTGGTTTGATATCTTGTATAAATTTTGGATCGCATAATTGGAAAAATTGACTACTTTTCTAAACAGGGGAGTGTATAAATGCAATAATCCCTTGTCTGTACTCACCCAGAATTGATTTTCCTTGGTACCGGCAATGTGGTTAACAACATACAGCTGTGTTTCTTTGATCGATTCAAAAGCGTAGCCCTTTGCCTTTTTTTCACCCCACACCAATCCGTGATCGCTTGTACCAAGTAGGAGATCTCCGCGTGCATTTGACGCTATGGCCTGGATATTTGAAATTCGTCCGACTTTGGTCAAATGCCAGATTCCCGTAACCGGATCTTCCTCGAGCCAATAAAGCCCGTCATTGCTACCAACCCACAGTCCACGGGATTGCCCCCCTCCTGCGGCCAAAACATTTGCCGACCAGCTCTTTGGACGATTTGCCAGATGAATTTCAACAAACGAATCGATTTCCGGACGGTATTGCAACAAATATCCGGTAATGGAAAGTGCCATTATTCGACCGCCGGCATCTTCAAAAAACAAAAATGAATGGGTGTAACTTGTCCCCAAATATTTTTGGGGAAAGCGGTAGCGTCTAAATTTTTTACTTTCTGTTTTGTAATGCACAATTGCATTGGCTTCTGCAATCCAGATACTCCCGTCGTGTGCTTTGAAAATCTTTTTGGGAAAATACAATGTAGAATCGGTTGGGACGGTTTTCCCCGGAATTAACGTTTCTATTTTAACATTCCATGCCCTGTCATATTTCAACCGCATAATTCCCAGATCAGTAGCAACCAACATGGTATGTTTTTTCAAACAACAGATATCTTTAACATATAAGCTGGGCAGCCCATGCGAATAATTTGTGAATTTTTGCCCGTCAAAGCGAACCAGTCCGCCATCGGTGCCGATCCATAAAAAGCCCGTGGAATCTTCGCAAACAATTTTTACCAGATCAGAGGGTAAACCGTCTTCGTAATCAAAATAGGAAAGTAAAAACTTTGGTGAGGTACCAAAAGTAATACCGAGCCAGACAAATATGTAAAAAAATAAGAAAGCAACGCGTAGTTTCATAGTGTTCCCGTAATATTTAGTAAGGTTTTATTATCGGTTCGCCTTGCTTATTTTTTAATAAAATCTTTCTGTTTTGTACAAAAATATTTCCTCAAAAACAAAAGGGACGCAAATGCGTCCCTTTTTGGCGAGAAGGTACTTACCCCTTGATTTCTACTTCGATTCTTCCTGCTTTTCAGACTTGCGTTCTTTGATAAGCCGTTCGTATTCCAGCGGGTGGTGATGTTTAAGCTCTTCCAGAGTTATTTTGCCGTCAAAGCAAGTTACGTTTAGCGGATATTGTTCCGGATGATAGATCACGAAAAACCAATGCCAGATCAAAATTGCCAATGAAGCCAACCATGCTTCGTAGTAATGAATAATTTCTGTAGCCTCAAAATACCAGCTCGGCAAAAATCGTGCGAAAAACTCCGGGAACCAGAGCATAAAGCCCGTAAGTCCCATAATACCAATTCCCCAGATTAATGCCAAATATTCCGCCTTTTCGCCATAGTCGAAATGATCGAATTTGGGGCGTTCTTTCGAAAGGCCCAAATAAAAGCGAATGTTCTGCCACACGTGCACTAAATCCATGCGATTGGGAAGCATAGCCAGAAATTCGCGTCTTCCTTTGGCGGAAAAGATGAAATAAAATAGCTGAATGATCGAGATCGTACCCATAATAATCGCCGCAATGCGATGGGCCGTGCTACGTATCGGTTCGTTCATACCCAATGAATACAAAAGCTTAACCCAGCCTGCATCAGGGAATTTTAACGCAAAACCCGTAAGTGCCAATGTAGCAAAACTCAGAAATAGCAAAACGTGCAAATATACTTCATGGGTCTGGAACCGGGGCACCACTTCCGAATATTTCTTTGCTTTCAGTTTCTGCCGAATGTGGTAAACAACAATAAGCACATTGTGCAGAAACATACCTCCGATTACCAGAATGATCATCCATTTGTAAAATACTTTGAGCAGATATGCAACGTAATTTCTGTTCTTCAAGCCGATTGGGTGAACTTCGATTCGGGCAAAACTTTCCGTGACATTTGAGTGACACTGGCTACACGTTCTTTGCAGGTTGGCCGGGTAAATTGTGGACTTGGGATCAAAACGGCTTCGGATGGCGTGATTTTCATGGCAGCTACCGCATGTGGCTGCCTTAAGCGAGCCCTTTAACACTGCCAACCCGTGGTACGTTCTAAAATACGATTCAAAGCGACGGTAGTCCAATCCGTAACGGCTCATTAACTTTTGCGACGAGTGGCATCCCGCGCATATTTCGGTTGAGCGTAATTCCGGATTTTTGTTGAATTTTGTCTTTCTCCCCAGACTTTCGATGTCATGTTCACCATGACAATAGGTACAATTGGGGGCTTCAAAATGTCCGCGTGATAATGCCTTCCAATGCACGCTTTCTTCGTATTCCTGCATCTCTTCTTTATGGCACTGCCCGCATGTTTTGGGAATATTTAAAATATTTAACGATGAGGTAGGATCGAGGACAGGCTTTATGTTATGGCTGCCATGACACGAAATACACGTCGCTACATTTGCTTCCGGATCTTTGAGGAACAGGCGTCCGTGAATACTTTTTTTGTAAAGCCGAACAGGATCCATGTTTTTCTGTCCGAACTGACGCATGGTTTCCACGTTGGAGTGACATCCCGAACACGTAGCAAGCAAATGTTTGCCGTACACCATCGAGCTGGTGTCATCTACCGCCTGAATATTGTGTGTGCCGTGGCAATCCCAGCAGGTCGCCGCAATATCTATTCCCTGTTTGCGACCCATTCCGTGAATGCTTTGTTCGTATTCCGCCTGCTCGTCTTCGTGGCAGTTGCCGCAAGTCGGCGGAGGTACCGCACCATCCGGATGGTCTTCCCCAACCGCATGGCAATCAACGCATTCCAAATCCTGATGAATAGACTGGTGAAATAAGGTATCGTTCACAAACAGAGAAACCTCTGTCGAGTCGTTTACCTCCTTGGTTAATTCCGGATCCGAATGGCATTCCATACAGGTTTCGTTATCCATTTGCGCCCAAAGCGGTGAAATAATTAAAAGTATCACTAATAACTGCCCGTTTAAGATTGACTTCATAAGCATCCTTTATGTTTAAGAAACATCCTCTGCTTGTCGGGATCGTTTACTACTACTGGCTTACACCTTCTAAGTGGCAATCGGAGCATGCCGGCGCCTGATCGTTAACCCCACCATGGCACCGGTTACAGGTAAGCTCGCCCGAATGTGCTTTCACAAATTCTCCGTGATTGTCGTTACTACCAAAGCGCATCCAATCCGCAGAATGGGGATAACTGATGGCCCGGCTTTGCTGCGCATGGCATTGATTGCAAAAGCTCTCTTTCGCTCCCAGGTCGCTCCCGTGGCAAGACTTGCAGGTAACATCACCGATCAAAACAACTTTATTGGCATGGAACTCTGTGGACTCTACATCCGTCCAGTCCTGCGGATGTGCCGGATTCTCCAAGGGTGTTTTTACTTTCGCACAAGATATCAAGAAAATGCCCACAACAAGTAAGGCAAACCCTATCTTTATTTTTTCCCCTTTAATTACTTTCATTTGGAATGCCCCCACTTCTAATTTCCATGGCATGTCGTACACACCACATCCGCGTACGCATCGTTGTGGCAACTTAAACATGTCTCAAAATCTATTTGCGCCTCGCGCGCATGAGCTCCGCCATCCCCCTGAATGCGATTACTCCAATTTGGCATGGCATGGTTTTTCGGCATCACGTGTTCCGAACGGTGGCAATCGACACAATAGGCCTCTTCCTGATGGCAGGTTAAGCAATTCTCTTTATTCCCCTTTGCCATCATCCCGTGGGTAAACCTGAAATTTAACGGATGCACCTGATGATCCAAATTATCGCCTTCGTGGCAAGTAATGCAGTAGTTTTCCTGGTGGCAATGGATACAGGAATTCTTTCCAATTTGCCGGGCAATTCCGTGATCTTTGCGCCAATTTACCCGATGGCTAATCGGTGTAAAATTCATCGTTGTTTGGTGACAGGTAAAACACTGCTGCTTGTTCGTCGCCACGTCGGCGCCTTTGTGGCACGTGGTACATTGCTCGCGGCTGGGCAAATGGAAGGTTCCCACCTGCTCGGCCTGTTCCACACCTTTGTGGCAGGTAAGGCAGTTTGTGCCCCCTGCATCCACATGTAATTTATGAGGAAACCGACTCTTAAAGCCGCTGAGTCTGGGAGCCACTCCCGGCTCATCCGGATTGGTGTGGCAGGTTGAACAGGGCGTTTCATCTTCGTCATGACAATCGTAGCACGTTTGCATTTTTGGTACTAAAACGTCGCTGGCCTTTGTGCTTTCCGTGGCCGTTTGGTGGCAATCCACACAAGCGATCTCTTGTTCTTCCACATGAAACTTATGCGAAAAAATAATACGATCTTCTTTTTGTGCCAATCCGTTCAACGCCCACAAAACGGTTAAAAACACAGCGCCTATTAATATTCGTTCACGCATATTTCCACCTTTTTACCAAATAAAATTAATATGATTCAAAACACGTTGATCATATTGATAGCGTGCATTTGACAACCACTGATACTCCAAACGGGTACTCCAATGCCTGGAAAATTGATAGCTAACCCCAATGGCGTTGGCTAACTGGCTGTCGTAGTCGTATTGTTTCTCAAACCGGTAACGTGAATAATCGACGTGGAATGTAGCCCGAAGTTTGGGAAGCACCTGCAGCCGATAATCTGCCAAGACACCCAACTGGTTTCCCAGATCACCCATTTCGTACACAAATCCTACGGATCCACAGCGGCTTCCCAGCGAAACAATCATCCGGGTGCCATAGCCTTCCTTGAGTTGTACCCCCTGGATTGCACCCGTTACGGAAAATTGCTCATTCACCTGGTAAGCGACATCGAATCCGCTCAACAAATATTTTTCGATTTCGAACGTACTGAAATAAGAGGTTTGGTAAACCTGAGGATACTGTTGTTTCAAGTAGCCGCTAAGCATCCATTTGCGCCCAAGCCGGTAACGTGCCGAAAGGTAAAAGCGATGGAGTCTGCTGTTTGCCAGATCGTAATGGGCCTGCAAGTAAAGAACCAAATTGGAAACGGAATAATTGCTAAAATTGATTCCGGCAATTTGCCATTGGGTTTGGCTGTGAAATAATTTTTGCAGATAGACAAGATGAAGATTACTGTTCCACACATTTCGCAGCATCAGCCGCGTTCCCAGCACCGTTGCTTCGGCCGGTTCGTACATTTTAAAAGCCCGGAATAAATGGGACTCGATGCCGCCGTACACCTGCCAGTGCAAAAAGCGCCACGGTTTAAGCAGTACATTCAATCCGTCCAGACTCCCCAATAATATGCCCGGATACAAAAATTGCCGGCCTAATTCGAAATCCAAAAAATTATGGAACAAACGCTTTCCGCTTACGGAAAGCCGGTACGCTTTAAAGCGTTTCACATCCTGCAAGTCACTTTCGTTTAAATCGGTCAATGCCCTTCCCGAAAAATGGAAACTAATATTTTCGGAAAACGGGCGCACATCCAGTCGCAATGTTTGATAAAGCCTATTGTGAATCGTGGTTTCCGAACTTGCATCCGATTTTTGCACGGCATACGAATAGACGGAATTTTGAATAAACCCGCTGGTTTTCGAAGCGTTTTGCGCATTAAGGAAACCACAGCCTATCACCAATACACTCACCAACAAAAAACGTAGTTTTTTCATGGCAATTTTTACCTATCAGTTAACTGAATAAAAGGGCTAATGCTCATGCATTAGCCCGGAGGTTTTAGGATACTACTGCACAAAGACAGGCGCATTGGCCTTTAGTTCCGCATCAAGATAATTGGAATCGACATCAGCAGGCGTCAACAGATATTTGTCATGATTATCGTGGCAAGCCTGCCCGCACCAGGTGGTACCTGTGGTGTCGGTTTGCGGCGTCCAACGCTGGATGTTGTGCGGCGTCGCATACTTCCACGTCGGGGCCGCAGCAAAATCCATTAAAGTAATAGACCCGCCCCAATTTTCGTACGTGTCCGGAGCAATCGGAATGTGCCGCACCAAGATGTAGTCCGCACTACGCAGGGCACTCTTCATGTAATTTTTGCCAATCTTGAAATCGGGATAAGAATGCCCGGTAATGCCAACTCCACCCACATGGCAGGAATTACAATTCTTGTACGTTTGCGAATGGCAAATCTGGCAGGCCAGTTTTTCATCGCCCATTACATGGGTTTTGTGGTAAATGTTACTGGTATCGCTCTCCACCGGGTGACAATCTTCGCATTGGGGTACAAAGCTGGGATTATCGATGTAGCGATACGAATACGGCGTACCATCTCCGTGCATCTCGTCTCCCGTGTGGCAAAAATTACATTGATAGCCTTTATTGTAATGCACATCCGCTTTAATGCCTTCCGGCCAGCCTTCTTCACCGGCGTGCAGGCCGCGGTACTCTTCGCCGATACGCGATCCGTGACAGGCCGTACAATTGTTGACCATACTCGGGGTTTGGTAAAAGACATGACCCCGTTCCAGTCCGCCCCCTACCGAGGTGGGACGAATAACGTGGCATTGCCCACAAGACGCATGGCATTTGGCGCAATCTTGATTAAACCCGGCTGCCATTTTCGCATCACTCATCAAATCCTGACCGCCCGAACGAATTTTAAACCGTTCCAGATAACCTCGCTGCGTGTAATGTAAAGATGAGGCAAACCTCGTTGTAATGTCGGAATGGCAAGGGCTACAATAAACATCGGCCTTTTCCGACGGGTAGGCCACAAAGTTGGCCGTTGCGGCATGAGCATCTGCCTTTGCCTCTTTGGTCAATGGCGTATTCGGATTGCCTCCGTGACAATCTACGCATTTAATTTGTCCATGAGCGCTATTGAGAAAATCCTGTGAAATCAGGACACGTTCCGCAGGCCCCAACGGGGCCACCGCTCCGCCTCAGCCTTCTCCCGTGTCGCCACCGGTATTTTCCAATGGCTCGGCTACCTCGGTTAGCAACGCCTTGTCGGTATGGCAGGCAACACAACTGGATTGGTTGGCCACTTCGTAAAGGCCTTGCTTTTGCGAGATGTCACTCTTTTTTTCCTGGCATGCCATTAACCCCAATAAAAGGAACGTCCAAATAACCACTAAAATTTTGTTTTTCACGACGCCTTCTCCACATTTACTCATGACAAAGATAAGGCTACCGTTGTAACGATAGCCTTATCATCATGCTTGTTTACGCTTTCTTTATTTCTCTACCTGAAAATCGTGAGCATCAGTCTCTTCGCTAAATGCCTTCAGCACACGCACATTCGCATCCTTTGTCCAGGACATAATCCCCCATTTCAAATTTTTGGCGCTGTATCCCAAAATATTCAGCACGGTAGAAGCAATTTGACCGGTATGCCCGGTGTAGCAATAGGTCACTACCGGACGATTCGGATCGATCTTTTTAAGATTTTCGACCTTAGCGATGTCTTTCCAGGGAATGTTGATCGCACCCGGAATGTGGCCAATTGCATAGTGTTCCGGTTTGCGTACGCTGATGATTTGCGGATCATTGCTGGCATCACCGTCATTTAACAACTCAAAAAGTGCCTGTGCCGTGATAACCGGCGCATTGTTGCTTACATAATTATCCGCCGCTACTTGCAAAATTTTTTGTGCATCTTCCGAGTCCACATAATTGGGATCGGCAAGATCGTACGTATGGGTGGCCGGAACATCGGTTGTTACCGTGTAATCGTGAGCGTCCGTTTCTTCGCTAAACGGAGATGCCACACGTACCGTTGCATCTTTCGTCCACGACATAATTCCGTATTTCATGTTGCTTACATCATAGCCCAACAGTTTGAGTACGGTTGCGGAAACCCCACCGGTATGGCCGGTGTAGCAATAAGTAACCACGTGTTTGTCCTTCGGGATCTTTTTCAGGTTGTCTTCCTGAGCAATGGTTTTCCACGGAATGTTGATGGCACCTGGCACATGTCCTTTGGCATAATCTGTCGCACTACGTACACTTACCACAAAATAGTTGTTTAAATTGTCATGAACGGTTTGTGCTGGTATGACCGGATTGTCCCAATTGGAGATGGCCTGTTCGACTACCGGCTGAATTACCTCAAAATTACTTTTCTTCTCTTTGTCATTATCGGTAGAGGAAGAACACGAATACAATGCGGCAATGGAGGCCAATAAAAATAGGACGAATAAACGTTTGATTAACATAATAAATCTCCTTTCAAATGGATTTAATTTAACAAGCCCCATTATTTTGTTTTAATTTTCACATAAACAGTTGCAAGTTATATACCATATTTTTTTTGAAAAGCCTATCTGTTTAAAAACCAACAGGTTAAGAAAAAACCATGTGTGCAACACTACACAATATTCGAAACAGATTGTTTCATATAAAGAACCATAATTCGGAAAATCGCTTAAATATCAGCAGATCGGCTCAAGAAACGAGTTGTTCCATGTGTTTCATTCTCAATAAACTTGACGACTGGCCGGGTTTTGGGTTTTCTGTCTAAAAGAATATTAATACCTGTAATTACAGGAGTTATAAAAACCGCCCGACCCTTTTATCGGGCCGGTATTTTCAAAAAAAGTTAGGTACAATTGTTGCAGGATGTATTCATGGTATGGCATAGATTAACTTTTGGGGAAGCGAAAAATGGAACGGCCACGGATTTCATGTGAGTTACTTAATGAAATTATTCTCGATAACATCACGGACGGTGTTTTCACCATCGACCGTGATTTTAATATTACTTCCTTTAATAAATCGGGCTGCAGAATTACCGGTTACACCTGTGATGAGGTAATCGGCAAAAAATGTTTTGACGTTTTCCGTTCAGATATTTGCGAACATGACTGTGTTTTAAAAAAAGCCATCCAAACGGGTAAAAAGACCATCAATAAAACCGTGTTCATAATCAACCGCTACGGATATCGCATTCCCGTCAGTATTTCGGCCGCCCCTTTGGTGGACAAAGCGAATAATGTTTTGGGCGGTGTGGAAACATTCAGAGATTTGAGTGCCGAGGACGAATTACGGAAGGTGATTACCAAACACTATTCTTACCACGACATTATCAGCAAAAACGCAAAAATGTGGCGCCTTTTCGAAATTTTGCCGCAAATCGCCGAAAGTGATACGACCATTCTCCTGGAAGGTGAAAGCGGTACCGGCAAAGAATTATTCGCCCGTGTCATCCATCAGCTAAGTCCACGGGCCGAGAACAATTTCATCGCAGTAAACTGCGGCGCTCTCCCCGACACTCTGCTGGAATCGGAGCTCTTTGGCTACAAAGCCGGCGCTTTTACCGATGCCCGCAAAGACAAGTTGGGGCGCATTGCCCTGGCCGAGGGCGGGACACTTTTTCTGGATGAAATTGGTGATATCTCACCGGCCTTTCAAATTCGCCTGTTGCGTTTTTTACAGGAAAAAACCTACGAACCTTTGGGCGGCGTCAAAACCTTAAAAGCAAACGTCCGGGTTATTGCGGCAACCAACAAAAGTCTTTCCAAACTGGTCGAAGAAGGTAAATTCCGGAAGGACCTTTACTACCGTATTAATGTCATCAATCTCGAAATACCGCCATTGCGCGAACGCAAAGAGGATATTCCCCTGTTGGTTGATCATTTCATAAAAAAATTCAACCACATTCAAAACAAAAACATCCAGGGTGTAAGCACCGAATCTCTGGAGATATTAATGCACCACAATTATCCGGGCAATGTGCGCGAGTTAGAGAACATCATCGAACATGCCTTTGTGCTTTGCCCGGAACCTTACATTCAACCCAGGCATTTGCCCGCAAATCTGTTTGGTACGCACGAGGGCACACCGGAAAAACCTTACCAACGAAAGCTGGAAGATATTGAGGCCGAACTCATTCTAAAAACCTTGCGCGAGCACAACTGGAACCGTCAATCCGCTGCCAAGGCTTTGAATATGCACAAAACCACACTTTTCCGGAAAATCAAAAAACTTGGTCTGGAACTGCCGGAAATCGACGGTCGGCACAAGCTGGGCAAACAGATGTAGCACTCGCGCCTCACCAAACAACCATCATCGAAACTTTCCCTGTTGTCATTTTTGGGGCGCACACTGTTGCACAGAGTTGCTTCCCATCTCCCAAAGGTAGCGTATATGCTACCCTGCCGCGCTTCTCACCTCGTTTTACCAACCTTGTATCCTTTTATTTCTAAAGAAATTAGATGTTGCGTTGCTTTTTGGCACCATTTTTGACCTTATCACCACAAAAACGGATTTGGCACTATGAGGATTGCGCTGCCATTGTGGCAAGAAAGAATTGCACCTGTATTAGACTGCTGTTCGAAATTGGAAATTATCGAACTTGAAAACGACCGTTACCGAAAAGTGGGCATTGTTGATATGAAATCGATGAGTTTTGCGCAAAGACTAAAAACTTTTCGCGAGTGGAAAATAGATCTGGTTATTTGCAATGGAATTAGCTTCTTTTACCGGGCCTGTTTATTAATCAATGCCATTAAAGTCATTAACAACGTTTCCGGCGAAACACAGAAAATACTTTTGCAATGTTTGAATTTTAATAACAAACCTAAAAGGAACGCATTATGGGAACTTCACGACGAGATTTCCTGAAATTCATAACCGCAGGAACCATGGTTGCTGCCGGCGCGACCAATGCCAAAGCAACGCCAACCAACATCCTTTCGGATGATCGGTTTGGGGTTTTAGTAGACACGACAGCGTGTATCGGCTGCCGGCAATGCGAATACGCCTGTAAAGTAGAGCACGATTTGCCGGCCGGCAATATCGATGATTACTCCGACCGTTCGGTGTTTGCGCATGAACGCCGGCCCGATGTGGATGCGTTAACCGTGGTCAACCAATATCCAAACGCACATCAAGACGACCCCCCGGTAACCGTTAAGGTACAATGCATGCATTGCGATCATCCGGCCTGTGTTTCGGCTTGTATTGTGGGTGCGTTTTCCAAACAGGAAAACGGTGCGGTTATTTGGGACGAAAGTCGCTGTATTGGCTGCCGCTATTGCATGGTGGCCTGCCCGTTTCAGGTGCCGGCCTTCGAATACAACAAAGCTATTGAGCCGCGCATTATGAAATGCGACTTATGCTATGAAAACCGCACATCAAAGGGGAACATTCCCGCATGCGTCGAAGCCTGCCCGACCGAGGCCCTAACCTTTGGCAAACGCTACGAACTGGTTCAACTGGCGCACGAAAAAATCAATAAAAACCCGGAACGGTATTTTAATTACGTGTATGGAGAACACGAAGTTGGAGGCACTTCCTGGCTCTACATTTCCGGTCAGGATTTCCGTACTCTCCATTTTCCGGAAGTAAGTAAAGAGCCGGCACCCGGTGCAACAGAACCCATTCAACACGCCATCTTTAAATTCTTCGTTCCACCGGTTGCGCTGTACGCTTTACTGGGAGGCATAATGTGGCTGGGAAAAAACAAATCGGAAACGGAAGAGGAGGAATAAGCGATGAGCGAAATGCTAAAACCCGAACCGATTAAGCGTCCGTTTTTTACCACCGGCGTAATCATTTTAATGATTTTAGCCGCCAATGGCATTGTCTGGAGCATCTTGCGTTTTGTCTTTGGCTTGGGTGCCGTTACCAATCTGGACAACCAGCATCCCTGGGGCTTGTGGATAGGCATCGATGTGGCCGCAGGAGTTGCCCTGGCTGCAGGAGGTTTTACTACATCGGCATTGGTGCACATTTTTCACAAAGAAGATTTTCACGTTTTAGTGCGTCCCGCAATCATGACGGCCATGTTGGGCTACACTTTTGTGGCCATCGGCGTAATGTTCGATTTGGGACGCTATTACAACATCTGGCATGTGCCCATCATGGGAAACAGTAATTCCGTGCTATTCGAGGTGGGCATTTGCGTGATGACCTATTTGGGGACGCTGTACGTCGAATTTTTCCCTGTAGTAACCGAGCGATTTATCGGTCGGGTGCACTTTAAGGGTTTCTGGAAATTTTTAAACCGTCCTATTGATGCTACTTTGCGCTGGATTGACGGTGCATTGGATAAAACCATGTTCTTTTTCATCATTCTGGGCGTTGTGCTTTCTTGCCTGCATCAATCTTCTCTGGGAACTTTGATGCTCATTGCCCGGAACAAAATCCATCCCCTGTACCAGACCCCTATCCGTCCTTTGCTCTTTTTACTTTCGGCCATTGCCGTGGGATATCCCATGGTTATCATGGAATCGTTAACCGCTTCCAAATCATTCGGACTAAAACCCGAAATGGACGTTTTGCGCCGGTTGGCACGTTTTGTCGGCCCGTTGTTAGGCGTTTATCTGGCCTTTGTTCTGGGTGACATGGTCATCCGCGGTACGTACGTTTATCTGGAAAAGATCACTAAAGAAAGCGTGCTGTGGACCATCGAAATTTTATTCGGGGTTATTATCCCCATGCGCATGTTCTTCTGGGACAAGGTATTGCAATCCCGCACGCTTCTTTACGCCGCCTCGCTCATGGTCATTATCTTCGGGATTGCCTTAAATCGTTTCGACATGTTCATTACGGCTTACACGCCTCCTTATTCCTTTAGAACTTACTGGCCGTCGATCGGAGAAATCTCCATCACCGTTGGTTTGATTTCCCTTGAAATTCTCCTTTACCGGGCTCTGGTAATGATTTTTCCGGTGATTGCCCAGCCCAACAAAAATTACCGCCCCAAAACCAAGTATGCTATTCGAGGAGTCATACGATGAAATACATTCTGGGAATTTTATTCGGTTTTTTGATATTCACCACCACCGGTTTGGCGCAACAGGCAAAACACCATTCCCAATTTCCGTTAAATTGTTCGGAATGCCACCTGTGCAAAAACCCGACCGCAGCCAAACCTTGCCTTAAAATTTGTCCCTCGTTCGAGAGAAAAAATCTAAAAGTCCTGCATTCCATTAACGAAGCGCCGAAAATTCTGATCATCGACACTCTGGCGAATCGCTACACACCCGTTGTTTTCCAGCACCAGGCGCACGCCGCAATGGCGCTTATGGACGGCGGATGTGCCTCGTGCCATCATCACAATCCGCCGGGAAAAATCTTGCCCTGCTCGGCTTGCCACGTAAAGGGGGTTAAAGACAAGAAACTCGAGCGTCCGTCATTAAAAGGTGCCTACCACCAACTGTGCGTCTCTTGCCACCGCCAATGGAATGCCACATGGGAAAAACGCTCCAATTGCAGTACCACCTGCCATCAAACGGCCCGACCCGGCTTTAATGTAAAACAGGCGCTGCAAAAAATTAAAGATCTGTATCCCACCCCCAAACGTCCTGAAAAATTCGTGCTGAAATCCGATTACGACGAAGCGCCCATCGTTACCTTTCATCACAATGCGCACGTGCAGGCCTACGGATTGCAATGCCAGGACTGCCATAAAAAGGCTTCGTGCAGCACATGCCATTCCACCGCAAAACAAACGCAACCTGTACAAGTTTCCCTTTCACACGACAACTGCTCGGCCTGCCACGAACAGGCCATCGACGAACAGTGCGCGTTTTGTCACGGACAAAAAGAAAAAACCGCTTTTAACCACGCGCAAACCGGTTGGCCGCTAAAGTCTTTTCACAAAAAACTGGCCTGCAATCGCTGCCACAAGCATGGCTTTTCGCGCCTGAGCACCCAATGCAAAGCCTGCCACAATACCACTCGGTGGCAACCCGGAGAATTCGACCATGCGCTTACCGGCCTTGTGCTGGATGAAAACCATCGGGACACGGACTGCGAAGAATGCCACCTGAATCGCAACTTTGGCAAAAAGCCGCAATGCAGCGATTGCCACGACGACAAATCGTTTCCCAAAGACGTACCAGGGAAATTAATAAAAAGGTGATGCAATGTTCAGTAAAATTTCATTAAAATTGATCTCTACCATTTCGCTAATGGCGATTCTTATTTTTAGTGGTTTTGCTTACTATTCCATCCACACGCAAGACACGTTGCTTTTGAATCAGATCAAAAACTTTGTCAATGCCGAAAGTGAAACCATTAAAAACAGTACCAAGGTTTCCATGCTGGCCAACGATCGGGAAGTTACCCACGAAATCATCAAAACCATCGGCCAGCAGCCCTTCATCCGTCAGGTGCGTATTCTCAACAAAGAGGGCAAAGTTATTTACGCTGCCGACAGTTCTCAAATCGGGCAGGTGCTGGACAAAAAAGCCGAGGCTTGCTATTCCTGCCATACATCCGATCAGCCATTGACGCGGCTTTCCATTTCCAAGCGCATTCGGATTTATCGCCTGCATCCCGATTCTTCGCGCATTCTGGGGATCATTAATCCCATTTACAACGAGCCGTCGTGCTGGCAAGCACCCTGCCACGCCCATCCGAGATCACAAAAAATTTTAGGTGTACTGGATTTAACCGTTTGCCTCAAAAGCGTAGACAACGAACTGAACTCCGCCAAAAAGCACATGGCCCTGTTCGCTCTTTTTTCCATTTTCGGTCTGGCCGTTGTGTTGGGCATCCTGGTCAAACAGATCATCGGCATTCCGGTCAAAAAACTATCCGAGGCAACCAAAATTGTGGCTTCGGGGAATTTCAGCTACAAAATTCCGGAACTGGGTAACGACGAGTTGGGCGTGCTGGCACGCTCGTTCAACCACATGACGCAAAAGCTGGCCGAGGCCCGCCAGCAATTATTCCAGTCAGACAAAATGGCCTCGCTGGGACGCCTGGCCGCGGGCGTGGCCCACGAGATCAATAATCCGCTAACCGGCATCCTTACCTATGCCAGTTTTCTGTTAAAACGCACCAAAGATCAACCGGACATTCACCGCGATCTGGAAGTAATCGTTCGCGAAACTTTGCGCAGCCGCGAAATCGTTAAAGGACTGTTAGACTTTGCCCGGCAGTCCATTCCCAAAAAAGTCAAAACCGACATTCATCAGGTAATCGAGCGGGCGCTTACCGTTCTGGAAAACCAACTTACCCTGTACCACATTCAAGTAGAAAAACACTTTAGCCCCGATCTGCCGCAAATTCTCATCGATCCGAATCAGATGCAGCAGGTTTTTACCAATCTCATCGAAAACGCCTATCAGGCCATTGGCAAAAAGGGCGGCAAAATTACCATTGCCACCTCGCTAACGCGCCTTTCGCCTTACGGCATTCTGCAAATTAAGCAGGCGCTCTGTCCCAAGGGCCATGAACTCATGGATCAGGAAACGCGCATCGATGGGCTCCCCACTGTTAAGTTAAAACTGCGCGTGAACGGCAAAGAGACCTTCGTTTATCTGGATCCTATTTACGGCAAGAACCGGAACAAACTCGAATTGCCGGTACATGCCGATGACAAAATTGAAATTTTGTGCCCCAAATGCAACATCTCGCTCATTGACCCCAAAGAAAAATGCCCCCGGTGCGATGCACCGATTTATGTTCTGGAAATTCCCGGCAAAGGCGAACTGCGCGGCTGTTTTACCTCGGAATGCAGTTGGCAATACTGGGACTACGTGGAGCAACAAGGCCCGCGCGATTACATCGAAATCAAAGTTTCTGACACGGGCTGCGGCATTCCCCCGGAAATTATGGACAAAATTTTCGATCCCTTTTTCACCACCAAGGGTCAGGAAGGTAACGGCCTGGGCATGGCGGTCATTTGGGGTATTCTGGAAAATCACGAAGGAATTATTTCGGTGGAAAGCCAGGTCAACAAGGGGACAACATTTACCATCCATTTACCCGTGAATGTGAGGTAACGCCATGGAAAAGCAACTACGAACATTATTGGCCATCGATGACGAGCCGGTGATTCTGGACGCCATTCAGCGCGTGTGTTCAGCCGAAGGGTGGCACGTAGACACCGTAACCGGTGCGACCGAAGGCCTGGAGCTGGCCCGAAAAAAATCCTACGATTTGTGCCTTTGCGATATCATGCTTCCCGACATGGATGGCTTTCAATTTCTGGAAAAATTGCATGAGTCGGGCATCGATCTGGCCGTGATCATGACCACCGGTTTTGCCACCATCGAAAACGCCGTCAAATCGCTGGACATGGGCGCCATCGACTACTTACCCAAACCTTTTACCGCCGATGAAGTGCTAAGCGCACTCTATCGCGGATTCCGCTATGTGGATTTGAAAAGACGACACGAAGAGAACACGGCACAGGTCGATTCCATCATTGTCCCCTGCCCTACGCAATACCGCCATCTGGGCTACCAGAGCTGGATGCACCTGGATTTTGACGGATCGGTAAAAGTGGGCGCCACTTATTTGTTCCTGGCGGTCATCGGTTCCGTTAAGTCCATCAAACTCCAGCCTCTGGAGGCAGAAATCATTCAGGGATTTTCCTGCGCCGAATTCGAAGCCGAAGACGAACTGATCCATCAACTGATGGCCCCCATTAGCGGACAAATTATTCGAATTAACGAACAATTGAAAGACGAGCCTTCTATTCTGGAAAAAGACCCTTACTTTGAAGGCTGGTTGTACGTAGTGGTTCCCAAAGATTTAAACTACGAACTGAAATACGTGTCCGGGTGCCACAACATTTTCGCTTAAAACGACAAAAATGACCAAACATAAAGGAGAATAGCCATGGGTTTGTTTCTGTTAATCATTGCGATCATTCTCTTCATCATTGCGGATTTAATTATCCGCACCGTTCTTAAACGCGCCGAAGAGAAACGATTGCGCAAATTGCGCGAAGAAGCGCTGGAAACCAATTTGAAATTGGATTTCAGCCATGAATCCAAAACGTTAAAGCGGGTGGAAGTGCCCAACCCCAAAGCCCGCATTTTAGCCGTTGATGACGAAGAAATCATTCTGGACAGCTTCCGCAAAATTCTTGTCTTGGCCGGATATTCCGTGGATACCGTGCAAACCGGCCAGGAAGCGTTGGACCTGATCCGCAAGCGGAATTACGATTTTGTTTTTACCGACCTGAAAATGCCCGGAATGGACGGCGTGGAAGTGTGCAAGGCCGTAAAACATTTGCGCCCCGATATTGACGTCATCATCATCACCGGTTATGCCACCGTAGAATCGGCCGTAGAAACCATGAAATACGGCGCCATGGATTACGTGCAGAAGCCCTTCACCGAAGAAGAGCTGGTACAAATGGTGGACAAATTTCTCATTCGTCGGCAAGAACGCCTGCGCAAACAACTGAAATCGCGGGTGCACATTACCCACCTTGGCGAACACGAGGCGCAAGAGACTATCGACTTTTACATTCCCGGAGGGATTTTCATTGCTCCCTGGCACACCTGGGCCAGCATCACCGAAAGCGGCGAGGTATTTGTCGGTTTGGATGATTTTGCTGCCAAGGTAATCGGAAAAATCGACGCCATCGAGCCTCCCTCGCCGGGCATGGAAGTAAAACAGGGCCAGATATTGTTTACCGCGCGAATCGGCAACGAATCGGTTCCGTTTTATTCGCCGGTAACCGGGCGCGTTCTGCAGGTGAACAACAACGTAGTCGAAGAACCCGAACTGCTCGAAATAACGCCGTATCAGAAAAATTGGATCTGCAAAATCGATGCGGAAAAGATCGAGGACGACTTGAAGAAACTAAAGATCGGGATGGAAGCGGTTAAATTTTACGAGAGCGAAATCGAACGGTTGCAGAACGCCATTAAAAAAGT
>Ga0256914_1000628_pt1 | contig 34391 bp, 32 predicted proteins | sample HulkmetaG_FD_191571 | JGI IMG/M metagenome (GOLD analysis project Ga0256914, IMG submission 191571) | Hydrothermal chimney microbial communities from Main Endeavour vent field at the Juan de Fuca Ridge, Pacific Ocean - Hulk | ecosystem: Environmental > Aquatic > Marine > Hydrothermal vents ... | reverse complement strand
CCGGGAAGAAGAGAGAAGGGTCGGGGAGAAAAGGAAAGGAAAGGGCCGGGAAGGGAAAGAAGGGGAAAGAAGAGAGAAGGGAAGGGGAAGGAGGAAAAAGAAAAGAAGGGAGAGGGGCGGGGAAACCCGCCCCTCTCAGGAGGATGCCGGCTGCTTAGTTGCCCCTGCCCTTGGTCTTGCCGGAGCCGTGGTGGGCGGCGTTGTCGGCGGCGTGGTCCTGGCAGTCCTGCTTGACCTCGTCCTTGTCGCCCATGGTCTGCTGCTTCTCCTGGTGCTGCTCCTTGTACTGGTGCTGCTCCTGGTTCTGCATGCCGGTGCCGCTGGCGGAACCGGTAATGCCGGCTTCTTTGAGGAAGGCGCCCAGGCCAAGGTAGGTGTCGTCGATCTGAACCACCAGGTTATCGTTGGGGCCAAGGGTGACCGCCAGGTCGTAGAGGACGTTGCCGTCGGCGTCGCTGATGACCACCTCGGCCACCTGGTCGAGCAGGGCCGGGTCGAAGGCGGTCTCGTCGCTGCTGGTGTAGAGGACGTTGCCGTCGGCGTCGTAGAGGGTAATCACCGCGCCGCTGTCGATGGCCGCCACTATCTCGTCGGGCAGGGCCGGCTGGCCGGGGGTGCCGGCGGCGGCGAACGCGGAGGCGAGGGCCAGGATGCCGAGGGCCAGTAACAGGGTGGTTAGCTTCTTGATCGTCATTTCCATCACTCCCTTCATCGCCTCGCATTGTGGGAGGGGGGAGTAAACGCGGGGTTAACGAAACGGCCCGGCTCGTGAAATTTAGTTATATAGTACGTAAGGCGCCCGGATAAGGGCGCCGGGAGCGCCGATGAACATACTGCACCACGTAGCCCGCTACGCAGTCAATCAAAAGATGGGCAAGTCGCTGAAGTGGGAGGAGCCGGGCGGCGTCGTACCCAAGAAGCGCGAGTACAAGTCGTTCCTCTATATCCACGTACCTTTCTGCGAGCACATCTGCCCGTTCTGCATGTTCAACGCCCACAAGCTCGACCGCAGCGGCAGCCAGGTGGCCGACTACTTCGCGGCTCTGAAGAAAGAGCTCTTGATGTACAAGGAGGCCGGCTTCGACTTCGGGGCCGCTTACGTCGGCGGCGGTACGCCGGCGCTGGTCCACGAAGAGCTGGCCGAGTTCCTCGAGTTCGTCCAGCAGCACTTCACCCTCTCCGAGCTCTCGGTCGAGGCCAACCCGCGCGTCTCCGACGCTGCTGTCGAGTCGTTCCTGGCCGTTGGCGTTGACCGTTTCTCGGTGGGCGTGCAGAGCTTCGACGACGGCATGCTCAAGAAGCTGGGCCGCGAGAGCTACGGCAGCGGCGAGGAGATTCGCGAGCGGATCAATCAGCTTCTGGGCAGGTTCCGCATCCTCAACGTCGACTTCATCTTCAACGTTCCCGGCCACGACCCGGAAATCCTGGCCCGCGACCTGGAGATAGCCGTCGCCGACAAGATAGACCAGCTGACCACCTACCCGCTGATGGAGGCGCAGCAGAACCGCAGCTACGTCAGCCGCCAGGGGCGGATCGACTACGATCTGGAGGCCCGGCTCTACAAGCAGGTAATCCTGCCGACGCTGCGCGATCAGTACACGCCGGTCAGCTCCTGGTGTTTCTCCCGGAAAGACAAGCCCGACATCGACATGCTCGACGAGTACGTGGTCGAATACTTCGACTACGTCGGTATCGGCACCGGCTCGATGAGCCTGCACGACTCGCGGGTGCGGGTAAACGCCTATACGCTGCCGCTGTACCAGCGGATGGTCAACAGCGGCAAGCTGCCGCTGGTCCTGCAGACCCACAAGCTACCCCGGCGCGACTACATGCAGTACTACCTGATGATGGCCCTCTTCGGCCGCCGCCTCAGCTTCAAGCAGTTCGAGCAGATATTCGGGGCCCCCTTCAAGCGGGCGATGTGGCTGGAGTGGCTGGGGCTGAAGGCGCTCAACCTGGTCGAGGAGCGCGACGGCTTCGTTTACACGAACGAACGCGGTATGTACGTGTTCCTGATGATCCTGCGCGAGTTCTTCACCCACGTCAACCGTTTCCGCAGCCTGGCCAAGATCGCCTCGCACAAACTGGAGGCCCGGCAGGCCGAGGCCACCCTGACCTTCGAACCGGTCGCCGGCGGCGACTAGAGCGCCCGCAAATCCTCCAGCAGCAGCCAGCCCACCCCGGGCGGGCTGGCCTCGAGGAGGGGCGCCAGTTTTTCTTCCAGTTCGGCCACCCAGTCGTGCAGCTCGCGCGGGTCGCGCTCGCTGACGGCCAGCGCCGTCAGCTGGTAGAAGCGCTGGCCGGCGCTGGGGGTGCCGTCGTCGAAGAAGGCGAAGGGCGGCTCTACCGGTTCCAGCAGCAGGCTGACGCTGGCCTCGCTCAGCTCGAGGACGGCGGGAAGGGCTTCCTCGGGGTCCCAGACCAGTTCGTGGGGGAGCCAGAGGTAGCCCTGGAGCAGCCGGATGGCCTTTTCGCTCACGGGGCGCTGGGGCCGGCGGGCAGGCTCAGGCCGCGGCGCTCGAGCTCGGCGGCGAAGGGGGCCGCCTCGCTGAAGAGGTGGGTTTGCAGCCCCAGGGCGCGGGCGGCGGCGATGTTGTCGGGGTGGTCGTCGACGAAGAGGACCTCGCCAGCGGGAAGACCCATCCGCTCCAGGGCGATGGCGAAGGCGGCCGGGTCGGGCTTCTTGATCCCCTCTTCGTTCGAAAAGAAGACGGCGTCGAAGCGGTCGAACCCCTCGCCGGCGCGCAGGTAGTCGGAGATGACCGGATAGTTGTTGGAAAGCAGGCCGACGGTGATATCGCCGGGGATAGCCTCCAGCAGCCGGTACATCTCGGCGCGGGGGGCGACCGAGGCCAGGAAGAGCGCCTCGAACTCTTCGTAGGGGGCGCTGACCCCCAGTTCGCGGGAGAAGTACTCCCAGAAGCGGGCCAGGCTCCACTCGCCCAGCTCCAGCCGCCGGACCTCGGCGAAGTAGGCCCGGGCCGTATCCTCCTCGCTCCTGCCGTAGCGGCGGGCGACGTTCGCGACCACCCGGCCGTCGAAGGTGCCGACGGTAAAGACCCCGCCCCAGTCGAAAAGTATGCCGCGCGGTTTCATAGAGCAAAGTCTAACGCAGCCGGCCGGGGCTCAGCGCGAGTAGTTGGGGGCTTCCTTGGTGACGGTGACGTCGTGGGGGTGGCTTTCGATCAGGCCGGCCATGGTGATTTGCACGAAGCGGGCCCGGGTGCGCAGCGCCTCGACGTCGGGGCTGCCGGTGTAACCCATGGCCGCCCGCAGTCCGCCGATTATCTGGTAGAGAACGTCGCCGACCGGCCCCTTGTAAGGCACCATTCCCTCGATCCCCTCGGGGACCAGCTTCTTGGCGGGCGTCTGGAAGTAGCGGTCGGAGGAGCCGCGCCTCATGGCGCCCAGCGAGCCCATGCCGCGGTAAATCTTGTAGCGGCGGCCGTCCTTGATTATCTCCTCGCCGGGGGCCTCGTAGGTGCCGGCCAGCATACCGCCGAGCATCACCGTGTGGGCGCCGGCGGCCAGCGCCTTGGCGACGTCGCCGGTCTGCTTGACGCCGCCGTCGGCGATCAGCGGCACGCCGCTGCCCTCCAGGGCCGCCGCCGCCTCCATGACCGCGGTTATCTGGGGAACGCCGACGCCGGTGACCACCCGGGTGGTGCAGATGGAGCCGGGCCCGATGCCTACCTTGACGGCGTCGGCGCCGGCCTCGGCCAGGGCCCTGGCGCCGCTGGCGGTGGCGACGTTGCCGGCTATCACCTGAACGCGCTCGCCGTAGGTCTCCTTCAGCCAGCGGACCGCCTCGAGAATCCCCCGCGAGTGGCCGTGGGCGCTGTCGAGCACCAGCACGTCCACCTCCGCCTCAACCAGCGCCGCGCTGCGCTCGGCCAGGTCGGCGCCGGGGCCGATGGCGGCGGCCACCAGCAGCCGCCCCCGCGAGTCCTTGGCGGCGTGGGGAAACTGGCGGCGCTTGACGATGTCCTTGAGCGTCAGCAGCCCGCGCAGGCGGTTCTGCTCGTCCACCAGGGGCAGCTTTTCGATCTTGTGCCGCCGCAGCACCTTCTCGGCCTCCTCCAGGGTCATCCCCGGCGGGCCCACCACCAGCTTCTCGCGGGGGGTCATGACCGCCGAGACCGGCTTGCTCAGGTCGGTCTCGAAGCGGATGTCGCGGTTGGTTACCAGGCCCTGCAGCCGGCCGTGTATGTCGACCACCGGCAGGCCGCCGATCTTGTACTCGCCCATCAGGCGCTCGGCGTCTTCCAGGGTGGCGCCGGGGGGGAGGGTTATCGGGTCGGTAATCATCCCCGCCTCGCTGCGCTTGACGCGGCGGACGTTCTCGGCCTGCTTCTGGGGGTCGAGGTTCTTGTGAATCACGCCGATTCCGCCCTCGCGGGCCATGGCGATGGCCATTCTGGCTTCGGTGACGGTGTCCATCGCCGCCGATAGCAGGGGGACGTTGAGGGTCAGCTCGCGGGTCAGGCGGCTGCTGACGTCTACATCGGCGGGCAGCACCTCCGAGTAGGCCGGCAGCAGCAGAACGTCGTCGAAGGTCAGGCCGGTTCCGGTTATCTTCTGGCTGAAGTCGAGCATCTTCCCTCGATTATAGAGGGAGGCTCACTTGCGCAGCTCTTTGGGGGGCGGGGGGCGGAAGTCGCTCATCAGCCAGGGTTGCAGCAGTATGTAACCGGCCGCGTAGACGGCCAGCTGGGCCCACCAGTTCTTGAGAAAGTCGAGGCCGTAGGCGATGCCGATGCTCATCAGCAGCAGGAGGATGAAGAAGAGGCCGAAGGTCTTGATGAAAAGGCGCAGCATCTTGGCGAAGGTCGGCTTGCGGGCCTCCTCGAGCTGCCGCTGGTACTGTTTTTGCAGCTTTTTCTTCTTGCCCACGAACCGCAGCATACCCCAGGGGCTAAGCTGAGGTATGCGCGAGCTCTGGGAAGAGCTGGTCTCCCTGCCGCACCGGGGCACCGGCAGCCCCCGCGAGCGGGAGGCGGCGGGGTTGCTGGCCGCCCGCCTGCGGCGGCTGGGCTTCGCGCCCGAGGTGCGCCCCTTCGCCGCCCCGGCCAGCTGGGGGCCGGAGCTGCTCTTCATCTCGCTGTTGCTGGGGCTGGGGGCCCTGCTGGCTTGCTGGCGGCTGGCCGCGTTCGGCGCGCTGGCCTTCTGGGCCTATTTCGACGGCTATCCCCGGCCCTGGGAGCGCCTCTTCGCCCGAGCGCGCTCCCAAAACGTCCTCGCCGGCGCGGGGGAGGGCGGGCGGACGCTGGTGTTGATGGCCCACTACGATACCGCCAAAACGTATTTTGCCTACCACCCGCGGCGGGTGCGCGGTTTCCGCGCCAACTTTCTGCTGAACGCCCTGCTGGCCTTCCTGGCGCCCCTGGCCGCCTGGCGGGGAGGCTGGGCGGGCGGGGCGCTGGGAGCCTACTTTTTGCTCCAGGCGGCGTTGCTGGCCTGGCGCGAGCTGACCGCCCCCTACGTCAACGGAGCCAACGACAACGCCAGCGGCGTGGCCGTGGCGGTGGACCTCTTCCGCGAGCTGGCCGCCGCCCCGCCCGCCGGCTGGCGCGTGCTGCTGGCGCTCACCGGGGCCGAGGAAACCGGGGCCTGCGGCGCCCGCGAGCTGCTCCGTAGCGGCTGGCTGCCGGCGGACGCCGTGGTCCTCAACGTCGACAACGTCGGCCGCGGCCGCCTCTTCTACGTGACCGGCGAGGGGATGCTGGGTTTCACCCGTTACCGCGGCCGCCTCCTGCTCGCGGCGCGGAACCTGCCCGGAGCAGCCCCGCTGGCCTACCGCCTGGCCTACTTCGACGCCGGCCCGCTGGCGCGCCGGGGGCTGGAAACCCTGACCCTGATCACCCTGCAAGACGGTGTTCCCGCCAACTGGCACTGGCCCAGCGACACCCCCGAAAACGTTGACTGGCGGACGGTCGAGGAGGTCCGCGAGCGGGCGCGGCTGCTGCTGGAACGGCTATTTGCGGAGGGTTCCTGAACGGTTGAGATCGGTTGGCGGGCGAGGGCCACCGGGGATTGAGGCCGGCCGGGGACGGGGCGCGGGCCTGCCGGATTGGCCGGTCGGCCCGTCGGCGGCAAAACCGGCAGGCGGGCCAGGGGCTGCGGCGCTATGGATGAAATATACTGAGAGCCGTGAGGATTATTAGCGAACCGGCGGAGATCCCCTCCACCGGCCAGGGCTCCCGGGGGCTGGTGCCGACGATGGGCTACCTCCACGAGGGCCACCAGGAGCTGATTCGCCGGGCCGCCGCCGAGAACGACGAGGTGGTCGTCTCGGTCTTCGTCAACCCCTTACAGTTCGGGCCGGGCGAGGACTACCAGACCTACCCGCGCGACCTCGAGCGCGACGCCCGGATGGCCGCCGAGGCCGGCGCCAGCTGGATTTACCACCCGTCTCCCGAGACGATGTACCCGGCGGGGTTCGCCACCACCGTTCACGTTGGCGGGCCGCTGACCGAGCGCTGGGAGGGGGAGCGCCGCCCCGGTCACTTTGACGGCGTGGCCACCGTGGTCACCAAGCTCTTCAACCAGCTGCGGCCACGGCGGGCCTACTTTGGCGAGAAGGACTACCAGCAGCTCCAGGTAGTCCGCCGCTTCACCGCCGACCTCGACCTGGGCGTCGAGATAGTGCCGGTGCCGGTAGTCCGCGAGCCCGATGGCCTGGCCCGCTCCAGCCGCAACGTCTACCTGACCCCGGAGGAGCGCCCCCGGGCGACGGTCCTCTACCGCGCCCTGCTGGCCATCCGCGAGGCCGCCCGCGGCGGCGCCGCGCCCGCGAAGGCGCTGGCCGCCGGCGAGGCGGTGCTGGCGACGGTGCCCGAGTTCGTCCCCGACTACCTGGCGGTGGTCCACCCGGAGACCCTCGAGCCCATCACGGATTGGGTTCCGGGAGCGCGGGCCATTGTTGCCGGGCGCTTTCCTACGGTACGCTTAATCGACAACATGGAGGTTTGGGACCGGTGACGATAGTTGACATGCTGAAGGCGATGGTGGCGCAGCGCGCCTCCGACATCCACCTGCAGGCCGGGGCTCCGCCCACGGTGCGCATCGACGGCAAGCTCAAGCCCTTCAGTCCCAAGCCGCTCGAGCCCCACGAGGTCGAGCAGATAATCAAGGTTCTGCTGACGCCGGAACAGTGGGAGATGTTCGAGTACCAGAAAGAGATGGACTTCGCCTACACCATCCCCGGCGTCGCCCGCTTCCGCTGCAACCTGATGCGGCAGCGCGGTTCCATGGGCCTGGTCATGCGGGTCATCTCCGACGCCATTCCCAGCTTCGAGGCCCTCGGCCTGCCGCGGCCGATAATGGAGCACTTCGCCAGCCAGGAGCGCGGCCTGGTGCTGGTCACCGGCCCCACCGGCTCCGGCAAGTCGACCACCCTGGCGGCGCTGATCGACCACATCAACACCCACTTTCCAAAGAACATCATCACCATCGAAGACCCGATCGAGTACCTGCACAAGAACAAGAAGAGCCTGGTCGTCCAGCGCGAGGTCGGCGTCGACACCGACTCGTTCCGCACCGGCCTGAAGTATTCGATGCGCCAGGATCCCGACGTCATCCTGATCGGTGAGATGCGCGACCGCGAGACGGTGGAGGCGGCCATTACCGCCGCCCAGACCGGCCACCTGGTCTTCTCGACGCTCCACACCCTCGACTCCATTCGCACCATCAACCGCATCATCGACTTCTTCCCCCTCCACGAACACCAGCAAATCCGCATCCTCCTGGCCGAGTCGCTGCTGGGCATCATCTCCCAGCGTCTCCTGCCACGGGCCGACGGCCGCGGCCGGGGGCTCGCCCACGAGGTGCTCGTCGCCACGCCTCTGATCCGCGAGTACATAAAAGACGAGACCAAGACCCCGCAGATCAAGGAAGCCCTGATGGACGACAACACCCGCGGCATGCACACCTTTGACCAGCACCTGGTCGAGCTCTACAAGGAGGGGGTCATCTCGCTGGAGGACGCCCAGGGCTTCGCCACCAGCCCGCACGAGTTCAAGCTGCTGCTTACCCAGATGACCGGCAAGAGTTTCTCCGACTGAACCGGCTTCTCACCCCGGGCTGCCTTACAATCGGGGTTGGAGGTCCGTATGCTCGTAACCGGTTTGGAAATACTGGCCAAGGCCCGCAAAGAGGGGTACGGCGTCGGCGCGTTCAACACCAACAACATGGAGATTACCCAGGCCATCCTGGAGGCGGCCGAGTCCCGGCGCAGCCCGGTGATCATCGCCCTCTCCGAGGGGGCAATGCGCTACGGCGGGCGCGAGCTGACCACGATGGTCCGCGAGGCGGCGCGCGACGCCACCGTGCCGGTGGCCGTTCACCTGGACCACGGCTCTTCGTACGAGTCGGTCCTGCGGGCCCTGTACGCCGGCTTCACCTCGGTCATGATCGACAAGTCGGGCGAACCCTTCGAGGTCAACGTTGCCGAGACGAAGCGGGTGGTCGAGGCTGCCCACGCCGTCGGCGCCAGCGTCGAGGCCGAGCTCGGGCGGCTGGCGGGCGTCGAGGAGCACGTCGCCGTTGACGAAAAGGACGCTCTGCTAACCAATCCGCGCGAGGCGCAGCTATTCGTCGAGCAGACGGGCATCGACTTCCTGGCGGTGGCCATCGGTACCTCGCACGGCCCTTATAAGGGCAAGGGCAGGCCCTTCATCGATCACGAGCGGCTGGTCAGGATCGCCGAGCTGCTGGGCCCCGACTACCCGCTGGTGCTCCACGGCGCCAGCGGCGTGCCCCAGGAGCTGATCCAGCGCTTCCGCGCCGCCGGTGGCGAGATCGGCGACGCCCACGGCATCGCTCCCGAGGACATCCAGAAGGCCATCGCCGAGGGGGTGGCCAAGATCAACACCGACACCGACCTGCGGCTGGCCTTCACCACCCGGGTGCGCGAGGTGCTGGCCGCCGATGCGAAGGTCTTCGACCCGCGCAAGATCCTCGGCCCCGCCCGCGAGGAGATGCGCCGGGTGGTCGAGGCGCGGATGGACCTCTTCGGCTCCAGCGGCCGCGCTTGACGGCTCAAAGCGTGCAGCGGGCGGCGGCTCATTGCCGCCGCCCGCTTCATTGCCGCAGCGCGCTCTAGGGGATCGTCATCACCGCGCCTACCGAGATCTGATTCAGCTCAAGGCCGGGCAGGCGGGAAACCGGAATGTTGAGGAACAGCGAGGAACCGGTCTCTGCGGGCAGCAGGGGGCCGGCCACCAGCTCGCCGGCAGTAGCGTTGCCGTAGATGACGATCGCCGTCCAGATGCTTTCGCCGCTGGGCAGGCCGGTGCCGTCGAATCCGGGAAGGTGGCGCAGATCGGGGGTCTGGTACCCGTCGGCGCCGCTGCCCGCCAGCCAGGCGCTGCTAACCAGCGAAACGTTGGCCCTCGTAGGCGCGCCCCCGGCAGGAGCGCTGAGCAGGTAGTAGCCCAGCACGTCGCCGGCGTCCGTGTTCAGGTGTTTGAACTCCGGAAAGGCCTCGGCGGTTGCCGTTGGCGCGAACGAGGCCGAGGGCAGCTCGAAAGCGATGGCGCCCGCTTCGGTGGCGGGAATCAGTTTCAGTTGTGAGATCTCCCGGAACGAGCTTGCGGATAGCTCGCTCGCCCTGGCCTGCGCCGCGTAAAGGTCTCCCGCGACGGGGTTCGGCAGGGTTACGTACTGGCCGCCGCTGGCGTCTCCGGCGGCCAGGGTCAGGCCGCCCAGACCGGCGGCGCTGAGCAGCCGGACCTTGTAGGCGCTGGCATAGCCGCTGGGGACGCTGGCGGAGAAGCCTGCCACCGTCGAGCGGCTTACCGCGTCGGCGGCCGTGAAGGAAACCTCGCCCAGGTCGGCCGCCGGTGCCAGGTTGACCCCGCGGACCAGTTTGAGATAGGTCATTTCGTCGGGCGTGGTTCCGCCGTCGTAGGCCGCGAAGGCGAAGTCGCGCTCCTGGCCCTGCAGGGCGGATAGCTCAACCAGGATGTCGTCGGTCAGGATGTCGCTGACCTGCTCAACGTCGCTGAACACGGTGATCCGGTCGTAGCCAGCTCCCGCCTTGACTAGCGCACGCATGGAGCCGACGGCCGCGCTGCCGGGGACCTGGCAGTAAACGGAGAGGGAGCGGGTTTCGTCCAGGGTCAGGTGGTAGAACTGAAGAAGGTAGCCGGAAAGGCAGTTAACGGCGACCGCGTAGCGGGTTTCGCCAGTGGGTACGTAGAAAAAGTACTCGCCGTAATTCTCGGTGCGGGCCATCTGCCACTCCCCGGTTCCCGGCTGGTAGGCCACCGCGGCGACGCTCGGGTGCTGGTCGCGCGTGTTGTCAATCACGTGAACGGTTACCAGGGTCCCCTCTTCGGCGGGCGGTTGTGCTTGCTGGCAGGCAGTCAGCACCAGGAGCACCAGTACTAGCAGAACTCTATTCATGCTCACCACCAGGACCATTCTCCAGGGCGGCCGTCACAAAAGCGTCACAAGCTCATCTGCCAATCAGTGCAGATAGGCTGTATAGACCTGGGCGTCGCCGGTTGAGTCGCTTTGTATCCAGGCCAGCAGCAGGCCGTTCTCGAGGAAGCCGAGCAGCGGCCCCGCCTCGCCGCTGACGGTGGCGCCCAGCACCGCGCTGTCCGCCAGGCTGAGGTGATCGTCCAGCCCTTCGGGCAGCACCCACTCGCCGGTTTCCCGCCAGAGGGCGACGAAGACCTGGTCGTCGCCGCCGGCGTCGTCCTGCAGCCAGGCGGCCGCCGCCCCGCCGCGGGCCCCGGCGGCGGCGTGGGGGCGGCCGGCGCTGCCGCCTAGCGGGCTGAGCGGCAGCGGCCGCGACCAGGCGTCATCTGCGTAGGTCTGGGCGTAGATCTGGAGGTATCCGCCCTCGCTCTGCACCCAGGTGAGCAGCGTCCGGCCGTCGGGGTTGCCGGCGAGGGCCGGCGAGTTGGCGCTGGGACCGCCGACGACTTCCCGCGACCCCCAGGCGCCGTCCCGGTAGCCTACCAGGTTGACGTTGCTGAGGGAGAAGGGGCTGGACGAGGCCCAGCTCAGCCAGCCGTTGCCGCTGTCGTCGATGAAGACCCGGGGCGCGTAATTGCTGGAGCCGCCGGAGAAGGTGCCGGGCGTCAGGTTCCAGCTGCCGGCGAACTCGCTGACGCTGACGTTCACAGACTCGCTCCAGGCGACCAGGGCGTTGCCGGCGCTGTTTACGGCGACGTCCGGGCCGCTCGAGCCGTTGCTGCTCAGCGTCGTCGCCCCGCTCCAGAGCCAGCCGCTGGAGCCGAGGCCGAGGGTGCGGGTTACGGTCACGAAGGTACCGCTGCCGTCGTCCTCGACCCAGCTGGCCACCACCTTGTTGGCCGTACCGGCGGCCGTCAGGGTGAGGTCCCGCGCATCCGCGCCGCCGGCGCTCAACCGCTCAGGGGTCTGCCAGCCGTCCGCTCCCTTCCTCATCGCGTAGACGGCGTCCACGCCGCTATCGTCCTGCAGCCAGGCGACGACGGCGTAACCCTGGCCGACCGCGACCACCGGGCGGGTGGCGCCGACGGCCGGGTCGCTGGCCATCAGCGGCGCGCCCCAGCCGGAGCCGCTCCACTCGCTGTAGTAGATGTGATAGGTGCCCGATTGAAGGGCCTCCCAGGCGAGCACCGCCGTGTCGCCGCAGGCGTCCAGCGCCAGCCGGTAGGCTCCCTGGCTGTCGGGCAGATGGTCGCTCAGGTCGGCCGGCCGCTCCCAGGTCTTGTCCTGGCAGCTGACGCTTACCTCGACGTCGCCGGCGAGGGTGCCCCGGTCACCGCTAAGGGCGCAGTTCTGGAAGACCGGCGGCGTGACCATCCGGACCTCGTAGTCGCCGGCCGGTAGCTTGCCCGGGAACGCGTAGGAACCATCGGCGCTGATTGTTAGCTCTTCCGTTCCATCGCTGAGCACCAGCGTGCCCGCCAGACCGCTGACGTTGACGGTGATGGTGTAGGGGCCGCCGGGCGCGCAGCTAGCGAGCCAGATGAGCAGGGCCGCGGCCGCCAGGGCCAGTTTGGTGGTGGCATCTTTTCTTTTCATCTCGATCCTCCGCGTATCCTCACACCATTAATGCAGCACGGGCGTCACAAAAACGTCACAAATCCCTGCGGCCGGGTCGCGGCGGGCGGCGCGAAGGTTTGCTCCGCCGGCCGGGCGGACATAAAGGTTACGGCCCGGCGCATAGCGGGCGCCGGGCGGCTGCGACGGGCTAAGCGCTGTGCGCGCTTTCCTGACCGGGTTTTACGGCACCGGGTACGTTCCGGCGATGGAGGCGGCTTTCATCGCGGCGCCGGGCAGTACGGGTATCGCGAAGGGGCCGCCGAGAGGGTGCCAGGTCGTGCTACCGAGCCAATCGCCGATCGGGCGGTTCGAGAAGAAGGCGGCTATTTCCCACCTCGCCTCCTCGCCCTTAAGCAGCTTGATCCCGCCAAAGTCGGGGGCGCCCGAGAGGTCGGGCAGGGTGTAGCTGGCGGCGCCGGCGAGCCAGGAGGGGCTCAGGTAGACCTGCCACCAGGGGCCGTTGCTGCCGCTGTAGAAGATTACGTATCCGGTCGCGTTCCCGTCGGGGTGCTCGAGGTCAAAGGTGGGCAGGACCGCCGGTTCCACCGCGTAGTCCGCGGGCCAGGGGCCGGGCAGCTCGGGCAGTTCTACGCTGGCGGCGTTCGCGTCCGCGAAGGCCATGCTGAGCAAGCTGCGGTTGTTCACCGGGTCGCGGTAGCTGGCCATCAGCATTCGCGCGTCCTGGCTACCGGTGCCGGGGACGCGCAGGTAGTCGCCGCTGCAGGGGTCGCCGCTGCCCTGGGCGAGCCCGCCAGCGAATAGGCCGTCGTGGGTGATCAGGGCGCTGCTGAGCTCGCAGTCGTTGAACCCGCTCGGCGTGGCCGGGCCGCTGAGGGTTCCGAACGTGGCCGCGTCGCCGGCGGTGAAGGTGACGTCGTGGGTCAGGCCGGGCGCGGTGTCGAAGCGCTCGAAGCGCACCCCTTCGAGGTTGGCGTAGTCGTCGCTCCCGCCGCTGAAGGCCAGGAAGAGGAAGGGCTCGTTTTCTCCGATGATCGTTCCCACGGAGAGGGGCGAGGTATTCGAGCTGGCGTCGTCCAGGCGGCTGAAGGCCTTGAAGTAGTCACCGGAAAGGGCGCTGGCGTCCCAGGTCAGGCTGACGTTGCCAAAGCTCTGGTCGCTGAGGTTCAGGCAAGGAAAGACGACCTCGGTGGCGTCGTCGGTGGTCAGCTGGTAGGTGGTGAAGAAACCGAGCGTGCTGAGCGTCGACAGGGGAAGGCAGTTCGCCGAGACGCCGTAACGGGTTTCTCCCGGCGGCACCATAAAGCTGTAGACGCCGTAGTCCTTCTGGGCGGCCAGCTTCCACTCGCCGTCGCCCACCTGGTAGATCACGGTGGCGGTGGCGGGGGTGCCCCAGGCGTTGACCAGCCTGACCGTGACCTCGGTCCCCTGCGTCTGGTTGCACCCGTAGAACCATAGCGAGGCACCCAGCAAGAGCGGGATTGCCAGTAGCAGTTTCTTCATGGCTCACCTCCTCGGGTAGAACCGTCGGAAACAGCGCTCCGCGAATCGCCGCGTTAGCAGAACGGTTGTTTCTTCTACCTGATTTTCCCCCCGACCGGCCCCGCCTGACAAGACCCCCGGCCGGCGCCAGGGCGACCAACCCGTTTCGACGGACTATACTGGGCGGTATGCATCCGGTGGAGTTCATCGAGAAGAAGCGCGACGGCGGCACCCACGGGGCCGCCGAGCTGCGCGAGTGGATAGAAGCCTACGTGGCCGGCGAGGTGCCCGACTACCAGATGGCCGCCTGGCTGATGGCCGTTTACTTCCAGGGCATGACCCCCGAGGAAACCGCCGGGCTGACTCTGGCCATGGCTTACTCAGGCGAGGTGCTCGACCTTTCCTCGCTGGGGAAGACGGTCGACAAGCACTCCTCGGGCGGGGTTGGCGACAAGACCACCCTGGTAGTGGCGCCGATTCTGGCGGCGGCGGGGTTGGTGGTGGCCAAGATGAGCGGCCGCGGCCTGGCCCACACCGGCGGGACGATTGACAAGCTGGAGAGTATTCCCGGCTGGCGCGCCGAGCTCTCCGACGAGGAGTTCATGCGCCAGGCCCGCGAGGTGGGGCTGGTAATCGCCGGCCAGTCGAAGAACCTGGCGCCGGCCGACGGCAAGATGTACGCGCTGCGCGACGTTACCGGCACCGTGCCCTCGATACCGCTGATCGCCAGCTCGATAATGTCGAAAAAGCTGGCCGCCGGCGCCCGCATCATCACCCTCGACGTCAAGGTGGGTCGGGGGGCCTTCATGAAGAACGTGGGCGACGCCCGCCGGCTGGCGGAGCTGATGGTCGGCATCGGCCGCCACGCCGGCCGCGACGTGCGGGCGGTGCTCAGCCAGATGGACCAGCCGCTGGGACGGGCGGTGGGCAACGCCATCGAGGTGCGCGAGGCCATAGCCACCCTCAACGGCGAGGGCCCGCGGGATCTGGAAGAGCTCTCGCTGGCGCTGGCCGAGGAGGCGCTGGAGGCGGCCGGAATCGAAAAGGAGCGCGCCGCCGCCGTCTGGCGCAGCGGGGCGGCGCTGGACAGGCTGCGGGCCTTCATTGAGGCCCAGGGGGGCGACGGCCGCGTGGTCGAGGAGCCGGAGCGGCTGGAACTGGCCCCCGACGTTTTCGAGCTGCGCGCGAGCGAAGACGGCGTGGTGGCGGCGCTCGACGCCTACCGGGTGGGTATGGCCACCCTACGGCTGGGCGGCGGGCGCGAGCGCAAGAACGCCCCGATTGACCACGGCGTCGGCGTCTACCTGCTCAAGAAAATCGGCGAGCCGGTGCGCGCCGGCGAGGTTCTGGCGCGGGTGCACCACCGCGGCGGGCGCGGCCTCGAGGAAGCCCTGGAGCTGCTGGGCTCCGCCTACGAGCTGGCGGAGACGGCAACCCCGCCGCCGCTCTTGCTGGACGTGGTGGCCTGAGGCGCCCTCCGCTTTTTTACCGGGCTTTAACGGAACGTTAGAAGGGGGCGTTAAGAATCTTGACCCGGCGGACGCCGCGTGTAATGCTGTGATAGGGAGTACGCCCTTTTTATGAGACGACGGGTATCCGAACGCTACACTGTCTTGATAACGCGCACCGGCAGGAAGCCGCGCGCCATCTCCTTCCGGCCGGTCTTCGTGCTGGTGGCGTTCATGGCGTTCGGTGCCTGGGTCGGGGTGACCGGGTATCTCTACGCCCGCAACGTCGCCCTGAAAGATACCCAGGCGCGCCTGCAGCAGCTTTCCGAGCAGGCGCGGGCGCTCTCCCTGCAGCTCAGCGAGGAGCAGAACCGCAACGACATGCTGGCCGGCGAGGCCGCCGAGATGCTCAAACAGCTCGACCAGCTCGAGGCCGAGATAGACCGGCTGCGTGAGCGCGCCGGGCTGCCCAAGCTAGAGGTAACCCCGGCCCGCGGCGAGAGCCAGGGCAAGGACGGCCAGGGCGGCGGCGTCCCCCTCGACACCGAGGCCATGCTCAAGCTGACCGCCGAGCGCATCAAGACCCTGACCGGCAACCTCAGCGCCAAGATCGAGCCGGCCCTGGAGCAGACCCTGGCCAAGGAGGCGGCGCGGCCGGTGGGTTACCCGCTCAAGGTTCACACCTACATAGCCTCTGGCTTCGGCACCCGCCGCAACCCCTTCGGCAGAGGCTACGAGTTCCACGACGGCATCGACCTGCCCGCCTGGTACGGCACCCCCATCTACGCCACCGCGCCCGGCAAGGTAATCGAGGCCGGCTGGTCGAACATCTACGGCTACTACGTCAAGCTCGACCACGGCTACGGCTACCGCACCCTATACGGGCACATGTCCAAGATTCTGGTCAAGCGCGGCCAGGTGGTAAAGCGCGGTGAGGTTCTCGGCAAGGTAGGCAGCACCGGCCGTTCCACCGGCCCCCACGTCCACTACTCGGTTTACGTCTGGGGCAAGGCCGTCAACCCGGTTCCCTTCCTGGAAGCGCCAGCCTACGCGAAGCGGTAAACTAGCAGCATGTTCGGTCGCAAGCAGCCATCCCAACCCAGCAAACCCGCCGGTAGCACCCGCAACCCCACCTTCATCGCCGCGGGCACCCAGATTCAGGGTGACCTCAAGTCGCAAGGGACCGTTCGTATAGACGGCGTCGTCATCGGTTCGGTGCTGGTGGATGGCGATCTGGAAATCGCCCCCGGCGGCCGCATCGAAGGGGAAGAGGTGCGGGCCCGCAATATCCTGGTCAACGGCGAGATCAGGGCCAAGGTCGTCGCCGACGGCAAGCTGACCCTGACCAAGCGGGCGCACCTCGAGGGCGACGTAATAGCCAAGGCCCTCGACATCGAGGCCGGCGCCACCTTCGTCGGCCGCAGCGTCACCGGCGACGGCAAGCAGCTGCCCGGTCCCGCCAAAACGCCCGGACCCAAGGAGGACTAATGGCCCTCGACCGCCTGTTTCGCCGCCGCAGGACGCGGGGAGGCGGACGCGACGTCCCCGAGCTATGGCTCAAGTGTCCGGCCTGCGAGACGCAGATTTACAAGAAAGACCTGGAAGCCAACCTGATGGTCTGCCCGAACTGCGGTCATCACTTCCGCATGGAGGCGAAACAGCGGGTCGAGCTGCTGGCCGACGAGGGTAGCTTTGTCCAGACCACCGGCCAGGTCCGCCCGACCGACCCCCTTTCCTTCACCGACACCGAGCCCTACGCCGAACGCCTGCGCCGCTATCAAGACAAAACCGGCAACGCCGACGCCATTTACGGCGGCGTCTGCGCAATCGGCGGCGTGCCCAGCGTCCTGCTGGTGATGGACTACGCATTCGCCGGCGGCTCGATGGGATCGGTGGTCGGCGAGGAGATCGCCCGCGGCGCCGAGCGGGCGGCCGCCGAGGAACGGGCGCTGGTGATAGTCGCCGCCTCCGGCGGCGCGCGGATGCAGGAGGCGGTTCTCTCGCTGATGCAGATGGCCAAGACGACGATGGCCCTCGATCGCCTCTGGGAGAAGCGCCTGCCCTACGTTTCCATCCTCACCGACCCGACCACCGGCGGCGTCACCGCCAGCTTCGCCGCCCTGGGCGACGTGGTCCTGGCCGAGCCCGGGGCGCTAATCGGCTTCGCCGGGCCGCGGGTAATCAAACAAACCATCCGCCAGGACCTGCCCGAAGGCTTCCAGCGCTCCGAGTTCCTGTTGCAGCACGGGATGCTCGACCAGGTGGTGCCGCGGGCCGAGTTGCGCCAGCGGCTAATCCAGATTCTCAAGCTGCTGCACCCGCGGGAGGTGAAGCGTGGCGCTTGAGTTCGAGCAGCCCATTCTGGAGCTCGAGGCCCGCATCCGCGAGCTGCGCGAGTACGCCGAGGAAAAGGGCGTCGACCTGAGCGACGAGATAGAGCTCTTGCAAAACAAACTCGAGCGCCTGCAAAGAGAGGTCTTCGGCAACCTCAGCCGCTGGCAGCGGGTCCAGCTGGCCCGCGCTCCCGGCAGGCCGACAACGCTCGACGTGCTCGAGGGCGCCTTCAGCGACTTCGTGGAGCTCCACGGCGACCGCGCCGTCGGCGACGACCCGGCCATAGTCGCCGGCATCGCCCGCCTGGGCGGGCGGACGGTGGCGGTCGCCGGCCACCAGAAGGGCAAGTCTACCAAGGAAAACATCCACCGCAACTTCGGCATGCCCCACCCGGAGGGCTACCGCAAGGCGATGCGGATGATGGACCTGGCCGACCGATTCGGCATTCCCTTTATCAGCCTGATCGACACCCCCGGGGCATACCCGGGCATCTCCGCCGAGGAGCGCGGGCAGGCCTGGGTTATAGCCCAGTCGATCCAGCGGATGGGCCGGTTGAGGGTGCCGGCGCTGGCGGTGATTCTGGGCGAGGGCGGCTCCGGCGGGGCGCTGGCCATCGGCGTCGGCAACCGGGTGCTGATCATGGAGAACGCCTGGTACTCGGTCATCAGCCCCGAGTCGTGCGCGGCCATCCTCTGGCGCGACGCCTCCCAGGCCGAGCAGGCCGCCGAGGCCCTGAAGCTGACCGCCCGCGATTTGAAGGAGCTGGGCGTCGTCGACCGGGTGGTTCCCGAGCCCGGCGGCGGGGCGCATCGCAACCCGCAGGCGGCCATCCAGGAGCTCGCTACCGCGCTTCTGGAGGAGCTGGCCCCGCTCGAGGCAATGACTCCCGAGGAGTTGCTGGCCGACCGCTACCGCCGCTTCCGGGGGATGGGGGCGGTCGCCGAAAAATAAGAAAACCAGTAGAGCGTGGTTAAGCTTTATTACACCGTATTTACATTTTCTACCCGCTTCTCAAGGTAGTCTGTATATGGAGGTGAGGTAAATGCGGAAGCTATTATTTACGTTTATGCTGCTCCTGGGCGCACTGGCCTTTGCCCAGGCGACGGTATCGCCACAGGGTATCATCGTCAACCCCAAGCCCGGCGACCTCAGGGTCAAGGTCTGGGTCGACAAGGACCCCGGCCGCACCGGCAACGCGGTCTATCAGATAGGAGAAAAAATCAAAATCAGCGTGACCGTCAACCGCGCGGCCTACGTCTATCTCTTCAACGTCAACGCCGACGGCACCATCGACCTGATCCTGCCCAACGCCTACGACCGCAACAACCGCCTTTCGGCCGGCGAGGTGCGCACCTTCCCGCCGCCGGGCGCCCGCTATGAATACACGATCACCGGCCCCGAGGGAGAGAACTACGTTCTTGCCCTGGCCTCGCTGCGGCCGCTCTCGATGGGCGACGTGGCCGACATTCGCAGCAATCGCGCCACCGTTCGCGGGCTCGGCAACCTTTCGCGCAAGCTCTCGATCGTCGTCAGGCCGGTTCCCAACCGCGAGTGGGCCAGCGACGCCCTGCGCTACTACGTTGGCCGCCGCACCCCACCGCCGCCGACCACCGGCACCCTCGACGTCAGCTCCAACCCCAGCGGGGCCAAGGTCTACATCGACGGCGCTTACCGCGGACGGACGCCCCTGACCATCGGCCTCAACCCGGGCACTCACGACGTCGAGCTGCGCCTGCCCGGCTACCAGACCTACCGGGTGCGGGTCCAGGTGCGCGCCGGTCAGACCAGCCGCGTCAGCCCGCGCCTGGTCCGGGTGGTGACCACCGGCACCCTCAGCGTTGACTCGCAGCCGTCGGGGGCCGAGGTCTACGTCGCCGGCGCTTACCGGGGCCGGACGCCGCTCAACATTTCGCTCAACGAGGGTACCTACGACGTCGAGCTGCGCCTGCCCGGCTACCAGACCTACCGGACGCGGGTCCAGGTGCGGGCCGGTCAGACCTCGCGCCTGGCGCCGCGGCTGCAGCCGGTGGTGACCACCGGCACCCTCGAGGTCTACTCGACGCCTAGCGGGGCCGAGGTTTACGTCGATGGTGCCTACCGCGGCCTGACGCCGCTGGTTCTCAGCATCGACGCCGGTTCTCACGACGTCGAGGTTCGCCTGGACGGTTACGGCGTTTACCAGACGACCGTCAACGTGCCGGCCGGTCGCAGCGTCCGCGTGGACGCCCGCCTGGCGACCGCCAAGGCCACCCTCGACCTCTACGTCAACACCAACGCCAGGGTCTTCCTCGACGGCTACTCGCTGGGCGCTACCAAGAACGGCCGCCTGACCGTCAAGGTCGACCCGGGTGACCGGGAGCTGGTGCTGATCGCCGCCGGCTACCACGCTTACGTCAAGACGATTCACCTGGCCCCCGGCTCCTACAGCCGCATATCGGTCCAGCTTTCGCGGATTCGCTGAGCGCGGCCCGCGTCCGACACCTCCCCCGCCCGGCGGGGGAGGTGTTATCGTTGAAGTTGTGAATGCCGTAGTTCTGGCGGGCGGCTCGCCCGCAGACCCGCTGGCGGCCCGTTTTGGCGTGGCCAGTAAGACCCTGGTGCCGGTGCGCGGGCGACCGATGGTCGAGTATACGCTCGAGGCCCTGCGCGGCGCCGGTATAGAGAGAATCGTCTACGCCGGACCGCCGGCCGAGCTCGAGCCGGCGCCCGACGTCCTCGTTCCCGACAGGGGTTCCCTGATCGCCAACCTGGAGGCCGGCATGGCCGAGGCGCGTAGCGAGAGGCTTCTGGTGGCCAGCGGCGACAACCCCTTCATCACCGCCGAGGCGGTTCGCTGGCTCCTGGACAACGCTCCGGACGCCGCCCTGGTCTACCCGATCATCCCCCGCGAGGCGGTCGAAAAGCGCTGGCCGGGGATGAGGCGGACCTACGCCCGCTTGCGCGACGGCGTTTTTACCGGCGGCAACGTCATCATCATCGACAAAGAGCTCTTTACCCGCGCTCTGCCAATGGCCCGCAAGATTATCGAGCTGCGCAAAAAACCGCTGGCGCTGGCGCGTTTGATTGGCTTCGGGGTACTGGTCAAGCTGCTGCTGGGCCGCCTGACGATAGCCGAGCTGGAGGCGCGCGCCGAGAAGCTCTTCGGAGTGCCGATGCGGGCGCTGGTCACCCCTTACCCCGAGGTCGGCGCCGACGCCGACAGCGAAGAAGACTTCAAATGGCTGGAGGTGGACGGTGCGGACGGTTCGTGAGCTGCGCTGGGCAGGGGCCATCGCCTACCTGGCGGCGCTGGTGACCGGTCTGGCCGCCGCCCTGCTGGTTCACCTGCTCTTCAAGGGCCAGGGCCGCTTCGGCTGGGAAGGTTTCAACACCGTCGGCGTCATCGAGGGCCTGGCTTTCGTGCTCGTTTTTACATTCAGCCTCTGGGCGGCCAAGCGAGCGGTGCGGGTGCCCTGCACCACCCTGCTCACCGCCGGCCTGGTGGCCCCGCCCTCGGCTGGCAGGGCGGCCAAGCCGCTGCCGCTGATCGACAAGGTCGAGTCGTTCGAGGGACGGCTGGCGGTGCTGGTCGAAGAAGGCGCGCCCCGCGGCGTGCTAGGCCTTGGCGACCACATCGTTCCCTGGGAAGAGGCGCCGGTGGTTCCCGCCGAAACCGCTCTCAGCGAGCTGGCGGGGCTGTTCTGGAAGAGTCCGGTGGTGCTGGTGGCCGACGACGACGAGGTGCGCGGGGTTATTACCCGCGAGCGCTTCTTTCGTTTAATGGGTTTCGCGCGGATGGCGATGTAGGACAAACCTTCCTGGTTTTTGTTTACAATGAGCCTAGGCGAGCCCCGAGTCGGCCGCCAGAAGGAGGTACGGTATGGCCCATATCATCTGTGAACCCTGTGTTGGCGTCAAGGACCGTGCGTGTGTAGACGTCTGCCCCGTCGAGTGCATCTACGATGCTCCCGAAGAGTACGACATGCTCTACATTCACCCGGAAGAGTGTATCGACTGCGGGGCCTGTGTGCCCGCCTGCCCGGTCTCGGCCATCTTCCCCGAGGAAGACGTGCCCGAGCAGTGGAAGAGCTACATCGACCTCAACTACAAACTCGCCGGCCTCAAGTAGAGCGGCGCTAACACAGGAAAAGCGCCCCGGAGTGGCGGGGCGCTTCCCGTTTAGCTGCCTTCTCAGATGAGACCCAGCGGGTCGAAGCCAGGGCCGACCAGCTCGGCGGGGTTGGCGCCGATGTGCAAGGCCGCGTCGGCGTAGGCGGAGCGGAAGTCGGTGTGGACGGCCAGGTCGCCGTCGTCGAGCGCCTCTTCGGCCAGCTGCGGCTCGCCGCCGAAAACGCCGCCGTTGACCGCGCCGCCGGCGACGAAGAGGGCGCCGCCCTTGCCGTGGTCGGTACCCCCAGAGGCGTTCTGGGTGGCGCGGCGGCCGAACTCGCTGAAGACCAGCACCATAACGTCACCCCAGCGACCCTGGGCGAGCATCTCCTGACGGAAGGCGACCAGCGCTTCGGAGAGCTGGCTCAGGTTATTGGCCTGGGTGCCGGTGACGCCGCCCTGGTCCGAGTGGGTGTCGTAGCCGCCAGCGACCGTGTAGTAGACCTGTGAGTCGAAGTCGTACTTGATGAGCCGGGATATGTCGGCCAGCCGCCGGCCGTAGTAGGTGTTGGGGAACTCGGTCGTCGGGGCGTAAGCGGCGTCGGCCGCCCCCTGGACCTTGTCGACGCTGCGCAGCATGTGTTCCATGGCGCGGCGGACCTCTTCGGCGGTGCCGCTGCGAACCTGCTGTATCTGGCGGAGCAGCTCGTCGTTCAGCTTGCCTTCCCAGCCATAGTCGCTCAGGCCGAAGCCGCTGATGCTGTCGATGGCGAGGCCGGAGACGTGCAAGCCGCGCAGGGCGCGGGGCAGCTCACCCCCCAGGCTGGTGGCGCAGAACGGATCGTTCTGCCCGTCGATGAAGGGGCCGAGCCAGCCTGGTTTGTTGGTCTGCTCGGGGTCGGCGGTGTTCCAGACGGCGGTCGAGTAGAAATGGCTGCGGTTGTGGTTGGGGTAACCGACTGAGGTGACGATTGCCAGCTCACCGTTGTTCCACAGGTCGTTCATTACCGGTTGCATGGCCGGGTGGAGACCCAGGGTAACGCCGGGAGCGCCGAGAGGGAGGATATTGGCGTTCGGAATGGCGATTTCGGGGCGGTAGGCGGCGTACTCGGTCTGACCGTAGGGGATGACCGTGTTGATGGCGTCGTTGCCGCCGAAGAGGTGCATGACCACAAGGATTTTGCCGTTCCCGCCGGCCGCCAGGGCGGTGCGGCTGAAGAGTGACGGCACCAGGCCCGTTCCCGCGGCGAGCGCCAGGCTGCGTTTGATGAAACTGCGGCGATTCATCATCTTCCTCCTAGAGCAGTTGCGCTTCCGGCGCAACCAGGCTGAGCGGGTTGACCGCGCCGTCCATGAAGACGCCGTAGTCCACCGGGCCCTCGGGGCCGGCGTCTTCCGGGTATCCGGTGGCGAAGTCGATGAATTTGAGCCGTTGCAGGAGCACCGCGTCGGTCAGCCACTCGGTGCTGGCGATCGGCCAGCCGGCGACGTTGGGCGGGTTGTAGGGGTCCTGATCGAGGCGGGCGCGCAGCCAGTAGTGCAGATTTTCTTCCTCGGACACGGCGCGTTTGCCGGCTGCGTAAAAGAGGCCGACGGCGTACTCGAAAGGGCTCTTGACCAGGGAGTTGCGGGTCTCGTCGGCGTAGAAATCGGGGTGGGTGAAGAGCCACTTCAGGAAGTCGCGGACGGTCCCGCCCTTGAGGATGTCGGCGCCGCGGTCGATCATCGCCTGGTCGGGGTCGGGGCGGTAATAGAAGCGCAGTAGTTTTTCCGATATGAATTTGTAAGTCTGGTCCATCCCGAGGATGATGTCGAGAACCTCGTAGCCCTCGGCGATGGGGGTGTAGCGGTTGTAAACGGTCTGTCCCAGAATTTGTTTCGGTTCAAAATCGTGAATGCTGGCGTCAAAGCCAAAGTAATACCTGCCGTCACCGTATTCGACCGTCCAGCCGGTGAAGGCGCGGGCGACCTGCTGAATGTCGGTTTCCGTATAATGCCCCTCGCCCAGCGTGTAAAGCTCCATCAGCTCGCGAGCCCAGTTTTCGTTGGGGTGTTCCTTGGTGCTGGTATTGTTATCGAGGTATCTGATCATCGCCGGGTCCTCGGCGATCATGTAGAGCAGGTCGCGGAAGGTCCCCAGCCCCAGCTCGCGCAGCTTGTTGACCTTGAGGTACGAGAGGTAGTCGCCCACCTTGCTCGCCTCGGTGGTGAAGTGGCCGTGCCAGAAGAGGGCCAGCCTTTCTGCCGCCGGCGTCCGGCTGGTGAGCCAGTGATTCGTCCACTCGTGGATGTAGTCGGCGTCCTGGAAGTATTCGCTCTCGTGCTCTTCCGGCAGGTGGGGGGTCTCGAGCAGGTAGTCGACCGCCTTGGCCAGCCCCAGCGACGCCAGGTGCTCGGCGTCGGCGCCGTTGCCGAGGGCTGTTGCCCGGCGCAGCAGGTGCGCTGCCTCGTAGGTCCCGAAGGGGCCCGTATAGACCCCGCCACCCAGACCGCCGCATGCCGTGAGCAGCCCGCCCGCAGCGAGCAGGGCCGCCGCCGTCTTCCAGCGCTGCCTGTCGGGCGGATGCGCTTCCACGGCCGGGAAGGCGCCCGCCTGCAGCGCCGTCGGTTCCGCTTCGATGGTAGTTACCGAAACGGAACCTGCTTGGGTTACCGTCCTGTTTTTTTCCATATCTAAGATTAGCAAACCGGTTATGGTTCGCAGATTAGAAGACCGGTATACTGAGTACAAATATCAGCCGCTAGTTGGATTTGCCGATCAAGCTACCAAAAAGTCCACCTATGGCGTCTGCCAGCAGGTCGGCGGCGTCTTTGCTGCGACCGGCGACGAAGCCCTGGTGCCATTCGTCACTGAGGCCGTAGAGAACCGTCAGGCCCAGGGCCGCCGCCGCCGGCAGCCCGCCCCGCCGCAGCAGCCAGGCCAGCACCGCGTAGGTCAGGCCGTGGGCCAGCTTGTCCCAGGGGCTGGGGAGGCCGACCGCGCTGCCGGGGAGGCTGGAGGCCAGGAAGATGAGCGCCGCCCAGAGGAGGGCCAGCGCCAGGTAGCGGCGCCGGGTCACGGTTCTGCTTCCACCAGTTCCACCAGCACGCCGCCGGCCCAGCTAGGGTGGACGAAGGCTACCAGGTGGCCGCCGAAACCGGGTCGGGGCTCCTCGTCTACCAGCCGGGCGCCGCTGGCTTGCAAACGCCGCAGGGCGGCGGCGATGTCGGTGGTGGCGAAGGCCAGGTGGTGGACGCCGGGCCCGCGTTTTTCCAGGAAGCGGCCAACCGGGGTCTGGGGAGCCGTAGGCTCCAGCAGCTCGATCCGGTCGGCGCCGCTTTTCAGCATGGCGGCCCGCACCCCCTGGTCCGGCAGGAGCTCGAGGGCCTCGAGGCGGTAGCCCAGCAGCTCGTAGCGGGCTTGCGCCGAGTCCAGGTCGGTGGTGGCGATGCCTACGTGGTGCAGTTTCATGGCCTCATTCTCCCACGGGCAGCCAGGCCAGCCCCCGGGGGTCCGCCGGGAAGCCGCGCGGGTGTTCGGCCAGCTCCGGGTCGAGCAGGTCGAGCACGGTCAGCCGCCCCGCCGCCGCCAGGTAGCAGTAGAGGTTGGGGGTGACGAGGCCGCGGTCGACCGGGGTGGTGCGCCGCAGGTCGTCGGTCTGCGAGCGGCGGACGACGTAGCCGCCGTCGCCGCCGATCAACCAGCCGTCGCTCAGCGGCACGATGGCCCGGACGCTGGTGAGCGCCAGCGGGTCGCCCGCGCTCTTGGGCGGGTCGGTTCCGGGGCTCCAGGTATAGAGGCGGACGTCGACGTCGGTGGCCAGCGCCACCAGCAGCGTTCCCGCCGACCAGCGGGCCGCCAGGTCGTTAACCGCCGCGCCGGCGTAGACGGTGAAAGAATAGTCCTGCTCCTCGCCCGGATAGTCGAGCGTGAAGCCGGTCAGCGTCGGAGCTACGCGGGTCAGCCGGTCGTCGGGGCCCAGCAGGTAGACGGTGCCGGCGGCGTCGCCGCTGGTATCCACGGTTTCCAGCGCCGGCGCGCCCAGAGGCGCCGTCCAGACGAGCCCGCCGCCGCAGTCGAGGAGCAGCCGGGCGCTGCCGGCCTCGAGGCGGCCGCCGCTGCAGTCGGCGCCGATCTCGAGCGAGACCGACGGCGCGACGGCAGCGGGCGGGCTGGTCAGGCTGCCGCCGCTCAGCGGGTAAGCCAGCAGGCGGTCGGGGGTCAGCACCCACAGCCGCGACTCGCCCTCGAGCCGCAAGAGGTCGACCACGGCGGCCCCCAGGCTCCACTGGCCGACCGCCCCCGCCTCGGCCGTGCCGGCCGGGTAGAAGACTACCTGGTCGCCGCTGCCGACGGCCAGGAGCAGGTCGAGCGGCGGTTCGCTGGTGCCGGTGCAGGCAGCCAGCAGGAGCAGCGATAGCAGCAGGGCCTTTCTCACAGCATGTCCTCCCAGGGGTAGTGGATGCCGCTTTCGTCGAAGAGGAAGCGGGCGCTCTTGCCGCCGTACATGAAGGATATCCTGGCCGAGGGCACGGCGGCGTCGACGGTGAACTGGAGCGCCCAGCAGCAGCGGTCCAGCGTGAAGACGAAGCGGGGCTCGAGCGGCGGCCAGCCCTCGCTGGTCCTGACGTTCTGATTGACCAGGGCGCTGATGAAGAGGCGGGTGTGCTCGTCAGCCAGCCAGGCGGCGGTGAAACCGAAGTTCTTGAAGTTGAGCTGGCGGTCGTCGGGTCCGTAGCGCCGGTACTCGAAGCCTCCCTGCAGGCTGAGGCCGGGGTGCTCGAGGGCCGGGGTAATCAGGTCGAAACCGCCGCTCGCGGCGGCGCTTTCCAGGTAGAGCTGCTCGTCGCCTTCCTCGGGCAGGTGCCAGCGGGCCTGCAGAACCCAGGCCCGCTCCAGACCGGTGTAGCGGGAGCTGAGGCTCAGGTATCCGGGTCCGAAACGGCCCAGACGGCCGTTCCAGTTTTCCACCAGCAGCAGTTTGTGCTCGCGCCAGACGGCCGAAAGGCTCAGCTTGCTCTGGCGAAAGTTGGGGTCGGCCGGGTCACCCGTCAGGAAGGTGTCGTGGCTGAAGCTCAGCGCCAGCGGCCCCCAGGCGGCGGAGAGGCGGCCGGTGAGCCGCTCGTTTTCGTAGTCGTAGCCCTCGCTCAGGCTGTAGCGGTTCAAGCCCGGCTGCAGGCTGATGCTGAAGCGGGTTTCGCGGGAGCGCTGCTGGTTGAGGTCGTAGACGTGGCTCAGCAGGGCGTTGCCGCCGGGGAGCGCGTAGCTGCCCTTGACGGTCAGCGGCGCGTACTCGCCTTTCTGGTAGTCGTAGCCGCCGCTGATACCGGCGCTCAGGTTGCCTTCCTTGAAGCCCAGGTTGGCGCTGCTGGTCAGGTTTAGGCCGGTTTGCGGGTCGTAGACGTGGCTCAGCGAGAAACGGAAGGGGCGCGGCGTCCAGGAGAGGCTGGCGGTCAGCTTCTGGTACTCGCCTTTCCAGACGTCCCAGCCGCTCTTGGCCTGCAGGTCGAGCTGCGGCGCCGGCCGCCAGCGGGCCTGGGCGTCGACGGTCAGCGAGTGCTGCGGCCGCCGGTAGTCGCGGGCGAAGAAGGCCTCGCCCTCGACCACCGTCCGGTGGACGGCGGTCTTGAAGCTCAGGGAACCGAGGTCCTGTTGCAGGTTGAGGGTGTTACGCCAGTCCACCTGGCGCTCGCCGGTGTCGTAGTACCAGCCGCTGAAGCGGTTTTCGAAGTGGAGGGTGAAGCCCGGCCAGGGTTTTTTGGCGTCGTAGGTGTCGACGTGCTGGACGAAGATCCGCCCGGCGGCGGCCCAGACGCCGGCGGCGCGGGCGGAGCGGTTGAGCTCGTTGGTGCGGTCGTAATAGCCGCCGACGCCGAGCGAGCCCTTGACGCTGAAGCCGCCGTAGCGCCAGCCCTTGCTCCACTTGAGGGTCGCCTCGGGAACCGTCTGCGCCGCCGGCGGGCCCCCGTCGCCGAAGTCGAAGTAGGTCTTGATGCGCAGGCTGGGCTTGGGTTCGGGGCCCGACTCGCGCCTGACCGCGGCGGAGAGCCAGAAGCGGTTGCGGCCGGGCAGGTCGCGGCGCTCCAGGCTGAGGCTGCGGCGCCAGCCCTCGTGCTTGTCGCGCCAGACGGCGCTGACGCTCCAGTGCGGCTGGTCCGGCAGCGGCCAGGCGTCGTCGTACTTGAACTGGAACGATGAAAAATACGGAACCGTCTTGAGCCGCTCGTCACCCTCGCGATAGGTCAGCTCGGCTTCCAGGCTGCCGCGGTCGCCGCCGACCTCGGGTGGCAGGTAGAGGGCGCGGTAGTGTTCATAGGCGGCCCCCACCCCCCAATGGTCGAAGCCAAAGCCCCAGCCGCGGTTCTGGAAGTAGCGCAGCAGGGTGAAGCCGAGGCCGTTGGCGGTCACGTAGGGCAGGTCGGCCGTCAGCGACCAGCCGTCCAGGTCGTCGTGGCGGACCTCCAGCCGCGGCCGCCGCTTGGAGAAGTGCAGCATCAGCAGCGGCCAGCGCAGGTAGGGCTCGCCCTGGACGTAAACGGTCACCCCGTAGGCGATGAGCCGGTCGCCCGGGTAGAGGACCAGCCGCTCGGCGCTGAAGCTGTAGTCGTAGGGTTGCTGGCCGCAGCGGGCGCAGGGGGTGAAGCGGCCGTCGGTCATCAGAATCTGCCCCAGGACCCGGGTCGCCTCCGGCCCCCAGAGGTCTATGCCGCCGCTGCGCATGTGTACTTCGAGGGCGTCCATGCTTTCGTCGTCGAGGTAGAGCTCGAGCTGGTCGCTCTCGATGACCCGCTTTTCCTTGTCGACGTAGACGACGTTGCCGATCAGCAGCAGGCGGCGGGCGTCGCGGTCGTACTCGACGGTGTCGGCCTCCACCTCCTGGCCGTCTTCAAGCTTGATTCGCACCGGCCGGCCGTAGAGAACGACCAGCTCGTGGCCGGCCACCTTGCGCAGCTCCAGCCGGTCGGCCTGCAAGACCTCGATGCGGCCGGCGCTGGCGCTGCCCAGCAACAAGACGAGCAGCAGCCAGCGGCTCCATCTCACCGCTTGCCCCCCAGGAGGAGCAGCCCCGCCACCGCCGCGTAGAGCAGGTCGGGCCCCCAGGCGGCCAGCCAGGGGGCCAGCACCCCCTGCTCGCCCATTATCCGGAAGACGCTCCAGGTGGCGTAGTAGAAGAAGGTCAGCGTGACCACCCCGACCATTCCCAGGCTGCGGCTGCCGCCCAGCATCCAGAATGCCAGCGCCACCGCGAAGAGGGCGAAGGCAATGCTGGCCGCCGGCTCGGCCCACTTGCGCCAGTAGGCGGTTGCCTCGGCGTAGTAGGGGCGGCCGTACTTGCGGTACTCGCTGATGCGCTGGCGCAGCTCGGCCAGGCTCAGGTCGGAGGGCTTGCTGGGCGGGCTGACCGCCAGGTCGGAAAGCGGTAGCACCCCGCGCTCGAACTCGGTTACCGTTCGCGGCCGCGCCCCGTCGAACGTCACCCGCAGGCCGCGCTCGAGCACCAGCCTGCCCGGCTCGAACCTCCCCTCCTCGGCCAGCAACACCTCGGCGGGCGAGACGACCCGCACCTCGCTGAAGCCCTCGTCGGTCGCCTGGCCCACGTATATGGTCCGCCCGTAGCTGTCGCGGAAGAAGGTGCCCGGTTGCAGGAGGGCCCGCGGCTTCGCCAGAATCGCCTGCCGCAGCACCTGGTTGGCCTTTTGCAGCTCGCTGGGGACCCAGCTCTCGCCGGCTACGAAGCCGAGCAGCGCCAGCAGCGCGCCGAAGCCCACCAGCACCACCAGCACCCGCTCGCGTGGAATCCCCGAGGCCAGGATGACCTTCAGCTCCGAGTCTTCGGCCATGCGGCTGAGCGCCAGCAGGAGGGCGAAGAGGTAGGCGATGGGCAGGCCGCGCACCAGGGCCTCCGGCACCCGGTGGGCCAGGTACTGGCCGATTGAGACGGGGTCGGCCCCGCGCGAGAGGAGCGGCGCCAGCACCTCGAAGAGGACCCCGCCCAGAAGCAGCAGCACCACCACCGCCAGCCCGCCCAGCAGGTAGGCGCCCACCTCGCGCAAAAGGTAGCGGCTGAGGGTGTTCATCGCAACCTCCGGGTGCCGGCGGCGGCGGCGATGAAGAAGATGACGTCGGCCAGCCAGGCCCCGTAGGGGCCGATGACGTCGAAGCGGGCGAACTGGGCGGCCAGCGTCCAGAATACGTAGTAGGCGAAGATGAGCAGGACCACCGCGGCGAAGGCCCAGGCCGACTCGCGCAGCGACAGGCCGATGACGCCGGCCAGCCAGGCCAGGGCGATCACCCCCACCGCGTCGGCGTGGCGGCGCTGCAGCGGAAAGCGGGCCGCCGGGTCCACCTTAGCCAGTTCGCGGAGTTGCGGCATGGGCAGCGACTCGTAGCTGGTCTTCTTCTCCACGAATCGGGAAGGGAAGGGAAGGGCAATCTTCTCCCAGTACTCGGGGGCCTGGCCGGCGACGGTCTTCCAGGCGTCCTCGAGAATCCAGTTCGGCCCCTGCCAGACGCCCCGCTCAGCGCTCCAGACGGCGCCTTCGGGCGTAACCACCCGGACGTCTTGCAGCTTGCCGCGGGTGCCGCTTTCCGGGTAGATGCGCCGGGCGTAGTAGACCCCGAGGCCGCTGGGGGCGTAAGTGGCGTTAGCCAGCACGCCGCTGGGGGCGTGGCCGTAGTAGATCTGATAAATCAGGTCGTCGTAACGAGCCTGGGCTTCCGGCTTGATCCAGCCGGCGTTCCACCAGGAAATAAGGGCGACGACCACTGAAAGGCCGATGATCGGCGTCAGCAGCCGGACGGGGGCGATGCCGGCGGCCAGCACCGCCTTCAGCTCCGAGTCGCGGATCCAGCGGGCCAGCGCCACCAGCACGGCGAAGACCAGCCCCAGAGGCAGGGCCACCCCCAGCGTGTAGGGCATCCGGTAGAGCACCAGCTCGGCTATCTGCAGCCAGGAGGTGCCGCGGCTGAGAAAGACGCCGGAGAGCGAAGAGAGCAGGTCGGTCGTCACCAGCCCGATGAAGAGCAGGGTTCCCAGAAGGTAGGGCGTTAGTATCTCGCGCAGCAGATAGCGCTGGAGCACGTGCGAATTATAGGCAGTCAGGGCATGAGAATGCTTTTGGGGCGGGGCCGGGGCCCCGCCCGCCTGGTGCGCCCGGCAGGAGTCGAACCTGCGGCCTAGCGCTTAGGAGGCGCTTGCTCTATCCAACTGAGCTACGGGCGCCCGCGAGGGAAATTGTAGCACGCCCCCGGCTATCCGCCCAAAAAGCGCCGCCGGAGGGCGGCCGGCAGCTTCGCGGTGGCGTAGCGCAGCGTGGCGCGCGGCATCCGCCCGGCGTGCTCTTCCAGGAACCCCAGCAGCGCCGCCTCGTCGCGCTTGCCCACCTCGCGCAGCATCCAGCCGATGGCTTTCTGAACCATCTCTTCGGGGTCGTCCAGCAGTTTCTCGGCCAGGCGCAGGGTGTCGGCGAACCGGCCGCGGCGGATGAAGTGGAGCGTCGCCAGCAGCGCTATCCGCCTTTCCCAGAGCGAGCTCGATTCGGCCAGGCGGTCCAGCAGCGAGCCGTCGCCCTCTTCGAGGTGGGGGCCGACGATGCGGGGCGCGCTCTGGTCGACCAGGTCCCAGTTGTTGACGTAGGCGGTGTGTTCAAGGTAGCTCCGGAAAATCTCCTCCCTTTCGGCCGGGCCGGCGCGGCGGTAGCGGTCGGCCAGCAGCAAGAGCGCCAGCAGCCGGGCCTCGTGGTAGCTCGAGCGCAGCAGCTCCAGGGTTTGCTCAAGCGGCAGGTCGCGCAACCCGCGCGCCAGCCGGCGCAGCTCGGGCACGCTGATTCCCAGAAAGACGTCGCCCTCGCCGTAGCCGCCCTCTTGCGCCTGGAAGTAGCGGGCGGCCCTGGCGGCCCGCTCGGCGTCGGCGCGCTCGCGCAGGGTTTTCAGCACCGCGGCGGCGGTCATCTCCAGTTAAATGATAGCCGATTAGTGGCTATCTTCACTTTCGCGCGACGCCGGAAAGTGTTTTGCTATTTACTGGTGGACGGTTTGCGCGCTCGCCTCGTAGACTGGCTGGCCCGGGAGTGGTTGCTGGCCGGCGCCCTGCTGGGCCTGGCGGTCAGCTCGCTCTGGCTGCAGCGGCTGCCGCGTTTTTCAAGCGACGAGCTGGAGGTTCTCTTCTTGCTCTGGCTCCTTTTCGCGGCGGTCAAGGGGCTGGAGAAGACCGGTTTGATGGCCTGGGTCTCGCGCTACCTGGAGAGCGGCGGGCGGGTGTCGCTGAAGCTGGTGCTGATTACCTTCTTCCTGGCGGCGCTGGTTACCAACGACGTCGCTCTGGTGGTGGTGGTGCCCCTGACGCTGGCGATGAACACCAACCGCAAGGGGGCGCTGGTGATGCTCGAGGCCTTCGCCGCCAACGCCGGCTCGGCCCTGACCCCCGTCGGCAACCCCCAGAACCTCTATCTCTACTGGCACTACGGGCTCGAGCCGCTGGCCTTCGTGCAGGCAATTCTTCCCTTCGCCGCCGTTTTTCTGGTGGTGCTGGCGGCGGCCGCCTGGGTCGTCGAGACCGAACCGGCCGCCACCCTCGCCGGTGAAGCCGGCGCGGTGGAACGAGCGGCGTTCGCCTACGTGTTCTTGCTGGCGGCGCTGGTGCTGGTGGTGCTGCGCCTGCTGCCCTTCCAGGTCGCCTACCTGGTGGCCGCCGGCCTCTTCGCCTTCGGTCGCCGGGCCCTGCGCGTTGATTACGGCCTGCTCCTGACCTTCCTGGTTTTCTTCGGGCTGGTAGACAACGTCAAGTACGTCCTGGCGCCCTTCATTCGCCAGGCCGGCCACGTTTTCCTTTCCGCCGCGCTTTCCAGCCAGGTCATCGGCAACGTTCCCGCGGCGCTGCTGCTGGCCGAGTTCACCGAAAACTGGCGGGCGCTGCTCTGGGGCGTCAGCGTCGGCGGCTTCGGTAGCCTGATCGCCTCCTTCGCCAACCTCATCGCCTACCGGTTTTACGTGCTGCACCAGGAGGACCCGGCCAAACGCCGCCTCTTCACCGTCCGTTTTCTGGGTTATGGCTACGCGCTCTTCGCGCTCGGGCTGGCCCTCTACTTTGCGCTGCCCGCAGGCCGCTGACGCGCCAAAAGCGAACGGGCCCCAAAGGGCCCGTTCTTACTGGTCGGGGCGAGAGGATTTGAACCTCCGACCACCTGAACCCCATTCAGGTGCGCTTCCTGGCTGCGCTACGCCCCGCAGCGCCCCTCAGTTTAGCCGGGGCCAAAACCCTTGTCAAACAGGCGTTTCTCAGGGCGAGGTGAGAATTACGCCGTAGCCGCCCACGGCCACGAAGGTTCCGTTTACGTAGGTGACGTCGCTGAGACTGATACCGGTGCCCGAAACCTGCCGCGCCCAGTGTTCTCCGTCGCTCGAGGTGACTACCGCGCCCGAATCGCTAACCGCTACGAAGACCCCGTCGCCGTAGGCCACGGCCTTGAGGCTGCTGCTGGTCGGGGCCGCTTGCGCCGTCCAGCTTTCCCCATCCGCCGAGGTGAGGATGGTGCCGCTACCCCCCACCGCCACGAATGTGCCGTTGCCGTAGGTGACGCCGTACAACCAGGCGCCCGTCCCCGACGTTTGCGGCGTCCAGCTCGCTCCGTCGCTCGAGGTGCGAATGGTTCCCCCGCCGCCCACGGCCACGAAGAGGTCGTTACCGTAGGCGATTCCGTAGAGGTCGTAGCCGGTGCCCGCCGTCCGCGTAGCCCAGTTCACCCCGTTGCTCGAGGTTATGACGGTCCCGCTATAACCCACCGCCACGAAGGTGCCGTTGCCGTAGGTGGCGTCATATAGATGACTGCCCGTTCCCGTTGTCCGCAGCGTCCAGCTCGCCCCGTCGTTAGAGGTGACTACTGTGCCGCTTTCGCCCACGGCCGCGAAGAGGTCGTTGCCGTAAGCGACACCGAAGAGCGTTTTACTGGTTCCCGCCGACCGTTTCGTCCAGCCGGCGCCGTCGGGCGAGGTGGCCAAAAAGCCCTGGCCGCCCACGGCCACGAAGACGCCGTTCTTGCCGGTGACGCCAGTAAGGTACGTGTCTTCAACGCCACGCATACGCGCCACCCAGTTGACCCCGTCGCTGGAGGTGAGGAGGGTGCTGTCGAAACCGGTGGCCACGAATATACCGTCGCCAAACGTGACTTCCGTCAGATCGCTGCCGCTTCCCGCGTTCCAGGGCGACCAGTCCGTCCCGTTGCTGGAGGTAACCACCGTGCCGCTCCACCCCACCGCCACGAAGACCCCGTTGCCATAGGCCACGTCCTTGAGGTTGTTGCCGGTCCAGGCGGTTTGCGCCGCCCAGCTCACCCCGTCGCTCGAGGTGAGAATGGTCCCGTTATAACCCACCGCCACGAACTCGCCGTTACCATACGTAACGCCGCTAAGCGAGTTGGTGGTCCCCGACGTCCGCGTCGTCCAGCTTTCCCCGCCGCTCGAGGTGAGAATGGTGCCGCCATCACCTACGGCTACGAAGGTGCCGTTGCCGTAGGCGACGCCGTATAGGTGGCTGGTGACGGGGGCGAGGTGAAGTTCCCACGTAATGCCGTCATTCGAGACGAGGGTGGTACCGCCCTCACCAACGACGACGAACAAATCTTGCCCATACGAATCCTGACCCGCCGTGGCGTCCAGCAGATTCTCGCTGGTCGTCGAGGTGCGCGTCATCCAGTTTTCGCCGTCGCTGGAGGTGGTTATTGTGCCATGGCTGCCCACGGCCACGAAGAGGTCGTTACCGTAGGTAATGTCGCGGAGCCAGCTGGTAGACTGCGAGTTCCGGCCGGTCCAGCTGGTTGCGTCGGGCGAGGTGGCCAGGCTGCCGAATACCCCAACGGCCACGTAAACACCGTTGCCGTAAGCAACGCCGCCGAGGTGCCCCGACCGCCAGCTCCAAACACTCCCCGGCACCGGCCCCACTACGAGCCCCAGCGCCGCGGATTTGCTCAAATTGCCCGAGCTGGCCACAATATCCAGGTCGTACTCACCCTCGGCCACCCCACCATCCACCGAAAGGGTAACGTTAGCGCTAACGGGGC
>Ga0256914_1000627_pt1 | contig 34412 bp, 29 predicted proteins | sample HulkmetaG_FD_191571 | JGI IMG/M metagenome (GOLD analysis project Ga0256914, IMG submission 191571) | Hydrothermal chimney microbial communities from Main Endeavour vent field at the Juan de Fuca Ridge, Pacific Ocean - Hulk | ecosystem: Environmental > Aquatic > Marine > Hydrothermal vents ... | reverse complement strand
CCCACCCAACGCCCACCCCCTCGCCTTCCGATGCCCAACCTGCGGCTATGAACCCCTCCCCCCGGGCGACAAAGACATCGTGTGCCCCCGTTGCGGCACACACTGGCCCTACGAAAACGGCCTTTACATCTTCAAATAACGCACATTAAGCCCAAATTTTTCCACCTCCTATGACAAGATTTGCGCCTTTTCAATCCCGGTCTAAAATGGCGGAGTGTGATCACGGCGCAAGCACGTGACCAGGAGGCGCCTATGATAGACGTTCAGGGACTAACCAAACTGTACGGATCCTTTGTCGCCCTTGATAACCTCTCCTTCCACGTCGGCCAGGGAGAAATCCTGGGCTTTCTCGGACCCAACGGAGCCGGAAAAACCACCACCATGCGCATCCTCTCCGCGTACATGCCCCCCAGCGCGGGCAGCGTGCGCGTCGCAGGGTACGACGTCACCCGCCACCCCCTCGAAGTGCGGCGACACGTGGGCTACATGCCCGAAACCGTACCCCTCTACAAGGAAATGAGCGTCCTCGACTACCTGGACTTCATGGCCCGCTTGCGCGGCGTCCCCCGCCGCCAATCCCGTATCACCGACGTCATGGACCAGTTGGGCCTGACCGAAAAAGCACACACCCGCATCGCCAAACTCTCCAAAGGATACCGACAACGCGTGGGACTGGCCCAGGCCATCCTCCACGAACCCGACGTCCTGATACTCGACGAACCCACCATCGGCCTGGACCCCCAACAAATTATCGAAGTGCGGAACCTCATTCGCTCCCTGGGAGAACACCACACCATCATATTGAGCACCCACATCTTGCCCGAAGTGAGCCAACTCGCAGACCGAGTGCTCATCATCAACCGCGGGAAACTGGTCGCCGAAGACACCCCCGAAGGATTGACCGCCCTCCTCTCCGGCGGCCGCCGCCTGCGCGTCCTCGTGAACGCAGACGTCCCCGCGGACACAATTATCACCACCCTCTCCCGCGTGCCCGGCGTCAAAGAAGTCCGGGCCATCGCGGACCAAACCTTTGACGTCGTTGCCGAAGAGAACAGCGATCCCCGAGCAGACATCGCGGCCACGGTCGTGCACCAGGGATGGCAACTCCTGGAACTGCACACCACCACCATGACCCTGGAGGACATCTTCCTCCACCTGGTCACTCGCGAAGATTCCGTGGCCCAGCCCGGCGGATGAGGAGGTTAACCATGCGGACGGTGTTTACTATCGCTCGACGGGAATTGTACGCCTATTTCGTCTCCCCTATCGCCTACGTCGTGGTCGCCCTATTCCTAGCATTGCACAGCTACATGTTCTCCATTATCCTTCTCCTCTCCCAGGAAGCATCATTGCGCTACCTGTTCGGGACCATGACCACAGTGCTCTTGTTTGTGGCCCCCGTGTTGGCAATGCGACTCCTGGCCGAAGAATACCGATCCGGCACCATCGAGGTGCTGTTAACCGCCCCCGTGCGGGATTGGGAATTGGTCGTGGGCAAATGGTTGGCAGCCCTGGTCCTTTGGGTGGTTATGCTGGCCCTCACCCTGATCTACCCCTACTTCCTCAACGTGTTCGGCGAACCCGATTGGGGCCCCATCATTTCCGGGTACCTGGGCATTTTCCTGTTCGGCGCCGCCCTCTTAGCCCTGGGCACCTTTGCTTCGGCTACCACCGAAAACCAAATCGTCGCGGCAATTGTCGGCGTTGTCCTCACCGTGGGACTGTGGGTGCTTAGAGGAGCCGGCGACTTAATGAAAGGCGTCGCCGCGCGCATCGTGAACTACGTAGCCCTCGCCGACCACACAGTAGACTTCGCTCGCGGTGTGGTGGACACACGCGATGTATTGTACTTCATCAGCCTCATCATCATATCCCTATTCCTTGCCACGCGAGCGGTGGAAATGCGGAGGGTGCAATGAGAGACTGGCGTACTTCCGTGGCTCCTATTGCTGTTGGACTGGGCGTATTAGCCCTGTTACTCTCGCTGTTTGTCCATTGGCTGGCCATAGGGCCCCTGTGGTTATCCAAGGCCCTGGCCGTCACTGGTGGAATACTCATCCTACTCTACCCGGCCATTTTCCCGGACAAAATCATTCGCCTCTTCCAATCCCGTTCCACCCAGGCCGGGACAAACATCCTCTTAATGAGCCTGATCTTCATCGGCATCGTGGGTGTGGTGAACTTCCTCGGCTACCGGTATCACAAGCGGTTCGATTTGACCGCCAACAAGGAATACAGCCTCTCCCCTCAAACCGTACGCGTCCTGAAGGAATTGCCCGCACCCGTGCATGCCATTGCCTTTTTCGTCGACCAGGACCCCCGACGCGATCGGGTAGAAGATCTCCTGCGCGAGTACGCACAGGTCACCAACAAATTCACCTACGAATTCGTGAATCCCAACCGGGAACCGGGAAAAGCCCGCCAGTACGGCCTGACCCGCCTAGGCGTGGTCGTCCTGGTACAGGGGGATCGTCGGGAACAGGCAGATGTCTTCGACGAAGAAGACCTGACCAGCGCCATTATCCGGGTGACGCGGGACAAACCCCGAGTCGTGTACTTTACCATCGGCCACGGCGAACGCGACCCCCACTCCTACCAGGATCGGGATTTAGGGCAAGCAGTGCGTAAATTGGAACAGGAGTTCTACGAAGTCCGCACGTTGAGCCTGGCCACCATTACAGACACATTGCCCGCGGACATGGATGCGCTTGTAGTTGCCGGGCCAACTCAACCCTTTACCGACGAGGAACTCGAGCGAGTGTTCGACTACTTGAACAGTGGGGGGCGAGTGTTGTGGATGCAGGATCCTTCGCCTAACCTGGACATCTCCCCTCTGAACGAACGCCTCAAAGCGTGGGGCGTAAAGTTCGACAACGATCTGGTGCTGGATCCACAATCCGCTCTCTTCGGCGACATCGCCACCCCGCTGGTCACCCGATACACCTTCCACACCATTACAAAGGAACTGGCCGGCCTGGCCACCTTTTACCCTACGGCGCGTTCCATTAGCCGGGTGGAGCCGGCTCCCCAGGACAAGAAAGTGGTTTCCCTGGTCACAACCACCTCTCGAGCCTGGGGAGAAACCGAATATACAGGACAGAAAGTCGGGTATGACAAGGATAAGGACCTCAAAGGCCCTCTCACCCTGGTATCTGTTGTGGATCAGGTAAAGGGGGACGCACAACGAGGACGGCTGGTGGTCGTAGGGGATGCGGACTTTGCCAGTAACATCATCATCAACAGCGTGCAGGGAGCGTTTGCCAATGTCGAACTGTTCGGCAACATGATAAATTGGCTGACAGAAGACGAAGCCCTGGTCTCCATCAGCCCCAAACCGCCCGCGTATCATCCGTTGCGCCCCCTGACTCCGGGAGAACAGAACGTCATCTTCTTCACGACCACGGTCTTCCTCCCGCTGCTCATCCTGGTAGCGGGCATCATCATCTGGTGGCAGAGGCGGTGAACCATGATACGGTGGCGAACAACAGCGCTGCTTCTGGTGGTATTGTTAGTGTTGATCGGCGTGGCGTGGGTGACAAATAAGCACGCTCCTGTGTCCGACTCCACGCCTACATCTTGGCCGCCGGTATTTCACATTTCCCTCGCGGACGTTGTGGCTGTGGATGTGTACAAAGGTGACGCACATGTGCGCCTAGTGCACGAGTCTGAGGGGTGGCGCATTGTGGAGCCTGTCCAACAACCAGCGGATGACGAAGAGGTTGAACGCCGCCTGCGGAGTTTTCTCCTCTCCGTTGCTTTTGACCACTTTACGCCCACCACGTTAGAGGAGTATGGGTTGGCTTCACCCCAGGCTCGCATCGTCTTGGACACGGGGGAACAGCCTGTAACCGTGTTAGTTGGCGATGCCAACCCCACGAACACCGATTATTACATCCAGATAGAAGGCGAGGATACAGTAGAAGTGGTGGGAAAGTACGCGGTAGATCGCTTGTTGGAATGGGTGGACACGTTACCGGTTCCGCCCACACCTACACCCACAGCGACAACAACGCCGTGATCCCTCGGAAGAATGGACCACCTGTCCGTACCTCCGGGGCTGGACAGGTGGTCACGTTGTTCCCTTACTCGATGAGGCTGCGTAACACCCGCAGGTTTTCCACATCTTCGTGCATGTCCTTACTCTTTGGCGTCTCCAGAACCATGGGGACATCCTCAAAGCGGGGATCGTTGACAATCCAACGGAATCCGTCAAGGCCAATGTACCCTTTGCCAATGTGTTCGTGTCGGTCTTTACGCGATCCCAGGGGGTGTTTGCTGTCGTTGAAGTGGAAGGCCTTGAGACGCTCCAGACCGAGGATGCGGTCAAATTCTTCCATTACGGCTTCGTACCCTTCCCGCGTGCGGATGTCGTACCCGGCTGCAAACGCGTGACAGGTATCGAAGCAGAAGGCCACTCGTTCGGGGTGTTTTACCCGGTCGCGAATGGCCGCCAGTTGTTCAAAGCGATAGCCCAGATGATCTCCTGTTCCCGCGGTGATCTCCAACAGGGTAAGAGTTTGGTACCCGGGCGTTGCTTCATGGCAGAGATCCAGGGCCTGGGCAATGCGTTTGATGCCCGCCTCCTCCCCTTCCCCCATGTGTGACCCGGGATGGAGGACCACGCCGAGGAGGTGCAGCGCTTCAGCCCGTTGCAGTTCATCGATGAACGCGTCAATGGATTTTTTCCACAGTTCTTCTTTAGGACTGGCCAGGTTGATCAAGTACGCGGCGTGGGAGAACACAGGCCAGATGCCCGTCTCCTGAACTCGCTGGTGGAACCGTTCAATCTCCTTTGGATCCAGGGGCTTGGAGGTCCAGCGATTGTTGTTGCGGGTGAAGATTTGGATGGTATCACAGCCAATGCTCTCCCCCCGGTCCAGCGCTTTGCTGACGCCGCCTGCCACTGACATATGGGCTCCTAAGCGTGGCATGGAAAATACTCCTTTCTGTCAACGGGATTCTGTGCCCTTTTCAGGGTATGTTTGCATCATGGTTAAGTACATCCTAATCCAAACTGAACCGGGGCGCAAGATGTTCACTCGGCAGTCAGGCGAAGAGCGCTCTGGCATCTGTGAAACTTCAACGCACCGTTGGGTTGTGGTATAATCTCGCCGCCATCAGGTCGTACGTGGACTCAAAAGCGTGTCGGATCGGTCGTGGAGGATCAGATAGGGAAGGTCCGGCAGGCGACCGAGGAACTTAGATGACACATGTTGTGTTAAATGCCTTGCTCCTGAACACGGGAGCCACATATCGAGGCGCGGGCATTAGTGGGTACGAACAGCATCTCATTCAAGCCCTGGGCACAGTCAACAAGGAGATGACATTGACCGCGATCGTGGGTGATCGCGCATGGCGTGCACCCTCAGGCGTGCACACCTTTCGGCCTTTGTGGAACACAGAACGGCCGTCAGCCCGAATTGTGTGGGAGCAAGGGTGGCTTCCTTGGGTTTTACGGCGACTGAACGCAGATGTGTACCATGGTCTGGCGTTTGTGGGCCCTGTATGGGGACCAAACATCCCCCACGTAATTACTGTCCATGACCTGAGTTTTGTGCGGTATCCGGAGACGCTCCCTGTGTGGAAAGCGCGTTATCTACGGTGGTTCACCCGCACAAGTGTCCGCAAAGCGGCTCGGGTCATTGCTGTGTCGGAAAGTACCCGCCAGGATTTGTTGCGTTGGCTTGCACTGCCTCCGGAAAAGGTGGTGACCGTGTACAATGGGGTGGATGACCGTTTCCGCCCCTTACCCCGCGCGGATGTTGAGATGTGGCGGGAGCGTCAGCAATTGCCTTCATCCTTTTTTCTGTTTGTGGGCACATTACAACCCCGAAAGAATTTGGAGACGCTTGTGCGGGCCTACGCTCGTTGGCGTTCACTAACCCGTGGTTCTCCGTGGCCCTTGCTCATCGGTGGCGCGAAGGGGTGGTATTATGAACGCCTGTTCGCGTTGGTACGGGAGTTAAATCTGGAGGATTCCGTTCGCTTTCTTGGCTATGTCCCAACCGCGGATTTGCCGTATTTGTACAATGCCGCGTCGGTTTTCATATATCCGTCGCTGTTCGAAGGGTTTGGGTTGCCTGTGTTGGAGGCTATGGCGTGTGGTACGCCTGTAATTGTGGCCGACACGTCCTCGCTGCCGGAAATTGTCGGGGAGGCGGGAGTGCGTGTGCCGCCCCTGGATGTAGATGCCTGGGCCGATGCCCTGGCCGATTTGTACAACGATGCGAACCGTCGCCGTGAGTTGGGCGAATGGGGCCAACGACGGGCCCGTATGTTTTCCTGGGAGCGCACGGCCGTGCACACGTTGAATGTGTACAAGGATGTCGGGGAATCTTCGTATGCCTAAACTCAAACGTCCATCCTTACAGTGGCTCCGATACGTTCTTGTATTGAGCGATATTGTGCTGGTTAATGTGGCCTTTGGTTTGGCCTACATTATTCGTTATCGCCTTCAGTGGTTCCGCGGTGTTGACCCCGCGTATTACACGGATTTCACCGCTTATGTGCCCTTTGCTGCCCTGCTGACCGTGCTGTTGATAGCCGCGTACGCAGTGGAGGGGTTGTACGGAGACCAGCGCGGACGTCGTTTTTGGGACGATGTGTACGGGATTGTCAACGGGACCACCACAGGGTTGGGGATTACGATTATTATCGTTTTCTTCTGGCGACCGTTGTTTTATTCCCGCCTGATTTTCGCGTACACGGCTGTTTTGGTAGTGGCATTGCTGGTGCTGGAACGGATGCTCCTTCGCTGGGTACTGCGTTACTTGCGACGGCGGGGGATTGGTGTTTCTCGGGTGGTGTTGGTGGGCGCGGGGGAATTGGGACGCCTGGTGATGCGAAATGTGGTGGCCAATCCGGATCTGGGGTACGAGATCATCGGCTTTCTTGATGACAATCCCACCAAAGGGACGACGGATATTGGGCGCTTTCGGGCGTTGGGGGGCGTGGACCGGTTGGGGGAAATTCTCGAGCGCGAGGATGTGGATGAGGTCATTATCACTCTTCCGTGGCAGTATTATCGGCGTATTATGCGGGTGATGACTTTGGCTGAGCGGGCTGGCGTGCGGGCCCGAGTGGTGCCGGATCTGTTCCAATTGCGTTTGGGCCGCGTGGAGGTTAGCACATTGAAGGGTATCCCTTTGATCGGGCTCCGCGAAGCAGTGTTCCCGCGACATCACCTGCTTGTCAAGCGAGCCATGGATTTGATCCTTTCTTCCGCGGCGTTGGTGTTGCTCTTGCCTGTCATGGCATTGATTGCCATTGCTATTAAGGTGGATTCCCCCCAGGGACCGGTGTTGTTTCGCCAGGTTCGGGTGGGGAAGAACGGCCGTCGTTTTTACCTGTACAAGTTCCGCTCGATGATTCCCGAGGCGGAATTGATCAAGAAGGATTTGCAGAATCTCAACGAGGCGGATGGCCCGCTGTTCAAAATCCGGAATGACCCCCGTTTGACGCGCGTTGGGCGGTTCTTGCGTCGATTCAGTTTGGATGAGTTGCCCCAATTCGTGAACGTTTTGCGGGGGGAGATGAGTTTGGTGGGCCCTCGTCCTGCACTCCCAGAAGAGGTGGCCCAGTACGCGCCGTGGCACCACAAGCGTTTGACGGTCACCCCGGGGATTACCGGGTTGTGGCAGATTAGCGGTCGCAGTGATCTGAGTTTCGATGAGATGATGCTGTTGGACATCTATTATGTGGAGAATTGGTCCTTACTACTCGATATACGCATCTTGCTCTTGACCATTCCTAAGGTTATCTTGGGAGAAGGTGCGTATTGAGACTGTCGGAGGGAATGTGGCCGGTGAGCATTCGACCTGTGGATTATCAGGATGATCTGCTGTCCTTTGCTCAAGCCCTGGTGCGGCTCCCCAGCCCTTCCGGTGAGGAGGAGAAAGTTGCTCATCGGTTGGCCGAGGAGATGGAGCGCCTGGGTTTTGACGCGGTTTGGATTGACCCGGTGGGCAATGCAATTGGTCGGATTGGCACCGGGGAGGGGCCGGTGTTGTTGTACAACGGGCATATGGACACGGTGGGGGTTGGGGATCCGGCCGCGTGGACTCGCGATCCCTTTGGTGGGGAGATTGTGGAGGGGCGCCTTTACGGCCGTGGCGCGGTGGATATGAAGGGACCCTTGGCCGCCATGGTGTATGGGGCCTGGTTGTTCCGGCAACGACGAGGTCGTGGGGGAAAGGGGACGCTGTACGTGGTGGGCGTGGTGCAGGAGGAACCCCGGGAAGGGCGAGCCATGCAAGCCTTGGTCGAGGAGAATGATATTCACCCCGACGCGATTTTGCTGGGTGAACCCTCCAACTTCCAGGTCAAACGCGGACATCGTGGTCGCCTGGAAATTCGCGTCATCACACGCGGGCGAGCGTGTCACGCTTCAAATCCTGCCGCCGGTGAGAACGCGTTGTACGCGGCCGCGCGCATTATCTTTGGCATCGAACTCCTGGCCGCGTCCCTGCCTTCAGACCCGGTGTTGGGCCCTGGAACAATCGCCGTAACCCACATTGAGACGATTTCCGCCAGTCGTAATGCTATCCCGGACCGGGCGGAGTTGGTGATTGACCGTCGTTTGACGTTGGGTGAGACTGAGGTGAAAGCCCTGGCCGAGGTGCAGAGTGTGGTGCAGAAGGAGGGGGTACGGGCGGAGGTGTTTGTGCCCGAGTACGAGGTGAGCAGTTACACGGATTATCGGATGCGAGGACGGGAATACTATCCAACGTGGTTGATCTCGGAGGACCATCCCTTTTTGCGCCAGGTGATCCGCGGAGCAGAAAAGGCGTTGGGAACCAAGCCCAGTGTGGGAGTGTGGGCCTTTTCTACGGACGGTGTGTTCACCATGGGCGAAGCAGGAATCCCCACGGTGGGGTTTGGCCCAGGCGATGAGGCGTTGGCCCACACAGCGGATGAGCACATTGCGGTGCGGGATTTGCTCCGAGCCGTTGAAGCCTATGCAGCCATCGCTCAAGAGGTGCTCGGCAAATGACGGAGATGCTGCGGATTCTGTTGTTGTATTCCAACACCGGTGGAGGGCACAAGGCATCCGCGGAGGCTTTGCAACAGGAGTTCGCGCGGCGTGATGTGCGGTACCGTGTGTTCATGGACGATGTGTTGCTTCAACGCACGTTCTGGCCTCTTTCCGAAAGTGATCGCTTCTACTTCTGGTCAGTAAGTAAGGCGCCCTGGTTTTGGAAGGCTTTATATCGTTCTGTGGCCCGCCGTGAGGTGTATACCACGCTGAACAAAACGTTGGGACCGATTATTGGTCCTCGATTACGCCACCTGTACGAACGGGTGAATCCGGATCTGGTGGTCTCCCTCCATCCGCTTTTGAATCACTTGCCTCGCCGGGTGTTACAACACTGGGTTCGTGAACGACAACGGCTTTCGGTTCCTTTTGTAACGGTGATCACTGATTTAACCACTTTTCATCCCGCGTGGGTGGATCCGGGTGCGGACGCGATTACTGTAGCCACCCATGAGGCTTACGCGAGGGTGATCCGCCTGGGCGCGGAGGCGGGGCGCGTTCACGTGTTAGGTCTTCCCCTGCGCCGATCGTTCCGCTCTTGTCCCACGGACCGCACTGCGCTGCGAGAGCGCTTGGGGGTGTCCTCAACGAGACGCACGGTGTTGGTTATGGGGGGCGGTCAGGGTATGGGTCCTGTAGAGGCCATTGTGCGGGAGATCGCTCGACAGTGTCCGCAGACGCAGGTGGTGGTTATAACGGGGCGCAATGAGGATTTGCGCCGACGTTTGGAAACTCTCTCCTGGCCTGTGCCTGTGCGCGTTCTGGGGTTTGTGGAGAACATTCACGAGTGGATGGCTATCAGTGATGTACTGGTAACGAAGGCTGGTCCGGGAACTCTGGCCGAGGCCATGGTGTGTGGTTTGCCTGTGTTGTTGTACGGTTACATTCCCGGTCAGGAAGAGGGGAATGTAACTTTTGTGCTCAAGCACGGCATTGGTGAGTTCGCGGCAGAACCTCGTCGTATGGCATCCATTTTGGCTTCGTGGTTTTCGTCACCGGCAGCGTTGGCAGAAATGCGAGAACGTTCGCGGGCCCTGGCTCATGCAGATGCCACAGAGCGCGTTGTGGATCTTTTGCTGGATGTGGTGCACGCGGCGCGCTCGGATGGGGTGGTGTCGGCATACAATCCCCGTCCTACGTCGACGAATCAGGCTAAAACTAAGTAAGGGAAGTGGTCTGATCTTCTTCGCGCGTGCTGCGCCACCAGGTTACTACCAGCTTTAAGATGTCGGATGTCGTTACCATCCCACAGACGTTCCCGTCCCGATCCAGCACGGGGATGCCCCCAATTTTGTTCTCGATGAGCAGTTCTGCAGCTTTCCACAAGGGGGTCTCAGGGGTGACGGTGATCGGGCGAGGGGTCATGGCCTCGGCCACGGTTAGCCATTCCTCTGCCGCTTCTGGCGCGTAAGGGTTAATGGTGGCTTTCACAGCCGTGGCTTCCCGCACGTCGCCCTGGGTGATGATGCCGACAAGCCGCCCTTCCGCGTCCACAACGGGTAAGCGACGGATGCCGTTTTCCTCCATGAGGGCCTGGGCTTCTTCCACCGGTGCGTCTTCTTGGATGACGATAACCGGGGAACTCATTACTTCACGGACAAGTGTTGCTTGGACGTGCATCCCCAACCTCCGTCTCTCCTGCATGCATTAACGACTGTGGGTGGTTTGGGCTTTGGCCTTTAAGATGAGTTCGCTTCTGTGGATCGAATAAGTAATACGGGTACTGGTGAATTCCGCAGTACTTTCGCGGCCACGCTGCCGAACATCCACTGTCCCAGTCCACTTCGGCCATGTGTGGACATGACGACCAGGTCGATATTCTTGGATGTGATGGCGTTTAAAATGCCTAAGGCGGGAATACTGTTCTGCATGACAAACGCTTCGACCGCGAGGCCTTCGGCGCGTAATACTCCCGCGCGCGCTCGCAGGTATGTTTCTGCTTCTTCTAACACCCGCTCTTCTAATGTATCTAACTTGGGGAGCGTTAGGGAATCCGTCGGCAGGAGAGCAGTGATCGGTGGTACAATGCGCAACAGCACGAGGGTGGCTCCCATGCGCTTGGCAATCTCTGCCGCGTGGGGAATAGCCACTTCAGCAAACCCCGATCCGTCCAGCGGGACAAGAATTCGTTTGTAGGTGGCCAGCGTGCTCATGGATGTGGGCTCCTTATGTTGTCCGCACGGTGTATGTGTTCAAGATGTTTTACTTGCTGCATTGTGTGATGTTGCTGGGTCGGTTAAGTAATATGTCATGTGTTGGAGATGCACGATTGGGTCGATGTATTGTACCTGAACATGGGGAGGTAGGGCCAAAATGATAGGTGCGTAGCACAAGAGGGCCTGGATGCCTGCTTCTACCATCAGGTTCGCTACGTCTTGTGCCGCGTGTTCTGGGACCGCGATGACACCAATGCGCCATCCGTGCTGGCGCACGTCCTCCGGCATGTGTCGGACGTCGCGAACGGTTAACCCGCCCAGATCTCGGCCGATTTTGGCCGGGTCGTTGTCATACAGCGCGACGATCCGGAATCCGTTGACTTCGAATTCCGGGTAGTGGAGCAGTGCCAGGCCCAGGGCTCCTGCCCCTACAACTATCATGTCCCAGACGCGATCCACGTGGAGGATGCGTTCCAGTTGGGTGATTAGGTAGGAGACGTCATAGCCTTTGCCTTGTTGGCCGAATTCTCCAAACCAGTTGAGGTCTTTTCGAATTTGGGCAGGGGTGAGATCCAGGATCTCCCCCAGTTGTTTGGAGGAGACCAGTTGTACTCCCGCTCGTTGTAGTTGTTTGAGTGTCCGTAAGTAGAGCGGCAATCTGCTCACAACAACGTCAGGCACTCCTACTTGGGTGGTCACTGTTCTACTTCCCTCCGTTGCCGGAATTTACACTCGCCAGGTGGGTATGGCGCCGATGTCTTCTACCAGGTGATGGTAAATGCGCACGGTTTCTTGGGCGATGCGTTGGTGGGTGTAATGTTGCAAGACTCGTTCTCGCCCTTTCTGGCCGAGTTCTACTCGCAGGGTGGGGTTTTCCTGGAGCGCGCGTAGGTGTTCGGCCAGGCGTTCGATGTCGTCTTCCGGAAATATGAGGCCTGCGTCCCCAATGACGTGGGGGATTTCGCCACATGTGGAGCCGATAACGGGTACAGCACAGGCCATCGCTTCGATGAGCACGCGGCCGAATTGTTCTTTCCAGTTGGGACGGGTGCGCGAGGGCAGGACGAGTACGTCAAACTGCCAGTAGATGTGAGGCATTTCGGTGCTGGGCACCCGAGGTGTCCACTGGATGCGATCCGCGATGCCGAGTTTGTGGGCGAGTTTCTGCAATCGTGTTTTTTCGCGGCCGTCTCCTACAATGTGCAATTGCCATTTTCCCGATAGTCGGGCAGCGGCGCGTAGGAGGAGGTCGACTCCTTTTTCCGGCACGAGGCCCCCCGCGTATCCAATGGTGAAGGGTTCGTCGGGTGGGCGCTCCCCCGGCCGGGGATGGAAGAGGTCGGGGTCTACGCCAAATTGGGGAAGCACCCGGGCCGGTCCCCGAAATCCTTTACGGCGTAACACTTTCAGGGCTTCTTGGTTGCCGGCAATGGCAAATCCCACGTGTTTGTACACGTAGTGTTCGAACAGGGAGAAGGGGGGTGGGTACGTCCGCATCAGGTTTTGCCAGGTGAAGAAGAGGCTGGGGATGTGCATGGCTACCGCGTAGCGTACGGCCAGCCATGTAGCCAGGTTATAGGGTTCTTCGTCAACGTGGACCAGGTCAGGCTGTAGGGTGTTGAGTTCTTCCCGTAGGGTTGGGTAGTGGTGAAGGTGATAGGATCCGATGAAACGCGTGGGGATGACTTTGAGGGTGTACCCCTGAGTGTGGGCGCGTTCCAATTTCTGGATCCCACGTTTGTCCCGCCAGTAGGGCGGGACGAGCACAATGAGGTCGATGTCTTCGTGGGCCGCAATTTCTTCCAACTTGCGTTGGTACATGCCGACAATGCAGGCTTTGCATAGCATTACAACGCGCATGGTCCGTCCGTTGGTTGTGCCAGTGTATCTCTGTGTTACGGACCGTACACCCAGGTCCGGAATAGGTCGTCCACGTTATCCCCACTAACATGTTCAATGACATGTTGGAGGTCGCGACCGGTAGCAATGCGGTACCGGTATGTGTTCAAGTAAGTGCGCAGTACGTCCAGGAAGACGTCATCCCCCAGACGTTTGCGCAAGGTGTGAAAGAACAGGGCCCCTTTGCCGTACACAATGGTCTCGTAATTCTGAGGTGTGTATTCGGATTCCGGTAAACCGATGGGGGCATCCAGGCCTCGGTCGCGAATGTAGCGTACCGGAATTTCCCATCGATTGTGCAAAACTGCATCAGCCACATCTTGTCCGTAGATGTCTTGATAATAAAAGTAAGTGCTGTATTCCGTCAACCCTTCGTCAAGCCATGGCTCGTTAATTTGGTCATTTCCTACTTGGTTGTACCACCACTGGTGGCCCACTTCGTGGACTGTAAGGAATTCGAGTTTACGCCGTTCGTCCCGGAATAATTCTACTCCCAATTGGCTCATTAGTGGGTATTCCATGCCTCGGTTGATGAGCATGGTTTCCACGACATCCATTTTGATGTACGGGTAGATGCCGAATCGGTGGCTGTACACTTGCCACGCGGCGCTCGCGTAGGTCAGCGCGGCGCGCGCGGTCTCCTCGTCCCCGGGTAGATAGTAGACCCGTATGGCGACTCCCTGGATTCTTCGTTCCTCTTGGCGATAGCGATCGCCCAGGACAATGGTGAACTCACGCGCGGGGCCGCTGACCAGTTCGTAGGTTGTCTGCGCGCTCTGAGTGTAGGGGGTGGCCGCGCTGATGACCGCACTGCTTATCAAAGTCATCGTGGAGGGGACGGTGACCCATGCGTGGAAGAAACTGCTTTCAGCGACCAGCGTATCCCCCATGGGAAGGCCGTCATCCAGTTTCCACGTGCCATCTTCCCGGGGGACGGCTAATACCGGGTAGGCTAAGGGCAGGTTGATAATTCCCTGGTGTTCTCCGAAGAGCCAATATCCGTTCGGTTCCCAGCGCGGGTATTGGACGGTGTAGAGGACGTCCAGGTGAAGGGTGCCACCGCTTTCGATGAGCATGGGAAGGTCGGCGACCACGGATGTGCGGGTGTCGCTGTAGCGGAAGGGAAGTTGTTGGCCGTTCCCCATTAAGGATCGGATGCGCATGACCCCGCCATAATGGCGGAGGTTGGGGAAGAGGCGCAGGGCAACGGTGTGCCATGCTCTCGGAATGCGGTTGGTGACGGTGATGTGGGCAGTTCCTGTGATGAGGCGATGGGCGATGTCCACTTCTTCGCGGAGTTCGTAGATGGGAGCCGTGCGGAGTTGTGGGAGGTCAAGGATGTTCTGGTAGGGAGGACGTATGGCCACACGCTGGGGGGCCAGTGGATCCCGCGCGTGCGGGGCACGTGGCCATTTCACTGTACACGCTAACAGTGTGCCCAGGATTAGGGCGATGATGCCTACCAGTGCAATGTGGTATATCCGGGTGCGTGTGGCCATACGTTTGTTGTCCTCACATAGGCAGATGCACGGTCCGGGTACATTGTCGTCGCATTGCAGTGTTCAAACAATTTCTATGTCAGCCGACGTTCGCGCCACATGGTAATAAGTGCTCCCACACCTACCAGAACGGCCAGGAGTGCAAACAGCCATCCCACATAAGGCAACGCGGTGAGGAGCACGTAGATGATGATGCCCACGAGGAGGGGCAACACCCACCAGTAACTGCCGCGGTCTATTTTGGAAAGTACGCCGTATGGCACGAGAACCGGGACCATGAGGTTGGTATATGCCAGGTATCCGACGATGATGAAGGCGTCAAAGGCCAGGCCCAGGATGAGTGTCCACTTGGCCAGGAAGCCCAGGGAAATGAGGCCCAGGATGAGCATGAGCACAATGGCTCCGATCAGGATGATGAAGAGGGCGGCTAAGGTCACCAGGACTCCTACGATGCCCCACCCGAGGGAGGTTAATGGTTTTCGGATCAGTGTTTGTCCCACTTTCCGTGGAAAGGCCGGGATAACCAGGAAGAGTATTAGGCCGATGATCAGGTAGGAGATGAAACGTCTTACCTGGATCAGGATCCACTGAGCGGAGCCAAAGGTGGGGTGTTTTTGGGCCTTGGTTTCGCGTGGGGCCGGTAGTTTGTGTGTGATCTGGCCACGAATGGTCGCGTTGGGTGCGATTTTGGCTTCTTCCAGGGCCTGATATGTGAGGTCGCCTTCGATGACCGCGTTATCTGCAATGGTCAGTCCCAGGGGAACCTGGGGAATTTCGATGTTCGGTGCGCCAAAGAACGCTGTAAAGGGCGCGTTGGGAGCATTGCTGCGTTCTCCCACATTCGCGCGCACATTTCCCATGATGTGGCCTTGGATTTCCAATCCGTTCGCGCCGATGAGGGCGTCCTCGCCGATCTGGCCGGCGAGAAGTACTTGATAGGCGCCGGCTACGAATGTGCCGTGAATGAGGTTTTCGGCGGTCTGCTCGATGCTGAACCCTGCAGCGATGACGTCGTCGCCCACTTCCGGTCCGGATATGCGGATTATCTGCCCGGCCGCGCGCACGTCGTCGTCCACCTGGCCCTGGATGTCTACGATCTGCCCTGCAACAACCACGTCGCCGGTTATGTGTCCTTTGGGGCCAATGGTGATTTCTCGGGCGAACGCGTACAGGTCACCCTGAATGGTTCCGTCTATGCGGATGGTGTTGCCGAACGCGTAGAGGTCATCGGGTACGATTTCCCCTTCCTTGATGAGGACGGTGTCGTTTGTGGTGATGTTTGTGGCCCAGGAGGTGGGAGCGAGCAGGATGAAGGCCAGCAATGCAACGGTTACTACGGTGATAATTGCGAGAATTGTGCGGCGCATGTTCTCACCTCCTCTCCACGATGGCTTCGTACAGTGCTTGTAGTTCTTCGTCAGAGTAGAAATGGATGACGATTTGCCCTCCCCGCTTGCCCTTTCGTACTTCTACCTTGGTTCCCAGGCGTTCCCGAAACGCGTTTTCAAGGGATTGGAGTTCTGGGTCGGGCGGAGGAGGTGATGTCGGTTCTTTTTCCCGGGCTTCTAGTAATTTCCGCACCAGTTTCTCTGTCTGGCGGACGCTTAGGTGTTCTCGAATGATTTTATCCAGCACGCGCTTTTGCAGGTCTGGGTCTCCTAACGATAACAGGGCTCGGCCGTGTCCTTCTGTGATGGTTCCCTCCAGGAGTGCGGCCTGAATTTCCGCGGGCAGATTCAACAAGCGCAGGGTGTTGGCGATGGCTGCGCGACTTTTTCCCACCCGTTGGGCAACTTCGGCCTGGGTGAGGCCGAAGCCTTCCATCAAACTTTTATACGCTGCCGCGGCTTCCAATGGGTTCAAATCGGCCCGCTGAACGTTCTCTACCAGTGCCCATTCGACCAGTTGTTGTCGATTTGCTTCTTTGATGATGGCTGGGACGTGGGTTAATCCGGCCAGTTTTGCTGCCCTCCACCGTCGTTCTCCGGCCACGATGTAGTATGGGGTGGGACTATCCGGGGTTGCGCGGGCAAGGACCAATGGTTGGAGGATGCCGTGTACACGAATGGAGGCGGCCAGTTCGGCCAGGGATTCTTCGTCAAAGTGACGACGCGGTTGGTGGGGGTTGGGAGAGATTTGGTCTATCGGTACTTCTTGGGTGAGATCTCCCATAATCCGAGGTGGGCCATGGCGTTCATTTTGGGAGATGAGGGCGTCCAATCCTTTACCCAGTCCGCGCTTTCGTCCCATTGTCGGCTTCCTTTCTTTGCGCTATGTCCTGTGTTGGTTCCTGGTGTGGAATGAGGGTATGCGTGCGATTTTATGTGTGTTTGGAAGATTCTACGATACCCATGACGAAGGAACGGTTAATGAGTGACGTGTTTGGGATAGGCTAATCCAAGTCGCTGGCAGAATTCCTGGGCTAGATTCTCGTATGCAATGCCGCCCGGGGAGTGTGGCGCATAGCGACGAATGGTTTCCCCGTAACTGGGTGCTTCTCCTAGCCGCACGTTGCGCGGGATAACCGTTTGAAAGACACGTTCTCCCAGGACTTGCCGGACGTTTTCTTCGACTTGTTGGGACAGTTTGGTGCGTGCGTCGTACATGGTCAGCACTACCCCGGCAATGTGACACCGGGGGTTAAGCCGATCGCGCACGAGGGTGATGGTTTCCCACAGGCGCCCTAAACCTTCCAGCGCGAGGTACTCGCACTGGACCGGGATGATGACGCCTGCGTTCACGGCCGCGAGCGCGTTAACTGTGAGGAGTCCCAAACTCGGGGGGCTGTCAATAATGATGATGTCATATTGGTCCTGGATGGGCTCCAATGCGTCACGCAGGAGGTATTCACGGTTCGGTACGTCCACCAGTTCCACTTCCACCGCGGCCAAATCAGGATGGCCGGGGACAACATCCAGGTGGGGTTCCTCGGTGTGAACGATGGTGTCTGCCAGGTTTACCCGCCCTACGAAGACGTCATACAGGGAGTAAGGTAAATCCAGTGTGGGGAGACCAAGGCTGCTGGTCGCGTTGGCCTGGGGATCCGCATCCACGAGCAGGATGTGGTATCCCCCGTGGGCCAGATAGGCCCCCAGGTTCACCGCTGTGGTGGTCTTACCAACCCCACCTTTTTGATTGGCCATGGCAAAGGTGTACGCGGTCATAAAACGGGTACCTCAGTTGGTGACCAGGGATGCTCTTCCATGTAAGCCAGCACAACGTCCCGCGTGGGAATGCCCTGCGGACCAATGTCTTCTACTGCAAATGACGCTACAATGTTGGCAAAGTACGCGGATTGAAGGGGATCGCCGGTTTCGTGCAGGCGAATGAGCATGGCTGCTGTGAATACGTCTCCCGCGCCGGTAGGATCTACTTCGTGGGCTGGACGCGGGGGGACAGGGGTAGCCACTCCGTTCTGGTATACGATACACCCTTGTTTGCTCAAGGTGACGACCACCAGGGGAAACATCTGGATGAGTTGGCGGTGGATTTCCGGGTCTCCGCCAAAGTCTTCGCTGCTGAACACTAACAGGTCGGTGTACGGCCGAACTTGTTCGGCTTCTTCCCAAGGACGTGGGTGCACCCGTCCTTCCTCGTCCCAACGCCGTCCCCATCCTTGGGGAACAACGCCCAGGAGTGAATGGGAAAATTTCTCGGCGAAGCGAGGATCTATTTCCGCGGCTACGGCTCCCAGGAGCACCATGGGCGCCTTTTCCCACCCGGACGGGAGGGCTTCGACCGGGATGGGGTCGGCGACCGCGTCAACGTATTGGATGCGGTGGCCGTTCAGGTAGATGTTACGGAAGGTGGTGGTTACCTGGGAGGGTAGGCGATGAACAGTTATGCCGGGCAGTGCTTGCGCAAAGGGGTAATTCTCCCCGGCTCGGGTGAGTATGGCCGCGCGATAGCCCAGTTTCTGGGCTGTGAGTGCGGCAAAGGTTACAGTACCTCCCGGGGTGTAGTGACTGTTTCGTTTATCTAGCGTGACATGACCAATTGTAAGAAAATCCATTCCTCGATGATCCCCCTTTTATCGGCATTCTGTGCCAGTAATTTGTTCGTAGTTTCCTCTTTGTCCTTGCTTCGCGGCAAGGGACGATCCCACGTCCGCATCATTGTAGCATAAGGCGGTGATTTCACAGAAGTGATCGGTTCTCATAAAGCGGTAATTGCTCTGGACGTGGGTGGATGCGGGAATAGAAATTTGTGGCATGTGCATTCCCCTGGGGAGTGCACATGCCACAGTCGCGGCGGTCCAGAGGTTATAGTTCTTCGTAGCGGGCCAGGAAGTGTCGTAGTGCGGGAGGTTCTTCCACAATACGGACGGGCCGAATGAGATCGGGATGGCGGTGGATGTGAATGATGGTGTCCGCTACGTAGTCCAAGTGGGCCTGGGTGTACACTCGGCGTGGAATGGCCAGGCGCACCAATTCCAGGCGGGGGAATTCCCAAGTGTCTGTCACCGGGTCGTGGCGTCCAAAGGCAACTGTGCCCAATTCCACAGCCCGGATGCCCCCCTCTCGGTACAGGGCAATGGTGAATGCCTGTCCGGGCAGGTGTTCCCGAGGCCAGCCCGGTAGGAAGCGAAGCATGTCCAGGTATACGGCGTGTCCCCCAGGGGGTTCTAATACGGGCACTTGGGCTTCTCGCAGGCGTTCTGCCAGGTAACGCACTTGGCCCACGCGGTAGCGCAGGTATGGTTCTTCCACTGCCTCCAGCAATCCTCGCGCCAGTGCTTCCATGTCCCGTCCTGCCAGTCCTCCATATGTGGGGAATCCTTCGGTTCGTACCATGTTTTGTTGGATTTTGGCAAAGAGATCTTCATCCCGGACGGCCAATAATCCGCCGATGTTGACCAGGCCATCCTTTTTGGCGCTCATGAGCATACCATCCGCGAGGGCGAATGTTTCCTTTACAATGTCGCGGATGGACATGTCCGGGGCTTCCCGTTCCTTAATGAAGTAAGCGTTTTCCGCGTGCCGCGCTGCGTCCAGGTACAAGGGGACATGGTATTTGTCGCACAGGGCTCTCACTTGGCGAAGGTTTTCCAGGGAGACGGGTTGGCCACCTCCGGTGTTATTGGTGATGGTGATGAGGACAAATTTGGGCTTAGGGTTTCCTTGCAGTGCGCGTTCCAGTCGTTGCAGGTCCACATTGCCTTTAAAGGGGTGTGGCGACGTGGTGTCGAATGCTTCTTCGATGACCAATTCCAGGGGAGTGGCTCCGCGGGCCAGGATGTTGGCGTATGTGGTATCAAAGGGTTGGTTGGTTGCTACTACGTCACCTGGTTCCAGGAGGATTTCGAACAATATGCGTTCGGCTGCACGTCCCTGGTGGACGGGGGTAAAGTAGGGAAAGCCAAAGAGTTCCCGCTGGACTTCGGCCAGGCGCTGATAACTTCGGGCTCCCGCGTATGCTTCATCTCCTCGGTGGATGGCTGCCCACTGTTCGTCGCTCATGGCCCCGGTACCGCTGTCCGTTAGGAGGTCGATGGTGACGGCGCTGGAGGGTAGGTTGAAAAGGTTGAAGTGCGCTTCTTGCAGGTAGCGTTCCCGTTCGGCACGGGTGGTGATGGGGATGGATTCAACTGCCTTGATTTTGAAGGGCTCGAACACGTATGACGCCATTGTCATCCTCCTGCGTTAGAGTATCTGCGTGATTGGCCGCGTCTTGTTTGTTCCCGGGACGCGATAATCCGGTTGATCCGTCTTAGGTTGAAGGTATGCTGCGTGTCTGCGATGTGTCACTTTACCGAGAAGTTAGCAATGCCCAAGTTCTCAAAACGTCCTTGCCCCAGTGCTCGGTATAACACCACGGTGACGCTGTCGAATTTCAGGCGCGGGTCCGAAGGGATGGGGTAGTCATCACGCACAATTTCCTTGGGTTGCCACGAACTGGTTGGACGGTATCCGTGAGCCGGGTGTGCGTGATCGCTCTGGACCAGGCTTCCGTCCAGGTAGATGAATTGGCCGTTCCGCGTGGGACGTACGGAGACGGACCAATCCACATTTTGTTTGGACAGCGCCTGCCAGTATAAGGTGAGGCGGAGGGGTAAGGAGATGGGAATCTCCTTGGGGGGAGATGTTAATTGGTATCCTACCAGTTTGACCTGGTTTCCAAAGTAGATGTCCAGTGGGGTGGCGTCTGCGGGCAGGGTGTATTGAGGTTTCAGATTTCCCACTTCTAGCAGGTAGAGGCCCCCGGAACGCACTCCGACAATACGGCCGATGTGTTCGAAGAAGAAGGGCGCGGCCTGGGTGCTGACGTACAGGGGGCGGGATTCATTTTCTAGCAAGGTGCGGGCTTCGTCCAGGTTGACCGCGCGCACATCGCTGCGGTATCCCCAGATGATGGTGATGTAGTCCAGTGCGAGTTTTTCTTCGACAACACCGAAGATGGCAGCATGCGGCGCGGGGTTGTCCGCCAGGAGTCGCCATCCCGGGTTTAGACCGGTGTCTGTGGGTTTGTTGCTTTGGTCTGCCCGCGGGTAGTTCACTATGAATCGGTTGATGAGCAGGAGTACCAGGATTAAAACGAGGACTCCCCGCAATGCCTGACGGATGGAGGAGGGGTACCGGCCAGCCCAATCCCATACCCGTTGGAATACCAGGGCAAGACCAATGAAGATGAGGGGATAGGCGGGCATAATGACTTGATACCAGTTTCCCAGCCGGTCAATGTAACAGAAGAGGAAGTAGAGCACCAGGGTGGCATAGAACAGGATGCTCCGACGTTTTCCCAGGAGGGCTATGCCGCCCAGACCCAGGATGAGGACCGGCCAGGTTAATTCTTTCCATATAAGCGAGGGGAACAGGTCGGTGAACGGTCCTATGGTCCAGGTCATCTCTGCTCGCCCTTGGGGGGTGCTGAGGAAGTACAAGAACCAGGCCCATGTGCTGGACCAGGATCCTTCCCCTCGCCATTCGGGGTGTTGGGCGCCCCGTACGTAGACGTATATGTACGCCAGAAGGGGCAACGCGCCGAGCACGATGGCTTTGCCCAGGAGTCGTTTGCGTTTCCAGAAGTCGGGTTGGGTGCGCCAGACAAACCAGAGCGCGGGCGGTCCAATGAGGAGGACGGTCACCATGTGCGCTAGTCCTAAACCAAGTAGAAAAGCGAGCAGGAGAAAAAGTCGGTCTGCTCGATCTTCTTGCCCCTGTTTGACGGCTTCTTCCCAGCGGAAGAGTACCAGGATGATGGCAAGGGTGTGGGCGACCGCGGATGTGTACTGTTCGGTGGTTACCGCGTAATACCAGAAAAAGTATGTGACTCCATAGGTCAGGGTGATGAGCGCGCTGATGTACGGGTTCTTTTTGGTCACTGTGATGAGGAGGGTGTAGAGAAGGGCCAGGGCGATGATGGCCCAGAAGGTGGAGTAACTGGAGAGTATTTGAATGGGATTCGCTATGTTTTTCAGCAAGGGGGTTAAGACGTGAAACCAGATCCATCCCCCCATTGTGTACAGGGGGTAGCCCGGGGCGTTGCTAAAGCGGCCCTGTACCTGAGCATACTGGTGAGTGATGAGGTCTCCCCCTTCCAGTTCGTAGGCTGCAATGCCGTTGTCCAGCGTCCACACGTAGAGGAGTAAGGCTAGGATAAGGACGGCAATCCCAACGCGCCAGATGCGAGTGTCGGAACGTGGGTTGGCCGGTGCTGTTGTTTGACTATTGGTCATCATCAGTGTGTTATCTCTCCTCTCCTTGCCGTCGGGTGTTCACCATAATGTGGGGGATGGGCAGTTTAAGGTGGGGTGAGGTTTTCCGGCAAGGTGAAGTCAGAGCCTATGAAGAGTTCCATGTCTACATTGCTTAGCAGGTTGGTGCTGTAGCGTACGTTTTCCGGACGAATGCGGAAGAGTTGCATCAGTGCTTCTCGGGTTTGTGGTCTATCTGTGTGAACGACTAACACGGAATGAGGGTAAAGGTGTTCGGCCACGTCGCCAAATTGGACCACGTGGAAGCCCTGGGCTTCCAACCATTCGCTGACCTGGGCTGCCAACCCTGGGCGGCCCGAGCCGTTGAGGACAACGATGGTGGCATTTTCCACTTTCAGAATCGGACTGCTTTGTGTTGCTGTTGGCTGCGGGGACGGAGTTGTTGGCGGCCGGGAAGTGGCCTCGGCAATGGCTTTTTGCAAGGTGTGTGCGTCCTGTTTTTCTGGGGCAAACAATCGGTCGAATAGCGGCCGCAGTTTCTCTCGGTCGGGCACCAGTATCCAGGCTCCAGTGGTGGTGTATGTCTCTTCCCCGTAGCGGTTGTCGATGACTTCCCGCTGGATGTCTTCTGGTTGAATTTTCTGGGCCAGACGAGCAAGGGCTATAAGTCGGTCCAGAGGAATGTCGGTTTCGACGGATCCGGAAAGGTTGTGCAGGATCTCCGGGATGTGAGCGATTAATGTGGGGAGCATGTTGGCTTGCAGGATCTTATCCCGGACGGCCATGATGACTTGCTGTTGTCTACGGGCCCGTCCGTAATCACTGTCCACGTGGCGGGTGCGGGCGTACTTTAACGCGAGGTCACCATCCATGTGTTGGCAACCTGCCTCAATGTGCAGGGTTTCGTATCCGTAGTCCTCTGTGGGGAATTTTTCATCGTGAATGGTCTTGGGCACGCAAACTTCAATGCCCCCTATCAGGTCAATGAGTTTGCGGAAGCCGTTGAAGTCCACCATGGCGTAGTAGTGGATAGGGTAACCGATGAGGTCACTGACGGTTTTCTTGACCAGCGCTGGCCCTCCCCCCGGGTATTTACGCAGTTCTCCAATGGCATAGGCCATGTTGATTTTAGCGTTTATGTTGTATCCCGGTATGGGAACCCATAGGTCTCGCGGGATGGAGAGCATGCTCGTTTGTCCGGTCTTCTGGTCAATGGAGACTACGATGATGGTGTCTGTGCGTGGTGGACCTTGTTCGTCCGGACGTTTATCCACACCAAGGAGCAGGATGTTTAACCGTTCCTGTCGATTGGGCGCGGGAGGGGTAAAGCGCGGCACGCTCCCCGGCTGGGGGGTGGGCAATGGGTTCTGGGCCGGTGCGGGTTGCGCGTTGCTTTGGGATTGGTCAGAGTGTTGGAAGAGTGTGTCCAGGCGGGGTACGTGAATGGGTATGGAAACCAACCCCAGTTCCTGGACGGCATCCCGAGTAATGTGGTACAGGTACACACTTGCATATAAGGTGATGCCCAGGAACATGAGCAACAAGAAGGAGAGGAACAATGTTGCCCACGGTGCCCCCTGGGCTTTGTATTTCGAAATGTGTTCGTTTCTGTTCATGGTGTTATCCTACAACGTCCTAGCGCCGACCTTTTAATCCCCAAGGTGTTTTTTTCTTTTCGAAACCGGGTGAGATTGTTTGCTGTGTTTGGTTTTACTCACAGGCCGGCTCATTCTACCGGATAGGCAGGGGAGCCCGCCAAAGTCCTGACGTTGTCAGGATGTATATGGTTTTCTCATCCTGGGTCACAAAGACATCGCGTACGTTGCCGAAGTCAACAGTGTATCCTTCCCCAGGTACTAATTGGGCGACGAATTTTCCGTCTTTGTCCAGTACTACGATACGTTTGTTCCCGGCGTCTGCGATGTATAGGTGGTGTAATTCGTCGGTTGTGTAGATGGCTGTGGGGGTCGAGAATGTGGTTTCCACATCGAACCCCTCCTGTTCCCCCTGGTAATAACGGAGGAGCCGTCCATCCGGGAATAAGAGGTAGACATGGCCATCAATGGCAAAATCTTGCACGCCGCTGATTTGTGTTGGTGTGGAGAAGTAATCTTCCCCACCCGCGGTGTATCCTTCCCCTGTGGGGAGGAAACGGTAGATTTTCCCCGCTTGTGCGTCGAGGATGTACAGGCGCTCCCCGTACACCAACATGCGTTGGGGACTTAACCACGGTTCCGGCCGTACGAAGGGCAAGGTTTGTGGTCCGTGCATGGGATCGTATGTGAAGAGGATGCCCGCACCGTCGAGGACAATGAGGCTGCTCATCTGGACCACCATGCCTGCAGGGAGCCAACTCATGTCCACCAGATCCCCTACACTTTTACCGTTGATCAGTTCCCCGCGGGAAAATAGCCGTTGTTCTCCCCCGATGGTGCCCTCTCCTGTTTCGTTCAGTGTGTATCGGTACACTACGTCGTCGGCTCGGTCGAGGACGTAGACTTCGTTGTCCTGGGCAATCACTCGTGTGGGATCCCGTCCCGACCAGGTGGCCAGTGACCACATGACGCTCAGGGGCTTGATTTGTTCCACATCCATGCGGATGTCTTGCAATTGCAACCGTAATCGCTCGATTTCCGGCGCGTTGGGGTGTATTAACTCGGCCTGGTGCAAGGCCTGTTCTGCTCGACGCAAGTACATGCGGGCGTCTTCCCTGTTCACGGCGTCTGCAGCTTGAGCAATCGCTTCGCGAGCGTCGGCGAGCGCGGTCTCATACATTTGTTCTTGTTCCCGGGCATGGTGCCACCACGTGTAAGATGTGGCGCCCAGGATCAGCAGGGGAATGAGAATGACAATGAGCCACAGGCCACGCGACCAACGGCGGGCGCGTTTTTCCTCCACTTCCTTTTTGCGGAACGGTCGGAGTTTCGGGCGTTTAATGGAGGGAGGCGTGGGAATGGTCGGTGGTGGCTCTTGTTCTTCTTCCCGTTGTCCGGGCAACAGTCGTTCCATAAAGGATTTTACCTGCTGGATGAGGGGCGCTTTCTCTTCTTCCGTGAGGATTTCTTCTTCCTCCTCTTCCTCTTCTTCAGGTGAGGGGGTTGGTTCTTCCCACGGAAGGCGGTCTTCTTCATAGGAAGTGGGCGTTGGTTCCTCCTCGCTTTCCACTTCGATAATTTTCAGCGCGAGGGCGGAAACATTGGGAACCTCCACGGCCGCGGCCAGTTCTTCCAACACTTCCTTGGGGGAAGAGCGCTCAATCGCGCGTCGGAACAGGTTGCCATCCATTTGTCCCAGCCACCCGGAATCCAGCATCAGGATCATGGTGTCCGGGATAATGGTGATGTGCGATGTCTTGGGGCGGACGTGGTGAGGTATTCCGATGGGTTTTACGTCTTCCTCCGCATCCTGTAAGGGGGAGAACCATTTGAGCCCGGTGGGTAGGAGCACCGCGACTGTGGTCGCTCCTACCTGGACTAGGTATACGTCGTTCTCGTAGAGGACCATGCAGGTAACATGGCATGTGTATGGCTCACTGCCATCGGGCAATGTGTCGTTGATGTTTAGCAGTTCGTGGTGCGCTGTACGGATGGCGTGAACCAGGGCTAAGGGAATGGGACCTTCGGCGGACGCGTAGTAGGTGCTCTGGATGGTGTTCATAATTTGCCGAAGGTAGCGACGTCGGCGCTGTTTGGGGCCTTGCATGTCAATGAGCATGACGAGAGAGCCCCGGTCAATGTAGGGGGTATCTGGTGCCGGTTCAACGAAACGGACGTTATACCCGCGCTTTTCCCGCGCTCCGTCTACGATGGAAAGTTCGGCGATTTGAATGCGTAACGGTGTCATAGGTTCCTCACTCCTCCGCCGTGAGTAACTGTTGTGCGTGGCGGATTAATACACGGGCACGTTTTGGATCTGTGTTGATGGATTTTAGATATTGTTCCAATAAGTCCAGGGGGCTGAGGCTCTCTACACCTCGGGGGGTGTTTAAACGCAGGCGCAAAGGACGTTCAACATCTCGGTATAACGCGGCAATGTGAAAGGCCTCTGCCAGGGCATTTCGAATGCGGCGGTCATCCAGGTGGATCTCGCCTATGGCATCTGTGTGAATGAACAGCCGAACTACTGCGTCGGTAATGTCTTGTCGGTGAATGGCTTCCAGGACCGTTTCTGTGGACTGCTCTCCGGGCGCGTTTACGTGAATGGTTACAAAGGGGCGGGTCTTCAATTTGTGAAAGTGCCAGTCCGCGCGCCAGTGTCCACCTCGTTGCTGGTGTAAGGTCAAATCTATGAACCCCTTGTCCTCTTTCTCCTCCCCAAAGTCGATGCGTTCCACACTGCCGCTGTATACTGCTGGCGGGTCGGAGATGACCGTCTGGTGTTTGTGGATGTGCCCCAGGGCTGTGTAGGTGATTTTGGGATGACGGAATAAATGCGGGGGCAGGACAAGGTCCTGGCCGAGCATAACGCTCCGCTCTGACCCGTAGGTGGCTCCCTGAATGGTTGCGTGGGCGGTTACGATGAGGGGCAGGGTCTCATCTGCCTGGTCTAAGAGATCCGCGATTAAACTGTGAAGGCGTTCGAGCATAAGCATTTGAATTTCTGGCCAGGATTTCCCGCGCATTTCCTCCCGTCGCAGTATGGCGGAACGGGTCATCCAGGGAATGGAGAGGACTTGTACATCCCCGTGCTTGGTGGGGATGCGGACAAGTTGAGGGCGACGGGATACGTATACGTTGGGGATGGCCAGGGTTTCGTAGATTTCAAGGGTGTGCGCTCTACCCACAGCATTGGGAAGGTCGTGGTTACCGACCAGAAGAAACACGGGCATGTGTTGCGCTAATTTCCGGATACGTTGAGCAAATTCGCGTTCGTGGGTGGGGGAAGGTGTTCGATTTTTGAACGCATCCCCTGCGAAGAGGACGAAGTCCACATCCGTTTGCAGAGCGTGTTCCACCAGGGCATCGAATGCGTGCAAGAAGTCCATAAGTCGGGTCGAAAGCCCGGTGGTGGGATCTAACCGACCGTAATTCTCGATGCCCAGGTGTAGGTCTGCGAAGTGCAGGACGCGAATTTGACTCATGGTGCCTCACCGTGGTTGTGGTGTTTCGATTGTACGCTAGATGATTATTTCTGTCAATCAACCCTAAGAAGGGGAAGACGGGCTGCTCTTTGCCCTGAGAGAAGGTCGTTAACCGCCCCCCTTGGTGTGCTGAACGCTTATCGGTGCCACCCGCCAATTACGTGCAGGTGCAGGTGGTAAATTTCCTGGCCTCCCTCTGGCCCTGTGTTGATGATGGTCCGAAATCCCCGTTCTAGGATGCCGTGTTCTTCGGCGATGCGTTTGGCCACGTAAAGCATGTGGCCGAGAAGAGGCTCATCGTCGGGGGTGACGTGCGCCAGACTGGGAATGTGACGTCGGGGGACAACAAGCACGTGGATAGGGGCTTTGGGGTGAATGTCGTTGAACGCGATCACGTATTCGTCCTCGTAAACAATCGTGGCAGGTGCTTTACCTTGAACGATCTGGCAGAAGATGCAACCGGTGCTCATCGTTCTCCTCCTCGGTGGTTAGAAGTGTGCCGACCAATCTTTCTCCCTCCACAACCTGGGTCAGGTGTGTGGGGAGTATGCGATTGTACAGGTCTACCCCGCGAGGGGCTGGCGTAAGTACTCGAAGGTAGTTATCCGTCAAGCCCGACCAGATACGTTGTTCCTCATTTTCCTGGACAACCGTCTCGTAGAGGACCGGGCGGACGGTTTGAAGGTATGCGTGAAGGTGGCGGCGCTTCATGTCTCGCATGACTTCGTGCATGATGCGACTGCGCTGCTTTTTCACCTCTGGCGGGACGTGGTGGGGAAGGCGAACGGCTGGAGTGCCCTCTCGTGGGGAGTATGTGAAGATGTGCATGTGGGCAAAACCCATTTGTTCGACAAAGGCTAGGGACGTGGCAAATTCTTTCTCATCTTCACCGGGAAATCCCACGATAATGTCGGTGGTAATGGTGACATGGGGGATGCGTGCCCGCGCTTCCTCTACCAGGCGGGCGAACTCCGCGGTGGTGTAGCGTCGGCCCATGCGGCGCAATGTGGCATCGCATCCACTCTGCAAGGGAAGGTGCAAGTGCGGCATCAGGCGGCCCCCACTCTCCTCCCAGAGATCGAAGAAGGACGGGGGGATGTCCCACGGTTCTAAGGAACTCAAGCGCAGTCGTTCCACATCGGTGTGATCCAGAATGGCGCGTACTAAGTCGGCCAGTGTGACGCCTAGCCCGTGTCCGTATCCTCCCAGGTGGACGCCGGTCAGGACGACCTCGCGATAGCCCGCGGTTACCAGGTCCTGGATCTCGGCGACCACCTCAGGGATGGGGCGGCTGCGTTCTGGTCCCCGCAGGATGGAGACTATGCAGAACGTGCAGTGGTTGTTGCACCCATCCTGTACTTTGACGAATGCTCGGGTGCGCGTCCGGGGTAATGGGTGGGCAGGGTCTATGTGAGCAGGGTGTTCCCCTTGGGCAAATGTGCGGATGACTTTGTCGACCAGGTGATCCTTTTCCCGGTTTCCTATGACCAGGGCGACTCCGGGAATTGACGCGGATGTCGTGGGGTCGAACTGGGCGTAACACCCTGCCAGGACAATGGCTGCTTGAGGATTACGTCGGTGCAGGCGTCGGACCACTTGGCGGGATTGGCGACCTGCCTCCCCGGTCACCGCGCACGAGTTCAGGATGCACACTGTGGCATCCTCCGGCCTTTCCACAACGGGGTACCCGCGGCGGATGAACTCCCTTTTCCAGGATTCAATTTCTGCTTCGTTAAGCCTACAGCCGAGAAAATCCAAAAAGACGCGCATCATGCTTCGAAAATGGAATCCGTTCGTGTAGTATGTTCGTGTAGGATTTTTACCACGGTTGAACGTTGTTTTCCTGTCAGGAAAATCCGCCAGGAATGGGTTTGTGAGCCTTGCAAGTATGTCTGCAGGGCGAGTATTTCGCAATGGAAATGTGCAGTGTGTTGCTCTATTCTCCTATTATCTGGTTCACGTCTGCCCTGCCTTCATGGGAGTATGCTTCTGTCCCCTGGGCCGACCTTCAAGGCATACGTTGGGGATCATAACATGGATTTTCGCACTTTGGAAACACTATGTTGGGCGGGGTACAGGAGGGCTTTCGTTACTTTTGGGAGTGAACCAGCCAGGGAGGAGGTTATTTTTTGCCGGGTTCGATTGCGTTTTGCGCGTCATCATCTTCTTGCTAAAATACGGGGTACACGTTTTACATTGACTTCAAGGGGTTTTACAAACGAGGGGAGTGGCCATGAGCAAGAATGAAGTAAGTCGTTCCGCGAACAACGAGGATGTGGTCTACCTTACTCGCGAGGGGTATCAGCGTTTACAGGAACGGTTAGAATATCTGATCAAAGTCCGCCGCCCTCAGGTGGCCGAACAGATTCGTGAGGCCAAGGCCATGGGGGATATTTCTGAGAACGCGGGGTACGATGAGGCGAAGAACGCCCAGGCGTTTTTGGAAGGCGAGATTGCAGAACTGGAATGGAAGTTGAAACACGCGGTCATCATCGAGGATGAGGGCGTACACGGTGAGGTGGCACTGGGTTCCCAGGTGACAGTGCGGGATGAGGAATCCGGGCTTGAGGAGACATACACGATTGTGGGCTCCGCTGAAGCCGATCCGTTTGATGGCCGCATTTCCAATGAATCTCCGGTAGGAAAGGCGCTGATGGGGCACCGCGAGGGTGATGTGGTGGAAGTGGAAACGCCTGGCGGGACGTTTCGCATGCGCATTCTGAGCATTCGATAACGAACACATAAGGGGGCTTTTCATGGATTTGGGAGCAGTCACCGAACAGGAATTTGTGCGGCGTCAGAAGTTAGAGGAGTTGCGCGCTCGTGGCATTGACCCGTATCCAGCCCGCTGTGAACGCACCCACACGGCAAAGCAGGCAAAAGCGGCTTTTGAACGGGGCGAATTGGGGCCGGAGGATGAGGTTGCCCTTGTAGGGCGCATGGTCACCCGCCGTATCATGGGCAAAGCCTCCTTTGCTCATATTGAGGATGGGAGTGGACGCATCCAGATTTATATTCGGCGGGATGTCGTCGGTGATGAGACGTACAATTGGTTCTTCAAGAAGATGCTTGACCTGGGAGACATCATCGGGGTCAAGGGCCCGATCTTCCGCACTCGTACCGGGGAGATCACGTGTGAAGTGCGGGAGATTTCCATTTTGGCCAAGACGTTACACCCTCTGCCGGATAAGTGGCATGGACTCACCGACGTTGAGACGCGATATCGGCACCGGTATGTGGACCTGATGGTGAATCCCGAGGTGCGGGAGATCTTCATTAAACGGGCGAAACTCGTGCGGGCGTTGCGGGATTATCTGGACAGCGAAGGGTTTTTAGAGGTTGAGACGCCTATTTTGCAGCCGATTTACGGGGGGGCAGCCGCCCGTCCCTTTGTGACTTATCACAATGAACTCGACCAGGAATTATACTTGCGCATTTCCTTCGAATTGTACTTGAAGCGCCTTATCGTGGGCGGATATGAACGCGTGTACGAAATTGGGCGGGATTTCCGCAATGAAGGCGTGTCCTTTAAGCACAATCCCGAATTCACTCAATTGGAGTTCTACGAGGCGTACACCGATTATGAAGGTGTTATGCGCCGTGCCGAGGAGATGATTTCCTACGCGGTGAAACAGGTGACCGGGTCGTACACCCTTGTTTATCAGGGCCATGAGATAGACGTCTCTCCCCCGTGGGAGCGTGTGCCCCTGCGGGATATTATCAAGGAGAAGACCGGCATTGACATTATGGCTCACCGAGATGCCGAGAGTTTGCGGCGGGCCATTCAGGATATCGGAGGAAATCCCAATCCCACCGCGGGTTGGGGAAAGTTAGTGGACGGGTTACTCTCCTCGTACGTGGAGGAGACGCTCATCCAACCTACGTTTCTCATTGACTATCCGGTGGACATTTCTCCCCTGGCCAAGCGCTCTCCTGTGTGGCCTGATATCGCGGAGCGTTTTGAAGGGTTCATGGGCGGGATGGAGATCTGCAACGCGTTTAGTGAATTGAACGATCCGCTTGACCAGTTGGATCGATTCTTAGAGCAGCGTCAGGCCCGCGAGGCGGGCGATGAAGAGGCCCATCCTATTGATGAGGATTTTATTTTGGCTTTGCGTTTTGGCCTGCCGCCGACGGGCGGCTTCGGCATGGGGATCGACCGGCTTACCATGATTGTGACGGATAAACCCTCCATTCGGGAGGTGATCCTGTTCCCTCACCTGCGCACAAAGGGTCAGGTCTCTCACCTAGACGAACTCATTGCCTTGCGGAACGGCGAACCTCCCAGAACGTGAGCGGGGTTGTGTGCGCGGGCCGGGCGTTTTGAGGACTGTCCGGCCCGCGTTATGTGTAGAAGTCCAGGCCCTCGTCTGTCGCGGGCAGACGTTTGGGCAGTTCAATGTAGAATGTGCTCCCCTTGCCTACCTCGCTTTCAACCCAGATGCGACCTCCGTGCCGTTCCACAATGTGCTTGCAAATGGTGAGTCCCAACCCGGCTCCGCGGTAAGCGCGCCGCTCACTGGCATCTACCTGGTAGAACCGGTCGAAGATGCGATCCCGTTCGGATTCGGGGATGCCAATGCCCGTGTCCTGGACCCACAATTGGACTCGGTCCTCCAGGTCCCGACCATCGATGGTGACCCTTCCTCCGGAGGGGGTGAATTTGATGGCGTTCTCCACGAGATTGGTGATGACCTGTTCCATCCGCATGTAGTCTCCCTGGATGTCGGGGAAATCATCTGGCAGGTGCGTGGTTAGGTGGAGCCCTTTCTCCTCCGCGAGGGGGGTAAGTTTCTGTACCACGCCAGCCGCAATGGCAGCCAGGGAAATTTCCTCCACGTGAAGGCGGAGTTGTCCGGCTTCCAGTCGGGAGAAGACGAGCAGATCGTCGATCATGCGCTGCAAGACCTGAGTCTGTTCCTTCACGGTTGTCAGGAAGTCCGCTTGCAAATCCGTAATGGGGCCAGCCTTGCCCATGCGGATGATCTCGACGAATCCTTTGATGGAATGAAGTGGAGTTTTTAACTCGTGACTGACTACAGAGAGGAAGTTGCTCTTCATCTTTTCCAGTTCTTTTTGGGCTGTAATATCTCGCAGGACAGTAACCACTCCGCGTGCTATTTGACCCGGCCCTACCACCGCGGACGCGACTGCTTGGAAGGTGCGCGGTTTCTCGCCAGGGAATTCGAAGGTGATGTCTCGCATAATGACGGGTTCTTCTTGGGTGAACACATCCCGCATTACCTCCAGGAGTTCTTGGTTGTCGATTACTGAGGCGAGGGGAAGTCCCTCCGGAGCGGGCGGCATGTGAAGGGTGTGGATAGCTACGGGGTTGGCCATGAGGATGTTGAGGTTGGCATCGGTCACAATGACCGCATCGCCAATGCCCTGGAGCACGGCTTCCAACTCCTGACGTTGCTCTAACACGTTTTCGTACAACCGAGCGTTTTCAATGGCCGTAGCAGCCAGGAATGCGAAACTTTCGGCCAGTTGTTCCTGTCGTTCGTTCAACGGGTCCTGCGCAATAGGGCCGGTAACGACGAGCACTGCTACAAGGCGGCCGCGAGTGACCAGTGGGATGGCAAACAGGTGTTCACATTGCCATCGGGATTGGAGGAGGCGCACAAGGGCATTGGAGGCATATTGCGGGTCTTTTGTCTGAATTAGTTGGGGGGATGCCTGGCTAAGGGAGGCGAATAAGGTGCCCGTAGGTTCTACAGACAAGGGGTCGGGCAGCAGGGAGATGTCTTCAAGGTATGCCAGGTACCAGGTGGTGCGGTGATCGGGGATAAGGAAGATGGCCACGTGGTTTGCGTTAAACAGTTCTTTGGCCCGTCGGCCAATGACGTCCAGCGTTTCTTCCAGGTGCAGGGACAGAGAGAGGTGATGGGCGATCTCTTGTAGGGCCCGAAGTTCCAGGACTCGAGCCCCTAAATCCGACGCGGTTTGTTGCAGGATGGCTGTTTGGTGGGCAAGGTCTTCTCGTTCACGGGCCAGGGCTTCGTGCAGGGTGTGGATGTAACGGGCAATCCCCCATCCTCCCAGCGTCAGGAGGAGGATCAACAGGTAGGTTTGTTGGAATCCCTGGTCCAAGAGGAAGGCGAATGTGTGGCTACGCAGGTAGGCAATGCCCAGGTACAGGGGGCCGACGAGAAAGGCGAAGAGGTACCAGGTAGGTTGAAACGCGGCCAGAATCGCCTGTTTGCCCACCCACGGGATAAAAAGCCACGCGCTGATGCCGGTGATTGAATCGCTCCGGTACAGGATGTAGCCCACAAAGGCCATGTCCATTCCTTGGAGGACTGCTAGTGGCCATTGGATATGCTTGTGGGGGCGTTTGATGAACAGGATGCCAACGCTTCCCAGGGCGAACAGGAGGTATAACCACCAGGCCCAGGATCTTCCCCCCTGGAAGATGTGGGAAGCACCTCCGTGCCAGATCCACAGGGCCATTAACGCGTATCCCAATCGGAGGGGGATCCCAATCTGACGTTCCACTTTGAGCCAGTGGCCCCACGGTTGTGTTGTTTCGATGGTTTGGATGTGGAGGTTACGCTCGTTCCCCGTTTTCATAATCTATCTCTCATCGTTCCGGTGGTGGTCCAGGTGTGCGTGTGGGTGTGGGGGTGGGTATCGGTGTTGGCGTAAGGGTGGGTTCAGGGGTTTGATACGGTGTTGGCGTGGGGGTGGGCATGGGAGTGGGTGTGGGTGCAGGCGGAGGTGGTGGGGTCGGGGTGGGATTGTAGGGTGTGGGCGTCGGCGTGATTGGTGGTTTGGGGGTGGGGGTAGGTGTTGGAGTTGGGATAATGGTCGGGGTGGGAGTCGAGGTGAAGGTGGCGGTAGGAGTGGGGGTGTTGGTCACGGTGGGAGTTGGGGTGGTTGTAGGTGTGTGTGTTGGGGTGGGGGTGGCGGTGGGGGTGGGTTCCACGGGTGTAGGTGATGGGGTGTGTGTGGCTGTGGGGGTGGGGGTGGGCGTGGGCGCGGGAAGTGTTTCTTCAAGTGTCCAAAGGCCGTCAGTGCTAAACGCGTAAAGCCGTCCTGGATCGACGGCGTCCGCCCGGATCCCGCGCGCGCGAATTTCCCCTCCCTG
>Ga0256914_1000626_pt1 | contig 34419 bp, 49 predicted proteins | sample HulkmetaG_FD_191571 | JGI IMG/M metagenome (GOLD analysis project Ga0256914, IMG submission 191571) | Hydrothermal chimney microbial communities from Main Endeavour vent field at the Juan de Fuca Ridge, Pacific Ocean - Hulk | ecosystem: Environmental > Aquatic > Marine > Hydrothermal vents ... | reverse complement strand
TGATTTTTTTCATTAACTTGTTGAGTTCATTTGTGGCGCTATTGACATAATCATATAGTGATAGAAAGATTGGCGCCATTAATTTATATCTTACTATGTTATCTGGATTCAGCATTGTATCGAAGGCTGCCACTATCAGTTTTATTGGTATCTTCATTGTATGGTCTCCTATTATGAATAATATGGATAGTAATTAATAGTATAGGTAGTGCGATTAATGACTCATATATAATTGTATTTATTAGTAGGGTTATAATGTTCTCCATGGCTTGCTCCTGATTAAAAATGAAGGAAGGCGTCGATTTGCGCTAACCGATCACCTTCCTTGCTGTTGAGGTATGTAATATGTATAAGTTCGTAATCAAAAAAAGTGAGAGCACAACTATGTGCTCTCATATTATACTGATTTAACCAGCAAATCTATTATACGCTAATGAGTATAGTTTCTCATAGGCGCCTTCTATCTTTATTTCTTTTCCTGCATCTCTGACGCCGCCAGTTGTAGTCATATGTCCAATTGGATGTTCTTGTGCAAACTTGCGTGCAATTCCAATTGCCTGGCCTTTATTATCGTGTATCATTCTGTGAAGGTATTCCATTTCCTGTTCAGAGAATTTCTTCGGTCCGTGCTCTTTCAATACGCCAATATTCCCGAACCTTATAGCATCGCATAACATTATCACCAATTCTCTATCTGATTGGCCATTCTTACCATCCAATGCAGTTTGTGCAAGTATATGATATATATCATTTGCATATTTTATTTCCTGAACTGTCCTGGCCAGTCCACGAAGTGTCATACCTATATTACCAGCGTTGGCAGCGCCGGCTTTCATAAATGAGATGTCATCTGCGCCTTTCTGATAAGCAGGGAATGATTCGGTTATATCATTCTCAATATCCAGGCCTTTTATAAGTTGTTTATATCTTTCGTTGTGTTCCTTATCATCAAGCAGACCTGTTGATTTATACAAGTGCCATTTTATCTTATCCATTTCCAGCTCAATATCCATAGGTAAGTTTCTCAAAGCGCGGCTCCTATCCAATTTCAAACCTTCGTCGATTAACCGTTTCAATCCGAATGCATATTTTATTTCTCTCATACTGGCTTTTGACTTTGGTAAGTAGAGCATTTCCATATCACCGTCATAATCTCTATCTTGAAGATTAACTATGGATGGATGGATTCCTATTGCATACTCATTCCAAACTCTTATCTTGAGAGCAATTGCATTCTGTTCTCTATGGCTTGGAAATCCAGTTGCCAGTATATACTTATTATTCAGTGCTATATCCATCTCTTTGGGTGTCATATCAGGTGTTATCTTATACAGAGATTTCATTTCGTCACTGAATGACTTAGAGAAATATCTTAGCATTCTATATGGAACAAGTATTTCGTCAGGTTTGATGTCTATATTCGGAACTATAACACCATATGCAGTAAATGATGTTCTTGGGAATAGCGCGCTTCTTATCAAACCTGTTTTCTTGAACAATGTATTGGATATCTGATGATATAGAACACTCACTAGTCTTAATATATTCTGTCCTGAATATTGAGATTCGGATGCTATTTGAGTGAGCAGCCTTCTTACAATGGTCTGTATATTATTTAGTGTAACCGTTCCATCGTGCAGAATAAATGTTTCTGTAGGTGGTATAACAATATATTCCCCACCGATTACAGACTTAGTAACTCGTCTATCTATGGATACTTCGCCAGATATATATTCAGGTAATTTGATAGCCATAAACATATCACTTAATGCAGGGTCAACTATTGTGCCGGCCAGATTATCAAGTGATTCTTGTGAGACTTCCCTATCAAAATCCGGTGTTTCAATCTTAGCCACTTTGTTGTGATGACCGAATTCTGTTAGTTCTGTTTCACTTAATGTTAATTTCTCTCTTACCTGAAGAATACCTTTGGATGTGAGTTTATATCCCATTGTCTGGAATATGTCATTAACTGGCTTTATATTCATATCCTTGGATATATCAAGAAGCGTGTATTTACATTTATTCTTTATTAGATGGAACATATTATCAGCCATTGAATAACCGAATTTTACTTGCTTGCCAGTCTTACTGAATGCAGTTGAACTATAATATGCAAGTTTCGATTCGGCTATATGGTTAAGTCTTGCTACTCTTACAATACCAACAGGCACCTTTATATTACCAGTCTCAGGTGTATATACTGTTTCAATATTCGGACCAGTATACTCATGTTTGTATCCAATTACCGGTTCAAACTGAATCTTATTATGTGGATTCCTGAATTCTGATAATATCTCATACAGAGAGTCAATCTCGCCTTGATTATCAACTACTACTTCAGCATTACGAAGTTCGTTTATTGATAAGTATTCTTCTATCTCTCTGCTCGGTGTGCCGCGTTTCACTACATATGGCGGAAATACTATGTCTAACGGCATTTTCTTTCCATCAATAACAAGTTGCGGCATTTCATTATCGGGAAGTATCTCGGCAATTGTTCCTTTATGTCCATGCATATCCATTATTTTATCACCTATATTCAATCTATGAATACTCAGTGATTCAACGAATGTTTTTCCATTGATTTCCAGTATACCAGTAACTATGCCTGTTGTTTTAATTGTTGTTTTTGTTTTTCTACCGAATTGATTCTCAGCAATTGTTTTGCCTGGCCATATTATTGTATCTGTATCTCGCATTGTTCTGAGAAGACTAATAAAGTTTCTTATTATGAACTCACGGCCAGACTTTGAATTATTGATACTACCATCTGAAGCAACAATTGGTGTTACTTTTATATCCTCTTGAGTTCCATCTACTCTGTCTAGATGGACGCTGACTGCAAGGAATTTACTGGCTGCACTCTTTGATATAACAATACCATCTTGATGAGTTAGGCCTCTGAATTCCATTCTCGCTGCCAATAGATTCTTTGTTTGAACACCAACTGTAGGTAAACCGGATATTACTAACGGTTTGTCCGGATAGATTAATTCCATAGACTGAGTTAATGCTCGCTGTACAATCATTCTGTTTGGTGCTAACTTATCAGGAACCGGGCATTCCGCGTGTATCTTAGATATGAGATACTTGCCTTCAATACCTTTGTTATCCTGTATTTTAGCACCTATAGTAAGTCTATATACATTTTTCTCAGTCTGCGGTGTATCAGTCACATCAATGAGTTTATTCGGTTTGAATAACATTACATTGACTTCTGGTGGATATATAACTTTGCTTTCAATATCGTCGTACTTCCACATACTGTATTCTGTTGTCATATTGAAAACATTGTTGAGAATGAGTGAGACCTGGCCGCTACTTATATTAGCATATTTCATAACAGATAACAATTCAATAAGTTTAAGTTCGACCAGTTCATATCCCTTCATATATATCCAATCCGTTGGTTTACCTAAATCATATTGATTGAAGTATTTGATGACTTCTACAAGGTTGTCTGCAGTTATATAATCACCGATATCTTTCCGGAATATGTTTGGAACAGGAATCTTAGTATATCTAGTTGGTCCGGAAATCCCGCCTTGAGTAGTTATAGCAATTGTATCAATACCTATTCCGGTTAATTTGGAATAGAAGAAATACAACTTGTTATCTACCTTGACAGAAGGCATAACTGCGAAGTATGGGGTTTTCATATAGGTAGGAACCTGCCTACTGAATATTTCCTTAACGACAGGTTTAATAGAACTTGGTAAGATAGATTCTACATTGTCTTGTAACTTATACATATATACATACCTCCTTTAATTATTATTTTTGGGTCACAAAAAACATTAACACGCTAATCGTAGATGCGGCCAGTTTTCACTATAGCGTTGCCATACATTATATATACAGCATCTTTATGGTGAATCTTGACCAACCTATCTTTAACATCTTTACTACTCAACAGTTCTTTTGGAATATCATCTTTCGTTATATTACTGATTTGCCACATTCCCACTTTTGTATTTATTAAGTCTCTTGGTGGAATGGTGGCCAGTTCGTGTATATGATACTGTTTATTATTAACAGTCACTCGAACGCGGCTTATCCTATGTAATATATTAACATTAGGCTGATACTTAATATTGTGTTGAATCAGCGCCAATAGGTCATATTTATCATCAGATTCGAATCCATACTGCTTAGACGCAGTCTCTATAGATTCAATATCTGATTCGAATAGTTTATTAATTAACTTATGCCGCTTTACAGTTGTATCACTTAACAGTGGCATTGTAATATGGCTTAAGTGGAACACTGATTCACTATCAAGGATATCATATTCCTTTGTTATATCGTCTACCTTATCCTTTACTTTGTTTAATTGTTCGTGTTGTATAGCAATAGCACGGTTATTACTGAACAATAGACTTCGTAATTCACTGATTTGAGCTACTAACTTTTTGTCTTGAAGGCCGGCAAATATTATATTATCTATTGTTCTCCCGGGCTTAAGACCTGAAATAACATAAGTAGGTATAAGGTATAACGGTAGATAAGTAAGTTTTGGGATAAGATCTCGTGCTTCATATATCCAATCAAGATATTCAGTATCTTTTAATATAGTGGGTATAATTAAATTATTCATAATGCTTCTCCTGGGCTTGGGACGTTTAGTAAAAAGGTATGAGAGCACAAGGATGCGCTCTCATACATTACTGATTTACCACTTTTTAATACGCAGTATTATATAGGCTCGTCGTCTAACGGTGCAGGTGGTGCATCCGGTGATTTCGGTGCAACATTGTTAGAATTGGAAGCCAAGTTGTTGCTGCTTGCTTTTGCTGCTTCGATTGCTTCGTCAGACAGTTTAATGGTTTCATTAGCCTTAACTTTGACTAATTCCAGAACAGCATTCGGAACGAATACCTGATCAACAACCATTGTTCTGCCAGAATTTAACTTGATTTCTCTACCTTGATTAACAGGTGAAGCAACAGCATTCTGTCTGATAGGTGGCGAAATCTGAGCATCGTCGCCTCTTGTTCTTACAAACAGTGGAACCTGAATCGGAACAGGATTATACTTATAGTAGATGTTAGCACGACCAGCAATTTTCGGGCTGAAGTTAGTAGGTACTATATCAATGTGGTCGATTCCGAACGCATCCAGAATTTCCTGTTCACTCATCTCGGCTTCCTGAACTAATTTAACTTTGAGTTTACCATCCATAATTGGACCTCCTTTTAATTTAATTTTTAAGGCACAAAAACTTGGATCCGAGACGAATCCAAGCCTTGTGCCTTAATGAATCATATTGGTGGTGTTACTATGCAGTTGCAGGATCTACTTTAGTTTGTACAATTGTGTTCTTTTCAACGAACTTGCGGTATGTCTTTGAGTATGCTGCCTTACCAACGGTTGTGCCGCTTTTCTGAATAGCCATACCAGCATAGATTAGTGCTTCACCAACAGCAATTAATGCCAATGATGTAGGGACTATTACTATATCCCTTGTAGCGCCAACCTTCTTTAATCCTTGCACAAACTTTTTCTTTCCTTCTACGCCATTAGTTTCTTTCCCTTTAAACATACTACACCTCCTTATTTAATTAGATTTTTATGTCACAAAAAGTTGGATCATATTACTTGCAAATCCATCTTGTTATGGCCACAATGCGTCCATCTTTGCCACGAATAGCGGTAGATCCGGTATCCGGAACAATTAGATCTTTACGATCTGATTTCTCGAATACTAATGATGACACTGCATACAAAGTATTCTCTTTGGGTTCCGGAATACCGGTTACTTTGCCGAATGTTCTTCTTACGAAGTCCATTCCGTCGCTTTCAAAGACGAACTCTTCTGACGTTGAAACTCGGGCTACTTCGCCACTGGGTGGGATATCGTATGTTTGTTCAGCATACGGTCCTTCACATACTGTGATAGGATGTGGTGTCAAATTGACAATTTTAATGCGATCCATATTACATACCTCCTAATATATTATAATTTTTGAGTCACAAAAACATTAACACTTTTTAAGTCACAAAAATATGGATCTGTTTTTAAGTCACAAAACTATTTACTATTATTAAGCAAACATTCACATATAACTGATTTATCAGTATTGGCCGGTAATTCGTCTACACTTATTTTCTGTATAGACTCAAGGCGGCCATTATCATGCACTTCAATTTTGTATATACCACAGCGGTGGTTTTTAACCTTTTTACCATTTACTTCAGAATCAGTTATATTAGTTTCAGCAACATATGCTATTTGTCCAGGTATCATACTAGAGAACAGTTTCTCGTCAAGATGGTCATCAGTATATATTGTTTCACCATCTTTGTTAATCAATGTTAATTTAAACTTTCCTGCCATATTATCACCTCCATTAATCTTTCCAACTTTGATCGGCGTCTTCGCCATAGTAGTTTAGTATACGACTTTTATCCACATCAAAGGTGGACATATACCATTCGTGGATATATTTGACTGATCCATCTAAACTCGCCCCTGGTTCGACTTTAAACCGCCTAATATACTGATCGCGTAGTCGCTTTATCAGATTCAGTGCAAACAATACATCAATCTTGTGTATTCTTATATGGACATAGCCGCAATCTGTTTTGTCTGGTTCTGCGTCGAATGAAGCACTCATTGGAAATTCTTCAACATCTGTTTCGTACGGTTGCCGTGCAGAAGCAGTTCTTACATAAATTGGGAAGTTATGATAGTATGCATTGACTTTAGGTTTTATTCTAAATCCTATCGAACTACTCGTGCAGCATGGATTTCCATACCTTGAGAAGTATGTTCGTATAGATTTAACGCGTATGTAGTGTTTTCCAAGGTATTCTCCAGCCATAATACCAGATGCTGGTATAACTGCGAATGGAATCCATTTGTGTATACGGCGTGAGTAGTAGAGCCTGATAGTAATACTTGGTAAGTAACTCAGTATCCACTCGTTTTCGAAGTAGTACTCGGCAGATAAATCACCATCATCACAAGCCATAACATTACCTACATGTCTTAATTTATACCAATAATTAGGGCTATCATTTGGTAATACGAGATCTGATAAATGCTCATCCACAGCATGTATCCACCAATTTGTTTTTGTACCGCGCGCTGTCATTATATCCACATCAATTACTGCGGCTAGTTGTAGTTCAATCATTTGGTCATAGTACTGACCGCAACTGCCCATATCACTAATTTCGTCAACACTGTCTACTGCTACATTATCAATAAATGATAGAACCGCATGGTTAAACCAGGCTGCCGTGCCTTTTCCAATTAGATTTGCCGAATAGAGCAATACGTTACCACTATCATTTGTCGGTCCGTTATTCTTGAATTTGAATAGAGTATAATGGTATATGAAACGGGAATCTGGTCCCTGTATGAAGACATTAGTAATTTGTGTAACATCATCATAACAGAGATTATACGCGTCTCTGTAGGGACAGCAGTTTCCCATAAAGTCGGCCAGATGAGTTTGTTCGTCAGGTATGAACTTAATAATTGGTGCTTCGCTTTCTTTCTGGATAATCGTCAATTTACCTTCACCAGAATTACCTGACACACTAGTGCTAAACATACTTGTGATTATCCCAATCACAATAACAATAAACCATAACTTTTTCATATTACACCTCCTTATTATTAATTTATTGTATGGTTCTCCGGGTCTCCCGGGCTATAAATATAATATTTTTAATCATTATATAGCAAGTGTGATAGCCATCCTTTGCTATCACACCTGAATCTAATTACTAATTAGATGTGAAGATATGCCACATATTCATCCGTATAACCATTTCTTAAGTTACGGATCTCAACCTGTGCCATAATCACACCTTTTTCCATTTCAGGTCCAAGTATTCTACGCTGTCTTATTACTTGATAGTTCCCGTTCTTGTATTCACTGATATCTTCCTTGATAATCCGTTCAACAAGTTCCGGGACTTCATATACCGTTGGTAGACTTAGATAATTTGGTGACATATACACCTCCTCAATAGATTATATTTTTAAATCACAAAAAATTGAATCTTAGGACAGAGACTTTGATGCTCTGCCCCAAGTTCAATATTCGTATCCTAACTGATCTTACTAGAAGTTATCGACTGCTAATTTCAGATTCTTTAACTCTTCGATACTTACTACAAATTGGGTTTTCAGTATCGATTTCGAATGCATCGCGACCTTTCTTAGTTGCAAATTATTTCCAGTAACGGTAGAACCTTTTGTTGACAATTACGCCATAGTATGTGTCATCTACTCTTTGTATTACTTGCCATACATCGTGACCGTCCCGCTTTAGTTGTGCCCAAACCGAATCTTTATGTGGACTTTGCTCAATAACCATAAATGTGGATGTCCTAAAGTATATCAGTTTGGATCGGTTGAAGCGTCTTGCTGGCGTTATTATGAGTTGCTGCCTGATGTGTTGCTCATCCACAGGTGCATAATACACCTTTTTCTTATCAATCATCTCTTGCAGCAACTCTGGAATATCTTTCACCTGCTTTACTTCACCTTCTTTAATTGGATTCACATCTGCACTCATATTACACCTCCTTAATCAATTTCGTCGTTGTCAATTACAGTTTCCGGATCATTAATCCGTTCTGCTATGAATTCTTCAATCTCGTCCACTTCAGCCGGTGTAAACATAGCAGCGGCTGTGTCAGACGGATGATTTGGTGTGTAAGTATACTCGTCGATCTCATACCATACAATAGGTGGCTCTGTAGCAGGATAGTCAGGCCCACCGTGTATGTCAATAATTACACGGTTATCAACGGCTATCTGACCAATAACATCTGGTTTGTTTGAAACTTCGTTAATCCATCTAAGTTCCATATTTTCACCTCCTTTAAATTATTTTTAAGTCACAAAAAATTGAATCTTTCCACTGCTTACTATTCTCTATACTCTCTGGGTCTCTATTTTCTATTGATGTTTATTCACAAAAAATATGCAAGAGTGGCAGCCATTGTAGCCACCACTCTTGTAGTCTATTTCTTAGATTTCAGGAATTTACGCCAGACTGAACTTACATACTTCTCGAATTTCCTTGATTCGGGTGTTACAGTATTTCTAACATCGTAGCACTGCCGCACACGGCCATCCTCAGGATTAACTTCACAAGTGATGCGGTCGTTACGATAGATGATTGTATCATAACCAGTATAGTTAGCAACACAATTTCTATTTTCACTTCCACATTTTGCGTATTCACCTTCGGTTCGAAGTCGATATTGTTCCAACTCAGCCGGGCCAGCAATGTTAGCAGAAGCAACAGGATTATTTGCTTTGAGTAACTTTTCCTGATTGATTGATTCATTGATGACTCTGGATATAGTCAGATAGTATCTGAACTTCTTGGCCAACTGATTGATAGTGATACGACCGTTCAGTAATTCGGAAGGAAGTCTGTAGCCCTGTGCTTCTATTGCGTTTCTATAGGTTTTACCGTCTCGTCTTATAACACGAAGCACATCGGCTATCTCAGTATAGATTCGTGCGACTTCTCTGAATGAGTATACAATGCGTCTACCAGGATACAGTGCTCTGAAAATCTTTGTGTATACTTTCTTAGTAGCAATCAGACCATCAAAGTGGGTGTATCTGGCATTCCAGATTTCATTACTATGATAGTAAATCTTGCTTTCAAGCATTGTATACTCAGCATAGCCTTTTATTTTCCTGAATTCAGCAGTCAGTGCTTCCTTAAGTTCAGGTTCAGTGTAAATTGGAAGCACTTCGTTTAAGTGTTTAACGAATATCTTGCCAGTTCTTGTGCCAATCGGTGCATTCTGTATGCTCTGATTGTAGGCCCCAAGTGCAACATTGATATCAGTATACCATACTCTTGTTTCATACTTTATTGTCTGATACACATAAGCAACAAGAGTTGGCGGGAACTTATCTATATCATTCCCTATGATATCAATCATTTTCTGGTTTCTGATATAGGCAAGATTTCTTATAACATTCCATACGAAGATCCTTCTTGCTTTTGGTCGTTTCAATCCTGGTACACCTTTGAGAAACTTCACTGCAGTTCTGATAATTGGATAGAATACACTGGTTTTTGTTACAAGAACGGCTCTTATGATCAGTTCCTGTATTTTCCATTCCAACCAATCGCGGATGATAGTCTTAGTCGAATCCAGTGCTTCTATCATTCCACGTATATCGAAGGTCAGCATTGGCATATCTATAAGAACTGCAGTAGCATTGTGAAGATCAGCCTTGACCATAATGTGGCCATCTACGCTAGTCACAACTATGCCAGGATACATTCGGATCTCTACTTTGTGTCCATAATAGTTCCTATGGATGTAGACATCGGGTTCATTATTCAAGTTTACTCTGCCTACAGCCAATCCAACATTACCGCGGTCGTCCTGATATGTATCGGCAATGACATAAATCCAATCACCGATATGTATATACAGGTTGCCGCGTTCGCTACGATTCAAGGCTGCCTTCATAGCCTTGATCGTCATAATCTGATTGTAGTTTGGAAGGCTGTCGGACTCTATATGGCTCATAAATTTCTCTTCATAAGTATAGATGTCCTCGTCCTTCCAGACTTCTGTTTGCCAATATCTAGCGATTTTCAGTCCATATTCCCAGTCGATATCGCTTTCATTGGCATTAATATTATGCTGGCTGCAGATTGTCTTATAATGATTGACAATCCGTTTTGACTCGCTATAATGACTCACTGTGTCATTAATGCTGTCATTTCCACGGATTGCATCAACCACATTCATAAGAGTTGCAACCAGCGAATCAATGGCCACTCTCTGGTTTCTCAATTTCATATTACACCTCCTCATATTATATTTCTATATCACAAAAAAGTAGGGCCCATACGGGCCCATTAAAACTATACAGGAAGTGCTCTATGCCGGATATGGGTCCAACAGAAGTGGACCTTCATTCTTTGCTACATAATCAAGGATGGCTTGCCTTGCTAAGTAGTCGGCCCTTTCATTCCATTTAATTCCAGAATGGGCTACTACTTTTACAAACTCAACATTCTTAATTCGCAAGATCATATTGTATATCTCACGAATTAACTTCTCATTCCCAACTGGCTTGCCAGTCTTGGTTCGCCAGTTGTGAGATCTGTAGAACTTTATCCATTCCGTGAATGTGTTTACTACATAAGCACTATCAGAATGAATCTGAATCTGCCATCCTTTCAACTTATTCAGGTCTAATGCTTCTAGTGCTAACTTAACGGCCATTAACTCAGCAACATTATTCGTAACATTACCAAGATAATGGCTGATGGTCTTCATTTTGCTTAACTTGCCGTCTCTGTATGCTAGTAGGACGGCACCTATTCCGGCTTTCCGAGCACTTGGACGGTGCTGGTTCTGTACCGCACCGTCTGTGTAGATTTTAACTACCTTATCTTGTCTAGTCATATTACACCTCCTTACCATTTGATTCTGAGATCACGTTGCTGAATCTGAAGTGGCTTCCTTAATCCAAGTTTTCTAAGCAATCTTTTCCACCACTTAGTTTCAGCAATGATTAATTGCAAATTAGTGAACAGTATGTTATTCTTTACTATGGTTTCCTGATCTAATTTGTTGAGAACATATTCCATCGCCACAGCATACTGCCCCCTTGAGATCAGCACTTCGAATGTTTTCTGTATCTTTCTGCGTCGAAGCGCTGTTCCAACTGCACCTGCTGGTGCTTCGATAATTGCCTCACCTAATTTGAAGCCAGTTATCATCCCAAATCCCATCCCGAACGCATACAATAATACTTGAAACATAATACACCTCCTTTATGTCTCTTGTATTTCTAATAGATTTCGAAGCCAAGCATCGGCTTCTTCTCTACTCTCAAAGTAATCGCTTATCCTATCATATGGATGAGACCAGCCAGTCTCATTATCGACCAGTTCTCGTCCAACATAGTAACCGGCGTTACTTTTCAAAACTTTAATCTCACTAATCATTATGCACCTCCTTATACTATATTTTTATGTCACAAAAAGTTGGATCATTATTTTTAGATCACAAAAAATTATACCAAGTTATATTCCTATGACAAGCGGAAATGTTCGTGGGGATTCTCTCGGGTTCTACGAACTATAATAACGAAGCATCGTTGAAAAAGTAGAGCAGGCCGAAGCCTGCTCTTGCTGCCGTTTTATGCTTTGCTAATCTCAGTTATGATCACTTTCTTTACATCGTCACTGTTTGTAGTGTGAGCGTCGTATGCTTTCTTTAATTCACTCTTAACCATTTCGGCTATTTGTGAGTCAATGATCGCTCTACGACGCCATTTCTCAACAGTCAGTAATAGTACTCGATAGTTCTCTTCGTTCATCTCAAGTGAACCAAGAGAACCTATCATCAATGAGATCAGTTGCGTACTGTTCCCGATATTAATCAATACGTTCCCGAGTCCTCTTAATCCAAGGGACACCGGTACAGCGATAGCATCAATAGCAGCATTCTTTACTTTTTCTAATATTGCATTCATACTACACCTCCTCCTCATTCAGTATGGCTTCGTATGCTTGCTCTCTGTATTTGATTCTCAACTTACAAGCCTTGCCATACTTGGATTTGCTTATACTTCCAATTGAGTTTCCAAGGGCTTCTAATTCTGCCCCCGTCAACTCAATTCCCATACCTACAAGTTGCCCAGCAGCACCAATGACTGCTGTTGCAGTGCTTGTTATACCTATGGCTAATCCTACTATGAGTGTTATCATATCACACCTCCTTATATTTTATTTTTAAGTCACAAAAAAATAGAGCCAGGGATACGGTTTATCTGGCTTTAAACTCGTATCCCTTTTTGTCTCTACTTCGTTTGTATGCACGCTTAGACGCGTGTCTTTTTGTCCCAATGTTTCTTTTCACAATAATTCTACCGGGACTTGCAGGATCACCCTTAATCTTGATCTTGAATCTTTTCATAGTAGCACCTCCAACTGTTTTTAATTCACAAAAAGATGGGCTCCATACGGAGCCCTGAACAGTCTTAGATTAAGCCAGCCAACTTAGCCTTGTGAATATTATTGATCACATATTTGTGACCGTGTTTATTCGCAAGGTAGATGGCGGCCTTTACCTTAGACTTACCACCTAACTCAAGAGGATATGACAGTTCTTTGACATTGCCTGCTATCAATCCCTTCTTGAGCGCAATCATTCTTTCTTTAAATTCACTGAAAGTCCAGCCTTTCTGACGAGCCAGATTTTCTAAGTGATTCTCAGAAAGGTGATGGCGAGTGGCGGCGGCTTTCAAGTCTGATGGTAACTTATCAAAGTATAGATTGTATCCAATAGCCATAGTATCACCTCCTATCATGTAATTCCTGTAACAACCAGGACTCACCTAAATCGAACCAGTGTGTAAGTTTGTCATCAATCCAGTACACATATAAGCCTAATGCATGGATTACTCTCTGAATTCCCCGATCATCGTGACCAACCATCGCTCTGACTATCATCACAAGCAATGTGTCAAATACAATCTCAATGAGCATTAACCAGGCGACGACTAATCCTACAGCGTGTTTAAACTTTCTCATAATGTACCTCCTTTCTCTTTATTTTTATATCACAAAAAAGTAGAGTATCCTATTAAATTAGGATACTCTACCGTGTCAACTAGAAGCCTTGTTGATTTCTATCTGTTTCAGTATTGATTTTAGAGTGAAGAGGCCAATTCCTAATGTACTACCAAGATCCAGTTCTGCTTCATGTTTGTCCAACACCCATTTGTATAGTGCTTTGAGATTGACATAATCTTCATCTGTAATATAGATTCTTGTCTGCATATTAATACCTCCTTTAAATGATTTTTATATCACAAAAAATAAGGCAGTAGTATGTCTGGGATATACAGTCCCATTCATACTACTACCTTCTTGCTTCCCTTCTCAGTTTGTGGCCGTATGGAATCGACCACAAAGCGAATAATATGGATCCTAACATATTACCTACACCTGAGATCATACCTGCGCCGATAATGCTTGTGAGGATCGTAGAAAGCAACATATTGAATCCGAATGACAGGATTGGATTCAAAGTTATCAATATCTGAAGAAATCTTGGCAGCGCTTTTAACGCGCTAATTGATATCAATAATGTACCAAGACTTAAGATCATTCCAAGAATCAACAATATACTCATAACACACCTCCTTTTTTCAATATGGCTCGATTACATAGCGGTCCACCGGCATATCAATAACAGGAGCAGGACCGCGCCCTACTTTCAAATGTTCAAGTAAGTATCTATTGACTTCAGCAATTGCTTCGTCAATAGTCATACCTTTGTTTAGTAATGTAGCCACTTCACGACATTCTGGTATATCTGCATGTGCTACAATCCGATCGGTTTCCCGATCAATAACTTCCGCGGTATATCCGCGGACTTCGGTATAATATCTTTTTGTGTTTGTCATAACAACACCTCCTGTATTTTTATTTTTAAACCACAAAAAATTAGGGCCCGGACGGGCCCCCGTTACATCATTCTTCGATTGTGATCCGTCCGCCTTCACAGGCGTCCGGATCCCACCATTCGAGGATGGCTTTCACCTTTCCACCTGGGAAGGATATCTTGACATACAGATCATTCAGATAAAGCAAAGTATGCTCTATCATTTCTTTTACCGTATCACAATCGTAACAGGAAAACAGTCCTTTAACCTTATATTTGTTACTAAACAGTAACTTTTCAAACACTTCTACCTTTTTCCTAAGTTTCATATTGCACCTCCTGTAATGTGCAGTTTTTAGTTCACAAAAAATTGAAGCATAACATTAACTTAATAACTAAGCAGGACATGTTGTCGCCGTCATCCGGAAGCGTGCCACCAATAACTAGTATATACCAATCAATTTACACATAGGTAGTATGTAAGTATATATCAGTATGCGCGCCATTATATACAAGTATACATATATAGTCTATACAAGTATGTTCAAGTATACTCAAGGTATATGTTGGGATGCGCACCAAGGATGCGCGCCACTCATTACCAGAACGGCGGCCATTATAGTAAACTAAATATACTGTATATAGTTAATGTATTAGGATAGTGATGACAGAGGAAGATAGTGATGACAGATGGTGATAGTGCTGACAGAGTTAGTCCAGTATTACATAGGGCACGGGGAAGTATAAATATCCCATTATTCCCTCACAATGCACACCTATTTACTCAAAATATACTCACATCACACCATTCCAACCACTAAAACCACTATTTTACACCATTATAGCCACTGACAACACACCTGAGGTGGCCGGCCTTCCCAGATAAGGGGGTAGCGGGCCTTCCAGATAGGCATATATACAGGGATGGCCGCCATTCCCACTCCCATTTCCGCTTACACCGAGAGGTCTTAGTCTTTTTCCACCATAACCACCATTTTACACCTAAAATAGGCATCTTTTCCCACCTACATACCACTAATATTTACTTATATTCACCTACCGGTAGGACATTCTGCGGGGCTTAGACGCCCCCCGAAGCATAGTGGGGCCGCCATTTCCCTGCTATACTGTCTCTACCGGATCCGAAGGGCAAGCAGGCCTTATATCTAGGATGCGCGCTATATATACCAGAGGGCGCGCCATCACATTGTACTGTGGCCGCTTAGACGCGGCCTTGTATTATATTACTAGTGGTGTATTGTATTATCTAGGTGGTATTTTATGGTCATTTAGGTTGCCTTATTGTCTGGTGGTGTTGTATTGCTTAGTGGGGTTTTATTGCCGCTTAGACGCGGCTCTCCTGGTCTCTATGTATATTTATTGTATCTCTATGTCGCTCTCCCGGTCTTTCTATGCAATACTCTCTCTATCTCGCGTTTATCTCTCTATCTCCCGGGCTATCTATGTATAGTGAAGCATATCTGTTCTGTGGGGCCTGCTTATCCTTTGTTGCCGGAACGGCGCCTTTCCATCTCAATAGTATGGTCTATAGTGAATGAAAAAATAAAGCCCCCGAAGGGGCTATATGAAGCAGGATTATTTACTTATTTTCTCTGCAGTGTTTTTCAGTAATTTCTCAACTTTGCTTGTCGAAGCTTTAGCGCTCGCACCTGGTCCGAGGATGTTGTCAGTAATAACATCCACGGTCCCAAGAATACTGTTGATAACCTGGACCGCGCCAATTTGAGTCTTGACACGATACATTGATTTACGATTTGGATCTGATTCGATTACTGAAGCCACACCATTAGCAACAGTTCTAGCGCCTTCTGCAAGAGTCTCTGTAACTCCTGCATAAAGGTCGCCATAGGAAGCAACTGTACTAGCGGCAATACTCCTACTTGTTTTGATGGTTTTCTTTGTGATTTCCCCTGCTTCTTTCAGTATTCTTTTGATATCCATATTACACCTCCGATAGTTTGATTTTTATATCACAAAAAAGAAGGGCCCAGACGGGCCCAAGGAGTGCTTTATTAACGGATTATCCTTGATTTCTTATATCCTTAAGCATCTCATCCAACTTTTCATTGGATATCTTAAGTTTCCAATGAGTATGGATGAGGTTCAACTCCTCCGCATTGGACATTATATCGGTGACACTTTCTATGGCTTTATAATACTGGTCTTTAGCATACCTGGCGAAGTAATCTCTTTGATCCTCTGTTTTACTTATTTTGCTAGCAACGATATTGAATGCCGCATTTAATATGTGCGGCACACTAGCGTATGTTCCCAGCCCGATCCCAAATCCGTTTAATGCTGCACCACCTAGATCTCTAACAACTCTTATTACTTTGTTCATAATTTAGCACCTCCTTAATGTATAGTTTTTAAGTCACAAAAAATAAGGCCCCTTTCGGAGCCTATGTTTGAAACATTACCTCTTGAATATGATAACTTTGTAGTTTGTTGTTTGCTGTAACTCTTTGATGTGTTCCGGCACATCAATTTTCTTGAACCCGTCCTTTATGGACAGGGATATGACTAATAGTATAGCCAGTATGAATATAATCTTTTTCATACTATACCTCCTTAATTTGTTTTTAATTCACAAAAAGAATGTAGCATATATATGATATATATGGTGGCCGGGTCTCCCGGGTATACGGGCCTTGTTCTCTATCTTTACTGTGCATCTATGTGTCTGGTGCGTGCCATTCTCCAGGTCTCCCGGGATCCCTAATGAAGAAAAAAATAAAGCCGAAGCACTTGCATTGCGCCCTGCCTTATCTGTCACGGTGGCAGGGAACCGCGCTCCGATTTAGGCCCTCGGTAGCGGGGCTAACGTTATTTAGTTTTTGATCTCACCTCCTTCCCCTATGGACTTACTGTCCTACGCCGCTCTCTAGCGACTCGGGGACTATTTTTATACCACAAAAAATAAAGCCCCCGAAGGGGGGCTGTCAAAGCATATTAGCATATTAAACTGGCTTTTCGCTTGAACTTTTACTGTCTTTTCTTTCCCTTGCTGTAGTAATGCTGAAATATTCTTTACCGCTATTCCTACTGTAGTTTCTAAACCCAACGAGCATTATACGCCCGTTGGCGTCCCTTGGCGCATTCTTAATAACTTCATCAGTAAGATAGATATTAATTCCTACGCCTTTTCCACCATTATATTCGAACAGAAATCCTACAGAATATACTTGTGCCATTTTAACACCTCCTATTATTAATATTTTTAAACCATAAAAAAGCACCGGGGTGCTGGCCGAAGCGAAGCGAGGCCAGCAGCACGGTGCAAATACGAAGCATATGGCAAACACGAAGCAAAGAACCGCGGCGAAGCCAAGACCGCGGCAGCGGCAAGCGAACCGTGCGTCCCCCGCGTCCAGTTTAAGCCAGGGTGTGTGAGGCCGGAACCGCAGGTTCCGGGGCAGTAGTGGACACTCGGGTGGGTCTCGCCAGCAAACTGAACGCCCGCGTTGGCCCGCACAAAAACCAACACGGACGAACCGGATGCCAGCTAGCCCTTATATTACCCAATCCAGGACCTTATATTCGGATTGGGCCGCCAGAATGAATGTCATAAGTCACAATTAAAATAATGTTAATTGTTCATCCTGACTTTTCGGCTGTTTTTTCGGACGAGCAAATAACACTCGATAAGCGAGTGCTACTGCTCGTTTGAATTCAGCCTTCGGGACCCAAAGATCTCTGGTCCCGTTCACCAATCTCTCTAAACTAGATTGAGTGGTGACGTGAACCACTTTAGATCCCTGTTTTTCAAAAATCAAGCAGCGGTGAGTACCATCAAAGATACCCACCTGATTATTTTTATGAAATACCACTTCCATGATTATCACCTCCTTCTCCTTCGGCAGGAGTAGTATTTTTAATGACTCGTTTATTTATTCTGTTCACGAACGAGTCCAAACGTGAACATTTTCTGGAAGCCGATCTACGATGGCTTTTACGTCATCGTATTTCAGTCTTCCATTTCCTATGCCCGGAAAGTTGATGTCAATCCTGGTATAGTTTGGAGCGATCTTTATAAGTGCATTAACGGATCGTTCAATAAGTTTCAGATCCGCTTGATCGCCCCAGAAATATTTTACCTGGAAAGCACCAATCTTGCTTCCAGGTTTTGGGAGAATTATGTTATATTCTCCCAAGTGCCCACAAGTATTGGAGATTGTTTCTCCAAAACTTTGGGCCAGCCCCGGGAAGCGGGTTTTGGCTTCGAGCGCAATACCCCTTCCCATTACCAACTCTCCGTTTCTTTTTACGAAGCTGTTGGTAGTTATGAGAAAGAGATCACTGTGGTCTAATACGGACCACATGTCCCCTTTCTCGTAAACGGGACCATTATTAGAAGAATCACCAGATCCGGTAGTCACATTATTTTCCGGACCATCCTTTTTTGATCCGGGTTCCGGATCTGAATCATCTTTATTGTTTTCTATACCAGATGAAGTATCTTCCGGAGTTTCTACTTCTTCTACAGAAGTGTCTTCCCCAGAATCTTCTCCATCAGGTGATCTATCTGGATCTGGAGCATCATCCGGATCTGGTTCATCTAACCAACCGGATTTTACAAGCAATCTTCTGATCTCGCTTGGTTTGAAATAATACAACCAAGCATAAGCTTCTTGATTTATAATCCATGCAAGCACAACAAGTCTAGATGTGGCATCCAAACTCGCGAAGAAAGCATTCTCTTCTTCTCTGAATGCTTCCTTCTGCTCAGTGGTTGGGTTGGATTTATAGAACTGGATCATCCGAGTATATCTCTGACCCAGTTCACCCACTGCCCAATACTTTCCATTGTTGGAAATATATTGAGCAGCCTTGATTCCATTATCTCTAGCCCATTTAACTACGCGCACCAAATATGGAAACCAAAGACCTTTAAAGGCCTTAAATGCTCCCATATAATCCTCAAATCTAAATAGATCGAGGATTAATCTGGCTATATCCAATCCTTTGGAATACAACCAAGTCAGTGGATGCCCGCTAGCAACGAAGTCTGACCATCCATTGTCATCCTCCGTTTTGACCCATCGACCATTGGATTTGGCCCATTTCCAACCATTAACCCGCTGGTCGATCTGCTGAGCATTTGTATATTTAGGCCTGCTCAGCAGCCCTCTATGCCAATTAGGTCTCCCATACTCGAGTGACCCAGCGAGCCACTCGTTGAGAAACTTAATTAACTCAGAAATATCTACCTTGATCGGAACGGAGTGCTTTTTACCTTTTATAAGCACTCCCTCTTCAATCATTTGGAAGATAAGACTGGTTTTGATCTTCCATTCTTCCAATCTATCTTCCTGTTTATATTCTCCATAGAGCCCAACTTCATAGGCGCTTCTCTGTGAAGAGAACCGACCCACGAGCCGACTCTGTTCAAGCACTTCAAACCCCATAGCCAGTTGAGCCAGATATGGGTTCACTTTATCGTCCTTTGAATGGACGACTTCTATCGGAGTCAATTCCTGACTCACTATAGGGTCAGATAATATATCTTCCAGCTCTTCTTCATAGTGAGCCAGAAGATCTTTATCGACCTTGGCCCAATTTGGGTCTTCTGTTAAAGACCCTGGAAGGCCGATGCCTTTATCCCCGTCATTATCACGGTTAAAAGCATCAGCCTCATTAGTCTCGATTACCCCTGGCATATTATGTAATCGAGCGATTTTGAAGGTGATAATCGATCTAGCGCAAACGGGGAGTTTATATATAGTTACTATATCTCCCACTTTCAAGCCCAATCTTCGAGCATCGCCTCTATAAAGTGCAACTGTCCCTGGTTTCAGGGTATTGTTCGTAATAAAGAAACCCATGAAACCTGGGACTTTTATACTTCCTATTGCCCGTCTTCTAATGAAGCTGGCGAGTCCTTTCGCCAACTTGCCTAACAGGCTCTTACTTTCTATATTTTCCCGGATCTTCTTTGGATGATCCGGTTTGGTTGCCTTGCTATTGAACAGAGCAGGCAAACCAGTTTTCAATAATCCTGCAACCTCTCCGAGCATGAGTTCATCACCATCATCCTCGGTTGGGTCCAAATCCGCTTCTTCAATGATGCCGTTGACCCAATCGGCAATCATCTTATATCGATCCTTAGGATCCTTCTCAAGTATCTTCTTGAGAAAATCCTCGCGGGCAGCCAGTTTCTGCCCTATTATTTCTTTATATTTATCGCTCAACTCCGGAGCTACTCTCAAAACTTGCTCCGGAATTGTGACTTCCCGCTTACGATTGCGGGTACTGTCATCGTGCCAGAACCATTCAACTTCATAAATGGTCCATGGCCGACTGTTTTTAACAGTTTCATCACTCGCAAGAACATCAAATTCCTGCAAGGCGAAACCTTTCTTTTGAATCATATCAAGCACCTTAGCTGGTACTTTATATTCCAGTCTAACTCCAGTCTCGACCATACCTTTCAAGACGACTCCATTGCCGTCTTTATCTTTCCCTAATCCCATCCCTTTTACGGCGCCCTTTATGCCGAATATGCGGTATGGAGAATAACCGCAGCCATCTGCATTAAGCAGATGATTCGGTACAACAAGGACCTTTAAAATGGCGCGGCGGCGCCAATCGACTGGTTGGGTGAAGTACTTCATGTACTTGGCACCCTTCCCAATCAGTTCGGATTCAGGAAACTTGATTCCGAACTTTTTGTTGATCCATTCCGCCAAATTGAAGTCGATCTTTGCAAACGGTAAGAGACGATACTTACCGTCGCTTGATTTCATCCCTGTATCTTTCCATGGTAATGGCTTCCAACCATTCTCCATGGCTCGACGGGATATGTCGATGTATGTATAAGGGTCAAATTCGGTTTCCACCAAACGACCCTTTTTATCAACATATTCTTTAGGCCACATTGCGATAAATATTACTTCATCGCGTGGTAACAGGGAAAACAATCCCCTTACCTTGACCTTGTCCCAGACACCCTTCCCGGTGCCGGTTAGGCCTGCCGGGATCCAGACTCTAAACCAACGCCAGCCATAGCCGACATCAGTAAAATTTACTGAGTTCAATAAATCAGTTACTCTTCCCATAATCACACCATTGACATCACGAATAAATAGCCGGATATTCATCCAGGCTATTATTAAATTATTCATTATATTTTTCATTTTAATCCTCCTACCCGCAAATGCGGGCTTTATTTTATTTTATTATCCGCTCCGACCCGACTCGAACGGGTTGCTATCCGGCATAGGCGGAGCATATTGGGCACGAAACATTAGAAATCTTCATGGTGGTGGACGTGCTCTATCCACCAATCTTTATCGCTTATACTTTTTGCCACACTCCAGAGATGCTCAAGCATCTCTTTTTGAGTATTCATGTATAAATTGAACATGACATCTTTAGTGATGCCATGTTCTGCCATGAAACTTTTAAACCAGGCGCCAAAACCTGATTTGATTAAGTTTAAAATAAACATATCTTTATTCATATATATCACCTCCTTTTTATTTGTTCTACAACTATAGATACATGTTATTTGCATATGTAAATAGGCTTCTCTGGTGTTGCGCCTAATGTAATTAATGCCTTTAACTCATCCCATTTTCTCTCATATTCTTCCCGGAGAAGTTGTTGTGCATAATTCACTCTCTTGGTTTTAGTTAAGTGTTCTAATGAGTCATATTCACTAACACCTTTTAATCTTAAATTTAATCTTCGTGTATTCATAATACACCTCCTTAATATTATTTTAAATAAAAGGGGTATACCCGTGAACTGGATTTCTCCAGACCGGGCATACCCTTCACCTAGGTACCTCTAGCAATAGGATAAAATTTTGCATTTCATAATAGCGATTTCGGGGGATGTAGGTACCTCTAGCAATAGGAAAAGTTTTTGGATTCCTATTAAGGATTTTAGCAGATAGTTATAGGTACCTCTAGCAATGTGGTACGTCCCCTCCGCTTCTTCCACTCCTTCATCTTCTTCCCCATCTTCATCATCCACAATAGCACCATACACTCATTCACTACACACTATCACTACAGGAAGACCGCCCACCACCGCGCGGCAGCCATTTATCCAAAAACAAAAAAGAAAACCCCGCCCTTTATGCCTTTATGGAGGAGATGAATTTTTTTGAAAAACAACTTGACTTTTTACAGAAAGGCATTATATTATATAAAGTTAAGCAAGATGATAAGAAAAGGTTATAAATTTAGAATTTACCCAAACAAAGAGCAAGAAGAACTTTTAAAAAAACATTTTGGCGCGACTCGATTCATATATAATTATTTATTAGATTTAAAAATAAAAGAATATCAATGGTTAGATGAAATGATTCAGCAAGCAACAATCGGGATAGAAACATACCGCGGGAACTGCTGGAATTTGCCCATGTCGAATATTGAGCCCGCTAGGGACTCAGAGCAGGAAGCACTCCCATTCAAGGAGTGTAGTTTATGAGTAGTAGTAATAATGAGAGTATTATAAGAGAAATGATGGCCGGCCTTAAGGGGAGGCCGCCATCCGAGGATATAATAACTTATATAAAAAATAATGATAATATGCAATGTAAAATTATAAATACGTTTAATATAAACAATGTATTTATCCGTGAATATGATCTAAAATACAATAAAATAGAGTTTATAAATAATATATCCTCATTCTATTATAAAGGCCGCGTTGGGCGGCGCATTGATCTGTTAGTTTATTATAAAAGTCCTGACGCAGATATATTATTGGGGTATATACAGCTCGCATCCCCTATATTAAATGTGCGCCTTACGGAACACATAAAAACATATATGCCTAAAGTTGATTTCTCACACATAAATGATAAATACGTGGATATGAGTATATGTGTTGGTACTGGCCCGCTCCGGGATTATCTAATAGGTAAATTATTGGTATTCATAGCCATGTCCCGGGAAATAGTGGGTATATATAATAATAAATACAATGCACATGTCACTAACTTATATACAACATCCATATATGGTAAATCATCAATGTATAACCGCGTTCGGGGGTTAAAATACCTAGGATTAACAGAAGGTTACCACGCAGTACTTACAAAAGAACAAATAGAAGAAATCAATACGAAATATAAAGAACATTTCCCAAATAGAAGAATAAAGGTATCGGCACTATCCCAACATACAATAAGATTATATGATCACTTGAAAACAGCCGGCGTTCCTTTGACATTCGAAATACCTAAATTAAAGAAAGGCGTCTATCTCTGTACTGAATTAAATAATCTGGAAGATAATATACAATATTGGTATAATCGGTGGTTTATTCCTAGGCGAGATAGATTGAACGCTGAAAACCATAATAATTGTGATAAATATAAATAAGGAGTAAAGACTATATGGATTCGTATATGATAATAACTCCCAGATTGGCCGGCGTTACGACGGCCGCCCTTCGCAGCATATCCAAGTTTGTTAAGTTGGCCGCCATATCCCCCAAAAAGTTACTACTAATCTACCCATCCCACGGCCAGGCTAACCAAATAAGGCATGATCCATATTACGATGATGTTCTAAAAGATGCATTCAATCCCGAAGATTTAACATTGGATATATTGGCAAACATAGAACAAGTATTGCGAGGCCGCCAATTCGATACAATAATATTTGAATCAATGACATATACTGCTGGGGAATGGGATAATTTCCCTAAAGTGATCACTCTATTAAAAGAAGCGCGCGTCAAGTCAATAATAATGACAGCTAACCTTGAGACAGTGGAGCCGCTCCACAATGGATTAAGTCTAAGTAAACTAATACTAGTCCAGAACCTTCGTATCCTTCGAGATCGCGGGGACCTTGATAAACATACGAAAATCAACCCCAGTAATGGACATATTGAAATTGCGTTTAATCACTCCAAATTCTATATAAATATGCAGGAATTGAAGAATTCGCCTCTATGGTGGGCAGATTATAATTATATACTGTATGGCGGCGGCGCCTGTTTGTTTTATACAAAGAAGCCGCGCCCCGAGAACATAGTATATTATAAATTTGTGCAGAACATGGTGAATTCAATACTACGATATATGAAATCAAGGAGTCAAGATAATGAGCAATCAGAATCAATCTAAACTGAAACCAATTGATCGAAGTGCGCCATTAGTTGATCCGGATGAACCTACAGATGTTGTTGCTTGTCCGAATTGCGGCCGCTATGTTATGATATATGTGGATGAAGGCGCGCATCCCACACAAGTATGTCCTTATTGTAATACATTAATTGTGGGATAAAAGACTTGACAAATAAATAAAATTGATTATATTATAATCAAAATCATACGAATAATGGAGGTGGCAGCCATGCTACAAGTACTTTTTGGTGATGGAATAGGCGGCTTTGATGGATTCTTCAACTCGCGTAAACCATCCTATTTTCCAAATAATACACCCAACAATGTATTTGGAACTAAAGATACTGAAGACAAATATATTGTGGATATAGCCGTGCCAGGCTACAAAAAAGAATGGATTGATATATCCATCAATGATGACCTTCAGTTGGAAGTAGTAGGGAAGATTCCGGATGGAGATAATGACAGTATATCCCAGATAACATCATTATCTTTTCATTATACAATCCCGCTTCCGCATAATGTAGATGAAGAAGAAGTAGAAGCCAAACTGGAGGCCGGCATTCTCAGAATTATAATAAAGAAAATGAAACCCAAAGAGAAAAAGATAAAGATTAAATGACGAATATAACAACAGAGAATTATAAGTTCTGTCAAAACAAACAATGTGAGTTCTTTCCATGTCATAAAGGCATAAAAGAGGAGGATTTCTCATGTTTGTTTTGTTATTGTCCACTCTATCCATACAAAGATTGTGGCGGCAACTATGTCATATTGGAGAACGGGTGGAAGGATTGTTCAAACTGTACAATCCCCCATGATAGAAAGAACTATGACTATATTATAAATAAATTAAAGGAATTGCAGAAATGAGTTCAAATATCCACGTTGAGTTAATAGATGCGACCACCAAGCCGGAGTTAGTATTAGCAAAGGCCGGTAAGGTAAGCCACAAATCGGACGTTTCAATAAATATAGACGGCGCGCGCAAGTTCATACAGAATATAATCAAAATGAAACATTATTCAGTATTGGAATTTGCGCACGCCACATTTCTTATTGAAGGGATAAGCCGGACTTGTTCTCATCAGTTAGTTAGACATAGATTGGCCAGCTATGTTCAAGAATCTCAGCGTTATGTTAAACAAAGTAAACAGTATTATAGAATTCCGCCTTCCATTAAACAAAACAAAGAAGCAAATAAGATATATAATGATGTTATAAAGAGAAATCAGCACGCATACAAACAGTTATTGGAATTGGGTATAACTCCTGAAGATGCACGCTTCATCCTACCACAATCAATATTGACAAGAATTATTATGTCAGCCAACTTCAGGGAATGGCGCTCCATCCTAGAATTAAGACTAGACCCACACGCACAATGGGAAATAAGAGAGTTAATGTTCATTATCCTTGACAAATTATATAAAATAGCACCTTCCGTATTCCAAGATTTGGTGGATAAGTTCAAACAATAACATTATATTGAATCCGGACTGTAGCGCAGTTGGTTAGCGCGCCTGCCTTGGGAGCAGGGGGTCGTCCGTTCGAGTCGGACCAGTCCGAAAACTACCGGAACGCATCTGTTATATAACATGCGCACCATCCGACCTGAATGATTACAGGTATCGCTCGGTCGGCCACCGAGAGTGGTAGATATTGGCGTATAGCCGCCATTTTAAATACGGAGGTATCTTCACAATGAAATTAGAAGTCAAACGAGAACCTAAAGAAGATATATTTGGTAAGCGTAAATATAGATATGTATGGGGAGTTATATTAATTGAGTTTGCCATTATAATTGGAATAATATTAAGATATGGCCCGGCTTCTGAACAAATCATATCCAAGAACCTTATTATGTTCTTCATATATGCAGTATCTGCTTACCCGCTATTCAATGTTATAAATAAACTAGTGAAAGTAATAAATAATAAGATCCCGGCCGACTTTGTTGCCAAGGGATTAGATAAACTCATAGAAAAAGGAAAGTAAACATGGAAATTAAATTAAGTAAGAAAGACCAGAAAGAATTAACAAAGGCACTTGAGAAAGAAATGAAAAGCGACAATGCTGTGGCCAAGATCCTGAAAAACAACAAGAATAATAAATTAAAACTCAAAGTAAAGGTAACCACATACGTAGATCCAAAGACAAAAGAAAAAACGTATGGCGGCGCCGTTGAATTATATGAAACACACTCAGATAAAAAGATTCTAGATGGTTGGAATCTTGATTTGGGAGCAACAACGGCCGGCCAGGTATTATTAGGCATATCCAAAGACTTCGACTTGATAAATAGTAAAGATGGGGAACAGGAATGGTCTATTGGCGGCTATGTGGATGTAGTGGACGCCGGCAAGAAATTATTCAAAAAGAAAGGGAATGGCGACGATATCAAAATAAAGATAGGAATATCCAAAGTTTTCTAGTCTTGCAATAATCTTCATTTTATCTTACCTATAACTTCACTAATATAATCAATTATAACTAATCACAATATTTTTTAATAAATGGCTTGACTTTTTAAAATAATGTATTATAATATGCATCAGATTTGCTTGTAGATCAGGCGAGCCGACGCCGTAGCGGGTCTGCAGAAGGCCAATTCGGGATGATCGGAACGTAGTAGTTCATTATTATCGATCTTTCAGAACTACTATTGTATCATTGCAGAAATGGTACTAGCTTACGTTAATCGGCTAATACGTAAGCGAACGCCGTAGCAAAGCTAAGGGCGGCCGCGTCTAGTGGTGCTTTATATGAGTTATTCACATAATAGGACGACTCATAGTATCCGAAATGGATATTGAACCTGCATCATTGGGTACGATAAATACTAAATTAGCCGGTTCAAAACTGGTTAGGCAACATTTGAGAGAGATGGAAAGATAGTTTATCTGAACTGTCTCTTTGGTTGGTTGCTAAATGGCGAGTCCAGGTCTCGACACTGAGATCGTTATATGTGAGTTAGCGCGTTACAACTAGAAAAGGTGTCCAATAAGATATTGGGCCGGGTGAGACTTTTCAAGTCAATTCCCGGCCAGGGTGAAGTGCGTATAAGGCTTTTTAAACACTAAAACCCTTATATATATAAAATATTTTACTCACTCCATCCCGATCTAACTATGGGTTTAATTCTCAACGAATAAGGCTAGTGTGATAATACCTTACCAGGAGTGTTTTAAGCATTTTACTTTATGTAAAATGGTTAAATAAACGACTGGTAACATTAAACTAATAAACACTAGCCTTATGAAGTTGAGACTTGGGTTATATATTATTGTATCTCTTATTAAGTGATTATATAGGGGTTGATGGTTAAAATGATTAGTATTATATGCACTCACTCAAGACCAAAGTACGCCTTCATGAATAATTATAAAATTGTTATGGAAATGGCGCGTTATTAGGAAATGGGGGCTATAATTGGTTATATTACATTAGTTACAAAAAGTTGAATTTTTTACTTGACTTTTTATTTTAATGGGTTATACTATTTGGTATATTAACACAGTGAGGAGGTGTTATTGTATGTTTGTTTATTTGAAGAGAGAAGATGATCCGAAAGGCAAGTATACTATTCCTGTGGCCTTCCCGGAAGATATTACATTGGATGGCGCTTCTCTCAATGGAATCTCTCCTCTGGCATTAGAAACAATGATAGATGATACCCGCGATAGAATAAATGAAATTAGAGAGAATATAATGGGAATGCTGGGATATAGACCAAATCAATTACAAGATATGAGAGAATTATTGAGTGATGCTAGCAACGATCTAGACTTACTCATTAGTTTAGGAAAGGCGCTATCTTACCAGTTACTGTTATATAATATTTTATCCCAAGATGATAGTTATTATGTGGAGGTGGAATAGAAATGGCGGCTACTTCAATTAAAAGAAACGTATTCTTCATTGGTGGAGCAGGTGCAGGAAAGACTTATTCTGCTAAGTATTTAGTGGATATGTATGGATATAAATTGGCTAAGTTTGCTTACCCTGTATATATGATTGCTGAGAAGTATTTTGATATGGGTACCAAAGACCGAGACTTATTACAGAAGATAGGTACTGAAGGTGGCCGGGCTCTACAACCTACAATATGGATTGATAGATTGCTACAGGATGTGGCTATTGCTCAAAAGATACAGTTAATGAGAAATCCCGATGAACCATTATCCTTTGTTATTGATGATTGTAGATTCATTAATGAAATGGACGCGTTACTGAAAGCAGATTGGGTTGGTGTCTATTTGGAATGTCCATTGGATATTAGATTAGAAAGATTGAAGAGAAGGGATGGCTATGATCAAAGTCAGTTTATGAATCACCAATCAGAAACAGAATTAATTAACCACATAGAAGACTTACTGAAAAAAGACGAGTTTAAGAATTATAAGTTATACAAGATTGATAGTTCCAGTTCTCTGGAAGATATGTACAAATCAATAGATGAGTTGGCGGCGCCACTCATCAAGTGAGGTCGGATTATGGATGTTAAGTATATGTCCGTTAAAGAGTTTAGAGAAAAGGGATACTTACAGGAGTTGAATCGGCAGTTTCTTCATCCGTTAGGATTAGCAATTGAAGTTGAGATTGATGATGAAACGGGGGAAGAACGTTTTGGTAAGATTTGGGATTCGCGCCAAGACCCGGAAGGAATAATGTTTGACTTAGAGCATTCATCACAAGAGCGAATAGAAAGGTTCAGAAAGAAAGCGAACTATGTTGCAAATGAATATGAAAAACGGCGCGATTACAGAATTAAATTATTAGGGGATGTCATAGAGCGCATTCCAGAATAATATTATATGAATATCGTGTAAGAAAGAAGGTGATTTATGAGTAATAGTTCCATTAACGTATTGAAGATTAGTAATAAAGATGAATCTGGTGATGAATATTATACCCCGAATATTGCTATTGTGCCATTATTAGAATATTTACCAAAAGATAAGGTTATATATGAAGCCGCGTCTAATCGAAGTAGTCAAATTGTTGATTATTTAAGAAGTCAAGGTTATCATGTAATGGCGAGTGATGATCGGGACTTCTTGGAAGACGAATTGCCGGAATTCGATATAATAGTAACAAACCCACCATATAGTAAGAAAGATAAATTTATTGAACGCTGTTACTCATTAGATAAGCCATTTGCATTGCTTTTGCCGGTATCTACAATACAAGGAAACAAACGCGGCCAGTTATTTATGAACAATGGTTTGGAATTATTAGTATTGAATCAAAGAGTGAATTTCATAGATAATAACAACAATGAACCTGTAGTGAAGAAATCACCTCACTTTGGAGTGGCGTGGTTCTGTTATAATCTTTTACCAGAAAAGTTAATCTTTAAAAACATAAGATAGCATGAATTTGAGGTTACATGATGAGTAAATTTGGTATATTTAAGATGAGTAAATTTGGTATATTTAAAATGTATATCGAGACGGATAGTGAAGTGAATTGGGCCGCCGCCAAGATGATTTATGAAGACATTTTGGCTGTTTTCGCCAAACATTTATGCGGAGTAACAATACGTACAAACGCGGAAGACATCGGTGGTGAATTATCAATTTCATTCAATGATGATTTTGAGTTCAATGATGATTTTGAGAAATAAGTGACATTAAAACGAATTACGAATTAAAATATATTAAAAGGAGGGCATAAAATGGCAGTAAAAAATTGGTTACAAGAAAAATTAGCAGATGTTACTGATGCAATGGTCAGCAATCTTAAGTTTGTATTACGAGGTAAAATAGTGGTTGATTTAAAAGAGTTTGTTATTAAAACCGAAGGTATGTATATTGCAGTTGTAGATAAAGAAACAGGTAAGGATATTCTCAAGAAACATTTGCCGTTTCAGGCAAAGATTGAGACGGAGACAAAGTATGAGTTTCCGATTGAAGTAAAAGGCGACTTTGTAAAATAAAAAATAGGAGTAAAACAATGAAGATAGCCGTTATATCAGATTTGCATTTGGCCAGCAGCGCCAAAGTAGATAATTTTGGTAAACAACAGGAAGAAATATTTATATCTTTCTTGGAATATCTCGTATCCAAGAAATATAACAAATTAGTTGTCTGTGGAGATATGTATGAATTATGGCAAGGCCGCGGCTGGACAGAATATTCCAGATACAAAAAGATACGCAAAAGATACGTTAAGTTACACAATAAACTCGTCGAAGTTTCAATGGAAGGCCTGGATATAATTATTCTCCCCGGTAATCATGATTATTTATTACATACCAAATTTGGTATGGATTTATACCATTTTGTGTCTTCAGATAAGTTAGGTAAGATTATGTTTTTACATGGCCACCAGTTTGATGATAATTATAAAAGCAAATGGTCATGGGTGAAGGCCAAGCTAGCCACTTCCTTTTGGGGATGGGTTGAATCTGTAATTGGAACAAAGAAGTCCAATAAAATATTGAATAGCATTGAAAAATACATTGATAAGTTGAGTGTGAAGTCGAAACAGCCGGCTTCAAAGTTGAAAGAAACTGAACCAAATGTAGACCAGATATATGCAAACTTAGCATTGAAGGAAGCGCGCAAGCATTCGGCCAAAGTTGTTATTATGGGTCATACGCATAAAGTGTATTCCGTAACAATGAGTTCGAAGGCAAAGCAGCCGCTCCTCTATTTTAATTCCGGAACGCTGATAGATGGTAAATTTGATTGGATTTCCATTAATACAAATACAGGTAAAATACAAACATTACATTTACAAACATTACATTTCAAATAATTTAAAAGGTGGTAGAATATGAGTCAGGAAATAAGTAGTTTATATGTCGTGATGAAGAAAGGGAAAACAACGATCTTGATTGGCGCTGTAGATGATGTGTTTACTCCAACGATTATTGAATCATATACAATTAAGGATTTGTTACATAACAAAGAAGACATCCGCGCATTAATTGAGTCATACGCATCTGAGAATAATTCTATTAGCAATATGCTGCACGTTTTCTCAGGTTACGCCCCACCTTCATTAGAAGAATTATTTAGATTGGATAATTTGTATATGAATGCTGTTAATCAAATGATATATATTAACAAGAGCCGCATTCTGTTAAGTACAATATACCAGTTGTTGACGGCCGGATATAAACCTCAGTTAGTTACTGATATTTCCAATCTAGAAGATAGTCATTTTATCTTGGATAATCTCGCATCCAAACATAAGCCAGCACAACCGTCCGAATCAATGTTCAATACAGAAGGGGATGAAGACGGCGAGTCTGATTCAGAATATATGATGGAATCACTTTTCATTGGGAGGTAAAGCAGTGGCAACCAAGCAACAAGAAAAAAGAGATATAATGACTGATGTTGAGTGGTACTGGTTCTTATATGCCGCCTATAATTCTATTCCAGTTCAGTATTTCATTAACAAGTATCTTAGTAATGAGAAGTCACGCTCCCGCCGAATATTGGATAAGATTCAACAAGAACAAGACCAATTTTTATCATTAGGAATATATAATCCGAATTATGATGGAACTAGTGAATATCTTTCAAATAAGTATTATATATTATTGGACCAAACTTATTGGATGGATTTACTTAGCCCCAGATATAAACCGTTATTGATTCGGGAAAAAACAGTTATGTTAAAAGATAGTAAGGGTCAGGCATATATGATTGATAGTGAATCAGCGCCATCCATAACACAATCCGAGCTTCTTATTGAAATGTTAAGGTTACATGAAGCTCTAGGTGGCCGCTCCGTTGGTTCTAGTTCTCCATCTGATAATTTAATTACCAATCACATGGATGCATTGAATAGATGTTATAATATGTATTCATTCAAAACACATGCTTATTTGTTTAATGTTTTGTCAGAACAAATGATATTGAATGATGATAATTTATCTGAACAATATACAGCACTGAGTAGAGAAGATTTTATACAGTATAAAACACGGAGCATGCAGTTCGTATCTTTGTTTGACAAATTTGTATTGAATGACCCAAAGATTTCCGGAACAATTGCAGTTATAACAAATGATTTGTTGAATAATAATAAAATAACAATGGATGCCATTGCTGGTTCGGAGTTAGACTTGGATGATGTATATAGCAAAACGGCCGATTTGTTTATTTCGGATGAGCTGCGTATTGATAAAATAAGTGACAACCAGGATGCGGGTTCATATAAAATTGATTGGGCGCCAGGTTCGTTTGGACCAATATCTGGAAATGATGTATTGCGTTTGAAGAAAGATATAGAATTAGATATACCAACTGGAGTCGGAGTATCCATCTCACAAACCAATGTAGGAATATATTACTCACTATCACAATATATATATGTACCCACATTACTTCCGAATAGAATTAAAAACAAAACAATGCAGAAAAAGACACTGGAGTTAATTGATTCAATCGCTGAATCAATTATTATGGATTATTTACCAGGACTCATCGGAGATTGGCCTTATTATGAAGGATATGTCCGTCACTTAATAAAGAAATTGGATTATTTTGGTAGTGATATTGATAATAAGTTTATTATGTCGGTTTTATACAAATCCATATTATTGAATATGGTGGCATCGCTGGCTATCTTATCCAGAGCACTAGAAGATTATCATAGAATTAGACTATCAGAGATTTATTTGGTTAAAACAGAATTATTAAACAAAGATGGTGGGTCTAACAATAATGGTCCATTTCAAATTTGGACGAATGGATCAGATACATGGTCAACTAGTTATGAAGATTGGGAAATAGTTACGGATCAAGATGGAACGAATCAATATAATATGGCGACCATCCCGCCATATAAAATATATAATAACACTAATCCTATCGACTTTTGTACTGTACCCGATATATCATAAATAAAATAAATAGGAACGAACAAAGAAGAACAACGAAAAGGAGGATTCAGGAGAAATGGATATCTTTAAACAACCCATATCAAAGTATATTTGGTCTGTTAAGTATAAGGCAAATAGTGATGAAACAGTGAATGATACATGGGAGCGCGTATCTTCATTTGTAGCACACGCAGAGAAAGCATCAATTAGAGATAAAGTGAAGGCCGCGTTCTATCAATTATTGAGTGGATTTAAGTTTCTCCCCGGAGGCCGCATCACCGCAAATGCTGACCCAAATAAACAGAAAGTAACAATGCTGAATTGCTTTGTTTCCAGTGAAATACAAGATAGTTTAGATAGTATAATGGATGTTGCAAAAGAATCCGCATTAGTGCAGCAGAGGGGTGGAGGGATAGGTTTTGTGTTCTCGAATATAAGACCTAAAGGCGAAACCATCAAATCGAATGGAGCCGAAGCATCGGGGCCAGTTAGTTTTATGGATATATATAATGCTGTATGTGGAACAATCAAATCAGCCGGACAGAGAAGGGGTGCTATGTTGGGTGCATTATCCATTGAACACCCAGATATAGAAGAATTTATTTCAGCCAAAGATACTGTTTCTATGAATGGCGGCCGCCTCTCTAATTTTAATTTATCCATACATGTTACTGATAAGTTTATGAAGGCCGTCGAAAGTGATGATTTCTTTGAATTGAAGTTTGGTGGGAAAACATATAGAAGAATAAAAGCCCGGGATTTATGGAATAAAGTAATGCGGCACACATATGACGTCGCTGAGCCCGGCGTCCAGTATATTGATTTGGTTAAGAAGTTAGATAATTTGTATTATTTACCTGAGCATAATTTAGTTGGTAGTAATCCTTGTGTTATTGAAGGGACATATGTTTTGACCGAAAAAGGATACAAGCGAGTTGAAGATATAAAGAAAGGGGAAAAGATATTAACGAATGCCGCATATGATTTTGAACCGGTTACTGATATTGAAATCAATAAAAATATAATGACTTACAGAGTTGATTTTTCTGATGGC